>PVBE010400814.1_pt1 | contig 51788 bp, 45 predicted proteins | sample 1631181 | NCBI WGS metagenome assembly PVBE01 (sample SAMN08397723, study PRJNA350692) | Marine metagenome, whole genome shotgun sequencing project. | isolation source: water | place: Pacific Ocean | collected 2012-04
AATCGAGGAGTACATTGACGTGTACAACAGAGATCCAAAGCCATTCGTTTGGACCAAGTCGACAGATGAGATCATCGAGAAGGTGGGCAGAGCCAGAAAGAGACTATTAAATATATGTTCTGTTTAGGACAGAACACTAGTTACAGAGATTGCCGTGTGCTGTCAGGCGATAACGCCCGGATATTGCAGTGATTACCAGCGGATTACAGACTGGAAACAGGCATAAGATGCCCCATATTAGCTACGTCCTGAGGGAAAGCCAGGGAGCGATATAGGCGCCGCGAAGGGCCGGATATACCCTCAAAAAGAGCACGATGCCCCCGGCAGACAAAAGATGGCGTTCGTCAAAATATCCTTGACGACCGAGGACCTTGCCATTATATATGTCCACTTTTTGGTGAACCCGGCAAGTATAGTTGTATCAAGGGCGCGTCTTGGCGAGCAAAAGGCAATACATCGAAATAACGTAGCAGGCACTTCATGGCGAAGTCATTAGTCATAGTAGAATCACCCGCTAAGGCCAGAACCATCAACCGGTACCTTGGTAGCGAGTACCTCGTTAAATCGAGCGTGGGCCATATCAGGGACTTGCCCACCGGGGCCAATAGACGAAATCCCAGCAGCCCCAAAGAACGGGCCAAGAAAGCCGCCAAGACGCGCAAACTGTCCAAAGCTGCAAAAGCCAGACACCAGAAGAAGAAAGCCGATCAACAGCTCGTTGCCAGAATGGGTATCGACCCGGGAAAGGACTGGAAAGCAGACTACGCCATATTGCCTGGCAAGGAGAAGGTAGTCGCAGAGCTGAAAAAAGCGGCCGCCAATTCTGACAAGATCTATCTGGCTACCGACCTGGATCGGGAAGGGGAAGCCATTGCCTGGCATCTGAAGGAAACGATTGGCGGTGATCCGGACAGATATCAGCGCGTCGTGTTCAACGAGATTACCAAGAAAGCGATCACCGAGGCGTTCCAGAATCCCGGTGACATAAACATGGACCGGGTCAATGCCCAGCAGGCAAGACGGTTTCTGGATCGCGTGGTGGGTTTTATGGTCTCACCATTGCTGTGGGCCAAGATCGCCCGGGGTCTGTCTGCGGGACGCGTACAGTCCGTTGCAGTCAAGCTGATCGTAGAACGGGAGCGGGAAATCAGGGCCTTCATCCCGGTCGAGTATTGGGAGATATTTGCCGATCTGCTTCGTCAGGAGCAGCAAGGCGGTGATTCAGTCAGATTTCAGGTCAACAAGTTCAATGGAAAGAAATTCAAACCGAGCAGCAAAGAGGAGACGGATGCCGCACTGGAGCTGCTGAAAGACGCTGAATATAGGGTCAGCAGTAGAAAGGACAAACCCACCCAAACGAATCCTGGTGCACCCTACATCACCTCTACACTGCAACAGGCGGCCAGTACCCGGCTGGGGTTCGGTGTTAAGAAAACCATGACCGTGGCTCAAAAGCTGTATGAGGCGGGCTACATCACCTACATGCGAACCGACTCAACCAATCTGAGCGCTGAAGCAGTGACCGCCTGCCGTGCATTTATCGAGGACAAGTTTGGCGATCGGTACCTGCGTAAGAAACCGAAATTCTATGCCAGCAAAGCAGGCGCACAGGAGGCCCACGAAGCGATACGACCATCGGATGTGATGATAGAGCCGGGTGCGGTAACGGGCTTGGACAGGGATGCGGAAAGGTTGTACGAGTTGATCTGGCGCCAGTTTGTCGCTTGTCAGATGCCGGCAGCCGAATACACCAGCACCACCGTGCTTGTGGCAGCCGGAGATCTGGAGCTGCGGGTGCGTGGTCGGGTCCTTCGATTCGACGGCTACACCCACGTCCAACCCGTTGTAGTCAGGAGAGAGGATGAAACTCCGCTACCCGATTATAAAGTTGGTGATATCCTGAATTTGCTGAAACTGGATCCCAGCCAGCATTTCACCAAACCACTGCCAAGGTTCGGTGAAGCCAGTCTGGTGCGTGAGCTTGAGAAAAGAGGGATCGGCAGGCCGGGTACCTATGTGTCCATCATCTCGACCATCCAGGATCGTGGCTATGTGACTGTGCAAAACAAACGATTCTACGCTGAGAAGATCGGCGATATCGTCACCGACCGGCTGGTTGAAAACTTCAAGAACCTTCTGGATTACGGGTTTACCGCTGAACTCGAGGAGTCGTTGGACGGGGTCTCCAACGGCAAGATTCAATGGAAGGAGCTCCTCAACGATTTCTATGCGGACTTTACTCACAGACTGGACCTTGCCCACCAGGAACAAGGGATGCGTAGCAACGTTCCCACCGTGACCGACATTCGTTGTCCGCAGTGTGACAGACCCATGCAGATCCGCACTGCCAGCACCGGTGTGTTTCTGGGTTGCTCCGGTTACGCATTGCCCGCCAAGGAGAGATGCAAATCCACCATCAATCTGATTCCCGGCGATGACGTGGTAGCGAGCGAGTGTGACGCGGACGAAGAGTCCAGACTGCTGAGAAGCAGGCATCGCTGCCCCAAATGCGAAACCTCCATGAGCAGTTATCTGATCGACGAACAACGCAAGCTGCATGTATGCAGCAATAATCCGGATTGCAGTGAGTTCGAGATCGAAAAGGGAGCGTTCAAGATCAAGGGCTACGAAGGACCCGTGATCGCCTGTGACAAGTGCGGGGCCAATATGGAGCTGAAGTCAGGCAGATTTGGCAAGTATTTCGGCTGCAGCGCCAGTGACTGCAAAAACGCCCGCAAGCTGTTGCGCAATGGCGAGGCCGCACCGCCCAAAATGGCGCCGGTTCCCATGCCGGAACTTCGCTGTCAAAAGGTTGATGATACTTACCTGTTGCGGGACGGCGCCGCTGGTATCTTTCTGGCGGCCAGCCAGTTTCCCAAGAATCGGGAAACTCGCGCGCCCTATGTAGATGAGTTGATTCCGCACAAGGAAGAGATCGATCCCAAGTATCACTTCCTGCTCGACGCTCCCTTGAAAGATTCTGACGGGCGCCGCAGCATGGTTCGTTTTGCGCGCAAAACCAAGGAAAACTACGTCACTACGGAAGAGAATGGTAAGCAGACCGGCTGGCGCGCCTATTACGTCGATGGTAAATGGCAAGAGCAGCGAACCGGCAAGAAGCGTTAGGGTTGTTGGCCAACCTTGTCTCTTGGTACGCCAGTGGATTCCTGTCAGTGGCGGATGACGCCGACGCTCAACCCCTCGATAATCAGCTCGTCCTCGCGAAGATCCAGCTCTATCGGTTCGTAATCGCTGTTCTCCGGCAACAGGCTGACCTGGTATCTGCTGCGATGACGCTTCAGCCTCTTAACCGTCACTTCGTCATCGATCCGGGCCACCACGATGTCACCGTTGTTGACCTGATCGGTCTTGTGAACTGCCAGCAGATCGCCGTTCAGAATACCGCAGTCTCTCATACTGTCGCCCCGCACCATCAATAGGAAATCAGCTCTCGGCCTGAAGAAACTGGGTGCAATTTCACAGTAATCTTCCACATGCTCCTCTGCCAGTATGGGGCTGCCGGCAGCAACACGACCGACAATGGGGATGCCTTCGCTGTCCGGAAGTCTGATCCCTCGGGAAGTGCCGGGAATCATTTCGATCGCCCCTTTGCGGGCCAATGCCTTTAGATGCTCTTCCGACGCGTTGGCGGACCTGAATCCCAATTCTTCAGCGATGTCTGCCCGTGTAGGTGGAAAACCTGTCTCATCGATGTAGGTCTTGATGAAATTCAGAACTTCATTTTGCCGAGCTGTCAATTTGATCATGTGTGTGCTTTCCCTATATATGGAATTATATACAGTAGCTGTGATTATATACAGCTTTGACATTTTAGCAACAGAAAAGTTGCGGCAAAGCCCCGTGCACCAACCAGCAACTAAAGGCTAGCCAGCACCTGGAAGCCGCAGCCCATAGCTCGAATGGCGGTTCGCGATTCGAGTCTTTTTGTTGTATTGTTCCCTGCTGAGAACATGGCATGGAAAATGGAAAGCGTGGACAATTTTCTCAACGTCGCGTCCAGTTTTGTCGGTAGCCCGGCAGTCCTGTCGGTATTCGCTGTTGTGCTGCTTACCATGGTAGCAAGCTTCGTGATGCGCAAGTTTTTTGTGCGCCTGGAAGTCAAAGTAGAAAAAACTCCCAACTACTGGGATGACGCGCTGCTGAAGTCAGTGAGAAAGCCTGCTGTCTACCTGATCAGAGTCGTTGGGATTTGCTGGGCTGCTGAGATCATTCTAAGCGAGTCCGACTCGCTTATCCTGGCCGCCATCGATCCTGCTCGTTACGTGGCTGTCATCGTCCTGTTAGGTATCTTTATCAACAGATTGATCCTGGAGTCGGAAAAGAACTACATCCGCAACGCTATCGTTGATGAAACCACCGCGACTGCCATTAGCAAGCTGCTCAGGATTTCGGTATTGATCACCATTGGTCTGATGATCCTGCAGACGCTGGGTGTCAGCATTTCAGGAATCCTCGCATTCGGTGGCATCGGTGGTATCGTGGTGGGGTTTGCTGCGAAGGATCTGTTAGCGAATTTATTTGGTGGCTTGATGTTATACCTCGATCGCCCCTTCGTAGTCGGAGAATGGATCAGGTCTCCCGATAAAGAGATCGAAGGAACCGTTGAATCGATCGGCTGGCGACTCACGAAGATAAGAACTTTCGATCAAAGACCCTTGTACGTGCCCAATTCCACCTTCACCAGTATTTCGGTAGAGAATCCTGACAGGCAGCACAATCGTCGCATCCGTGAAACGATCGGCATCCGTTCCCAGGATGCTGCCAAGATGGATCAGATAGTCATCGACGTCAAAGACATGTTGATCAACGACCCCGATATTGAATCGGAACGGCGTATCCTTATGGTGAATTTCAACTCATTCGCTCCCTCCTCATTGGATTTTTTCATCTACACCTTTACCAAGACCACTGACTGGGCGGAGTACCACGCAGTCAAGCACAGGGTGTTGCTGGAAATGCTGAATATCACCGAGGGGCACGGAGCGGAGATCGCGTTCCCTACTTCCACCATCCAGTTTGAATCCTCCGAGCAGGATTCTGGGCAGAGCAGCAGATTGAGTAACGAAATCGATGCAAATATTGAGCAGAATTAGAAATGACAATGACCCCGGCTGAGTTGAACTCGGTGCAGCAGCAGGCGGTTCCCCTGTTCACAGCAGGGGAAATAGACATTGCTCTGGACTGGATGGCCGCAGTTGTCAACGAGAAATTTGCGGACAAAACGCCACTCATTCTGTGTGTTATGAACGGTGGCATTGTCGTCAGCGGTCATCTACTCACTCGCTTGACGATTCATGTTCAAGTGGACTTTGTGCACGTTACCCGTTACCGGGGAGCCACCACCGGCTCAGATCTGAACTGGCGGGTCGAACCTGAGCAGCCGTTACGAGGTCGATCGGTGATTCTCATCGATGATATATTTGATGAGGGGAACACCCTTTCTGCTCTTGTTGCCTACTGCCGACAGAGGGGCGCAGCAGAGGTGTACACGGCCGTTCTCGTAAACAAGAAACACGATCGCAAGGTGCAGGGCATGCGGCCGGACATTTTCGGCTTGGAGGTGGATGATCGTTATGTATTCGGTTTTGGAATGGACTACCGTGAATACTTCCGCAATCTGGCAGGTATCTATGCTGTCTCCTGAACGTGTCCGTGGAGGCAGCTTGAACCTGCACTTGACGCCGCCATGGGCCCGGATCCAACGAAAAGCCATTGCTCTGTGCGGGTAACCTGGTGAGCTGCAAGGACGGGTGCCCGATGATCCTGAACCCACTCATCCGACGTCCGTTCTCGGCAAATTTCCTGCAACCAGACTGATATCTGTATGGATTTGATCAATTAGTGATCAATTATCGATCAATCGCGACGGCGTGTCGTCCGCTGAGATTTATTTTTGCCCGGTTGCCACGTGAATTGACACCGTTCGTCGAGAATAGTGAAGAAAATCTGGAATGTAGGTGAAAAAGCTATGTACCTGTCGAGCATGGTGATTTACACTGATCAGCCCCGTATATGTGCGTTTGCAGGGACAATTTCAATCAGGGAGAGCGGCACAAAGCGTAGCGATTCCGACTAATCACTACCACTCAAGAAAAAAAACACTACAACTCTTCCCCATACGATAGTTTACTCACGTGAGGTGATCGGGAGGGATATCCCTCTCGATAGGCTGAGACACTCGGAAAGATCAACAATTCTGCGAAAGAAGGGAGAACAGAATGACTCTTAACACAAGGCACGGACTCAAAGCTGGCACTATGGTAATGATGTGCTTGATGGTGTCCTCTCAAGCCTGGAGCGCGGCCATTCAAGGCACAGCGAATCCAGGTGTGATGCTAAAGGATGTTGAGACTACCAGTCCTCAACCGACAACTTCGATGCCTAAGCCAAAGATGCTAGAACTGCAGTCAGACCCAAGGTGAAGCCAAAGACCAAATAGCAAACACCGGACCAACGAGTCTCCTATGGGGTTGGTGGCGATCATCGGGGGAACAGGTCTCAGTCAGATCGACGGTTTCAAAATCACTGAGACCCGTTCCGTGGCTACGCCCTACGGTGATCCTTCCCACCATTTCGAAATTGGTCGTTACGCTGATCACCCCATTGTATTTCTTGCCCGCCACGGCAATCCTCACCACATACCACCCCACATGATCAACTACCGGGCAAATCTCTGGGCGTTGAAAGACCTGGGCGTGGAATCGATCATTGCCGTGAATGCGGTGGGTGGTATTCGAACCGATCTGCAATTGGCAGAAGTGGTGATTTGCGATCAGATCATCGACTACACAGCCGGCAGAGAGCACACTTTCTTTGAGGATCGAATAGAGCATATCGATTTCACGTTCCCCTATGATCCGGACCTCTGTCAGCAGTTGGCCGCTGCAGCCAGGCAACTCAGCGCATCTATGCAAGAGTTCAGATTCAGTGCAACCGGTGTATATGGATGCACTCAGGGTCCCCGGCTTGAAACGGCCGCGGAAATCAGACGTCTTAGCGCAGATGGTTGCGATGTCGTGGGTATGACCGGCATGCCGGAAGCAAGCCTGGCGGCAGAATTGGGGATTCGTTACAGTGGGCTGTCTCTCGTTATAAATAAGGCAGCGGGACTGGACAACCAGTCAATCAGCCTGGATCAACTGCAAGCCGTGTTGGATGAGGGCATGGGCAGGATTGTGGAATTGCTCAAGATTGCCCTGAAAACACTGGCTTAGCATTCGCGTCACTCGCCAAAGCCATCGTCCTCGAATTTGAAGTCGGTGACCTTTACCATCAGGCCGAAGGCTGGATGATCCACATAATACAGTTTTGTTGTGCGCATCCGGCGGGATTGCACCAGTCTGTAAGTCCGTTCCGGTAGCTGACTGTTTTTGCGGGACTCGAATCGATACAGTTCAGGATATTGGCTCATCAGTTTTTCATCAGCAGTGCTGAACGCACGGCTGCCCTGTGTCCCAGCCGGGTTCAGGTTGGAACTGTATCTGGGGCGAAAACGGGTGAACCACAGATCCGTGTCCAGGTGGAGGTAGCGAGCCAGACTGATCGTCACCGTCCCATCCAGTTCAAAGTAGTCATCGAAACGATCGCCTGCCTGCACGAGTATGGGTATCGCTTGACCGACAGCGACGATGGGCTGGCGCCAGCCGACATGATAGAGCACTCGGTAATTTGGCGACCGTTCCAGTCGCCTGTTGACGGTTCGCAACGTAAGTGCTTTCTCCGGTAAGGCGCGATAGGCGTCTACTATCGATTGTGAATCGAAAAATTCGCGTAGCTGTGTAGCCGTCTCTTCCGCTGCCGCATGGTTACTTGAGGATTGATCCGGTTCGATATTCGGCGGCACCGATGACTCGGGCTCAAACTCGGATATGTCAGGATTCAAGCCGCTCATCAGATCCTCTTCATCGAGTGTCGAAGAGCGGCTGCGTCGGATCGGCGTGCGCTTGTTATCGAACAGGAACTCATCTTTACCGTTAGTAACTGGGATTGACTGGGCAGCGGCAGTCGACTCAATTAGTTTCTGATATTCGATGATGTCGTTTAACTGGCTCAGATTTTCCGGTTGCAGCAGTTCATCCCGGTTTGGCCCAATGGTTACCATCGTCGCTGGATATTGGATATCCACCAGGGGCCAGAATTCGCTATCCGGTGCACTTCCTTCGTTGACGAAGATCAGCAGTTCAATCTGGAACCATTGCAGCTCTCCGTCGCCGCCACCGGTAGCGCAATGTCCATTGCAGCTCCAGTGAAGCAGGATGAGGATAGCAAACGTCTTGTACATAACAGTTGCAGGGCGGTAGCGATTCAGTTGAAGGGTAGCAGCTAACCATGGACCTTGCCATTTGTTTAATGGCGGTCAACCGGCTGCCTGACGTTTGTCTGCACCTGACTGCAGGCGTTCCAGTAGACGATAAATCTTGTGGAATCGCTGCTCGACCTTCTCCATCTTTTCATCGAATCTGAATTGATTGGCGCCACCGAGCCGATACCGGTGCGGTTCAGACTGCACCAGTCGCACGATCGTGAAGGGTTCTACCGGTGTGTCTTCAGAAAATTCCAGCCTGCCCCCGTTGGGTCCAGCATCGATCTTCACAATGCCCAGGGATTCTGCCTTGAGTTTCAGGCTGGTCAGGCGAAACAGTGTATCTGTCGGTTCCGGTAGTAAACCGAAACGATCGATCATCTCCACCTGCAACTCGCGCAGTTGTTGATCCCGGGTGGCATTTGAAATGCGCTTGTACAGGATCAGCCGATTATGAACGTCAGGCAGGTAGTCCTCCGGAATCAAGGCGGCTACGCGAAGGTTGATCTCAGTTCCCTCTCTCAGGGGGCGGTCGAGATTGGGGGTCTTCCCATCCTTGATCGCAGCGACGGCTCTTTCGAGCATCTCCATGTAAAGGGTGAATCCGATATTCTGGATGTGTCCGGTCTGATCTTCACCTAACAGCTCACCAGCGCCGCGAATCTCCAGATCATGACTGGCCAGGATAAAACCGGAGCCCAGTTCCTCAGCACCGGTGATTGCTTCCAGACGCTTGACAGCGTCGCTGGTCATGGCCTTTCTGTGTGGTGTCAAGAGAAAGGCGTAGGCCTGGTGATGGGAACGTCCCACCCGACCACGCAACTGGTGTATCTGCGCCAGTCCAAACTTGTCCGCCCTGTCTATGATGATGGTGTTGGCTCTGGGAATGTCGATCCCGGTTTCGATAATGGTGGTGCAGACCAGCACATTGGTGCGTTTGTGGTAGAAATCGGACATCACCTTTTCCAGGTGCCGCTCCCGCATCTGGCCGTGTCCTATGGCCAACCGGGCTTCCGGCACCAGCTGCCGGATTTTGTCAGCGGTATTGGCGATGGTTTTCACTTCATTGTGCAGGTAGAACACCTGTCCGCCACGGAGCAGCTCCCGCTGGATGGCCTCTTTGATCAGGCCATCTCGTCTCTGCCTCACGAACGTTCTGATGGAGAGTCTCTTGGCAGGCGGTGTTGCTATGATGGATAAATCCCGCATGCCGGACATGGCCATGTTCAGTGTGCGCGGTATCGGCGTGGCGGTAAGCGTCAAAATATCCACATCCGATCGCAACGACTTCAGCTTCTCCTTTTGCCTGACGCCAAAGCGGTGTTCCTCGTCGATTATCAGCAAGCCGAGGTCCTTAAACTGTAGACCTTCCTGAATGAGCAGGTGGGTGCCGATAATGATATCTAGCGTACCGGCCAGCAGTCTGGCGGTGATGTCGCGCTGCTCTTTCTTGGTTCTGAAGCGGGAAATCGCATCGATCGAGACCGGCCAGTCAGCGAAACGGTCCTTGAATGTTTCCAGGTGCTGCTGTGCCAACAGAGTCGTGGGCACCAATATAGCTACCTGTTTACCGCTCTGCACGGCCAGATAGGCCGCTCGCATGGCCACTTCTGTCTTGCCAAAACCAACATCCCCACACACCAATCGATCCATGGCTTGCTCTTCAGTCATGTTCTGAATCACCTGCTGGATAGTGGTCTGCTGGTCAGGCGTTTCCTCAAACTGAAAAGCGGAGGAGAAACCGGCATACGACTTATCCGGGGCGGCGAAGGGGAAGCCTTTTTTTGCCTCTCTACGGGCATAGATGTTGAGCAGTTCCGCCGCCACGTCATGGATTTGTTCAGCAGCTCTTCTCTTCGCTTTCTGCCAGCTGTCGCTGCCAAGTCGATGCAGGGGTGCGGTGTCCGCGTCGGAGCTGGCATAGCGCGAGATGAGATGCATCGATGCAACCGGTACGTAGAGTTTGTCGCCGTCCTGATACTCGAGGGTGAGAAACTCGGTGGCGTGATCGTCGATGGTGAGGGTCTGCAGACCCAGGTAGCGCCCTACACCATGGTCGATGTGCACCACCGGTGACCCGATTCGCAATTCAGTCAGGCTTTTGATAATCAGTTCTGCCGATGATTCCTTTTGCCTGTCCCGACGCCGCGTCTGCAGCACGTGATCACCAAACAGGGACGCTTCCGTGATCAGAACAATGCCGGGCTGTTGCAGCCACAGTCCCTGTTCCAGAGGCGCGATGGCAATGGCAAAAGATAGATCGGATTTCACAAACGAGTTCCAGGAGGCGCTCACAACGGGCTTGAGATCGCTGTCAGCAAACAGTTCCAGCAGCACTTCACGACGCCCGGCAGATTCTGCACAGATCAGTATTCTATGGTCCGTGCCGTCGGCGAATTGCTGTAGATTGTGCAACGGTCGACTGCTGCGCTCGTTGACTGAGAGATCGGGAAGAGCCTTGCTGGGGTGGTTGACGTGGCCCTGTTTTGCGTGAATCTGTCCTTGCATCAGCTGGATGTGCGGATATTCCTTGAAGCAGCCGAAAAGCTCATCGACCGGGACAAATATCCTGCTTGGCTCCAGAATCGGTCTTTCCCGGTCGTAGCGGAGACTTTCGTGTCTAGTGGCGGCGTTCTTCCAAAAGGATTGAGCGCTCTCCTCGATCTCGTCCTGCGATAGGATCAAGGTGTTTGCAGGCAGGTAATCGAACAGCAATTCAACCTGGTCAAAGAAAAGGGGCAGGTAGTATTCGATGCCTGCAGGGGACAGGCCACTGCTGACGTCCTGATAGAGGGGACAGGCACGGGCATCGACATCGAACGACTGGTGCCACCTGTCCTGAAACCCCGAAATTGTTTCCCCATCCAGTGGAAATTCACGGGCGGGCAGCAATCCAATGTGGTCAACCTTCTCGATGGACAGTTGAGTCTCTGCGTCAAAGGTACGCAGAGATTCAATCTCGTCATCAAACAGATCGATCCGGAAAGGGGTATCTGAACCCATTGGAAAGATGTCCATGATCGACCCACGTACGGCGAATTCTCCATGTTCATAGACAGTTTCCACACAGCGATAGGCGTTTGCTTCCAGTTTGTGTCGCATCTCGTCGATATCGAATGTCTGTCCGACATCGAGTAGCAGACTGCTTCCCAACATGAACTGCCTGGGTGCAATACGATGCATCAGCGCCATCACCGGTACCACCAATACACCACGCCTGATTTCCGCGAGGCTGTTCAATATCAATAGCCGTGCCGAAATGATGTCCTGGTGGGGAGAAAAGCTGTCGTAGGTTAGGGTCTCCCAGTCAGGAAAGTGGAGCACGGGAGTTGACTCGTCCAGGAAGAAGGTTAACTCTTCAGTGAGCTTTTCAGCTTCACGACTGTCCCGTGCTACCAACAGACACAGCCCGGCATGCCGCGATGCTGCCGATGCAGCGGCAAGGCTCAAGGCGCTGCCATGCAGGCAGCCCCAGTGGCGGCGATCACCGGACCGTTCAGGTAGCGGGGCGGATAACAGAGGAACAAGACCCATAATTACCTGCTTTACACTTGGCAACTGTAGCGGGAACGCGAAGATTACCCCGTCCCGGGAATAAAACAAGTCGAAATGGCCCGATGGCCATATAAATGGCCAGTGCCGGATAACCGATGTATTGGGGATGTGTCGGAGCACCGATGCGTCGGACCGCCGATGTGTCGGACCACCGATGCGTCGGACCGTCAAATAGTATTAATATAACAATGGAACATCAGCTTTGGTGGCTGGTCGAAACTACATGAAACCAAATAGTGTCAATTTTCTGATCCTGTTATTCAGCCTGGGCATCCTGGCCGGTTGGCTTCTGAGGGATCGGATCAGCCCGATCGAACCGCAAGAGAGCCAGTTGCTCCCCGAGGTAGTGAGCATTGAGCCACAGACTGACATGGACACTTTAGTCCGCGATCTGAATGAGGGCCTGCTTGAACAAGCGATGCAGACAGCGCAACACCTCATTGATGATGGGCGTAGCCAAGAGATCAATCGCCTGATCGAGACGACCGCCGGCCGGTTGATTCGAGAGCGCCTATATCTGCAGGCTAAGGACCTGCTGGAAAGATATTACGGTACCTTCAATGCAACCCTGCAAGGTCTGATTCTACTGGCGCGCAGCCTGGAGGGGACAGGCGAACACCGCCAGCAGATAGCGACCCTGTTGCAGGCACAACTGCTTGCCGATACTGAAGCGAACGAAGAGCAGATCAGCTCCCTTCTCACCCAAGCAGTCAACCATTACAGCCGCTTCCTGATTGCTGCTAATCGTTGGGGTGACCTGGATCTGTTCTATCAGGAACTGATTTCCGCACAACCGGAGAACTCCCATCACTACCTGCAGTTGGGCCTGTTGCGAATGAGAGTCGGAGATCTGGATGGCGCGACGGATCCTCTATCCAGAATCGAACACGATCCGCTGTTGGGTGAACAGGCGCGCCAGATGATGGCGAAAGCCCAACGCAAGAGTGAATTGGTGCCCATAGCTGCTGCAGAAGTTCCGCTCACGGTTCGCGGCTCGCAGTATATTGTCACGGCCCGCCTGGACAATTACAGGGATGTAAACCTGTTGATAGATACAGGTGCCACCATCACCGTTATCGATCCTCGTCTCCTGGTCGAGCTTGGCTATAATCTTGACGGTGAGGTCCAATACTTCAATACTGCTAACGGAACGATACAGGCGCCGATGGTAGACATTCAGGATCTATCTGTTGGTTCCGTTACCGTTAAGGAACTACCGGTCGCGGCTGTGAACGTGAGCCTGTCCCGGGAAATCGACGGCCTGCTTGGTATGAATTTTCTGCGTCACTATCAGTTCCGCATAGATCAGAACAGCAACCTGCTCCTCCTGAATCCACGTCGTCGGTAACCTGCATTATGGGTCCTCGTCTTTCGGCACGACGGGTATGGATGGAAAAGCAGCAAATGTGTCCTGCACCCTTCGGGAAGACAACAAGTATACCAACAGGTAGAGATCGATAAGCGCGCCGAATACATACAGTAAGCTGACCTGGTGTATTCTTTCAGGCCAGTGGTAACCAAGCAGGCAGAGGTCCAGCAAAACGGAACAGATCAGCAGTCCGCGTCCATGACCCCAGACGAATCGGACTACTTTGTGCCCTGCGGGTTGCCGTTTGCTATTGGCTGCGATCACCAGCAGAGCAGGCAGGCTGGCGAGCAGGAAATCGACACTGCTGTACAGAGTTGTCAGGCCACTCAGATCGACCCCGCGTCTGCCACTGATGAAGCTGCTGATTGCGCCGAGAGCAATGATCACCACATAACGTGACAGGTAGATCAATATCAACCACAACAGCAACGAAATCCGCAGAGTACCGTCATCGGCGAAATCCGTCAGATCGTAGTGGTCTGTTCTCTTCATTTATTGACAGCTCATCCGAAATTCAGGCCAGGCCAGTTGTTTGCCATGCTAAAATACGCCCGCATGGATGCCGCCCTCCGCTGCCATGTCACGTGATGCCAGGCAGATTACAGCTGGATTGGGGAATAATCCATTGCTTTGATCGGTGGGAAAATCGATAATACGAACGTCGATAAGTTTGACAAATAGTTAACCGTTTTGGAGTTTAGACTTGTTGATTTCATATTGGTCAATTCGTTTAATCTCAATCGACCAGCCCTCTCTTTATTCTATGCCTACATGAGGATTGATCCATGACTAAACCTGGTCTTGGTGGTGTTTTTGCCGATTGGAAAGAACGTGAAGCACTAGCAGAAGCGATGATTCCGCTGATAGGTGGTCTCTATCGTCGCAATGTCGTTATCTATATCTATGGCAGACCGCTCTTTAACGAATCGGTCATCGATATCATGAAGACGCACAGGTTTGTACGACAGATCGAGCAAAACGAGCTATCTGAGTTTGAAACGCATCCTGTGCTGGTAACCCTGTCAGCTCTCGATCTGGGTCCTGCCCACATAGACTTGGGCAAGCTGACTTCGCGATACATGGAAGATAACGAGGGCCTGACCGTTGATGAGTATGTCAAGAAGGAGTGCGCACCGGTTATTGGCAAACACAAAGCCACGGTACCGGTCTGCCAGGATGTCGTGATCTACGGATTTGGACGCGTTGGCCGTCTGGTGGCCAGGCTGCTGGTTGAAAAAACCGGTGGCGGCGAGCAACTGCTACTCAAGGCCGTAGTATTGCGGCCACCCAAGAATCCCATCGAGGATCTCAACAAGCGGGCCAGCCTGTTGAGACGGGATTCCATCCACGGCGGATTCGGTGGCACCATTCGCGTTGATGAGGAGAACCACGTGCTGATCTGTAACGGCAATGTGGTCCGATTTATCTACTCTGACGATCCCGCCGCCATCGACTACACGCAATACGGTATCGGCAATGCTCTCGTCATAGACAGCACGGGAGCCTGGCGGGATGCAGAAGGACTGGCTCTTCACATCAAATCCAAGGGTGTATCCAAGGTTCTGTTGTGCACTTCGGGCAAAGGCAAGGTCAAGAACATCGTATCCGGTGTCAACTCCAATGAGATCACCGAGGACGATGACGTGATCGCAGCATGCTCATGCACCACCAATGCCATCGTGCCCGTACTCAAATGCATCAACGATGAATTTGGTATCGTTAATGGACACATGGAGACTGTGCACGCCTATACTAACGACCAAAATCTAGTGGATGACAATCACTCCAAGGAACGCAGAGGAAGAAGTGCAGCTCTGAATATGGTGCTAACGGAAACTGGAGCAACCAAATCCATCGGCAAACTGCTGCCGGAGCTGGAGGGCAAACTGACCGGCAATGCCATCCGGGTACCTGTCCCCAACGTGTCCATGGCCATCCTCAATCTGACGGTGGAGCGAATTACCACGCTGGGTGAGGTCAACAATTATCTGCGGGATGTAGCACTCAATTCCCCGTTAAATCGACAGATCGACTACACCATTTCCAGTGAAGTGGTTTCCAGCGATTTCATCGGCAATCGACATGCAGGCATCGTGGACTCCCATGCGACCATAGTAGAGGGTAGCAGGGTGATTCTCTATGTCTGGTACGACAACGAGTTCGGTTACAGTTGTCAGGTGATCCGAGTCGCCCAGAAGATGGCTGGCATTAAATACGCGCTGATACCTGCGTTGCCCATCACGGATGCCAATGGTTTGATGGTCGAGGCGCCGAAGCTGCGGACAGCGTCTTAGTGTACTGTCCCACAATTACATGGCGTTATTCGCTGGCCTATTTTGCCCCTGGACTTCGACTGGGCGTCCCCGTTGTTCGTCGTTGTGGGGCGCCCGGCTAGGGTGCCCAACCCACGGCGTCCTCGCGTCTTGCCAGGAACAAAATATGCCGATCGGATAATCACCACCTAATTGCGGGACAGCACACCAAGCGTAGCAAGAGACCATAGCAGTATTCAAGCAATTCGGCCTTGGGTCAATTCCTCCGATACGGAGTAGCCGGCCTCTGGAGGTATACAAAGATAGGTGCCGTCGTCCCTCTGTTCGGTCCAGGGAAGAACGGTGACGATCTGCCTTTGATCGGTAGCTTCCATGGCTTCGTCCACGCTGCTGCTTAGTCCCAGCAATTCAACATTCAGTCGAGTTGGGAAAATAACTGTCTTTCTGCCCTCTTTGGCATCCAGGATGGCTTGTTCCGGGGTGATCCAGACGGAGTCAACGGACTCGTAGCCATCGTGAACGGCGAGATGGTCTTCAGGGGCGACGGCAAGATAGAAATGCGTGTCAAAACGCTTTGGCATCATGGCCGGGGTGATCCAGTGGGCGAAATGATTCAATTGATCACAAGCCAGCAGCAGGCCCTCGCTGCTTAGGAATTCCCGGATTGACAGTTCACCTTTGTTGAGTCGTTCCCGGTACGGGTGCAGGGATTGGAGCTTCTCGCCACTGATCAGGTGGTCGCCATCAACCTGTCTCGCCAGGAGTATGCCACACTCCTCAAATGCTTCCCTGATCGCAGCCACCTGCAGCGATAGGGCCACATCGTCCAGGTCATCAACGCCAGTGCAATAGTCTCTTACATTCGTGTCTCCCTCGTCGACTTTGCCTCCGGGGAAGACCAGAGCGCCGGAGGCGAAGTCAATTTGGTGATGACGCACCACCATAAATACTTCAAGGCCCTGCTGGCCATCTCTCAGCATCAGAATAGTCGCCGCAGGTACGGGGGTAACAACCTCTTTATCAGTCATAGGATATCAATCTCTGGTTGTGCATTGCAGCTCGTAAACCGCTGTCATTCCGTGCGTTCCGATATAATCTTCCAGCCATCCTCACCGTTTTCTAATGTCAACACTTTGGTAGTGACATCACGATAGAGATTCGATTTATAGGTTTGTTTAAACCGTATCTCTGCTGTATCAGGTTTTATAATCTCAATGCGGTCGTATGCGACGTGAACGTCGATTGACTTTGGTTTCGTCAACATGCTCTTTCGATACATCTCCCATTGTCTTCTGGTCAGTTTCAGTCGACTGGGTACCTGAAAGTTCTTATGGTAGAGATCCAGGTAAAGCTCAGTATTCTGCGTCGACCAGGCAGCGGCCCACAGATCGATGCTGTATGTGAGGGCCCGCCTGACATCATCTGTTAGCAACGTGACCGGCACACGCTTGGCAGCTTGAGGCGCAGCTTCGACAAGCGCAATCTGTTTGTCGCCTCGCGTCGTCTTCGCGCCTGCCTCTCCTGCCGGTTGCTGGCCGGCCACTGACTGACGTGAGCTCTCGCCTGTCTTTTGATCGCTGCTTGCTGCGTGTTCGCCCGGCTGTTCATTGACTGCTGTCTGTCGTGCGCTGGTGGGTCCAGCAGGCAGGTCAATCAGTTTATCGTTTTCGAAGTATCCGCTGTGTACCGTACCATCCGGTAGAACCATGCTGCCGGGACCACTGCGCAGATCATTCTTGAACCGACCGATGAATTTCGTGCCATCGGTCCAGTAAATAGTGCCTTCCCCGTTGCGTTTGCCGTCGACGACGCCACCGATATATTTGGTGCCATCGGGCCACACCAGAGTCAGGGTAGGTGGTTTCTCCTCGTCACCGAAGCTAGCGACCGCCACGATCAACAGAACTGTCGCGAAGGCTGTAAAGAGATGTTTCATCACGGGAACAGTTGGCAAGTATGGGTAATGGATATTAGCATCAGGAACTCGAAACTAAAACCTCCAGCCCCCAGCCCAACCAACGGCTGGACATCGAAGGTGGGACACCGGATGTCAGCCTTCCCCGAACTAATCTACGGATAGGAATACGCCTCTTGCCGCGGCCAGTTGCAGGGCCTGATTTACATCTATGACCCAGGGGCCTTTTCGTTCAACTGTGAGGGTGGCCTGCTGTCCATGCCTGAGCTCAATTTCACGATCGCCGTCGAGCGCAATGATTCCTGGACCTTCCCACACAGTCTCTCGCCCGAGTGGCAACTTTTGATAGCTATCGATGGAAACCGTTTCATAAAGGCCGACGGATATGGGTACGCTTAGTTTGAGATTCCGGCCGCTGCCACAACTCACCTGAACGCCGAAATCGTCGCCGCTGCCCGCCGGCAGCAGATATCCACCGATGGCGGAAGTACCGGTCGCAGTGGGCTCTGATCGTGCCAGTACCAACCGTCGAATGCGGTCGGTATCGAACGGGAGCAGGCTGCCGATGAAATCGTCGACCAGTAAAGCTGCGTCCACCAAGGCCACATCAGTCGCGCTCCCTGCCATGCTCACCGCGACTAACTTACATTGTCTGGCGACATCGCTCAAAGGGATTCGACCTGATGCAACCAGTCCCGCTGCGGCCCCTGCCGCAGATGCCTCCACCATGACCGGAAATACGTTGTTGGTGCCGGTGGAAATTGGAATGATGGGTGCTTCAGGCCAGCTTCTGGCCACGTCTCGATTGGTGCCATCACCCCCCAATGCCACCAGTACGGTACAACCGTGCTCCCGCATTAATGCGGTCGATTGGACCGTATCTGCGGAGGAGTGGGTTAGACCAATGTCCAGCAGGCGAATGCTCGATGTCATGGCAAGATGTTCGATCGCACCACTGGTAATGCGATAGGGTTCCCTGACCATAAATACCTCTTCAGCGCCGCAGTTGAAGGCCCCCAGAACGATACGAGTGATCTGGTTCCGTTTCTGTTCGTGGGTGCTGGTACCTGCCCGGGCAGCCAGTCTCCTGACGTCCCTGCCGGACATGGGATTAACGATAATTCCAACTCTATTGACGATGGTAGTCTTCCTTTTCACAGTTGACTGCTGGTCGCTGGGATCAGTTGCCGGTGGATAGTGGTGTGAGCCGCTTGCTCTTGCAGCGCCACTCCCATGATATTCTATTATGGTGAGCATTCAGGCGAAATATAAGCATCAGCCCGGGCGCCACGCTCGGCAGACGGAAGCGGCGTTTCCCTGTGCTGAAGATTACAGTAGTTACGAGGTTTCCTACCTAATTCGCTGAAATAAATGAAATTTATTCGGAGTCATTAAATAGACATCATCACCAGGATAGCGCAAAATCACTGACCCAATCGCTGCGAATCTGCACCAGCAAACATTTGACCAGCTCCCCGGGAACCAACGAAGCCTATGCAAATGAAAAATCCTCTGAAGCGATGGGATGTGTTTCTCGCCTTGGTTTTCTTTCTGGTTGCCATCCCGGCCGAATACAACGAGATATTTACCCTACTTGAAGATCAGACCCTCTCCTACCGACACATATTCAGGATGAGCCTTGGCGATCCCGAGGTGACTCAGTTCTCTGATGAGATCGTTCTGGTGAGTCTGGATGAGGAATTGTATGAGGAGTACGGCAGCTATCCATTCCGTAGAACGGATCTGGGTGCCATCATTGAGACTCGCTACCAGTCTCCAGTCGTTGCAGCAACCAGCAGATTGCAGCTGTCTACTTGGAGCCAGCAGTGGACAATCGGCAACTAAACACGGAACATCAGGGTCTATAGAGTCTAGGTAGGCAACAAAGGGCGGCATGGATAGATGAGTATCCAGTTAGATGTAGAGAATAGAATTGCGGCTGATATCGATTGTCAGCATCTTCAAGTAGTCAACGAAAGCAACAAGCACAACGTCCCGGCGGGATCTGAATCCCATTTCAGGGTGGTGCTGGTTTCCAGTGAATTTGAAGATGAGAAGCTGATCGCTCGCCATCGAAGAATCAACGATTTGCTGGCGGATTTGCTGGCCAGTCAGATTAACGCACTGGCACTGCATGCCTACACGGAAGAGGAATGGCTAAAGAAACACGGTGATGCTCCCATGTCACCGCCCTGCCTAGGTGGTGGGAAATCCAGTGATTCGCCAACCGCAAGCTGAGTTGCTTGGCGGCCGATCAAACTTCCGGACTCAGGATGCTTCATCCAGCAGTTCTGTGATAACCGGCCAGATATTGTCGAGCAGCATCTTTTGTGCGCTGGGATTTGGGTGGATGCCGTCTCGCTGCATCAAGTCTTCGTGTGTCGCCACTCCTTCGAGCAGAAAGGGCAGCAGAGAGACCTTTAGATCCTCAGCCACATCGGTAAAGGTCTGTTGAAACGACTCGCTGTAGCGCCGGCCATAATTCGGAGGCAACATCATCCCGACCAGAAGAACGTCAGCACCGGTATCCTTGCTGATCGATACCATCTGATGGAGATTCCGTCTGATTCTGTCGATTGGATATCCCCTCAAACCGTCATTTCCACCCAGTTCGATAATGATAATCTTCGGTTGATGCCGCTGGATTGCCTGAGGTAATCTGAGTAATCCACCCCCGGTGGTTTCGCCGCTGATACTGAGGTTGATCACCTTGTATTGGATGCTATTTTTTGAGAGCCTCTGGTTTAGCAGATATACCCAACCTTGTTCCTGTTCCATCCCGTATCCAGCGCTTATACTGTCGCCCACGATTAGGATTGAACTTTCCAGAGCGTAACTGGGTACAACCAGCAGGAAACAACAAAGGAGTAGAGCCAGACGTAACATGAGTAAGCCGTCTCGTGAAATCATGATCAGGGCTGAGAGTTTGGGCAAAACAGTCAAAACCTCAGAGGGTCAACTTACCATATTGAAAGGGATTGATCTGGAAATCAAGGAATCGGAATCGGTGGCTATCGTCGGAGAGTCCGGTTCGGGCAAGTCGACCCTGCTCGGTCTGTTGGCTGGGTTGGATACCCCCAGTCAAGGCACTGTCTGTTTGAACGGTCGTGAATTAACCGCCCTGAATGAAGAACAGCGGGCAAAAGTGCGCGGCGATTCAGTGGGCTTTGTGTTTCAGTCCTTTCAACTACTGAGTAGTCTGACCGCAGTCGAAAACGTTATGCTGCCAGCGGAACTAAGGGGCGATCGGGAAGCGGAACAGCTGGCAAGGTCCTTTCTGGTCAGGGTTGGCTTGGAGCACCGATCACACCATTACCCTAAACAGCTTTCGGGGGGTGAGCAGCAGAGGGTTGCTATTGCCAGGGCGTTTGCGTCCTCGGCCCAGATTCTGTTTGCAGATGAACCCACGGGAAATCTGGATACCAAAACGGGCGCCCATATCATCGACCTGCTGTTTGATTTGAATCAGGAGTTCGGTACTACCCTGGCGCTGGTTACCCACGATACGCGGGTTGCCGGGCGTTGCGATCGTGCTGTGCACCTGGAAGCCGGGCAGTTGATAGATCCGGATGTCAGTCAGGTTGCCGGCTGAGCCTATGGACGCGAAAGGGATCAACTTGGGGCTGGCTGTAAGGTTGCTTTGGCGAGACTGGCGCGGCGGAGAACTGACCCTGCTGCTGGCATCGCTGGTGATCGCGATCGGCACGGTAACCACCATTACCCTGTTTATCGATCGACTGCAGCAAGCCCTAATCTCTGAATCTGCGACGTTCCTGGCTGCGGACCGGGTTATCAGCAGCGCCAAGCCGGTACCCGAGGAATGGCTGCTTGAAGCGAAAAGGCTAGGATTGGAGACAGGCAGCTCGCTCAGCTTTCTGTCCATGGTATTTGCCGCCGATAGGGCGCAACTGTCTTCGGTGAAAGCCGTCAGCAACGAATACCCCTTGAGGGGCAAGCTTCGTGTTGCCGATAGACCTTTCGTTGCCGGAGAAGTTGTCGGGGCAGGGCCCGGGCCTGGAGAAATATGGTTGGAATCACGGCTGTTGCCTGCGCTCGGCATCAGCGTGGGTGATGTGCTCGACGTTGGCTCTGCCAGTTTTCCGGTAACCAGGGCGCTGATTAAGGAACCCGATCGTGGTGGCGGATTCAATGCGGTCGGACCGAGGGTGATGATGAATCTGGCTGATGTACCCCAGACTCAGGTGGTGCAACCGGGAAGCCGAATCACCTATCGTTACCTGTTTGCCGGGGAACAGGACAAATTGAAGGAACTGGATGATTGGGTCAAGCCAAAACTGGGGAATGATTACCGTCTGATTGGCGTCAGGGAGAGTACCCGGGGAATAGGCAATGCGCTGGAGAGAGCCGAGAGTTTTCTGCTGTTGGGCGGCATGCTGGGGGTAATTCTTGCTGGGGTGGCAATCGCCCTGTCGGCACAGAGGTATTCGATCAGACACTTCGATTATGTTGCAATTCTGAAAACCCTGGGGGCAAGTCCAGCCAGGATCGACCAACTCTATGCAGCAATATTCATCATACTGGGTGCCCTCGCGACCGTGATTGGCAGCACCATCGGCTGGTTGTCCCAGTTGGGTGTGGCCTATATTCTTGAGCCCTTCATTCCCATTGAATTACCTTCGCCGGGACTGCGTCCCATCGGTATTGGCGCCATGACCGGTTTTGTCTGCCTGCTGTCTTTTGCGCTGCCACCGATCCTGAGATTGAGAGCGATTTCGCCGATCCGAGTACTGCGAAGGGACCTGGACACTCAATCGGTTAGCGCCCGGGTAACCTATCTGTCCGGATTGGTTGGTTCCTTCGCATTGATGTGGTGGTACAGCGGCAATCTCAAACTCACCTTGTTGATCCTTGGCGGCAGTGCTGCCGCTATTGTGGTGTTGGCATGCATGGCTTACATGCTGTTGCGCTCCGGTCGAGTTCTCGGCATGCAGGCGGGCAGTTCCTGGCGATTGGCCTTGGCGGGTATGCAGCGAAGAGGGCAGGAGAACACGCTGCAGATCCTGGTATTCGGACTCGCCATTATGCTGATATTGATCTTGATTCTGGTCAGAACCGCTCTGATCGAGGAGTGGCAGGCACAACTGCCGGTGGGAGCACCCAACCACTTTGTGATCAATATCGCCCCTACGGATGTTGACCCGATCGATCAGATGCTGCGCGATAACAACATCGATTCGCAGCCGCTCTACCCCATGATCAGCGGCCGGATCACAGCCGTAAATGGCGAAAACGCCCGCGATCGAGACAGGCAGCTTCGTCGCGACTATAGGGAGCAACGGGGACCGCGAAGCGGCTCCAACCGAAATCTGACCTGGGCTGCCAGAATGCCGGACGACAATCGAATCATCGCCGGCGAGTGGTGGCAGGAAGACCATCGAGGTGAAGCCATCGTGTCCCTGGAAAAGGACCTGGCGGAAACCAATAGCCTGGTGGTGGGTGATCTGCTCACGTTCAGTATTCGCGAACGGGAATTGCAGGCCAGGGTGGGCAGTATTCGCAGCGTCAGTTGGGACAATATGCGACCCAACTTCTATATCATCTTCTCACCCCATGCCCTGGATGACTTTCCAACGACATCCATGACCAGCTTCTTCTTGGAAAAAGATCAGAAGATGTTCCTCAATCAGCTGTTGCGCGCATATCCGACCATCACCGTGTTCGAGGTCGATGCAATCATCGAGCAGATCCAGGCGATCATTGCTCAGGTCAGCATGGCGATCGAATTGGTGCTGGTACTGATCCTGGTCTCCGGCACCCTGGTATTGCTGGCGAGTATACAAGCCAGCATGGACGAACGGTTTCATCAACACGCGATTCTGAGAACGCTCGGAGCCAGCCAGAAGCTGGTGATGGGTAGCTTACTGATCGAGTTTTCAGTGCTGGGTCTTTTTGCCGGCGTGCTGGCCACGTTTGGAACGGAAATCACCGTGTTTGGGCTGGAGACGGAGATATTTGAGCTGGAATATACGGTGCATCCCTGGCTGTGGCTGATTGGACCGATCATAGGAATGCTTCTAATCGGGATTGTGGGAACCGGCGCCACCAGGAAGGTCGTCAATACCGCACCTGTCGCCATCTTGCGCGAGTTGGCTTAAGCCTGCCCTTCCACGGCTACATCAGTGGATCCGACCCTGAGACAACCCCCCATTATCAGCGCCGGATCCACTTTCCCCCACAATCATCTCCTCGGCAGACCGGCAGTCCGACCGGACAGATTCAAATGGAATTCTAGCCCCTGTTTTCTGAATGGCAGCTGAATAATGAATGATTCTCCACTTTTTATCAATTATTTACTTGTTTACCTCCATTTTTTTGGTTCTAATAGGGCACTGGATAACGCAGGAGCATAGCAACTGAAGTTTAACGAGCAGGAATGCAGGGAACTAAATCCACACATATTCAGAAGGTGAGTTTGTGATGAGACTAAGATTCCACCAAAAACTGATCCTGTTAGGCGTAGTACTTACTATCGGTACTGCAGTCAAAATCGATTTTAGAGGGACTGGAATCGAGGTGTACACACAACACACTTTGGAAACATCCGAAGTTGCTGCCAAAAAAATCCTCGATTCCAGACCCACTGAATCCCCACCCGACCTGGCCACCAGGAAGCAGTCCTTCATTGAATTCGTGCTACCCTCGATCGAACTGGAAAACCAATCCATTGGTCGCATTAGAGAAGAACTGTCCCGATTGCAGCTGAAACCGCTGTTGTCCAGTGAAGAGCGTGATTGGCTCGGTTCGCTGGCGAGTCAGTACAGGATCTACTCGTCTCCGTCTGACAAAGCCAGCATTGCGAAATTGCTCACCCGCGTGGATCGACTGCCGCCATCTCTGGTACTGGCTCAGGCGGCCATAGAATCAGCATGGGGGACGTCCAGATTTGCCCAGCATGGAAACAACCTATTCGGCCAATGGTGCATGACGGCTGGGTGTGGATTAGTGCCACTGGAAAGGGCCGAGACAGCCAGCCATGAAGTGCGCAAATTCGATTCCGTGCAGGATTCTGTACACGGCTATTTCATGAACATTAATACCCATTTGGCCTATCGGGGCCTGCGCGAATTGCGCTCTTGTCAGCGCGTAAAGGGAGAGTTGTTGAGTGGTGCCATGCTGGCCGCCGGGTTGCTCGACTATTCGGCCAGAGGCGCAGCATACGTGGAAACGGTGCGCAGCGTAATTCGGTTCAATCGCCTGGAATCTCTGGATAAGGTCGGGCTGACAAGTATCTTCACCGAATCACGCTGTTTCCAGGCAGATCAGCAATTGGACAGTACGCTCGTTACCACCGGCGCCTAACAGCATCCGAAAGGGGCTTATTCGCTATACCAGCTGCCATCTTCTTTTTTCCGAATCCAAGACTGTGAATACCAGTAATATCGGTCGCCCCGCCGGTTGGGTATAGTACAGTTGTAACGGGATCGTCCCACCGGCAGGGGCCGGCTCGCGGCAGTGGTAAAGCGTAGCTCGGTTAACCAATTTACCTCTATTCGACCTTGTCCGCTGGCATAGCAGGCCAGTTGCGCCGTGCGGTAGTCACCTTGGGCAAGTTCGATGGTCAATGTCGGTACCGACAGGTGCACCGGTAGCAGCGAATCGTGAGCGGATCTTTGTCTTAGCACGGGAAGCGGCAGCGACTTGACCTTACCGGTAAATTCGGCCATGCCGCTGTAGATCCCAGCGATTGGAAAACGGGGCAGGGCGCGCGCATCGGACAAGATACCCACAGGTCCGGACTGCTGTCCGAATCCGGTATAGCCCAATTCACCCACCAGTTGTTTGAGTTGATCATCGTACTCACCGAATGGGTAGGCAAAGAGCTTGCTCGATGTGCCGGTCTCGCTCTTGATGCGTTCGTCTGCACCAAGGATTTCCCGGCGGATTCGGTTCTGCCACCGAACGGTCGTTTCACCGGGTTCCCGGCGCACAAGGTGCGTATGAGATTGCGTATGGTTGGCGATCGATGCACCGGCAGCTTGTAACTCTCGAAGCTGCGACCAGGAGAGATAGTGCTTGTGCCCCGCATCCACCATTTCGGTGGGCACAAACACGGTGAACGGCCAGTTGAACTCTCTGAGGATCGGCACAACCGTCCGATGGATACTTTCATATGCATCATCGAAGGTAAGCGCCACAACCCGGTCCGGAATGGACTTGCCTTCACCCAGATAGGACACCACCTGATCCAGTGGCCAGACCCGATAGTTCTCTGCCTTTAGATGGTCCATCTGTCGCTTGAACTGTTCGGCAGTGATGCTGGTGACGGCAGGTGTCGAACTGTCCACATGATGGTACTGAAGGACTACAGCATGACTGACGATCGCGTCCGCGGTACCGACCGGTGAGGCGACACCCGGTGATAAGGAAACCAAACATAGGCAGATGATGGTCCAACGGCCTGGCATCCACGATTGCTGATTGACGAGCATGGGCTGAACTCCTGCTGGATGTAACAGTACATTTGTGCCATCTGGCGGGCAGTCGATAGCTGCCCCGGCTGTTGCCCAATGATAAGGGCAAGCTCGAGCGAATTCGATCAGAATGTATCCTCGATCAGACTTACCAGCAAGAGTGTAAGGCCAGTTGGCTCTGGATCGTTGTAAAATGCGGCAACCGAGATGGGACAAGAAAGATGACAGGTTATCGCAAAGGCCACAAGTCAGATCAGAATAAACTGCAGCAACGTCTGCAGCGCGAAGTGGGGCGAGCCGTTCACGACTTCAATATGATCGAAGACGGCGACCGGGTGATGGTCTGCGTGTCGGGGGGTAAGGATTCCTACACCCTGTTGGATATTCTGCTGAATCTGCAACGACATGCCCCCGTACACTTCGAGATTCTGGCGGTGAATCTCGATCAGCAGCAACCTGGCTTCCCGGCAGAGGTCCTGCCGAATTACTTTGATCGGATCGGTATTCCTTATCGGATCATTGCAGAGGATACCTATAGTCTGGTGCGGGAGATAGTTCCCGAAGGCAAGACGTATTGTGGCTGGTGTTCACGGTTCCGTCGGGGCATCTTATACAAATTTGCTCGCAATGAAGGGTACGACAAGATTGCGCTGGGGCATCACCGTGATGATATTGTCGAGACCCTGTTTCTGAATATGTTCTACGGCGGCAAGTTAAAGGCGATGCCTGCCAAACTTCTCAGTGACGATGGCACCAATGTTGTGATTCGGCCGCTGGCCTACTGTAGGGAGAAAGATATCGCCAGTTACGCGCAACTGAAGGAATTTCCCATCATCCCCTGCAACCTGTGTGGCTCGCAGGAAAACCAGCAGCGACAAGTGATTAAGGAGATGCTGTCCCGGTGGGACAAAGAGTATCCCGGCCGGATCGAAACCATGTTCAGAAGTCTCACCGATCTGGTGCCTTCCCATCTGTTGGACACGAGCGCTTTCAATTTTGGGGACATCGGCCGCAAAGACGTTGGGGGAGAACAGTACCTGGCTAACGATGCCGACGTGCAATCCTCCTTTAGAACAGTCAGTGAATGAGAGGTCAGTAGGTTGTCTGTTCAATGGTATTCGTATCTGGAGGTCAGTGAGACATGGGATGGGGGTGTTGCCTACGCTACTTGCCCTGTGCCATCCATGGCCCAGGACACCTGGATCACGGCTTCGCCATCCATGGCTGCGCCGCGCTCCGAAGGCGCTCCGGCAACACCCCCATCCCATGTCTCAAGCAACTGCGAGTTTGATGATTACTGGTCCCCTTTAGTCGTTCGTCGGTCAATCGAAGTTGACTGTCGACTCCTTTCATTTCGATGCCTTGCTTGAAGTCGAGGCCTATGCGAATTCCACACGATCAACTCTCTGCACAGGCCTTGAATGGGATCATTGAGGAGTTCATCACGAGGGAAGGCACCGACTATGGTCAGCGGGAAACTCCATTGGAGGAAAAAATCCGTCAGATCAAAGCCCAAATCGATCGGGGCGAGGTGATCATTCTCTACGATTCTGAAAGTCAGAGCTGCAACTTAGTGCCGAGTAACACGCTTGATACATGACCTGCAGAGCTGTTACCACGGCTCACGGCTGTAGATGAGTTCCTTCGGACGAGAGATGATGCCGAAGGTAGCCCGGCCCGCCGGATGATTGTCGAAGTTGCCGTCACCATCCCAGTCAGACAACAGCATACCCATGTTGGCCGCTGTCAGGTCGGCCTCAATATCCACAATACCCTTGTTATCAGCACCCGGTGCAGTAAAGGTGAACATGGCGCTACCGTTCACCAACGTTGGATTTCCGGACGTTACCGAGGTGGTGCCGCTGCCGATGACCATGGGTTGATCGCCTCCCTGCGTGCCACTGGCCATACTGGACAGGTCTACATGCGTCGCCAAGGTAAATGCCGTGCAGTTGTCATCGCTGTTCAATATGTAGGCAGCACCGTCATAGTATTCTGCGCTCAAGGGCACGTTCAGGATCATCAGCTCCGAACCGACCTCTTCTCCCACAGCCAGCCTACCCCAGCGCTGTTCATTGTTGCCGCCGGAAAAATCTATGTCGTCAACGGTAAACGGATTGGAAGCATAACTGGCTTCCCCATCTGAAATACTGAATGAGATATCGATCAAACCACCAAAAGGTGCTGTTTCAGAACCTGCACGAACGAAGGTCAAAGGGCCGCTGAAGCTCGTGGTAAAAGCCCCGTCACAGGTATCCGCTGAACAGTCGATGGCTACATGGCCGGCAAGGGTGTCGTCCACGTTCAGGGGTGCGCCGTTATTCGTATAGGTTTCAGAGAAATCAGCCAGCTTCCACCAGGCACCATCGTAATTGTTGGTGGTGTTTGCGAGGGCATTACGCGCTGTTATGGTGACAGAAGGAGCCGTTGCATAGTTGAATGGTTGATCGAGATAGGTAAATGCCGCTGAACACCCGGGCGTGAGTAGCGGGACGTTATCCAGGGTGATTGAGAAATCGAACGGGGTAAATCGACCCACAACCCCACTGCCACCGTCATGCGTACTGTCACCGGTGATGTCAGCGTTGCCGTCGCCAAGATAATTGGCAGCATCCGCCTGCAGGGTGGTGCTGCCCACCTCTGTATATTGCAGGTTGGAGACGGTTGCCTGACCAGCCGTGAAACTGCCCGCGGCGATCGCACCATTGTTGACTGATCCCAGAGTGCCACTGGCGGGCTCGAACGGAGCAACCGGCGTGATTGATGTGGCGAATGCATAATTGGCCGTCAGACCGTTATCGGTAATGTCGGCACCGGTATCGGGGATACCGGGAGTGGTGCTGTCCTCCCCCGACACCCAGCGATAGGCACCCAGGACCACTTCAAAATCACTGCCGGCCGCGGCAAAGATGGCGCCGGCCGGTGTATTCGAACCTGGATTCGGCGTTCCGCCGGCATCGATATTGGTAAAGGCGAACCCGAACGGCCGCACCACATAGGACTGACTGGAGCCGGTCATGAACCCGCCCGAGCCGGCAGGCGGGCCGCCGCCATCGTCCAGTGGTATTTCGTATCTGGCATGCACCTGCATCTCTCCGGCATCGGGGTAATTCAGAACGATCAGTGCACGGGTGATACCCGTGCCGTCATCCTGAAACAGCAAGTCCGTATTGCTGTAGCTGGTCGTGCCGGCCCCGCCATTGTCGGCGTTGGTTGCAATAGAGGAAGTGACACTGTTGTTGGTGACCGTGATCTGGTTCCCGGCACAAACGGCGGGCGTACGGCACTCCGCTCCGAGTGGAATGGTGACGCTGGCCAGATCCGGAAAGGCAGCAACACATACTGATGGGTCACTGTCCGATACCCTGATGGCGCGCAGGGCGATGACGGCATTGTCCGGTGCCACATCCGATGGTTTAGCGGCAATCTGGGTGGAGATGATCTCATCACCCGAGGTCTCGTTGTAGAACTGGAACCCGGCGAGTGCAAACACCAGATCGGGATCGGTACCCGGATCACTATCCCTCGTATCAGTGGTGCCACTGACTGGTTCATCGACATCAAAGTTGATGGTCTCCGTAGTATTGGCTGATTCGAACTGGGTGTAATTGAACGCAAAGGTCACGGCGCTGGTGCCGTCGCCGAGGAATTCAAAGTCAGCCGTGCCATCATTCACCACATTGGTCAGGTTGCCGGTTCCGGCGATTACTCTTGCCCAGTTGCCCTTTGCTGGTGGCAGCACGACATCGCCGGATATCGGTGCCACAGACAGGTTAACGGTAACGTTGCCGGGATCGACTGGATTACCACCGGTGTCGATGGCAGTGATGGTGACCGCATCCGACAGACAGCTAACACCCGTGCTATCGTGGTTGATCTCATAGTGGTCCACAGCGACGCAGGAATGGACTTCGTTCAGATCTGAATTGATCTGAGCTGGCGCGACCACAGCACCGTATATTCTGACTTCGTCGATCTGGCCTCCCGCCGATCGACCGGTGTTGCCCTGCCCACCCAGGCTCGCCCGATTGTCCCCGACATATAGAGTGTTCCAGGCTGAGCCGGTACCGACGGAAGCTGTCGAATTGCCACTTGAGGCCCCGTTGATGTAAATGTCAGTTCGGTCACCGGGCAGATTCCAGGTGATGCCGATATGGACCCAGGTGGTGGCTGGGAAAGCCTGTACGGCTGTCTGTGCCTGCGATGCCGTGCCCCCCACTTCCAACCTGAAACGTAAGCTCCCATTGCTCATCTTGGTCAGGAAGAATCGATTGTTTGCATTCATGGAAGCATCCAGGAGCTTGCGATTTCCGCTGCCCGCCCAGGCAGCGTCATTTCGGTACCAGAAAGTGACGGCGCGGCTATCGCCGGGTGTCAGCGTACTGTCCACAGCATTGAGCATGGCCTGGCTGGTATTGAGGGGGAAAACACCATAGCCTCAGGTGCCCGGTGTGCCCGCCACAGCAGGGGTGGCGTTGGCGTTGGAAATAGGTGCGCCGCCACCAACGGCAATGGTATCGCCATCGTTGCCATTGCCGCTGTTATCCAGCACTACACCTGCCCCCGGTACAGTCCAGGTCTCATCCATCGTGAGATAGGCCTGTAGCTGACTTGAGGTCGTCAGATCCAGATACCAGATCTCCACCTGCTGGCAGAAACCCGTCACCGGCACTGTCACGGATATGGCCTGGGTGAGCGGCGCACCACCATAGGTCACACCAGCGATCACTTGATTACCTGTGCAACCGTCCTCAATTGCGATTCCAACAATGAGCTTGATATCCGAGCCAGCACCCGGACTGTGCGTCCAATTCAGGGTATTGCTGCCGGTTCCCGTTGCACTGTTCTGCGAGTCAAATGCAATGGTCGACGCCGCTGCGGGGGCAACCGCAATCACTCCATGTGCGTTACGATTCGAGGTCGTACTATGAGTCTGTGTCATGGAAGTCATGCCGGCCGTTGCGACAGATTTGGTACTTGATGCACCGGTACCACTGGCTGCTGATACATCCCAGCGTTCCGTCTGCGCACCGCCCGCGGTAAAGCTGCCGCCATTGCCACTTCCCACTACATCGATTAACCAGGCGTTGTCTGTGAGCGTGATGATATTGGTCGTAATGCTTGCGCTGCCGGTATTGGAATTGGGAGCCGTTGCTTCAGGGGCCCCGCTCGCCGTACCCGTCAGAAAGATCGAACCCGCGTTGATCTCATTCACAGCACCTGTTGTCGTGACCTCTATGTCTGCTGCTGTCGTGATGTCCAAATACCACATTTCCACCTGTTGACAAAAACCTGCCACCGGCACTCTCGTTGACAAAGCCTGCGTAAGCGGAACACCGCCATAGGTCACACCAGTGATCACTTCATTACCGGTGCAATTGTCCTCAATGGCGATGCCAACGATGAGCTTTGTATACGAACCGGTAACCGGATTGTGCGTCCAACTGAGGGTATTGCTGCCGGTTACCGTAGCGCTGTTCTGCGAGTCAAATGCAATGGTCGACGCTGCTGCAGGGGCAACCGCAACCACGCCATGCGCAGTACGATTCGAGATCGTACTGTGGGTCTGTGTCATGGAGGTCAAGCCGGCCGTTGCGACAGGTTTGGTGCTTGATGCACCGGTGGCACTGGATGCTGATGCATCCCAGCGTTCCGTCTGTGCACCGGCCGCGGTATAGCTGCCGCCATTACCGCTTCCCACCACATCGATCAACCAGGCGTTGTCTGTAAGCGTGATGATATTGGTCGTGATGCCGGCGCTGCCGGTATTGGAATTGGGAGTCGTTGCTTCCGGTGCCCCGCTCGCCGTACCGGTCAGAAAAATCGACCCTGCGTTGATCTCAACCACGGCACCTGTTGTCGTCACCTGGATATCAGCTGCCTGTATCTCCACGTTGGAAGTCAGACCCAACAGCAGGAAGACGAACCGCCGGAATTTCATTTGAATCAGCATGATCGTTTAGCTCTTAACCAAAATCATTTGGGCCCCTGGCAAACGCAAATGAAGAGCGGGACCGGTTCCATGTGTTGCCTTTAATTCTCTTCACTGATCACTCAGATTCTCTTCAGAGATCTCTCATAGCATAATATCAAAACCCTCCTTTTTTCATAAGAATTGTCATGAACGGGCAATCTGTCAGCCTGAACGGGGGTCATGGTCGCAAAACGAAGGACCTCTCACGCCCTGCCATACCGATCGCCAACAGCTGGTGAAAGTCCCGGATCTCGGTACGGGTGCTGGGAGTGATGGATCGCACCCCGAGTGGCAGTAGTAACCTATTGATTTTACTAAATTTCTTCCGATTCTCACGATATCCACCCCGACTACAAGCGGCCGGCCGCGCTTGGTAGGCAGGGAGAATCCGAGGATTCTTCAGATGTTTCCGGAATGTGAAAATATCATTGACAATAAGTAGTTAGGGTGGAAAACTTAAGTTAATTGTGAGGTATTCCGCCTAAATTACAGGCGGATTGGAATAACCTGGTGCCCAAGGCAACATCATAGAGGTTGAGGGGACAGCGTATTAACGTGCTTGGCATATTTAGGAAGAAGCTCTTTTCGCGGGACATTCTTGCTGCAGTCTATCCAAGTCCTGCTGGAGTTGCCGTTGCGCGAGTGCGGCGGGATAGGGACGTTCCTCCCTCTCTTGAGGTATGTGATTTCAAATCAGCCGGTGAGGATGGATCTGCATCTGCAGAACTACGGGAATTGATCAAATCCCATCATCTGGATCAATCGCCTGGCGTGAGTGTGATGGAGTTCCACAGCTACCAGATATTGCAGGTTGAGGCTCCTGAAGTGGAACAGGACGAGATGGATGCCGCTATCCGTTGGCGGATCAAAGACTTGATCGATTTTGACATCAGTGATGCTGTGGTCGATGTATTCGACGTGCCCGATGCTAGAGAAGCCGGTCAGAACGGGAGAGTCTACGCCGTCGTTGCCAGAACCGACCTGGTCAGATCCAAGATCGATGCACTATTGGGTGCCGGGCTGCACCTGGAGATTATCGAAATACCGGAGCTGGCATTACGCAACATCGCCTCCTTGCTGCCGGAAGATGTCAGTGGTGTGGCGTTGATTTATATCGGCGGGGATGATGGGCTGATAACCATCACACGCCAGGGAACTCTATATTTTTCACACCGTATTCAGATCGGGTACAACGCCTTACCCGACGCTGCTGTTTATGCCAATGATGCGGAGGTCATAGAAAGGTGGCTGGACAGTATCATCATCGAAATACAACGCTCCCTTGATTACTATGGCAGCCAATTCTCACAACCCCCCGTGGCTGGTTTGATTATGACTCCTGCGGATCATGAGATACCGGGCATTACCGAGTATCTAAACGACCAGATGGGGATCCCTGCCAGGATGCTCGATGTCAATGAACTGATTGATGTGCCTGAAACGATCGACGCGGACCTGCGGCAGCACTGCCGTCGTGGAGGGACCGGATAACTACACCGTTTACACTTTGGTAACAACTGCGGAAAGGGGATCGCAGGGGGACATAAGCCATATCTTCAGGAGTATCAGATCTTCGGTTACCGATGGACCCTGACACAAAAGTCCTGGCAGCTGGCGTGGCACTAAATAGTTCGGAATACGTGTAACGAGTATGATCTCCGCTCCGCAATAGGGGGAATTCTGGGGTTGTTTAATACACGTAAGCATAGGGACATATGGCATCCGGATACGTTTTGAGATAATGTAGACATTTGTGATCCTATTGAAGGAAGACAAACCATGGAATCGGCACAATTCCGTAATTCTAGGATGTTGACGAAGTGCGTCACCATCGATAAGAACGGCAAGGAGCGCCCAAGGTATGTCGAATTTGAGAATTTTCGCCTGTGGGAATATCTGGTTACACATAAACATGGGCTCAAGATCGAAAGAGAGGTAACCTGCATTTGGTTGTCGGAGGAGGAGTTTTCCAAGAATGAAAGCATCCATTACCACTCAGGCGAGGTCGAGCCGGTCAATAGGCTGGTAATCTCCATATTTGATGAGTCCGTAGGGTATTGCTCCGTTACTGAACGTTTTACCCACAAATCGGATAGTTTGAAGCAACTTGACGTGTTGAACTCCCATTTTTCCAAGCTGGGTATCCCGCCTGAAGCCATAGAGTCGACCGTTGTCCCTGGCTATTCCATTGAACGACAACAGTCAGCCACGCAGTCAGCGAATTCAACCCGCTGACCTGCGCGTTTGAATCAAGACTCTGTGATCGTCGCCGGGCCGTTTACAGAACCGAGTTACAGTGTTAGACGAAGCGTTTCCTGTAGCCAATCGTCTTAATCAGTCGCGTGCCGCATTAAGACTCTTAACCACCTCGTCAGACAAATCGGCCTTTGGACTAAGGTAGGCGAGTGCGTTTGGATCTTTTATAATGATGGTGTAATCCCTCTTCTTGGCGATCTTCTCAAGTAGCGGATCAACCTTTCTGAGGATCCTGGCAACCAGTTCCTTGTCTTTCTTGGCCAGATATTCCTTGGCGTCGTCAACAAATCTTTGCAGCTGTTTGTCCTTGAGTTGGATGGTTTCCAGCTGGGCGACAAGGTCGGTTTCGCTGGCATCCTGTTGCTGTCTGGCTTCTGCAAATTTGGTCTTGAGGGTGTTCAATTCTTCGTTCAGTGCTCTAATCTTGGCGTTCTCCGCCTCCCTCATCCGGGTGATCTCGGCTGCAGCTTCCTTGCCCATATCGGAATTGGATACGATTCTTTGCACGTTGATGTAACCTACCTTTTCGGCAGCGTAGCCATGCACACCGAACAGTAATACAACCGCGATCACAACAGAGATGGTCGTTCGTTTCACTGATCTATCCTCCATAAACCATCGGCTTATCGCCCGCATGGCAATTGCTTTCGTGAGTTACACCGTTAAGGATAGAGAATCCCATGTAGAATGTCACCCTGATCGTCTGTCTCACATTGGCGTCAAGACAAGAGTGGAAGTCAACTATCCGCTCCTGTCACTATCCGCTCCTGTCAGTTGCCATAGCTTTCCTCCTCAAGTAGCATCGACGCACTTGAGTTCGTCCAAGCGGTCACCGTGCAGACCAAGCGGAATAGTCAGATGCAAAAAGTAGTCGGAGGATTAATAGCGGGAGTTCTGGTTTTTTTTGGTGTGATTCTGGTTGTTTTCAGAGGGGGATTGGAACCCACTACCGGTCCCAAGGGGCTGGCTGGTGATACGGACACTGAGCGGATGGCAGCTCACATCAGCCGAGTGACTGCAACTGTCACCCGGGAAAGGATCATGGCGGCTGACGATGAACCGGGTAACTGGCTTGCCCACGGCAGAACCTACGATGAGCAACGCTTTAGCCCACTCGCCCAGATTGATGATCAAAATGTGACCGATCTCGGACTCGCCTGGCATTTCGATACCGGAACCACGCGCGGTCTGGAAGCGTCTCCCATCGTCGTGGACGGTATCATGTACAGCACCGGTTCCTGGAGTCTGGTATTCGCCAACAATGCAAAGACCGGTGAACTGATCTGGAAATACGATCCTGAGGTCCCCAAGGCGTGGGGTGCCAATGCCTGTTGCGATGTGGTCAATCGTGGCGTAGCGCTGTGGCGGGGCAGAGTCTACGTAGGTACGTTGGATGGGCGTTTGGTCGCCCTCGATGCAGCGACCGGCGCGGTACAGTGGGACGTCAACACAATCGACAGAGGCCGCCCCTACACCATCACCGGTGCCCCGAGAGTGATCAACGGCAAGGTGATCATCGGCAACGGTGGCGCAGAATATGGCGTGCGCGGCTATGTCACCGCTTATGACGCCAACACCGGTGCGGAGAGCTGGCGCTTCTACACGGTACCCGGTGATCCCAAACAACCGTTTGAATCAGCTGCCCTGGCGAACGCTGCCGACACTTGGAACGGAGCAGACTGGTGGGTGATAGGCGGGGGTGGCACAGTCTGGGATTCTATGGCGTACGATCCGCAGTTGAACCTGCTCTACATTGGCGTCGGTAATGGCACGCCCTGGAACAGGAGCGTCCGAAGTCCCGGTGGTGGTGACAATCTCTATCTTTCCTCCATCGTCGCCCTGAATGCGGACAGCGGTGAGTATGTTTGGCACTATCAGACCACGCCCGGGGACAGTTGGGACTACACTGCCACTCAGCACATGATTCTGACGGAGTTAACCGTTCGCGGCATCGAACGCAGAGTCATCATGCAGGCTCCCAAAAACGGATTCTTCTACGTGTTGGATAGAGAAACAGGAGAGTTCTTATCCGCCGAACCCTATGTGCCTGTTACCTGGGCCAGCCACATAGACAGGGAGACCGGTCGTCCGGTGGAGACGGACAATGCCCGTTATCAGGCCGAGAATCCTCTTTCTCTGCTGAGCCCCGAAGAGCAACTTGCCACCCTTCAGCAGATGTCTCAGCAAGAGATCGAGCAGACCTTGCACAAACCTTCCCCCTATGGCGGACACAACTGGCATCCGATGTCATACAGCCCCATTACCGGCTTGGTGTACATTCCGGCCCTCGATATCCCGTTCGCCTACGGCAATGAACCGGCGTTCCGGTACGAAGCATGTCGTTGGAACATCGCCGTGGACTATATGCTGAATGCGCCCTTCGAAGACAAGGAACTTGCCGCTACTCTCGTTGGGATGGTGAGGGGTCACATTTCGGCCTGGGACCCGGTGAACCAGCAGGAGGTCTGGCGAGTACAGCACGCCGGATCCTGGAATGGCGGCATCCTCTCTACTGCAGGCAACCTTGTTTTTCAGGGCACATCCCATGGTCGTTTGGTTGCTTACCGGGCTGACGATGGCGAAGAGCTTTGGTCGGCCGCTGCTCAAACCGGCATCATTGCTCCCCCGGTCACCTACATGGTGGACGGGGAACAGTTCGTAACGGTTGCAGCGGGTTGGGGGGGTGCATTCGCACTGGCATCCGGTGCTTCGGCAGAGAAGCTCCAACAGAAGAGCAGGGGGAGGATACTAACGTTCAAATTGGGGGGTCAAGATCGTTTGCCATCGATTGTCGAGGACGGGCCCTTTCCCGAACCGTTAACATTGAGCGCGGACGAGGCGGAAATTTCTCAGGGTAAATCGATGTACCACAGGTATTGTGGTGTTTGCCATGGCGCGGGCGTGCTCGGCGGTGGTGTCATATCTGATCTAAGATATACAGTTGCTGAAAGACATTTGGTGTTTGAAGATATCGTGCTGGGAGGTATTCTGAAAGATCTTGGCATGGTGAGTTTTGCCGACGTATTGACCAAGGAGGATGTCAGGGCCATCCAGAGTTATGTAATTTCCCGGGCCCATGCTCTGAAAGAGGAACTGGCTCAGCCCTGAGGGATCATGGTTATGAAGTGGATACTCTATTGTCTGGGAGGCCTGGCAGCCATCGTGGTCATCCTGATATTCGTCGCGCAAATGTACGTGGGCGGGGTCAATGTGCCTTTAGGCGAGGGCAAAGTGGACGCCGATCTGCTCGCCCGACGAATTGTCCTTCCCGCCGGATTCGACTTCGCGGTCTATTACGCCGACATCGCCAATGCGCGTATCATCAGATTCACCGATGGCGGTGAGCTGCTGGTGGCCAATCCGAATCTAGGCAGGATCATGGTCCTGCAAAGAGACGATGATGGTGATGGCCAGGCAGATGGTAAACGCTTGTTAATCGATGGACTCAACGGTCCCAACGGTCTGGACTTCTATAAAGAGTGGCTTTACATCGCCGAAACGGACGCCATCGGTCGTGTGCCGTTTGATCACCAGAGCGGTACCCTGACGGGCGAATATGAGCGGATTGTGACAGACTTGCCGGGTGGCGGAAACCACTGGAAGAAAACACTGCTGTTCGGGCCCGACGGGCTCATCTATGTCACCTTTGGCTCCTCGTGTAACGTATGTGACGAGCAGGATAAGCGCAGAGCTGCCATGCTCCGTTATCGGCCGGACGGCAGCGGCGAGGAGATTCTGGCGACCGGATTGCGCAACAGTGCCGGGTTCGATTGGTCGCCCCTGGATGGACAGATTTATGCCACGGATAACGGTCGCGATATGCTGGGGGACGACTATCCTCCCTGTGAACTCAACAAGATCGAACCGGGCAAATTCTACGGTTGGCCTTACGCCAATGGGAACAACGATCCGGATCCCGATATGGGTGAAGGTAAAGAGCGTGACATTGCCGCCGCCACACCGATAATACACGGGTTCCGGGCTCACACGGCGCCGCTCGGAATCATATTCTTAAGGAGTCGGCAACTTCCCGAGGAATACCGGGGAGCGGCTCTGGTCGCGCTGCATGGATCATGGAATCGAAGTAAGAAGGATGGCTACGAAGTGGTTTCGCTACATTGGGATGAAGCGGGACAGATCGAGGAGAGACCTTTCATGACTGGGTTTCTATTAGATGACGAAGCCATCGGACGTCCGGCTGAACTGACGGAAGGTCCTGACGGCTCCATCTACGTAGCGGATGACTATGCTGGAGCAATCTATCGGGTCTCCCATCGAGACTAGTTCGCGCCTCTACACAAACAGGCCACTGGGACGTAAGTGTAAAGACCGATGAGAAACGTTATCAGCAAGGCTTTGAGACAGATGCCCGAAGCGCGGACTTTTAGTCTGGACGGGCACTGATTGCAGATGGAATTGAAAGCGGATTTTAGCGTGGACGCCAGCGGCCTTCGCTGCCCGGAACCGCTCATGTTGGCGCGCAATAAGCTGATGGATATGAAGAAAGGTCAGGTTCTCGAGTTGAAGGCTACCGATCCCTCTACGACCTGGGACATACCCAACTACTGTAACTATCTGGGTCACGAACTGATCAACAGGGAGGAGAAGGGCAAGCACTACTACTACTGGATACGCAAAGGCAAGTGATCGTGGAGCAGGATATTGGCCGGTTCGTATGACTATTACTTTGCCTATGGCAGCAACATGAATGTCGCCCGAATGCAGGAACGACAGATGGATTTCGATCATGCTGAGGGTGGGGTATTGAGTGATTTTCGATTGGCTTTCAATAAGAGATCGACAAAACAGATCGGCGTGGCGTCCGCCAACGTGGTGCATTGTGCAGGATCTTGCGTGGAAGGGGTTGTATACCGCCTGCTTGATAGTGACTGCATAGCAAGAATGGATCCTTATGAAGGTTACCCATTGCGCTATGATCGAAGGCAACTACCGATCCAGCTAAGTGGCGGTGACCAGCAATCTGCCTGGGTGTACATCGCCAATCCCGATTACATAGACGAAACTCTGAAGCCGGCACGCTGGTATCTGAACCACCTGCTGGCCGGCAGGGAGCATCTGTCAGAAAGTTACTACCAACAGTTATTGCAGGTCCCGTGCAATGAGACTCCACCCGATCGAACAGGGTGATTTAGGCAACAGAGCGTCCCAGGATGACAATATGGCTGGAGAAATGCCGGAAGGCTTCGAAACGGATCCTGATTTTGATCCGGCGGAAGACTACATAGGGCCCTTCTACTATAGGGAGGAAGGGGATTCCTATCGTTATGCATTCAGGGCTGATGACCGGCACTGTAACGCTTTCCAAGGGGTGCACGGCGGTGTGCTGATGACATTTGCAGACTACGCTCTGTGTATGGAAGCAACCGGCCACTATACAAACGAGAATTGCCTTACCGTCAGTTTCAGTTGCGACTTTGTATCCGCCGGCAGCATCGGTGATCTGATCGAGTCGAGTGCCGAGGTGATACGCAAAACCGGCTCCATGGTGTTTGTGCGCGGAACCGTATTCTCGGGTGATGAAACCATCTTGCGCTATAGCGGCGTGGTGAAACGGCAGCGCAATTCTTGATCGATGGGCCGAAGAGGGAGGGTGCATTGCTCAGACTGGCTATGGTGCTCAATCCTCTGGCAGGTTTGGGGGGTGCCGTCGCCCTGAAAGGCAGTGACGGGCAAGAGACAGTAACCAAAGCATTGTCGCTGGGTGCCGAGAGTCACGTATCAGAACGCGTTGCAGCAGCGCTGGCGGTACTCGCAGATCACATCGATCAACTCCGATTGATAACCTATCCTGGCGAAATGGGCGCGGATGTCTGCAAGCTTACCGGCATCCCAGCGAACGTAATCGGTAGCATCCATCATGGCAGAACTACCGCTGCGGACACCCAGGCTGCCATAAGGGACTTCCAGGAGGTCGGTGCGGATCTGATCCTGTTTGCAGGCGGGGATGGCTCTGCACAGGATATATGTGCCGTGGTCAATCCCGGGCAACCGGTGTTGGGTATTCCATGCGGGGTAAAGATGCATTCCGGAGTCTTTGCTATCGACCCGAGCGCAGCGGGAGCGATTGTCAGGAAGATGATGGAAGGGGACCTGATCAATATCAAAATGGCGGAGGTCCGGGATATCGACGAAGAAGCTTTTCGAAGGGGTGTGGTGAATTCGAGATACTGTGGTGAGATGCTGGTACCGGAAGAGGCCGGTTTTCTGCAGCAGGTGAAATCCGGCGGCCGCGAAGTCGAAGCGCTGGTGGCAGAAGATATTGCTGCTGAAATAATCGAAAATATGCAACCGCACAACACTTACTTCATCGGTTCCGGTTCCACCACGGCAGCCATCATGACACAGCTTGGTTTGGCCAATACTCTGCTGGGATTTGACGTGGTAAAGGACGGCGAACTGCTGTTGGCAGATGCTACCGAAACACAACTACTGGCGGCAGTCGATGAAGACTGCACTAAGATCATCCTGGCGATTATCGGTGGTCAGGGCCATATTCTTGGCAGAGGCAACCAACAACTCAGTCCTGCCGTAATCAGGAAGGTTGGCCTGGAAAACATCATCGTTGTGGGGAGCAAGACCAAGATCAAAGAATTGCAGGGACGTCCACTGCTGGTAGATACCGGTGATCCCGAACTGGACAGCCAGTTCAACGGTTTCATTCGGGTCGCGACGGGCTATGACGATTGGGTGATCTACAAGGTCGGCTTGACACCACCAAAGCGGAGTTCGTTACAGGGGCCGGACTCGCCTGAAATGTAAACTTCTCAACGGGTCTGGTGCTGCTCCTACTGAAGCGTTCTGATTCGTTAAGTGTTCCTGTCTTGCGACACAGACTTGATTGGACCCAAAGCAGTGCCCGTCGAAACAGCTCCAATCGTGATCAGGCCAATATATGCTGAATCACCTTGCCGATTGCGATGGAAGATCTGTTGTCCAAGGATCTACGCAGCTGATTGATGACCAGCATTCTGTCCTCTAATACCGACGGGGACAAGCCATCCGGTTCCTCTTCACGCGGTTCCTCATCATCGAGGAGGGGTTCGATGTAGATGGGTTCGGCAATGGCAGAGAGCTTCATGAAGGCTCTTAGAGTCAGCGTCGCCTGGTCTATGCCATCCTGCCTGATGCTATCTGAATAGCGCAGGTACCCTTCTTCCTGCAACCACAGCATGGCATAGAAACAGGCAGAATAGCGGTCAGTGTGCAGACCATATTCATCGGGTTCGTCCGCACCGGAGACTTCAGCCACATAGATCGCGGCCTTGCTGGGAAAGGACGCGTAAAGAATACTCAGGATCTTGGCAATGTCCTGGTAAAAATACTCTACATTGATGTCAGCCATGTTGTGTTCCCAATCTGCAGGCAGACGGTCTGGCGCTTACCAAAACGGAATTGGTGTTCTTATGGATACTGTGAAAAAATGCATGCTGTTAGGTCAATGATAGCAGGAGTCAAGTAGCGTGAGTAAGGTTTTGAAAAGCGTGCAGGAGTGGAAATCGGCCTTGACCGAATTGCAGTTTGAGGTGACGCGCAAGAAAGGAACTGAACGCGCATTTACGGGTGAGTACTGGGATACCAAGACAGCGGGAGTGTATGCATGCATCTGCTGTGGTAAGGAGCTGTTTGATTCAAAGGTCAAATATGATTCCGGAACCGGTTGGCCCAGCTTCTATGAGCCACTTGAGGACGACAGCATCGCCACCCAGGAAGATCGCAGCTTGTTCACGAGGCGAACAGAGGTCCTGTGTGCAAACTGTGATGCTCACTTGGGGCATGTATTCCCCGATGGGCCAGCCCCAACGGGCCAGCGCTATTGCCTCAATTCGGCTTCCTTGGACCTGGTTCCCCGCCAGGATGAGGAAGAGTGATCCGACCCTTTGCCTGGATTCCTGCCATGGTTGGGTCCATGCCGCAGGTTGTGAGCGAGCTGCCAAAAAAAGAGGGGCAGGTCTGTAGATATCAACTCGAAGAGTGTGGCATAATGCGCATCGACATATTATGTCAGCGGGAGGTGCAATGAAGTTCTCTTGGACATCCATCCCAACGATCATCGTCGCCAGTTACCTGCTGGTCGCCTGCAGTAATTCCGGAAAAGCCCAACTGGAAGGAGAGCTGCTCAGTACCGAGAGGCGGCTGCAGGAGCTGGAGAAGTCTCTGAACGCGGGCGCGATCCGGAATGCCGGTATCCTTCGCCAATATGCGCAGATCCTCACCCAGAAAAGACCGGAACTCGCCTCCTTACTGAAGGAACTAGAAAAGGAGGGCACCGGCGGTGGACCTGTTTTCAAGGATCTGCAGGCCCGTTTTGGTGCTGTGAAGGATGAGACGGAGTATTTTGAATCCTGGACGGATAAGGTAACGGAACTCAATTCGATTCAGACTGCCGCTCAACCTTCGGTCTTCAACGATGCCCTGTCCGATACGGTCAATGTCATCGCCGACATGTCCGGCGGTGAACTGGCGCGCGTCAATGCGGTTAGTCAGCAAGCGGAGCAACAGACCAATAAATCCAAGAACTATGGAGCCGGCAGTCAGTATATAGGCAATCCTCGATACGGCAGTTGGAACCATGGCTCGGGTGGATCCGTCTGGGCCTGGTACGGTCAGTACGCCTTTTTTTCCAGCATGTTTGGCGGACGTCGTCACTATTACAATGACTGGGCCGGCAACCGGGGCTATTCGTACTACCATGATGTAGGGCGAAACTCCTATACATCTCCCAGACAAAGGGTGGCGCAGCGGGATGTCCAGCAAAGGGCAAAAAAACAGTTCGGCAGATCTGGAAAACCCTTTAGCAGCCCTTATGCCAAGTCGCGAACCGGTGCCAAGGGGATCAGTAAGGCCAGTACGGTACAGAAGAAATCCGCATTCAAAAGCCCCTATGCGTCATCCAGAGCCAACAAGAGTAAGTTTCAAAGCAGCACACGTGCCAGCAGGTCGAGAACGTCACGGGGGTCCTCTAGAGGAAAATAAGTCAACGCCGACTTGCCTGCACCCCATAACAGAACATAGGACAGGATTATGAGTGAACTGCTCAACCTAAGCGAAGTGGACATTTGGACCTATCAGATATTGCTCATTGATCTAGCAATCGCTGTGTTGATGATTGCCGGGTTGCGGTTTATCAGGGGACTGGTCACCAATGTAGACAGCACCGAAGAGCTGGCATCCAAGGATAACTACGCCTTTGGAATCGCCATGGCCGGCGGCACCGTTGCCCTTGCGCTGATGTTGACGGGTGCTGTTTCCGGGGAACCGGGTGCTACCCTGGTGGATGAATTGATCAGCGTGATTTCCTATGGTGTGTTGGGGCTTATCCTGCTGTGGGTTGGCAGGCTGGGTCAGGATAAGCTGGTACTGACGGGTATCGAGATTCAGGCGCAGATCAAACAGGGCAATCTTTCTGCCGCCCTCATCGACGTAGCCAATACGATAGCGACCGGCTTGGTGCTGCGAGCGGTGATGATTTGGGTAGAGAGTGACACTTGGAATGGTTTGATCGTGGTGCTGGCTGCTTTTGTGATCACTCAGGTGCTGTTGGCTGCCGTGACGCGTTACCGTCTGATGGTTTACTCACGACGTCACGAAGGGGCAAATCTACAGGTTGCCTTCGAAGCAGGAAACGTCGCGCTGTCGGCGCGTTACCTCGGCCATATCTCAGGCGTCGCACTGGCAGTAACAGCAGCGTCCGGCGTGGCGCAATACGATACCGACAATCTGGTAGTGGCGCTAGGTACTTGGGTAGGTGTGACGATTCTCTTCACGGTGCTGGTGTCCGTATTGGCGATCTTTGCCCGCAAAGTCATCTTGGCGGGCGTGGATGTGGTCGATGAGGTGGATAACCAGAAGAATGTAGGTGTTGCTGCAATTGAAGCGGCAATCTACATTTCCATCGGACTGTTCTTTACCGCCCTGTTTGCCTGAACAGGGCGGCACCATGGTGAATTCAACGCTCAGGGAATCGCCTGACAGAATTCAATTGCTGCTTCACGACGGTACGCTCATTCTCATCATGGGCGTGCTGGCTGCCTGTGGATTGATATACGAGTACCTGTTGTCCCATTATGCAGGACGCATCCTCGGTGCTGTTGAAACGGCCATCTATGCCATGATTGGCTTGATGATCGTTTCCATGGGATTGGGTTCTCTGGCTGCCAGGGTGATCAAAGACCCCTTTACCGCCTTCGCCTGGCTTGAGGTGGTCATCGCCATATTGGGGATCACGTGTATCCTGATAATTGCAGCCCTCGTGGCATTGACCTCCCTGCTTCCCCAGGTGGTGGTGGATACGTTTCTTCTACCGCCGGATTTGCTGCCCGGGGGCGGTTTTTTCGCAGCTCTAAAAAAGCTGGCCGTTGCCAGTCCCTATTTGTTCGGATTTGTACTGGGGTTTCTAATCGGCATGGAGATTCCATTGATCGCAAGGGTCAGAGAGGAGCTGCACGGTATTCATCTTATGCACAATATCGGCACGATCTATGGCGCTGACTACATAGGTGCCGGCATCGGCGCCGTCATCTGGGTCGCGATCATGTTGTCGATGGATGTCACCCAGGCCGCTGTTCTTACCGCCTTGGCAAATCTGTTAGCGGGTCTGCTGTTCCTGTGGCGATACTGGTCAAGGATCGGCTATTCGACACTCCTGCTCGGATTTCACGTCCTTATTCTGATATTGGCGTTTGCCGTGCACCGTAGCGGCGAAGACTGGGCGTCCAGCATGACCAATCTACTCTACCGGGACCAGGTGGTGTTCGATCAGAACACGCCGTACCAGCATCTAACCATTACCCAAAGGGTTCTATCCGGCGATATAGAACCTGTGTACGGCTTCTACATCAATGGCAGGTTGCAGTTTTCCAGCCACGACGAACACATCTACCATGCGATGCTGGTTTATCCGACCATGTTGGTCGCGGAAAGAACAGAGAAAATACTCATTATTGGGGGTGGCGATGGATTGGCTCTGCGCGACGTACTCAAATGGGATCCCACTCAAGTGGATGTCATCGATCTGGATCAGCAGGTGATTGAGTTCTTTTCGGCCGAAGAAGGCGCCAACCCGCCCTATTACCAGCGGGCGCTGTGGCAACTGAATGAACGTGCTTTTTCCGATGAGCGGGTGAAGCTGCGGTATGGCGATGCTTTCCTGGAAATCGATCGATTGCTGGAGCAGGGCGAACTTTACGATGTCATCATCATCGATCTGCCGGATCCGGGCCACCCGGACTTGAATCGGTTGTATAGCGTCAATTTCTATGCGCGTTTGGGCCATCTGCTGACGGGTGGGGGGGCGATGGCGCTGCAATCCACGTCACCGTACCATGCCAAAAAAGCGTTTCTGAGCATCGGTCGCACTGTCCAGGAAGCGGGGTTCCGAAACGTGCAACAATATCGACAGAATGTGCCTAGCTTTGGCGAATGGGGCTGGACCATCGCCACCAAACTGGGTCAGACGCCCCGACAGAGAATCAGTGCAATCGATGAACTGCCACTGCATGATGGCTGGATTTCAAAGGGCTTGATGCTGGCAGCGTTTGAATTCCCAGTTGGTTTTTTCGATGATCTGGACGGTATTGAGATTAACTACCTTGGCAGTAACAGGATCTACCAGTACCACCAGCAGGCCTGGCAGCAGGAGCAGGGGATTTACCAGAAATAATGATCGATCTGATAGTTTTTTGGAGTTCTGGGGACAGTTTACTTAATTATCTATCAGATAATTAAGTAAACTGTCCCCAGAACTCTAAGTAAACTGTCCCCAGAACTCAGGGATACAGATACCGAAAAAGTTGGAAAAAAGTTTGACATATTATGTCGTCGAGCTAAACTCAATCCCGCGACATAATATGTCGCAGAGCACAAGGAGCAAATCGGATGAATACACAGGATCTCGCATTGCGGTTTTCCGAAGTGGGCAACTACGAAGGATATACGTTCGAGTGTCAACCCATACCGGGTGAAGTGGAGGTCTTACAGATAACCGTAGGAGACTATGAAGAGATACCCTGTTACCTGTCCATAACCGATACCCAGATACTCTGCATATCCTATCTATGGACCGAGGACGAGGTCAAAGCGAAGTCCAGAACAGAACTGCTGGAAGAGATGTTGGAGTTGAACATTCCCATACCACTCTCCGCCTTCTCGAAGATCGGTGAACGCTACGTCATGTTTGGCGCTCTATCGATCACCTCTTCGTTCGAAGACATTTGTCACGAAATTACCACCCTGTGCGAAAACGCGATTGAAGCGATAACTGCACTGGAAGAATTCTTGGATTAATCAGTGAACTCTTGAGGAGCACAAAATGAGCATTTTAAGCAAAATCATGACAGCCGTTCGCGGTGGCGCTCGGGAGGTCGGTGAACTGGTAGTTGACGCTAACGGGACCCGTATCTTCGAGCAGGAAATTCAAGATGCCAAGACCCATCTGAACAAAGCCAAGCACGATCTCACCGATGTGATGGCCAAACAGATGCAGGCTGGTCGCAAGGTGGAAAGCCTGAAGAAGGAGGTCGAGGAGCATGAGGGATATGCCGGTCAGGCATTGGAGAAGGGCAACGAGGAGTTGGCGCTGGAAATCGCCGAGAAAATAGCTACCTTGGAGGCCGACCTGACTGAACAGGAAGAGGTGCACAAGTCCTTTTCGACCCACGCAAACCGGTTGAAAGATCTGGTCAAGAAGACTGAGCGGCAGATCAAGGAGTATGAGCGCCAGCTTACCATGGTCAAAACAACGGAGAGCGTACAGAAAGCCAGTGCCGCCATTACCGATAACTTCAGCTCGAGCAGCTCCAGAATCCTGAGTGCAAAAGACTCTCTGGATCGCATAAAGAAGCGCCAGCAGGACAATTTTGACCGCCTGTCTGCCGCAGAGGATCTGGAAGCCGAGAACTCTGAAAAGGGCTTGCAGGACAAGATGAATGCAGCCGGCATCGGCGAGACCGCCACCACGGCCAGTTCAGTGCTGGATCGCATTAAGGCCAAAAAAGGCGGATAGCATCTCTTTTGTGCAGGCCCTGAGTGGGCCTGTTTTTTCTTGCTGATGCCTGACGAGAAGCTGCCCCATGAAATCATTCGTAAAGGCTCTTTGGAGCAGAACAAAGAAAGACCCTGAATCCAGACAACTCGACAATGCCAGCGATCTACTCGAAGGTGATCTGGTGAATATCAGCGATAGCTATGCCTTGCCTGCTCAGATCAGAGGGAGCAGCTTCAAGGTTATTGCGGTGACCACCTATCAGTTTGAATACGAGTTCGAGACTAACTTTAGTCTTGAGGGGCAAGACGACTACCGTCTTAATCTCCTCGTCGAGAAAGAGGATGGGCGGGAAAGAGCAGCCTTCTCATTATCCATCAATCGAGATATGGTAGAGCAACTCTTCGATCTGGATCAGTTTTCTGAGATATTCGATGAAGACGTGCAAACGGATTTGGAACTACAGCAGGAATCCGAGGAACTTGCAGGATGGACCGCCCCCGTCTATCGCCAGCAAAGCTGTGCGGAGAGGGGCTACTATTACCAACAGGACTATAGAGGGGAGTCGCCGCCGGACGAAGAGGGAGAGGGAGAACCTTTCGACTACTACAGTCTGGTCAGCGACGATGGTGACTATGCCGTTGAAATTGAGGTTTGGGATGAAGGTGAAACCGACGTGGTACTGACCATCTATCGTCCCATTACTGACATTAAGGAGTTGTGGCCCGGGAGAAAGGAATAGGTGGCGCAGAAGGGAAAGATGCCCGGTCGCTGGGCCGATGAGAAGAAGACCATCAAGGCAGTGCAGGTCGCCTTCGATGTAGGGGAAGAAGTGCAACTGTTAATTCGAAGAGAAGCTCTGGAACGGGGGATAAATCCACCCGATAGGGTCAGGCAAATCCTGGGGCTTCCTACTACCACCAAACCACAACGACCACGCCTTTCGATCTCACTGTCTGATGCTGACTTCAGGATTCTGGCAGAAAAATTCAATACCGGAGAGGAAGACCGCTTGTCCATCCGCCAGATCGCTGCGGAAAAGCTCATCGCACATCTGGAAAACAGAAAAAGCGAATCTTGATTGCCCGGTTGTTTATATCCAAATCCCATGGGAAGATGCTGTCAATTAGACAGCAAGCTGCCATGGCTCCCGAATGATTCGACTTCACCCTTTCCTCCGGCGTTTGCGGCGCCAGGAATGGTACAGCCTGCAGACTGCAAGAGACAAAAAACGCAACATCATCAGGCTGTTTGCCATTCTGATCTGTCTGGTATCGATCCACGTGGTGGGGATGATGCTGGTAGAGGGACAGTCGCTTAGAGATGCTATATGGTTCACGATGACGACCATCACCACGGTCGGCTATGGCGACCAGTCACCCACCACAGTGTGGGGCCAAGCGATCACAATAACACTCATGTATCTGGTGGGGATTTCTCTACTTGCACAGATAGTTGGGGAGTGGATTGAGTTTCGAATTGATCGCAAAGAACGAATGTTGAAAGGCATGTGGAGATGGGACATGAATGACCACCTTGTAATCATCAATTCTCCCGACAGGGATGGCGACAGATACCTGCAGACATTGGTCCAACAGGTTCGCAGCTCACCGAGTTTGGCGGATTGCCCGGTGCAGATCTTCTCCCCTGATTTTCCCAATGGCCTGCCCGATTCGCTGCAATCAATGGGCGCCGTTCACCATCACGGTGTACCCGAAGGAAGCGACAGCCTAAGCGAAGTGGATGTAGAGACCGCCCGATTTATTCTTATTTTGGCGGTGAATGCCGACGATTTTCGCTCGGACAGTTTAACTCTGGATGTACTCGGGCAACTGAAGGCCCTGGCGGTGACGGGCTATATCATCACCGAGTGTGTTCAGGATGAGAATCGCAGCAGGTTCAGAGAGTTGGGTGCAGATGCGGTAATCAGACCGGTACGGGCATACCCGGAGTTGATGGTGAGAGCTATGGCGGCACCGGGCAGCGAAGAGATTCTGGAGAACCTGTTCAGCCATGAAGGCGTTCACCCACGCCGCTACAATGTTACTGTCGAAGCCGGCCAATGGAGTGATTTAGCCGTGCGCTTCCTAAGCCATGGTTTGGGAACGCCGCTCGGCTTTGTCAGTCACGCTGATGAAGTGGTCACCAATCCGCGTGGGGACGCGCCTGTGTCGGGCAAGGCTATATTTCTGATCGTTAACCATGATGCTATCCCCGCTTTATCCGAGGTGGAAGACTGCGTCAGCGGTTCATAGATGCCGAGTCAACAGAGAAATTCCTGGCAGGATGGCGCAATCTATATCCTCACCTTTGCCGGGATTCTCTGGGCTGTGGAGATCATCAATGCCGCGCTGAGTCATCGACTCAACGTCTTCGGAATCTATCCCAGAGAGCTGATCGGCTTGTGGGGATTGCTGCTCTGGCCCTTCCTGCATGGCAGTATTCAGCATCTCGCGGTCAACACCACCCCGTTCGTGGTACTGGGCTGGTTTATCGCCATGCGCGGCCCCGCCATCTTCCTGCAGACAACCATCATAATCACGTTGCTGGCTGGTGCGGGGGTATGGATATTTGGCCGAGAGGCCTTTCATATTGGGGCCAGTGGCCTGGTATTCGGCTTTTTCGGATTTCTGGTGGCTCGGGGCATCTACGAGAAGAGTATCAGCGCCCTGGCGATCGCCTGCTTCACCCTCTTTTATTACGGCGGAATGATATTCGGTGTCCTGCCCAGCGACGGATTTATCTCCTGGGAAGCTCACCTGTTTGGCCTGATGGCCGGGATATTTGCAGCCAGGATTGTGCCGGTTAGAGCCGGCTAGGAGATCAGCCTGTGTCCGTCGAAGGCAGCCTCTCGGACGGACTTTTGTTTGGCTCAGGCTTGAGGATACAGGAGTCGAAGCCAGCTTTGTTGAGGATGTATGCGGCAAGTTCGCTGCGTCTGCCACCATCGCAGGTGGTGACATAGGTGATGTTCTGCTTCAGCTTGGTGAGATTCTGACGTAAGACCTGTAGGGGGATATTGACCGCCGATTCCATGCCATCCGCTTTGAATTCCTTTGGCAATCGGACATCGACGATGAGTACCTTCTGTTCGCCGGCCTCTCGAACGGCTTCCACCTCTTCCAGGGTGACGTACTCCTGTACGGGTTGCTGCAGCAGATGCTGGAAGTCGTCTTTGCTGAGTCGCATCATGGATCCCTTGCTCAGCATTGTAATGGTGGCGTTGCGGGGGGCATCGCTCACCAGGGCATCTTCACCGAAACAGGCCCCGGGACCAATCTCCGCCAGTGTCTTTGTCTTCTCTCCCACCTGACGATCGATGCGCGCCCTGCCCTGCTTGATTACATAGAAGTAGTCACCCTCTTCATCCTGCTTGATGACCGTCTCTCCCTTGTTGAAAGCAATCTCACTGAAGCGTGTAAATACCTCCTCTATATTGCTGGGTGGGAGGAGTTCAAACAGATGAGATTGCAGTAGAGATGACATCCAGTCCTCTTCGATTTCTTCATCCTCACTGATCCCAGTGACGACAACGCCGCCGGAGTGATCGAGGGTCAGTGCCAGGTCGACGGCGTGCTTGTCAATGACAAGTATGCGGCAGTCGCTGGATGCAATGGCTGTGACAACGTGGGTTGAATTGTCGTCGAGCATTTTAAGACTTGGCTCAGAATCCGATTCAAGCTTGACGACGTTGAATTCTTTGTCAAGCAAGTCCATTGACCCCGATACCAGCCAATGACAGGACTGATTCTCTTCGTCGCGCTTAAAGAGTATCCTGCCCTCGTGCAGGCTTACCAATTTGGCCTTGGTAGCCAGGTCGTCGAGACGGTTCTGCGCAAGCTCATCAAGTGGTGCAAATTTCTTAAGTAGGGCAGGATTTACCTGCCTGTTGCCGGACATAACGTTCTCATAGTTCGGGTATCTTCAATGTCTAACTCCGAGGGTGAACCGGCAACGTGGGTTGGTGAACCGGTGTGATGGCAGCGTGTGATAACAGACCTGCCGTGACAACTTCCCGATTGCTCTTATAGATAATGAATTCTACCCCAAATCTTGTTTGCAGTTGGTCGGTAAGGGGACCGTTTATCGCTCTAAGTCCACGGCTCAGCTGAATACAGTCATCAAATGGGATTCTCCGCAGTCATCCCAATCTGCAGCAATGCTAGCGCTGGTCGTCCCCAATTGCTACCCCCTCAGTTTCATTCCATTTGCCATCTGAGTCAATCAGAGTTCTGTCGGAAAGCCAGAGTTCCAGCTGCATCGACCAGAGCCTTTTCAGCGTCAGGCCAGGCGTCTCAACGCAAGGTCTATCTGTGTCAGCGCAAGGTCTATCTGTGTCAGCGCAAGGTCTATTTGTGGCAGCGCAAGGTCTATCTGTGGCAGCGCAAGTTCTATTTGGGTCAACCAGAACTGAAGCCGGATCAACTGGAGTATTGAACAGACATATCAGTTTCGTTGGGGCTCCACATGCCCTGCACCGACCTTGGATCCGTTGTCAACGGCAGTTTAAAACTGACCCCCTTTGATTTGATTCCGGCAGTTCAAAATTGACCCCCCTGTGTCTAGTCAGTAGTGATCTCTTGTGGTGGTTTCTTAATAATTCCGGCTCTTTGCATATTCTGGCGCAATCTGAACACCGATTCCGGTCGAACGTGAACGCTGATTCCGGCTGAACGTGAACACTGATTCCG
>PVBE010589578.1_pt1 | contig 51777 bp, 39 predicted proteins | sample 1631181 | NCBI WGS metagenome assembly PVBE01 (sample SAMN08397723, study PRJNA350692) | Marine metagenome, whole genome shotgun sequencing project. | isolation source: water | place: Pacific Ocean | collected 2012-04
CGTAAGAACGATGGTAGTCCCGGATGGATCACCATCTGGCGTGGCTGGCGAAAACTAATGTTGCTGACTCAAGGATTCGAACTGGCCAAAGGAGAAAACTGTGGGTAAAGACAAGGCCTTCCGGCCCCGGCTAAGATCGCGCCGGGCCTTCGGCCCTAGCGTAGGTCGAGTTTCAGTTCTTCGACTTTCTTGCCTTTGCTTGTGACGAGGACTCGCGGGAGAGCGGTTGAGGTTTTGCGGGGAATGATTATCATCGATTCAACTCCGGCGTGTTTGATTATCATTCCCTGCTCGCCGCCCAGGCCGGTGATTTTGGCTTGCGGTCCGGCTGGCATGTTCTTGCCTATCGCGCGGAGAACGACGACCGTACGCGGGCCTGTGGGGACCTCGATCCGCCACGAACCGTGCTCGGGGTCGGTTTTCTTCTTGGGCGGGTAGTTCTTCCCCGCGACGAACGATTCGCGTCCCGGCCCGCCGACAAGTTCGATCTTGGCGTCGAGCGGCCAGACGATGTCGCCGACGAGTTTTCCGGAGCCTGAAGTGATAACGAATCGCCGAGCGGTGACGGCGGGCTTGTCTATGCTGTGCAGCAGCCACTTGGGCTTGAGGATGGTTTTAGTTGTGACAACGTGATCGTAGACGACGAATGTGTCGATCGGGCTGGCGGATTTCGCGTCACCGCGGAGATGGTAAAACGCCCGGATAGCCTTGCTGATCTTCCTGGGCGAGTAGGATCTTGTTGCGTCGCCAGCGCAACCGGCGACATGATTACCGCTCTTGAAATCCACGATTCGCCCGATGTCGGACGGGCCGCCGGATTTGTACTGGCCCACGCGCGACAGCGACTTACCGCGCATTTGCCCGCCGTCGTTGCTTCCGGATACGTCATCGCCCGCCGACCAGGTGCGCCCGCTGAACTTCTCGTCCGGGTCGAATACGACGATCCCGTTGTGGGCGATGGTCCGCGCGTAGTAGTTGCCCCGGTGCGATGTGTAGTCGTTCGTTCCCGAATCGATCGCAAGCGCCCCGCCGCGATGTATCACGAACGTGTTGTTGTCCAGGTGCTGGTGTCCGGCGTAGAAAGGTCCGCACTGGAACATGGCGAATGCGGCGTCCTTGTGCGTCCACGAGGAGCGGAAGTAGACGTGCCCGAGCTTCTCGAAGCATCCGGCAAGCGGCAGGCGCGTTTCGTCCGGCGATCGGGGCTTCATATCCTCCGGGCTCCAGATAATCTCCCGCCAACTCTTCTGTACGTATTTCCACTGGTGTTTTCGGGCCAGCCATTCGGCCAGCGGGTCGTCCAACCGCGTCGCCAGCAGGTGCATTAGCGATTTGAGATTGCTGTCGGGCTTGTGGCCGGAAGTGCAGTCTTCGCTTCGCGCAAACGTGCCTCTGGGCCGCAGGGCGTATGCGTGCCATACGCTCTGTCCGCGGAAGAACGACGAACTTTTAAACAAATCCTGCCCCGTGGCGGTCCGCCACATTTCACACGTCAACGCCAGCGGGCGGGCGTATCCCCAATCGTTGTAACTGAAGCCCTCGGCCTGTCCGCCGACGAAAAACGGACCGCGACGCTTCGGGTTCGCCGGTTGGGCAAGATACTTTACGTACATCGGCATCTGGTCCCGCGGCTGGCGGTTCAGCGGACCGGCGATCTCGTCGGCCGCCGGCAACGCGTGCTTCAGCAAGTAGTCTTTGCCGATTGCCATAAGTTTGGCTGTCTGCTTCGGTTCGATATTCTCACCGTCCAGTAGGACCGCCACGTACAGCACCGATAGATGCTCGCCGACGAAGTGGTTGTTGTAGTCGCTGTGGCGCCAGATATTCTTGAGCACCCATTGGGCCAGAGAGACCAGGCCCTTGCCGTAACGCGTTCGCTCCGCGGGTGTCAGATCGTTCCAAATCCAGTCGACCGCCATGGACCCGGCCCGAATGAACTCTGGGGTGAGATACTGATTACGCGGCGGGCGGCGAATCAGCGCGTCGAGGAATTCCCTGGTCTTGGCCAGGTATTTCCGCTCGCCGGTGACCAAGTGCATGAACACCGGATAGCTCATGTTCGTGCAGTCGGACCAACCGACCCCGGCCCGCCGCTTCATGATCCACGAGGCCTTCTGCATCGAGGCGAAGGTTTCCTTCATCGGACCCTTGCAGCGGGCCCTGACTGCTTCGAGCGTCTTTGGCGTGACGTATATGCGCGGATGCGCTTTGGCCACAGCGCTTCGACAGCGGCGGGGCGATGAGATCAGGATTGCAAGAAGACAGGCCGCGAAAATCGCGATACGCTTTGAGTGCATGTGATCACCTTTGTCGCGACGTGAATATGTGCTTACGAATCCGGCTCGTCGTCTACTTTGTGCATCGGTATACGAACGCAGGCGGGATGTTTCGCCAGACTGTCGGGGATTTCTCGACCTTCGAGAACAGCTTGTTGAGTTTCTTCTTGAACCGCCTCCCGGCCGGCAGCAGCAGGCCCTGGAGGTAGGCGAATGTGGCGAATTGACCGCCGGGTTTCAGCGAATCCAGCGTGGCCGCCAGCAGGCTGTCCTGTAGTTCTTCGTCAAACGCGGCCCAGGGAAGCCCGCAGATTATCGAATCGATCTGTTCGTGTCCTTCCTTGTCGAGCATGCCGGCGACGTTTTCGGCGGAGTCTTCAAAAATGCAGACGTCCGGAAACTTGCGTCGAAGATTCTCCGCCAGCGTCGGGCTGTGTTCGATCGCAAAGAAACCGGCATTAGCTTTCTTGGCCTTGAGTATCTCCTCGGTGAAAACGCCGGTCCCGGGCCCGTACTCGACGATAACCGACGCCGACTCGACGCCGATCTGCGAGCATATCATCTTGGCCAGCCCTCGCGAACTGGTGGCGATCGCCCCGGTGCGTTTCGGATTCTTAAGGAATTCCCAGAATATACCCATCAGTCTGCTTCTCCAGGCCAAGAGGATACACAAACCGCTCCGGAAATGCAAAATGCTCGAAGGAATGCGGGCGATTGATCGTAAAGAAGCTGCAGGTTAAACTGCCCTACAAGAAAGTCGCCAAACCCTTCCGCTGGAGAGATAATGACTCACGTTAAGTCAACGGGATTGAGTGCTTTGATCTTAACCGCCGCCTGTTCGGCGGGTTTCGCGTATCTGGTTGGGATATGGTGGGGGATGCTGGCCGGCGTAAACGCCGCGGCGTTCCTGTTCTACGGGTTCGACAAGTATCGTTCCATTCACAAAGGCTGGCGAGTGCCCGAAGCCGTTCTGCTGGGATTCGCCGTATTCTGCGGGGCCCCGGGCTCCTTTATTGGCCAGCGAGTATTCAATCACAAGACATCAAAGAGCAGCTTCAAGCGAGCCTTCTGGATACTCACCATTCTACAGGCCGCAGCAATAACCGCCCTGGTCATCCACCTGCGCGGGGGCTGGTGAAATCAGGCGTTCGGTTGCGATGGAGATCCGCAGCTTCAAGGACGCAGTCCTGAAGAGATTGCGAAAATGTATATTTGGGAATTGGATTCCCAAATATACTATGCTATTATTCTTCTATGATTACACGAAACATAGCGAAAGAGGTCAAAACTCTTCGTCGCGAGTATCCTGTTATCGCCATCACCGGGCCACGTCAGTCCGGTAAGACTACGTTGGCCAAGGCGTTATTTCCTCGCAAACCGTATTTCAGCTTTGAGGACCCTCTGGTCCGCAGCCGGTTTTCCGCTGATCCTCATGGGTTTATGAAAGGTCTGTCGGCCGACGGAGCAGTTCTGGATGAAGTCCAGCACGTGCCTGATCTGTTCTCTTATATCCAGGGAGAAGTTGACTCAGACCCGCGCACAGGGCGTTTTGTTCTCACCGGTTCTCAACAGTTTGGAATGATTGAACGCATCACTCAAAGCCTGGCCGGACGTATTGGAGTGGTGGAGTTGCTTCCCTTCGATTTGAAGGAGGTCGAGAGAATAGATCAGGAAGAATATTCACTGGATCAGCAGCTTCTGCTCGGCGGTTATCCGGCGATCTACGATCGTCACATTCGCCCCCAACGATGGTACGCCGATTACCTGGCGACTTACATACAGAGAGATGTGCGTCAAATATCGCGAATTCACAATCTGGATACTTTCACCCTGTTCCTGAAGCTGTGCGCCGGGCATGCCGGTCAGCTTGTGAACACAAATAAACTTGCCGGCGCGTGCAGCGTCGATCACAAGACAATCAAGAACTGGCTGAGCATTCTTCAGGCCAGTTATATCGTGCGGTTGGTTCGGCCTTACCACACGAATTTCAAGAAGCGCCTGATAAAGACGCCAAAGCTGTACTTTTACGATACGGGTCTGGCCTGCAGGCTTCTGGACCTGGACAATTACAAACACATAGCTCAGCATCCTCTTCGGGGCGCGCTAGTTGAAAACTGGGTGTTCAGTGAATTGGTCAAAGGATTCCTCAATCGCGGGCGCGGAGCCAACTTGTATTTCTGGCGTACTCACGGAGGCGAAGAAATAGATTTCATTGCGGATACTGGAAAAGAAACGCTCCTCATTGAGGTTAAGTCTGGAATGTCCGTTCATCCCGAATGGACAAAACCTATGCAAACATGGATCCAACGAACCGCCGATAAATCCACTTGGCCCTGCGTGATCTACGGCGGGAAAGATCGAAGCACTATTCATGGCTGTAGATTCCTGGGATGGCGGGACATAGGGTCCGTGCAGAGACGCTTGGCGTAGAAGTAGAAGTGACTTGGCTTCATGCCGGTGCTTCCGGCCAGCGAGTATTCAATCACAAGACATCAAAGAGCAGCTTCAAGCGAGCCTTCTGGATACTCACCATTCTACAGGCCGCAGCAATAACCGCCCTGGTCATCCACCTGCGAGGGCGTTGATGAAGCGAACTGGGATCAGGCAGGGCACGGCTCGATGCGGACGGCGCATACTTTGAATTCGGGGATCTTGGCTATGGGGTCCAGGGCGGCTATCGTCAGCCTGTTGGCCGGCGATTCGCGGTAATGGAACGCCAGGAACACCGCACCAGGCAGGACGCGGGGCGATATGCGGACGGGTACTTCGATTTCGCCGCGTCGGGAACTGACCTTGACCGCCGCGCCGTCGGCGACGCCGAGTTTTTCCGCGTCGGCCGAGTTGATCTCGATCGTACCGACGGGCACCAGCGCGTCGAGCACCTGCGATCTCCTGGTCATCGAACCGGTGTGGAAGTGCTCGAGCACTCGACCGGTTGTCAGCAGTATCGGGAACTCATCGTCGGGCAGCTCGCGGGCCTCTATGAACTCGACGGGATGGAACTTGCCCAGCCCGCGCGAGAACTTGTCCTTGTGCAGATAGGGTGTGCCGGGGTGCTTGGCGTCCGGGCATGGCCACTGCAGCGGCGCGGCGGCCAGGCGAGGGTAAATAATCCCGCCGTAGATCGGGGAGACTGATGCGATTTCGTCTTCGATGGCGCTGACGTCGGCGTACGACATTTTGTATCCCAGTCGAGAGGCCAGATCGCAGACTATCTCCCAGTCCAGCCGGGTTTCGCCTGGTGCGTCGATCGCCTTGTGCAGCAACTGGACGCGTCGCTCGGTGTTGGTGAACGTGCCGTCTTTCTCGGCGAAACCGGCGGCCGGCAAGACTACGTCGGCAAGTTCAGCGGTCTCGGTCAGGAAGATGTCCTGAACGACCACGAAGTCGATTTTCTCCAGCGCCTCTTTCACGTGGTTCTGGTCGGGGTCCGAGAGCATGGGGTTTTCGCCCATGAGGTAAAGGGCCTTCAGGTCGCCTTTAGCCCCGGCGTTCATCATTTCGACAACGGTCAGGCCCGGCGCGGGCGAAAGCTCGGCGCCCCAGGCGGTCTGGAACTTTTCTTGAACTTCCGGTACGTCGACTTTCTGGTAGCCCGGGTAGACGTTCGGCAGGGCGCCGAGATCGCAGGCGCCTTGTACGTTGTTCTGGCCGCGGAGCGGATTAACGCCCGTACCCGGTCTTCCGATATTGCCCGTAAGCATCGCCAGATTCGCCAGCGACAGCACGTTGTCGGTGCCTGTGGTGTGCTGGGTTATGCCCATCGAATACACGATTGACGCCGCGCCGGCCTTGGCGTACGTGCGTGCGGCGCGGATAATATCTTCGGCCGGCACAGTAGTGATCTTCTCGGCCAGTTCCGGCGTGCATGGCGCCACCGCTGCGCGGACGCCGTCGAAGCCCTCGGTCCGCTCGGCGATGAACTGTTCGTCGGCGAGCCCTTCTTCGATAATAACGTGCATCATCGCGTTGATGAGCGCCACGTCCGAGCCGCTTCGCTGGGACATGTGCAGATCGGAGATTTCCGTCAGTTCGATTGCCCGCGGGTCAGCTACTATGAGTTCGGCTCCACGTGCGACGGCACGCTTGATCGCCGAACCTATTATCGGATGGCATTCGGTAGTGTTCGAGCCGATCACGAATATGCAGTCGGTAACATCGAAATCTTCGATCGAGTTGGTCATCGCTCCGCTGCCGAATGCCCGGGCCAGTCCGGCTACGGTCGACGAATGGCAAAGCCTTGCGCAGTGGTCAACGTTGTTTGTTCCGATCACCGCCCGCATGAATTTCTGGAATATGTAGTTCTCTTCGTTGGTGCATTTCGCCGACGCCAGGCCGGCGATCGCATCGCGGCCGGATTCGTCGCGGATTTCCGTAAAACGCCGGGCGATCAGATCGAGGGCCTCGTCCCAGCTTGCCGGTTGGAGCTGGCCGTCTTTGCGGATCAGCGGGTTGGTCAATCGCTCGCTGTGGCCCATGAAATCTATGCCGAATCGTCCCTTTACGCAGAGAAGCCCTTCGTTTACGCCGAGGTCTCCGCGGCCGGTGACTTTGACGACCTTGTTGTCGCGAACGTTCAGCACCAGCGTGCATCCGCATCCGCAGTAGGGACAGATTGTTTCAGTTTCGTCCAGCTCCCAGTTGCGACCCAGCCCGCAGCCGAGCGACCCGGCCATCGCGCCGGTCGGGCAAACGTCGATACAGTTTCCGCACTCGGTGCACTTGGACTCGCTGCGCGTTTGCCTGGGCGGGAGGGCTATTTCGGTGTCGAAACCGCGTCCGAAAAAGTCGATCGCTCCGCTGGCGTGGACGCTCTGGCAGACTTCGACGCATCGCCCGCAAAGTATGCACTTGCTGCGATCGTAGATAATCGCCGGCCCGTCCTTGACCGCCCGCGACTCGACAGAGCCTGTGAGGTCCGAATAGCCCGACTCGGTAACGCCCAGCTCGTAAGCGCATTTCTGCAGCGCACAACCGCCTCCCTGCTCGCAGGTCAGGCAGTCTTGCGGATGGTCCGACAGCAGCAGCTCGATCACCATGCGACGCATGTCGCGAATCTTCTCGGTATCGGTCCGGACCACCATGCCGTCTGCGGCGTGCTGCGAACAGGACGCCACCGGGGCTCGGGCTCCTTCGACCTCCACCAGGCACAGGCGACAAGAGCTGCTGGGCGGAATGTTCCATGCCGGATCGTGGCATAGATGCGGTATGTCGATCCCAGCCGCGGCGGCCGCCTCAAGAATAGTCGTACTCGCCGCGACGGTTACTTCGACATCGTCAATATTCAGTGTTATCGTTTCTGACATGGTGGCCATTCTTATGTTAGGTATTCTGTTGGTCTAGTCGTTCGAGGCTCCGGACGTGCTGACCGCGTCGAATTTGCACGTCTCCAGGCACACGCTGCAGCTTATGCACTTGCCCTGGTCGATAACGGCGGGGACCTTCTTCACGCCGTCTGCGATCGCGTTTGTGGGGCAGACCTTCACGCACATTCCGCAGGCCTTGCACATCTCGGTGTCGACGACAAATGTGGTCAACGCCTTGCATACCCCGGCGGGGCACTTGCCCTCAGTCACATGGGCTACGTACTCGTCGCGGAAGTATCGGATCGTCGACAGCACGGGATTCGGAGCAGTCTGCCCCAGCCCGCACAATGACGACTCCTTAATCATCTCGCCGAGTTTCACAAGGCGGTCGATGTCCTCTAACTCGCCTTCGCCCAGCGTGATGCGGGTCAGCAGCTCCAGCATGCGTTTGGTGCCTATCCGGCACGGTGCGCACTTGCCGCACGATTCGGACTGCACGAACTCGGTGAAGAATCGTGCGATGTCGACCATGCACGTGGTCTCGTCCATCACGATCAGGCCGCCGGAGCCCATGATCGCCCCGATCTCCTGCAACGAATCGTAGTCGATCAGGTGATCGAGAAACTCAGCCGGTATGCACCCGCCTGAGGGGCCTCCCATCTGGGCGGCTTTGAACTGGCGGTCGTCGGGGATCCCGCCGCCGATATCGAATACGATCTGGCGGAGCGTGGCGCCCATGGGAGCTTCGACCAGTCCGGTGTTCACGACTTTGCCCGCCAGCGCGAAAACCTTCGTGCCTTTGGATTTCTCCGTGCCGGTCGACGCGTATTTCTCCGCTCCGCTGGAAATCACCAGCGGCACGCTGGCCAGGGTCTCGACATTATTGATATTCGTCGGCTTGTCGTGCAAGCCGCTGTTGGCGGGGAACGGCGGCCGCGGACGGGGCATGCCGCGCTTGCCGTCGATCGAAGCGATAAGCGCGGTCTCCTCGCCGCAGACAAACGCTCCGGCGCCCTGGCGGATCTCGATGTCGAAATCGAATCCGGAGCCCAGAATATTTTCGCCCAGCAGTCCCGCGGCCCGGGCGGTTTCAAGGGCCAGAATAGTATGTTCGATTGCGATCGGGTACTCGGCCCGCACGTAGACATAACCCTTCGACGCCCCGATGGCGTAGGCGCCGACGATCATCCCTTCGATAACCAGGTGCGGGTCGCCCTCGAGCAGAGCCCGGTCCATAAAGGCGCCTGGGTCGCCTTCGTCGGCGTTGCATATTATGTATTTCTGATCGCTGCTCGCCGCTCGTGCGAACTGCCATTTCCGGCCCGTCGGGAAGCCCGCTCCGCCGCGTCCCCGCAGGCCGGAGTCCAGAACTTCGGTTATTACCTCATCCGGCGACATTTCCGAAATCGCTCTAGCAGCCCCCTGGTAGGCTCCGTGTGCGATCGCGTCTTCCAGGCTCGTCGGCTCGACTACGCCGCAGTTCCGCAGAACCAGACGCATCTGGTGCTTGTAGAACGCGATCGAGTCGCGCTGCGGGACGGATTGCCCGTTTTCCTGGCGACAGAGCCTGTCGATGATCTCGCCGGCCAGCACGGTCCGCTCGATAATCTCGGCTGCATCCTCGGGCGTTACTTTCTGGTAGAAAATGCTTTGCGGATCGATCAGGACCGCCACTGCCCCGGCGCACAGCCCGTGGCAGCCGACCCGAGCGATCCGCACGCGATCGCCAAGTTCGCGGGCCGCAACTTCGGCGTCCAACGCGTCGCATACGTCCAGGGCGCCAAGTGCGCGGCAGCCGGTTGAACAGACGCGGATCACCACTTCCCCCGGGCGTCGAGCCGACAGCTCCTCTCGCATCCGGGCCAGATCGTCAACGGTTTCTATACGATTCATATCACTTAACCTGATAGCTTTTCAGAATTGTCTCGACACGTTCGGGTGTCAGTTCGCCGTAACACTGGTCGTCTATCAACATCGCCGGCGCCAGGAAGCACGTGCCGATGCACGCCACGGTTTCGAGATGGAAGAGCATGTCCGGGGTGGTCTGGTCTTCTTCTATGCCCAGGGCTCTGCTGATAACGCCTAAGACCCTCTGGCCGCCGCGAACGTGACACGCCGTCCCGCGACAGCAGCGGATCGTGTGTTTACCGTGCGGTTCGGTGTAGAACTGGGCGTAGAAGCTGACCACGCCGTAGATCCGACTCAGCGGAACCCTGGTCCGATCGCTGACTTGCTGGAGCGATTCGGCGGGCAACCAACCCAATCGATCCTGGATGTCCTGGAGGATGCCTATAAGGTTCGAGTCAGGCCCGACGCCAAGTTCGTCGAGCACAACCGTGATTTCCGCAGGGTCAACGCCATGGTCGACCGGAGCGTCTCTAGAAGAAGTCTCCCGAGCCGTCATAATATGCCTTTCTGATGAATCTCTAACCTCGCTGGGCCACGAATGCCGCGGACACGAACAGATACAATCTAATCCGCACCAGATCAATGGATTATAGCTGGCGATATTGTCATATACAACCCCCGCGCAATGCCGGGCTTTCTCTTGTGGCGCCGCCTGCTGAACAGCCACGGTCTGCCGGAATCACGTTCAACAAGAACAGAACCCCGCCAGGCCACGGCTCGGTCCCGTAGGGTGTTGTAGTGCTGTATGTTCGATCCGCACGAACGGCGGGCGACCCGCCGGTCGCCCCTACACGGGATCGGTTCGGTCTTCTAATTGGCGTCCCGGCGTTCCAGCAGGTCGTCCAGGGAGCCGTAAATGTCCGCGTTATCGCTAACCACCAGCGCATCGGGCGATACCGGCGCCGGTATTTGAGAAACTCCGTTCAGAAACTGCGTCAGTTTCGCCCCGGCGCGGGCCAGGGCTTCGGGGCGACAGTACACGACTATAAGTTGCGGCCCAAAGTTGCTGGCCACACGCCCGCGCAGGAAGCCGCAGTAATCAGGCTCGTCATCCAGGATATGCTCAAACCCTTTGGGGCAGTTTTTCTTGTGGGAGTTCTTCGCATCAAAAAGCCGGCCGTCCGGATGAATCCAGAAGACGTAATCCGGGGCCGCATGAGTGAACTCCTTGATAGCCTTTCGCCTGCCCCGAAAGTTCGCCGATAGGAATGCGAAATCGGTTACGGCTTCTTCCCTTGTAACGGAACCTGTTGTAATCATTTAATCTCTTTGTCGCCGCAGTGTTTCACGGTAAGCATCATCGGTCGCGGCTGGTGTGATAAAACATCGATAATGCAATCCGGCCGCGCCGACAAGATTGAAGGCGTACCACACAATACTGAGCTATCGGTTTTCATTCAAGCATAAGGGCCTGTTGATCAAGGCAAATGCGTTCTGAAAACGGCAACATGGATCGACCGCTGACGGGGTGCGGGCGATGGGGCGGTCCTAAAGCCTATGGAAGTTCAGATCGATAGCTTTTACGGCGCCATGGAACCCTAAAGCCCGGTCGGCCTCAGTCGGCATGAGTCCGGCCGTAGAGGATTGCAGGATGAAGATATCAAAAACACGATTGATTGTCTGGGGCGCGATAGTTCCATGTTTGATTGCCGGGGTGCTTATCTGGCGTTTGCAGTTTGCTCCAGAGACCGCGTCGGCCTGGAAGCCGCGCCGCTCCACGCCGCGCCGCTCCACACCGGGCACTGACGCCTACGAGCGGGAGACGCTGGCCCACTACTTGTCTCTGATGAGACCCCAGTTGGAGCTTTATCGACTCCATCACGACAAATACCCTCACGGTCCGACGAACCATGATTTCAAGCGGCAGCTCGGCGGCAAGACCAGACCCGACGGAACCCCTGACGCCGCCGGAGCCTACGGGCCGTATACGTGCTTCTGCTGCAATCGGATGCTCAACCCGTTCAACAATTCATCGGCCGTCCTGGTCGATTCTGACGGCACGATCGGACCGGGCAAGGTGCGCATCTCCGGACCGGAAGCCTGCGGATGGTACTTTAACCCCATGACCGGGCGTTTTACGCCAAACACCCCGGACCACATCGACATAAAACCCAGACGTTCTTTCTGATCCTCCGCCAGCTCCGACTCGAATGGCGCCAACGGCGGGCGACCGGCCGGTCGCCCCTGCACGGGTTAATCGACCCGAGTGTCTCATGTTGTTTGGAAATTGGTGATATTTCTTTTTTCGATCACGGCAGCGATGTCTTGTTAACTCTTTGGCAAGAAACGGGTTTGCTTGATGTTATTACAATGGGAGCCGCTTGCGATCAGGGGAATCTGAAGTTTTCTGGAAGATACGCCAGCTGCGCACTATAATCAATGATGAAGCTCCAGCCTGCTGGATAGGGAGCGGCAGGGCTTGCTCTACTGATCGAGGCATGGGCGTTCTCGCTCACTCGCACCACCTCCAGGCCGCACCGGCCGAGTTCCCGCGAACCCGTGAATTGCGTGTGTATACAGACCAAACGGTCCAATCCCGCGACAGGTTCGTTGAGATTGTGCTTGACGGGAAAGTAACGTAATCCCGTCGGATCCGGAAAAAGAATGGAGAGTGTGAAGATGGGACGACTGCTCAAAATACGACATCGAAGAATCGGGACAATTGCGCGGACGACAATTTGTGCTCTGTGTGCGGCGTGTCTGTTCGCCGCAGCCCCAGCGGCGGCGGAGCCCGTTAATGTAATCCTGTTCGTAGGCGACGGCATGGGCCCCGAGGCCGTGAACGCCGCGCGGATGTTCCATAACGGCGACACCGCGCCGCTGTTCTTCGAAACCTTAACCTACTCCGGATCAATGACCCACAACAACGCCGGAGGCGGCACGACCGACTCGGCGGCTTCATCCACGGCGATGGCCACCGGCGTGAAGGTCAACAACAGAGTCATCAGCGTCAGGCGTCCCGGCGACGGGAGCGAGTTGCAGACCGTACTGGAGATACTCTCGGCTGACGGCAAGCGCACGGGGCTGGTCACCAGCGACGTCGACATCACCGACGCGACTCCGGCCGGTTTCGGAGCGCACGCCGACAAGCGGAGCTACGATCCCGAAATTGCCGACGATTACCTCACGCAGACCAGACCCAACGTCCTTTTCGGACGCAGCCAGGACGATCTGCTGCTCAACGCCGCAGGCGCGGGCTACGAGGTGGTCACAACCGGCGCGGGTTTCGCCGCCCTGGACACCGGCGCACAGACGCACTATGCGGGCCTGTTCGACTCGATCGAGCAGCCGAGTCTCGCCGACATGACGGCAACTGCGCTGGATATTCTGGACAACGATCTCGCTCGCGTCATGGACAGCGTGCTCGAGTTGAACGACGCCGTGGCGACGGCTCACAGTTGGGCCAGCACCGCAGGCGTGCTTGGCGACACTCTGATAATCGTAACTGCTGACCACGAGACAGGCGGTCTGGACGTGACGGCGAACAATGGCGCCGGGGTTCCGCCCGATCACACATGGTCGACCACCGGCCACACCAAGACGCCCGTGGCGGTCTATGCCACGGGACCGGCCGCCGACGCGTCGCGCGTTAGCGGCGTGATCGACAATACCGACATTCACTACATCCTGACGTCGACCCAGCGGGCTCCTGTCGAAGGGATCACAAAGAATTTTCAGCAGGGCCTTAGCGGATACGCCGGTACGGTCGACACCTTTGTTCAGCAAAGCGATCCGACTGTCGACAACTCGATCGCCGAAGAACTCAACGTCGACGATGACGACCCGGGAGGCACCGATCAGCACGCCCAGGTGCTGTTGCGGTTCGATGACATCTTCGGCCCGGAGCCCGGCCGGGTCCCGCTCGATAAGGATATCCTTGAGGCGTTGCTGATTGTGGATATCGACAACTCGGGCGATTCGATGGAACTGCATCGCATGCTTGAGATCTGGAGCGACAGCGACACGTGGGACAGCCTCGCCGGCGGCGTGTCTGCCGACGGCGCCCAGGCGGCCGTGAGCCCCGATGCGACGTCCGGTCCGAACAGCAGCAGCAGCGTGTGGGCGATCGACGTGACCGCATCGCTGCAGGCCTGGCAACTCGATCCGTCAACTAACCATGGCTGGGCCTTCCTGCCGACCGACGACAACGGCGTGGACTTCTTCTCAGCAGAAGGCCTGACGCCGCCGAAGCTGGCTGTGCGATACACCCCCGAACCGGCCTCGATCGCGATCCTCGCCCTGGGCGCCGCAGGGCTGTTGAGGCGATTCGGAAGAAAATGATATAGTCGGCGCCTGCAGGCGGGTCGGCTCATTTCAGATTGACTTTGATTTTCTTGTCGATCAGTTTGGCTACTTCCATGGCCGCGGCGTAGTCTTTGCCGATTTGATCCAGGAAGACAATGACGTTGGCGCGTCTGAAGCAGATCCACACGTAAGGCCGGCGCTTTGAACCTCGCGGTTCGATCCGGGCCTCCTGGCCGAGCCCCGAGTACGGCTTGGACTTGAACTTGGCGACTTTGATTTCGAAGAGTTCCGCCGCCTCGGAAGGAGTTCTTAGTTTTTGGATCGTCAGCGAGACGCTCTTGCCGGTCTTTTCGTTCTTGTAGTTTTCGTTTACGCAGTGGCCGAATGAGTTGGGGCCTCTCCTGCCGATCGAATAGACCCAGTCGGTTCCCAGTTCCTTCGGCGAAGGATGCGACAGGTTAATGTCGGCCAGTATTCCGTCGGCATCGCCGCCGGTCGGTGTGCCGCCTGTTGAGTCGCCGGAGTCCCGGCGATCGCCGCAGCCGACGGCGCCGATGAACAGCGTAACAATTGATATGAAAACAGCTCGCATAGTTCAGCCGCCTTTCTGTTCGAGTGTACGGTACTTAATTGCCCGGTTCCGTTCAAGCACAAGGCACAATAGAGGACGGCATACGGCAGGGGCCCGATGTCCAGTTCCACGTTCCAGGAACACCTACACCAAGAACCAGGAATCCGACACTCAGAACTCGCCGCCGCGGCCTATTGTTCAGGGAGGCGATAAGTATCTCGCAAGAAACATCCGGTTACCCCTTGCCGGGCCGCCTACACTGAATTGAGAAATATGGTTTCGTGCGGACTTTCTTGCCGCACGCTCCGCGCAGAACCGCCGGCCGCCGTCTCGCGTTATTTGCCGGCTCCGGCTTTGTCGACCAGTTTCAGGATGCTGGCGGCTGGGACGCACTGCTTGAAGACCATCTGGAGGTTCTTCTGGACGGTCTTGGTCTCTGTGTAGTAGACCGACGATGTGCTTGCGACCATTGCCGTGGCGTTTCCGTACGGATCGCAGATCGGTCCGCCGCTGGATCCTCTGGCGAAGTCTGCGGTGATCGTGACCGTGTTCATCATTCCGCGTTTTGAGCGGTGTCGGCTGTAGCGTGAGATCACACCGGCGGTGAGGCTGTAGAATCGATGCTTCGGATGGCTGATCAGCGTTACTTCGGAGCCGACCGGCGTGTTGGGCGCCAGCGGCAGCGAGGTCAGCTTGTCGCCGCCGGTGTCTAGTTGGAGAATGACCGCATCGTCGGCGCGAGAGGCGGCCAGGACTTCCTTGACGGGGTACAGCTTACCGGCGTGGGTCATCGCGACCAACGTGGTCTTCTTTTTGTCTTCAAACAGGTGATGGTTTGTCGCGATAGCTCCGGTTGACGTAATGACGAATCCGCTTGCCGGGCTGGCGTGCCACTTTACGCACTTTGAGCACTTGTACAGCCCTGCGACTATCAGCACGCCTGAAACGTTCTTGCTGTATATCTCCGGGCGGGTCAGCCTTCTCCGGCCGCGAGGGGGAAGCTTCAGGTTGCACTTCTTTCGGTTCAGTTGTTTGATCAGCGTCGCCATCGGCGTGGTCTTCTTGTCGCTGATGAGTTTGGCGGCCTTGGCGGCGAGATCCCGCATGCGCGCGTGGTCGTCGAGCATGACCTGTTGAGCGTGTGTGGCGTGCGGGTCTATGGCGACCTTCGGCCCTGGCGATGCGGTGGGGTTTACGGGATGTTGGGCGCAGCCTGCGGTTATCAGCATCATCGCGGCGACGGCTGCCGCGGCGTGGGACAGTTTAAGTCGTTTGCATGCGGTCATTGGGTCGTACTCCTGAGGTTTTGGGTAGATCTCTAGAATACCGTTAAGGACGCTCTGTTACGAACTTGTTTTCTTCTTCTGAAAAATCGCAATTGGATTTGCCCGCTTCCAATCTGAGTTCTACGTTCTGCTCGGTGACAAATGATCGGGCGACGGGCTCAGCGTCGGGGCGTGAATTGCGGCTTGGCAAGTTCGTTCAGGCCGATAACTCCCGGATCCTCGGAGGATCAGGAGGAGGAAAACTAATGGCTAAGTATGTGAGTAGAAATGCGATGTTGTTTGGGGTAATTACGCTTCTTGCGGCGGTTGCTGTGGCCGGCGCTACTCCTGTCATTGATGGTCGGTACGATCCCGCTGAGGGGTACAGTATGTTCAGCGAGGTCAGCTTCACAGTCGAAAAAACCAATCTCGTTCCGCAAGACGGAAAACTCTGGATGCACCAGGCCCCGGCGACTTGACTACAACTTCAACAACCTTGGGCACGTGCTTACCGAGAACTCCCCGGCCACTGATCTGAACTACACCGAGAACCCCGACTACAAGGGATGGATTTTCGAGGTCGGATACGAACTGAAAATCTCGGGCGAAGTCTTCGGTGACAACGAACTTGGCGAAGTTACGATAGCAGTAGTGCACGATTCTCCCAACAAGATCGGCGGGAACAAGGTCTATCCGGAATTTCCCACCCCGGTTGTGCCCGAACCGGCGACCATGCTCATGCTGGCTGTTGGTGTGCCGCTGCTGGCCAGGCGTAGGCGTAGGCTCGCCCGGGCGTAATACCGCGATATAACTCAAATCTCATCAAGCCTTTCGGGGCGGACCGGCAGTGGTGTGCGGTCCGCCCCTTCTTTGCGCCGGCGATTCGGGAGGGAATGGAGTTCCACTTGCAAGGTCCGGACTCTATAATCAGAATTCGGCCGATTGGCCTGGCGGTTATACGCCCAGAAAGGAATACAGATGAAGCGACGCGATTTTCTCAGAACAGTCGGCGCCGGCGCGGCGGCGATGGCGTTGGGCTCGGCGGGTCTGCGAGCAGCGGACAAGTCGTCCAAGCCAAACATCCTCTTCATATTCGCAGACGACCAGACTTACGAATCGATCTGTGCCCTTGGTTACGATGAAGTGCAGACGCCCAATCTCGACAAACTCGTCAAGGGCGGAACCACCTTCACCCACGCATACAACCAGGGCTCATGGTCCGGCGCGGTCTGCCTTGCCAGCCGATGCATGCTCAACACCGGACGATTCCTCTGGAACGCACAGAAAGTTCACGGATCGGCGGAGAAGGAACGCGCCGCCGGTCGGTTCTGGTCGGAGTACATGAAGACCGCCGGGTACAAGACCTACATGACCGGCAAGTGGCACGTTAGAGCCGATGCGAAAAAGGCGTTCGATGTGGCCGAGGATGTTCGCGGCGGAATGCCCAAACAGACCAGACAAGGCTACAATCGTCCGATCGAAGGCAAAAAAGATGTTTGGAGCCCGTACGACACGAAGTTCGGCGGATTCTGGGAAGGCGGTAAGCACTGGTCCGAAGTTGTCGGCGATCACGGCGTATCGTTCTTGAAGCAGGCCTCCAAGAGCGACGACCCGTTCTTCATGTACCTGGCGTTCAACGCCCCGCACGATCCGCGGCAGAGCCCCAAAGAGTACGTTGACAAGTACCCGCTGGATAAGATAAAGGTCCCGAAGAATTTCCTGCCGGAGTATCCCTACAAGGACAAGATCGGTTGCAGCAAGGGCCTGCGTGACGAGAAACTCGCCCCGTTCCCTCGCACGAAATACTCCATCAAGGTCAATCGCCAGGAATACTACGCGATCATCACCCACATGGACGCACAGGTCGGACGAATACTCGACGCCCTGAAGAAGTCCGGAAAAGCCGACAACACATACATCTTCTTCACCGCCGATCACGGACTGTCGGTCGGACATCACGGTCTGGTCGGCAAGCAGAATTTGTTCGATCACTCTGTACGCGTGCCGCTCATGGTCACCGGTCCGGGAATCGCGGCGGGCAAGAGTTTCGAAATCCCGGTCTACCTCCAGGACGTCATGCCCTCTACGCTGGAGCTGGCGGGCGTGCCAAAGCCCGATCACGTACAGTTCCGAAGCCTCATGCCGATCATTAACGGCAAACGTACAAGTAGTTACGACGCTATCTACGGCGGATACCTGGGCGTTCAGCGGATGGTGACGATGGACGGTCACAAACTGCTGCTGTACCCCAAGTGCAGGAAGGCGTTGCTGTTCGACCTGAAAGAAGATCCCGACGAAATGGTCGATCTGGCCGGCAAGTCCGAAAGCAAGCCTATCATGAAGAGGCTTATGGCCAAACTGCTGGAGCTCCAGGGCGCCACTGGCGACAAGATGGACCTCAAAGGCGTTTTCGGCGACCTGATGTAGGTCCTCGGGACAATAACCGTATATCTGGAAAATGTGCACATAGATTACTTGAATACTGTATAATGATGCTTTGCTATCATGGGGGCGTCGCTTGGGCGCAAGCGGACGGATTGGCTAGCTTAGGAGAAAATGCGTGAGACATACCATGCCGCGATACAGGGTATTTGTTGGATTCGTTATAGGCGCCGGATTGGCTTTCGGCCTGTTCCTGGCCGCCGTGCCCGCCAGAGACACCACCAGTTCGGACAGCGCATCGGACTGGCGCAATATAGCTATGACTCTGGCGATCAACGGTCGGTTCGACAGCGCCCTTGACCGATTCCGCCAGGCGTCCAAGATGGACGCCAACGACGCTTCGCTGGCCGCTTCGGTCAAGCTGCTCAGCGAGTACATGGCGGTTCGCTCCGAAATGGACAAGGGAAGGGTCGAAGAATACGATCGGGCCGTGTCCAGAGTAGAGCGATGCCTGCTGGTGTCCGCATCGGCGGAGATGCTGGCCAAAGACGATCTGGGCAAGAAGCTGCGAGAAAAGCTCGACGACGCCATTTCGGCGTACGAGGGCGGCGGGGCGGTGACTGACCTTTCCGACGTGTCGACTGAGAAGGCCTCTGAACTTCGCGACACGACCTTGAAGGATGTTGACAAGCTGAACAAAGCTGTCAAGAAAGTCAGCCTACTGCTGAAAGGCGACGACGGCGAATTCGCCAAGTGCTTCGGTAAGTTGATCGAGACTTTCAGCGCCAAGTGCGATGCATACGCAAAGGCCTGGCGGCAGGCGAAGCTTGATTCCAGTGCGGCCCGCAGCAAGGCGGTCAAGGTGTTGTGGCCGCTGCAGTACGACCAGGCGGTATCGCTGGGCGATATCGAGACCATGACGGGCGACAAGCCGTGGCGAACCGCTATTACGCAGGTGCGTCTGGCCAAACAGCTCGCCCCGGAAAACGCCGACATTTCGACTGAAGACTGGTACTCGAAAGTTGTCGAAATTGTTACCGAAAAAGGCCGCAAGTCGCTGGAGAAAGAGGATTGGCACGAAGCGCTCAGTGCGTTCTGGAGCCTGTCGGAACTGGACCGGGGCGACGAGAAGCTCCGCAAGAAGGTCAAGACAATCCGCCGCCATGTCAGGGTCCTGAACATGTACGGTAAGGATGAAGAAAAGAAAGACCCCAAGGATAAACCCAAGAAAGGCGAGCCCACCGACGAAGAAAACGGCGTGACGTGGCAGGAGATGGTCGCCGGCGCCGACGCCAATCTGGTGGAAAAGGCGATCGAGAAGCTTTCCAGATACGTCGCGAGGGTGGACTATCGTAAAGTAGTCGACGGGGCGTTGGAGAGCGTCAAAGTGCTGGCCAAGACCACCGAGGCTGGAGCCAGTTTCCCAAAACTCAAAAACGACGCCTTGCGAAAGCAGTTTGTCGAGGCCTTGGACTCCATGGCCAAGGACACCGCTGCAAGAGATCGCGTTTCGCAGATGGATCTCCAGTTGGCGCTTAACGGCGTTCTTCGCGCTTCGGAAAAGAGCGTAGAAATACCCACGTCCGTACTCGTTGTCGAATTCGCCGACGGAATGCTCGAGCAACTCGACAAGTTCACTTCGATGATCTGGCCTCACGACGTCCTGGAGTTCCAGAAGCAGATCAGAGGGAGTTTCGTAGGCGCTGGCGTGCAGATCCACAAAGAACCCAAAGAGCCCCTGAAAGTTGTCACGCCGATAGATGATGCTCCCGCGTTCCGTGCGGGAATCAAGCGGGGCGATCTGATCCTGGCCGTCGACGGACGCGAGACCAAGGACCTGCACATTAGCAAGCTGGTCAGGTTGATTACCGGAGAACGCGGTACTAAGGTTGTGCTGAAGATCAAGCGTGACGGGCGTTCCAAACCGTTCGATGTGACGATAGTTCGCGAGCCGATCAAGATCAGGACGGTCAAGGGCTGGCGTCGCAACAGCGACGGAAAATGGGACCACATGCTCGACAAGAAGGCTGGTGTGGGCTACATACGCGTGACTCAGTTCGCCGACAAGACCGCCTCGGACATCAAGAGCGTTCTGGCTTCGCTGAAGGAAGCCGGGGCCAACCTGATCATTCTGGATTTGCGGTTCAATCCGGGCGGACGGTTGGATTCGGCGATCCGAATCGCTGATGAGTTCCTGTCCGAAGGTCCGATCGTTTCGACCAAGGGCGTCAATTCGTCCGAGGCCAGCGTAAGTGCGTCCAGCACGGGAAGGGGCAAGGGCCTGTTTGAACGCGGCGAGTTGGCGGTGCTGGTTAACGCACAGAGCGCATCGGCTTCGGAGATCGTGTCCGGCGCGTTGCAGGACCTGCACCGAGGGGTGATTCTCGGGCGGAGAACTTACGGAAAGGGCAGTGTCCAGAAGGTCTATTCTCTGCGATGGGATCCGCTGGCCCAGAGGCCCGTGGCCCAGATGAAGCTTACGACCGCCTACTACTACCTGCCGTCCAAACGCCTCCTGCATCGCAAGCCCGGCGCCAAGGTATGGGGCGTTACTCCCGACATCAATATTCCGTTCACTCCCAGACAGATTCGATACTGGCTGGATATCCGCTACAACACCGATCTCCTGCAAGAGATTGAAACCGAACAGCTTACGGCCGAACTCCAGGAGCAGCTTCGAGCCGACATGCAGTTGAACACGGCGTTGACGCTGCTGAAACTTAAGCAGTTGAATACACAGAAACAGCCCAAAGACGCCATAAGCAAATCATTATAAACGCGGTTGGTTTTTCGTTGCAGTTTCCGCTTCTCGACAGCCCGTAGGCGATGGGGGCGCTGCAACGTCTGCGGGGCGATCTCCGGCCAGCCCGCCGCTGCGGTTGGCAATTGCGGCCGATCTGACGAATAATCGAGAGTCGGCGTTGTATTGGAAAGGTCTTTTTGAATGGCAAATATTGATGACGTCTTCAAGGCGTACGATATACGCGGCGTATACGGCGCCGGCGTGGATGAAGATCTGGCCTGGAAGGTGGGGCACGCGTCGGCCCAGTTCCTGCGCAGTCTGCTGAGCGGATACGATCGAGGGCAGTTCGCCACCAATCGGCTCGTAATAGGCCGCGACATGCGACCGCACAGCAAATCCCTTTCTGAGTCGCTGGTCGAGGGCGTAACCGCCACCGGAGCGACCTGCGTGGACATCGGAATGGTCGATACTCCGATGATCTACTTTGCGGTGAATCATCTCGGCGCGTTCGGAGGAGTTCAGATAACCGCTTCGCATAACTCAATGGAGTGCAACGGGTTCAAAATCTGCGGACAAAAAGCCAAACCGATAGGACAGAACACCGGACTCAGAGAGATACGACACATAGTGTCAACGCTCGGGCGAATGCAAACCAGCGCCTCGATAGCCGCCCACCAGGAGATCGACTTGTGGGACGAATACCGCAAGCACGTTCACAGTTTCCTCGAGATGTCCAGGCCGCTGAAGATCGTAATAGACGCCCTTAACGGAATGGGCGGCGTGATGGTTTCAAAACTGTTCGACGGGACCAAGCTGGACATAATACCGCTGAACTTCGAGGTCGATAAGGAGTCTGTCAAGTCGCCCAACCCGCTGCTGGAGTCCAACCTGAAACGGACCAGGAAGGCGGTGGTCAAACACGGAGCCGACTTCGGCGTGTGCCTGGACGGAGACGCCGACAGGTGCGTCTTTATCGACGAACTGGGCGCCGATATCCGCTGCGATCTGATGACGGCGCTTCTGGCGAGGCATTTCCTGGACGACAACTCCGGCGCATCTGTGATTTACGACCTGCGATCCTCGCGAGTAGTCAGCGAGGAAATTCGCGCCGCCGGCGGACTGCCCCGACGAGAACGCGTCGGCCATTCGTTTATGAAAAAGGCCCTGGCTGATTCCGGAGGCGTATTTGGCGGTGAGTTGAGCGGGCACTTCTATTTCCGCGACAATTACAACTGCGACAGCGCCGCGATCGTACTGGCGACCGTCGCCAGCGTGATCTCCGACCAGGCCGCGACTCTCAGCGAAATGATCGCCCCGTTGCGTCGCTACAGCCACTCGGGCGAGATTAACTTTGAAGTGTCCGATAAGGATGCGGCGATGAAGGAGATCGCCGACACCTTCCATGATGCGGAAATCGACTGGATGGACGGAGTGACCTGCCAATACGATCAGTGGTGGTGCAATGTGCGTCCTTCGAACACCGAACCGCTGTTGCGACTCAGTCTCGAGGCGCTGACAGACGAGATGATGAACGATAAGATAGAGCTGATAAGCAAGATGCTGGGAGCCCCGGTAGATCACTAGCGATTCATTCTGGGGATATTGACGTGCTATCGGCGCCGCATGGTGTTCCGGGACTTCGGTGTGGAATTCCAAATTGCTCGCTCACTGCCTTACCATAGGACCTTGGGGGATTCTCGCATCAAACCGGTTCAGGGGATGGCTGGGACCTTTCAAATAGAAGCGAGATCACCTGCGCAACGGGTTCTGTCCAGCATCGATTATTGTGGTGCAGATATTTGCAATAGTCCGGTAAGGGCTTACGACAACAATGAGTAAAAAGCCGATAGGAATAGTAGATATTGTTGGTTTATGCGGTTAATCTACGTATACTTTAGCACTGTTCGCATTACATATTTTTATTTCTGTGATGGAAGAGGACGCCATGAGCAAGAAAGTTCCATCTGATATCGACATCTCCAGAGCCTGCACACCCAAACCAATAACTGATATAGCCCGTGACGCGGGCATACTGCCTGAGGAACTCGAGCCGTACGGGAGCGTCAAGGCGAAGGTGAAACTCGACATACTCGATCGCCTGGCCGACAGGCCGAATGGAAAGTACATTGACGTAACGGCGATCACGCCTACGCCGCTGGGCGAAGGTAAGACAACTACATCGGTTGGGCTGGCCCAAGCCCTGGGATTGATCGGCAAGGACATCTTTCTGTGCATCCGTCAACCGTCGATGGGCCCGACATTCGGTATCAAAGGCGGAGCCGCCGGGGGCGGATACAGCCAGGTAATCCCGATGGAGGAGTTCAATCTGCATCTTACCGGCGACATTCACGCCGTTGGCGTAGCCAACAACCTGATGGCCGCTGCAATCGATTCGCGGGTCAGGCACGAGGAACACAGCAGTGACGAGAAATGGCAGGCCACCGGTCTGCCGCGTTTGAATATTGACCCCGAAACGATCACCTGGCGGCGCGTTGTGGATATATGCGATGCGACGCTTCGATTCATCGAGACCGGTAAGAGCGACAGTTGGCTTGACGGTCCGAAGCGCGCCACTGGTTTTGACATCGCCGTGGCGTCGGAAGTAATGGCGATTCTCGCGCTGGCGACGGACCTGAAGGACATGCGCCGCAGGTTCGGGAAAATCATCGTAGCCATGAATAAAGACGGCGAGCCGGTGACGGCTGAGGATATCGGTTGCGCCGGAGCTATGACGGTGCTCATGAAAGACGCCATCAAGCCCAATCTCATGCAGACCATCGAAGGCCAGCCCGCCTTCGTACACGCCGGACCGTTCGCCAACATCGCACACGGCAACAGTTCGATAGTCGCCGACAGAATCGCACTGAAACTCGCCGACTACGTAGTCACCGAATCCGGTTTTGGCGCCGATATCGGCATGGAGAAGTTCTTTAACGTCAAGTGTCGCATCTCCGGGCTCAAGCCCGACTGCGTCGTAATGGTCGCAACCATCCGTGCGTTGAAGATGCACGGCGGCGGACCGAAGGTGACCCCGGGCAAGCCGTTGGCGACCGAATACACCGAGGAGAACCTTCCGCTCCTGGAAGCCGGCATGTGCAATCTCATCCGCCATATCGAGATAGCCAAGCAGTTTGGCGTTCCGGTCGTCGTCGCGGTCAATCGTTTTCCCACTGACACCGACGCCGAGGTCGAGTTGGTCAGAGACCATGTCAATCAGGCCGGAGGCGAAGGCGCTGTTGTAAGCGACCATTACACCCACGGCGGCGAAGGCGCCCGAGAACTGGCCGAAGCGGTTGTCGCCGCCTGCGATAAACCCTCGGACTTCAAGCTGCTGTATCCGGATGAAATGTCGATCAAGGACAAGATCCTGACCATCGCCCAGAAAGTATACAACGCCAAGGACGTCACCTACAGCGAACTGGCCGAGCGTCAGATAGCGTCATATGAACGGGCCGGACTCAGCAACTTGCCCATGTGCATGGCCAAAACGCACCTTTCGCTCAGTCACGATCCGTCGCTCAAAGGTGTTCCGGGCGGATTCACGGTGCCTGTCGCTGAGGTCAGGGCTTCGGCCGGCTCCGGGTTCCTCTACCCGCTGCTGGGCACGATGAGAACCATGCCGGGCCTTCCGAGCAGACCGGCGTTCCTGGGCATTGATCTCGATGACGACGGCGAAGTAATCGGAATGTTCTAGCACCCTGCCTGAGCAGTATTGTCGGGTGGCCAAGGCGTTGAATATCCACACAGCTTGCCCTGAGCATGTCGAAGGGAGGCTCAGAGGACGGCGCCGGCAAGACCTTCTCGTTGTTACGACGACGTAGGCCCTTGCGCTGAACTGATGAGAAGACGCCAACTTTGCAGGCGGCTGCACTAAATCCAATTCGTAGACTCCGACGGGTGATAAACTGCTGGCAACTGGCGGACGACATGACGACAACGACGACAACGACGACAGTGACAGATAGAACGTTCACCGTTTCGTGATGGTATCGGCCCTGTACTTTTACTTCGCGGCCTTGGTCCGGTGGGAGATATTCCACACTGTGATGCGCTTGTCTGTGCCCGCCGAGGCCAGTTGCTTACCATCGGGCGAAAAAGCAACCGAATACACAAGACCTGAATCACCCTTGAGGGTCAACAACTCCTTGCCCGTGACAGTGTCCCAGAGCTTGATAGTCTTATCCTCGCTTCCAGAGGCCAATCGTTTACCACCGGGTGAGAAGGCGACGGACGTCACCAACGATGAATGTCCCTTCAGGCTGAGCAGTTTCTTTCCAGCTACAGTGCCCCATAGCCTAATGGTCTTATCGTAGCTTGCCGAGGCCAACTGCTTACCGTCCGGCGAAAATGCGACGAAAGTAACCCAGTGCAAATGACCCTTGAGCCTGAATCGTTCGATTCCGATGTTCCAGAAATGAACGATGTAGCCATTGCCTCCCGCAAAAGCCAGCTGCTTACCGTTCGGCGAATACGCCACGCTCGACACCCGGCCTGACGTTTCGCTATGAGAAAGCTGTTCGTTGCCCCTGATCGCGTCCCAAAGCCTGATGCTCCCGTCGCCGCTTCCGGAGGTCAATCGCCTGCCATCGGGCAAGAATGCAACGGACCGCACATCACCGCGATGCCCCTTGAGGGTGAGCAGTGCTTTACCCGTGGCGGCGTCCCAAAGTTTGACGGTCTTATCTGAACTCCCCGAGGCCAGCCGCTTGCCGTCCGGCGAAAACGCGACGAACCACACGACGTCCGAATGCCCCTTAAGCGTGAGCAGTTCGGTTCCCGCCGCGAGGTTCCAGAGCTTGATAGTCTTGTCGTAGCTTGCCGACGCCAGCCGCTTACCGTCCGGCGAAAACGCTACGGATGTTACATATCCCAAATGCCCCCTGAGGGTTACAGGCCCATAAGCCGCAACACCGATCTTCCCGGGCGAAAGGTCCATTTTGCCCCTGTCGGTCTTGAGCGATATCGTCGCCCCCGAAGCCATCGCTCCGGCGATTTGATCTGAGTTACGGCAACGCAGGCGAATGTTCTTTCCATCGATACTGAAATTCGCCTGCTGTATCCGATCACATGGAACGATCATCACCCTATAGCGTGTCTGTAGGCGAATCGACTTGCTGAGCGGACTGCACCTTAGATGGGTTCCGTCGCGGAGTCTGACATTCCACCGCCCGATCTTATTCATGACAAACGGTGCACTCTGACGAATCCTGAGAATGTCAGCCAACTTCACGGTAATTTTACCGTACGGGCTGGCGACCTGGTGCTCTTTGGCGATTACAGACCCATAGAAGGTGTTCATGCCGACTTTTAGCGTACTTCGCTGCCCTGGCGGTCGGCTCATTGCCTCAGGCTGGTCAGGGTGATCGGTTGACCATCTCTGGTAGGCTTGAAGTATCTGCCAAAGGGCCCATCTACGCTCAGCGGCAGCCTTATCGTAATGACGTTTGATTACGTGCGTCATCGACGGACCGATAGCGATAAGCTCCCGCATGGCGTTTTTACGGGTCTTGTTCGAGTCCAGCAACTTAATCAGCGTTTCGACCCTAGGGTTCACCCCGCCGCGATCGTTAAGCCCAACAGTCAACTCCTTAAACGCGGCCAGGGGAATCTTCACAACATTACCGCTGGATATTCGCAGATCGATTGTCTTCGAATCGATTCGCCCGGTAATAACAGTCCCGTCGATAAGTTCAAAGCAGAGATCAGGGTTCTGAGTTTCAGCCGCCCACACCGCACCGGCAGATAAGACAACACCCGCCGCCGCGGCGATTATGATGCGAGTTATAGTCGCCATCAAACACCCTTTATGCGTCCCATCACCCGGGACCGGTACATTGTGCCCCGACGCCAACGGCGTGTCAACAATCCCGTGTCTCGTCGCGTTATTCTGAGCGAGGAGCGAATTCTGACCCCACGGCCGGGCTGCGGCCGACAGTCCAGGGGGCGTATTTGTTGATCAGGATGATTACCGGAGATAGGATCGCTACTGACATCGCTGCGTAGAGGCATGCGTATCCTAGGTTCATTGTCGCGGCCATGTCGATTCCAAATGCGTGCTGCATGCCCCTGCGCACGATCGCCGGGGGATACGCTTCCATCAGGTAGATCAATATCGTGTTGGCGCCCACAAACCGCATCACCGCGTTGGGCGGTATGACGTTGCAGGCAATGTACGCCAGATATATCCCGCTCAGTGAAAGAGCGTAAAAACTCAGGTAGTTGGCCGAGAAGTTGATGTCGATCGGAGTTTGGCGGTACGCGGCGTAGGTGTAATAAAACACTACTACATTCAACCCCAGCACCGCCGCGGGAACATAAGGCCGCCTCCTGACCAGCGACATCGGCGCCTCACTGAGCAGCCACTGGCGACATACTGAGCCCAATGCGAAGAAGACCATTGCGGTAAAGCATCTCGGCAAATTCACGTGCACCCAGTCGCCGCAGTATGTCGCCAGGACGTAATGAACGCCCGTGCAAATTGCCCCAAGCAGCCCGAACGACTTGTAACCTTTGATCCTGGGGGCCAGCAGGTGATAGGCGATGCTCACAACGAACAGGACCCCGAGAAACCAACTGGCTTTCAACGTGATTATGTTGTACAGCGGTTCCAGCACGCTCATGTTCGGATCAGGGGTTCGTCCATACTGTCTGCGCAGAAGAAAAAACGCATACTTCAGCAGTTCAAAGATAAAATAGGGGACCGCCAGCGTTCGTATACGTCTGCGTACGACTTCCTTAAGTGAACCCTGGTCCTTGTGCGAGAACAGCAGTCCGGCCAGCAGGAAGAACAGATGCATGTGGAAGGAGTAGATGTAAGCCTGCCCGGGCGACTGGTTGTGCGGTTGATAGACGTAATGCCCGACGACTACGAGATATATCGCAATCGCCTTCATGTTGTCGATCCAGGCAATTCGTGTTTTGGTTAGTTCAGTGATGTAGGTTTCTCGGGTAATCGTTCGCCAGCGATATTCGCTAGCCTTTGTTACTGTTTGTATTGTGTCTATCGGCAGGGTCAAGCTGTCGCGCCATACCTTATCGCGTCAAATAATGGGATTCGGATCTTACAATTGTCCCCGTTTGGGACTTGGGAATATGTGCTTTGAGTTCCATGTAACCGCCTGTGCCAAAGTAATAAATAGTTAAGATTCTTATTATCACTTGCCGACAAGGCATTAAAAGGCTATATCTGTGGGCTCAGGGCCATGTTGCGCCCGAGGTCGCCGGTGTGCTGTCAAGGAACGACTGCAGAATGCTCACAAGAGCGATAACAAGTACAACCGCTTGTCTGGCTGCGATGTCTTTTGTGGTTGGATGTACTGGTGCGGCGCCTCGAAGAGGCAGAGTACTGCTGGCCGAATCGCAAAACAGCCTTGTGCGCCGCGACTACAAAGATACGATAGAGAAAACCGACAGGTTTCTCAGAGAGTTCGGCAGCACCAGAGAGGCTGGCAGAGCTTACTATCTGCGAGGTAAAGCAAAACTCTCGCTTTCGAACGTAACTGAAGCCAAGAGCGATCTGCAGGAAGCTGTAAACCGCTCTCCAAACGCCGACGTGCGGGCCAACTCGCGGCTGGCGTTGGGACAGTTGGCTTTTGACAACGGCCGGATGGTTCTGGCTGAAGAGTTGTATCGGGACGCTATCGCCGACATAGAAGTTGGCAAGCCTCCCGGAGACCATGCGAGATATCGCCTCGGTTGCGTGCTGCAGCGCAGGGGCCTGTGGTCTCAGGCGGAGCTGGAATTCCGCCAGGTTGTCGAGTATTTCGCCAACACCGAACTAGCCAGACGATCGAGCAGACGCGTAAATGCGACTGCCTGGACCGTACAGGCCGGCGCCTTTGGAAGCCAGTCCAGGGCGGCTTTGCTGGTCAGAAAGCTTCGTAGTGTCGGTTTTGCTCCGGATATCAAGCATGTGCTTGGCAAGTCCGGGCCTTTGTTTGTAGTTGTCGTCAACAGGTATGAAACGCATAAGCAGGCCGCCATGGCGCTCAGGAGCGTCAAGAGGCAGCAGGCTGATGCATTTGTGACGGTGAGGTGAGACTATGAAAACGTGCAAATGGAGTTGCGGTGTTGTTGTCGCCGCGGTCATGGTGCTCTCGGGTTGTTCGACCGAGCCGCCCCCGGACGGCTCTACGAAGATCCCAGCCCAGTTCCTCAACAAGTATTGGGCTCCGCAGGAAGCTCCTGTGGCGCACATCATCCGCAGGCAGTATCGCCTGAGGGAAGGCGATGCGATGGAAGTTATCTACCACGTGCGTCACCAGATGAACGAGATCTACAAGATCAAGGTGCAGGATATCATCATTATCCGCTTCCCGTACCAGAGATCTCTGGACCAGACCGAGCAGGTGCACTCCGACGGCCGCCTGCACCTGGACCTTATCGGTCCGGTGAAGGCTTATGGGCGCACCATCGATGAACTGAACGCCGAACTCAAGCAGCGATACTCCGCATTCCTGAAGAACCCGGTGTTGACCGTGAGCTTCAAGGAATCGAACGTAAAGATTCGCGAGTTGAAGGAAGCGATAATCACGTCTCCTCGCGGACAGAGTCGTCTTGTCCCGATAACTCCCGACGGTACGCTTTCGCTTCCGTTCATCATTAACGTTCGAGCCGCCGGCAGGACCGCCGACGAACTGCACAATGTGCTGAACCAGGCTTACCAGGACATCGGTCTGTCGGAGTTGGAAGTCACTGTAAACGTCCAGTCGGTCGCGCCGTTGAGAGTATTTGTCTTCGGTGAGGTCAAATCGCCCGGAGCGGTGCTGAACGAACCGGATATGTCAACTTCCGTCAGTGAAATGTCCCTGCTGCAGGCGATCGCCCAGTCCGGCGGATATATCCCCGGACGAGCCGAACTGTCCATGGTTACGCTTATGCGGCGAAGGCATCTTCCCAAACCGGATATCGCCATCGTTAACGTGCGGCAACTCCTGGAGAATCGGGAGAGGGCTTGCGGAAAGCCGGTTGTCGGCGATTCGTCGAAACACAGATATGACATCTGGTTGGAGGACGGGGACGTGATCTACGTTCCGACCTCTGAAATCGCAAAACGCGCCGATTACATCGAACTGGTCTGGACTCGCGGAATACGCGCGGTGACAAACCATTCGTTCATCTATACCGCCACGGACGTGGTGGACTGGCTTGGCCCGAATCCATAGGCTCATCTGCGGGTCGACCACCGAGAGGTATAAACATGGCTGTAAGATCTGAACGAACATTACGTGAAATAATCAGAGTAATCGCGGGGCGGTTCCTGGGCATGCTTGTCGTATTCATGCTCGTGGTCGCCGCCGCCGTCGCAGTTACCTGGCGCGCGCCGAAATGGTACCAGAGCGAGGTGCAACTGCTGGCCAAGCCCAGCGGACAGATTGCAAGTCCCCTGGAAACGCCCGGTGCGATGAAAGACGAGGTCGTGCTGTACATTTCAACACTAAGGTCGCTTATCTCCAGCGATCAAGTGTTGGCCTCGGCGCTTCTGAGACTTGAGAAAGACGCCAACCCGCCGAAACTGCCCCAGGACAGCGCCGACGCGGCCGTGGCGGCGTGGAACGTGAAGATCAAAGAATATGTTAGCGGGCATACCGATGAAATCGCCAAACTCAGGGACAGGCTCTCTGTAGTTACTCCCGGCGGCCCCGACGCGACATTCACCCAGACCCTCAGAGTGCAGGTCACCTGGCCTGAAGAGCGGAAGAAAGCCGCCGGGCTGGGAAAAGACTCGCGACAGTTCGCCGTCGAGCAGGCCCAGAATCTGGCCAGGAACGTAGTGGCGGCGTACGAACAAAGATACGCCGAACTCGAACTGAAGCGATCGACAGCGGCGACCCAATTTCTGTCGACGAAATCTCTGGCCGCGGCGAAACTCGATTTGGACACAGCGGTGACCGCTTACGCCAACTTCATTGACGTGCAGGCCAAGGCCGACATTCTGGATATGGAGCACATGTCCGGACGCGGCGGCGGGTTTGGAACCGGCAAGGCGTCTTTGGCGACCTCGTACGCGGGAGAAATGACCAGGATCGAGGAATCGATCGCCGGTCTCGAATCGATGAAGAACGCCCTGAGCACCCAGTTGGAAAAGGCTGACGACGACGCTATCGCCGTGCCCGATTCAATAATGAGCGCCAACCAGTCGGTATTGGCGCTGGAAAAGAAGATCCTGTCGCTCAAGCTGCACATTAACTCTCTTACTCCTCGCTACACCGCCGATTACAAGGAGTTGGCGACTGCACGGTTGGAACTGGCCTCGACCAGGAAAGAGTTTAGAAACGAACTGAAGAAGCAGTTGACCCGCACGCAGCAGGATCTCGATTCGCTGATCGCAAAACGCGACAAGATCAACAGCAGCATCAAGTCCGAGCGGGATCGACTCGAGCAGCTTGCGGTTCTCATACCTTCGTGGCAGAGACTGCAGGCCGACAAGGAAGCAGCCCAGCTGCGGTACGACAACGAGATGGAAAGGGTCGTCAATGCGACAACAGCCAGAGAGCTGTCTAATGCGGCGATTCTTCTTACCATTCTCGGCGAGCCCTCAATGCCGGATCCGGAAAAACCCGTCAAGCCGATTATGTTGGTCAACGTGGTCCTCGCGGTCGCCGGCGGATTCATCCTGGCTTTGATCTACGCCTTCAGCGCCGATCACTTCGATCACACCTTCAAGGGCGTTGACGATGCCGAGCGATACCTCGGCGTCCCAGTGCTCGCGTCAATACCCAAACTCGGGCGACGAATGATTCGCGCCAAGAGAGGTGCTTAAATGACCCAGATAAACGCTCAGTCATCACCGGCCGGAAAAGCCAAAGCCTCGCTTAGCCCCAAGGCTCGCGACGCGTTCAGCAGCTTGTGGGCCTCGCTGTTCTACTCGGGAAAGGTCACCGGTAAGTCGGTGCTGCTTTGCTCGGCGGTCCGCGAGGAAGGCGTAAGCACCACCGCGTGCGCACTGGCGCTGGCAGGCAGTTTGCCCGCGGGCGCCGACCGGGTCGCACTGGTCGACTTTAACCTCCGGTCACCGCGCGTGCACAAGATACTGAAGCTAAAGGACACCCCGGGCGTAAGCGAGATAATCACCGAATCCCGCGATCCGGCGGCTGTGGCCCAGAAGGTCTCCGCTGGTCTGGACGTATATGTCGCCGGAAACGGAGTAGGGCGAAGCCTCGACGTACTGAGGAGCCGCAATGTCTCTGAATTCTTCGATACGGTCAGCCAGCAATACGATTACATCGTAGTCGACACGGTGTCGGTGAATCACTTTCCCGACGCACAGATACTCACATCCATAGTTCCGGACGTCCTGCTCGTTACGCGTGCCGACAATACCCCGCGAGAGGCTGTAGCCCAGGCCAAGAAACGCCTGGAGGCCGGAGGCGGAAAGATTGCGGGTGTGGTGATGAACCTTCGGAAATATCCGATCCCGAAGTTCCTGTACAACAGAGTTTAACAGCGTCGGATGGCGGCCGTCGGCAGACCGGCGACCGGGCGCCTTGTGCCCGGCGTTGCGGTTATTGGCGCCCGATAAGTTAAGTTGCTCCGCGTGAGGCGTGCATGACGATATTGGCTCAGCAGAAAAACGATCCCGTGATATTGACGGCAGTGCTGCTGCTGATCGGCGGGGCGTTTGGCGTCTCACTGACTTTCCCCGAAGCGATTCCATGGGCTTTTGCAGCCCTTCCGATCATGGCGGTCTTGGCGTACTGGATTGCACGCTGGGACGTGATGGTCCTGACCTGGTTGTGGGTTATCTCCTACGGTTGCCTTGACTGGGACGAGTTGAAAGTCGAGTTGCCGGGGGTCGGGACCATGAGCCCTCCGCGTCTTATTTTTCTCACCGCTTCGGGGGTTTACCTGCTCTACTTCCTCCGCAAGGGAGTTCTGCGATTCGACCGCAAGGCGTTGTGGTTATTCATGGCCCTTGTGTTGTACCTGGGCTGGAACGCCAACAACTCCGGTTGGTTCGCGCAGATCGAGGAGTTCAAGAACGCCCCGATCTACAGGTATTTCGAGGCGTTCCTGCTTCCGTTTGTCATGATGGTCCTGGTCTACAACGTCGTTCGCAACGAGAGGCAGGCGTCCTGGCCGTTTATACTTGTGAGCGTATTTGGTTGGTACGCACTGTACATTGGATATCTCCAGTTCGCCTACGGAGCTGGAATGCACTGGGCCAATTCGCTGATATTCCCGGACTATGTGGTGGCGGCCAATCAGGCGATCGACCTGGAGCGTGCTCGCGGCCCGTTCCGGGGCGCCGGCGCCCAGTCCACGTTCCTCGTAGCTCTTTTCTATATGAACATGTACAGCATCCGCCGGATTCGCGGCGGGTACCGTGTGGCGTTGGCGCTGCAATTGCTGCTGATCCCTCCGGCGATTTTCTTCACCGGCGTGCGAGCCGGTTACGTGGCGTTTCTGCTGTGCGGAGTGGTCTGGTTCCTTTGGGCCGAGCGGCGCCGTGCGGGACGATTGAAACTGGCGGTGGCGGTCATGGTCCTTCTTATCGGGACTATCATCTTCTGGGACAATCTGGCGGGCGTTGACCGCAGAAGCGGCGGTGTGGCGCAGGAAGGCCCGATCCGCGCGCGTAAAATCCTGGCCGCCCAGGCGTGGGACATCCTAATGACCCATCCGCTGACCGGCGTGGGGTTCGGTCATTCGATCGACCACCAGATCCAGATGCCCCGCGACCCTGAATCACTGGCCGGTCTGCGGCTTGTCATGGTCGCACAGCACAACGTGTTCCTTACTATGGTGTCCGAGGCGGGTCTCATTGGGCTTATAGGGCTGCTGGCGGTGTTCATAGCCGTGTTTCGGGAGTCTGTCAGCCTGTATCGTAAGATACCCGTCGGAGCCTCGGGGTGGGTCTCGCGCGAGTTTGTCGTCGCGTTCTGGATAATCATGCTGAATTACATTGTCTGCGGTATGTTCCGCGATACGTTCTGGGAAATACCGAGTTGCGTTCTGTTGTGGTCGATGGCCGGTCTGGTCGTTGGTTATAACCGGTTGCTTGAACCTCACCGGATCGATGTCGCCAATGGTGCGCCGATTCACTCCTGAATATTGAACCAGCGCCCGCAGGGAGACGCCAGTTGTCTGTTGTAAGAAGACTGTATCGCGTTGGCACGCTGGGCGAATTGATGGGGATCCATGTCTCTGTGACTATTCTGCAGCGATCCCTCGGATTCATCAGAGTGCTTGTTCTGGCCTGGATGCTGGCTCCTGAGCATATGTCGCTGTGGGGGCTGGGCGTGATGCTTTTCACCGTTTTGGGACCGATGATGACGCTGGGGACCGACAGCGGAACCGAACGCTACGTGGCGCTGTTCGAGACCAGGGGGCGCCTGGAGTTGTTCTATCGCAAGATGCGTTTCGGGGTGCTGGCTCTGGTTCTGCTGGTCGGAGCCGGTCTTCTGGTAAACGCCGAGTACATAACGTCGCTGGTGATTTCCGCCGGCAGGGGCGTTCCCGGTGTAACGTGGGACCGCCAGGTGCTCATATGCTGGTTGGCGCTGGTTAACGCAATGTTGTGGGCCCTGCAGCTGAATGTGCTTAGCTTCCTCAAGGGCATGCGGGTCTACAGGGTGGTTTCGGTCGTTCATATTCTTTTCAGCGTGTTGTTTACCGTAACCGCTGTGGCGGTGTTGTGGGTCTGGCCTACGGCGACCGCGGCGCTGGTTACTCACGCCGCGACCCTTGGCGTGTCGCTGCTGGCGTCGTTGGGATTCCTGCATTTCGGCATTGTCCATACCGGCGGGCTGCGGCGTCGCGGGCGAGACAGACGCAAGACCCCACGCCCCGGACAGATCGACAGGCGAGCCCCCAGGCCCGCCCAGAAACTACCGCGGAACCTGTTCGCACGCCTGGTGACCTTCGGGCTGATCTCCGTGCTGGGTACGGCGCTGTGGAGCATAAACTCCTACATAAGCTTCTACATGGTCTGCAGCCGCCAGGACCTGAGCAAGTGCGATGCGGGCGTGTTCTTTGTCTTCATGCGGTTGGCCCATCCGGTCGTGCTGCTGAGCCAGGCGGCTTGGGCGGTTCTGTTCGTATACGTGGCTCGGAGTTGGGAGTCGGGCCTGCGCGACAAGGCCATGGATGTGCTGGAGACCTCTTACAAGGGAATCGCCCTGGTGATAATGACCCTGGCGATAGTCATATACGCAACGGCGCCTTACTGGGTGCTGATCCTGGCTGGCGAGTATCGCAGCCGCGTTGATCTTGTCGGTCCGCTGATGATGAGCTTTCTGTCGGTCGGATTCATGGCGTTGATGACGATGATAGCGCGCCTGCGTGAGCGTCCGGCGGTGATAGCGGCCGCGGCGATGGTTTCAGGGGCGGCCAATGTTTTCCTGGCTCGCATATGGATCGACCAGTACGGCGTTGTGGGTGCGGCCTACGCGGCCGGCGTAGGAATGTTCGTCGGCGTGGGCGTAGTGTCGCTGGTCTTCCTGGTGGCGTCCCGTGTGCGGTTGCACTGGAGCACTATGTCGGTTCTGCTGCTTCCCGCGATACTTCTGCTTCCGCGATGGGCGGCGATTAGTGCGTGGGCTGCGGTGCTGGCGATAATGATCGTGACCCCGCTGGTGTTCACCGGCGATCAGAAGAAAGCGTTGATCGAGGGCGTAAAGAGCGTTCGAAAACTCACCGGGAGGGGCGGGACGTGACCACGATTTCGGTGATCATACCGACGCACAATCGTCCCGAGTCATTGGCGCGAACGATCGACGCCCTGCTGGGGCAGGCCTGTTTGCCCGATGAGATAGTCGTGGTGAACGACGGTCACGAAGATATTCCCGCCGGTATGGGCGAAAAGATAACCTCCGCCGGCGTGGCGTTCGAATACTGCGAGTTTCGCACGGACACCCCGTCGGCCAGCGCGTCGCGAAATCGCGGTATGGACCTGGCGGCCGGTCAGGTGCTGGTGATGATCGATGACGACGTGATCCCACCGCCGGACTGCCTGGACCGACTTGCGGCGATGTACGATACGGCTCCAGACGGCTCGGTGGCGGCGATAGGGGCTCGCCCGGTTCCGCCTGAGGCGACGAATCGTTTCGGTCGGCGGTTGTGGGAGTTTCTGGCGGTGATGCTGGGCGAAATACGCTGGGCGCCGCGTGTCTGCGCGGGGCGATACTCGGTTCTGCCTCCGCAACTCCGAAAGAAACTCACCGCCGGAAAGCCGATGTCGGGCTGCCTCATGTCCGTACGTCACGATCTGGCCGCCGAATATCGCTTCGACGACGAATTTTTCTGCGGTTACGTTCTGGGCGAGGACCGCGACCTGGGATTTCGCATCGCTCGGGACCGACCGGTGTTCCTGGCCGAGGGGCTCACGGTGCTGCACGACCCGCACCCAGGCGGGCGTCCGGATCGGGTGAGAATGGGGCGTATGCTCGTTTCGTCGACCCTGCACACCGCTCGACAATGCGGCGACAGCGGGGCCGGAACGCTGCTGCTGCTGGGCTACGAGTTCGCCGGTACCTGTTTGCTGCACGCGGTGTGGGGCCTGGCGATGCGGCGGAAGGGTAATCTGCTCTACGCCAGCGGAGTGGCGATGGAGGTTCTGTCCCGTCTGGGCAGGCGAATCGCCGCATCCGTATGGGGATAATGCGGTTATCTATCGCGGCCTGACAGTTGCATTTCGCCGGTTATTTGCTTATTGTCCTTGCATGAACAGTACGCGTCTGAAAACGAGTTTTGCGACGGCGGCGATAGCTGTTGTCGTGTCACTGGCTGGGTGCGGCAGGGAGCGTTTCTTCGTTGAAACCGGCGCCGGGTCGACCGGTTCGATCCCGACAGAACAAAGGCTCGCAGCTCCCCGCGGTCTGGCGATGTTCGCGGGGCACACCGCTCGAAAACTCTCCTGGGACGATATCCGCGCCGCGATGAAGTGGGCCGACGTTATTCTCGTTGGTGAACAGCACAAGGACGCAGTGGCCCACGCCGTGGAGTTGGCGCTGGTCTCTGATGCGGTGAACATGGCTCCGCCGGCGGGCGTGTCGATGGAAATGCTCGAACGCGACGAGCAGGATATAGTCGATGCGTTTCTGGCCGGCGAGATATCGCAGGCCGAATTTGTCAAGCAAACGGGCTCGGCCAACTGGGCCGCCAAAGGCAAGTGGGGCGACTGGTATCAACCCATCGTCGACGCTGCACGCGACGCCCGCATGCCGGTGATAGCCGCCAACTCCCCGCGCCAATATGTAACGACCGCTCGCAAGGAAGGATACGGCGTGTTGTGGGCCAAGCCTCCGGCAGAAAGGAAACTGTACTTTATTCCCGGGCGCATACTGACCGGACGCTACGCCGATCAATTCATGCGGATGATGAGCGGTCATGCCTCGCCACCCAAGAAGCGAAAGGCCAGGCCTACGAGCCGGCCGGCCACTAGACCGGCCGCCAAACCCACAACAAGACCCACAACAAAACCTACAACCAGACCGGCCACCACCCAACCGGCCAGACGGCGCATGGGCCATCACAAAATAGATCCCAAGGCGTTCTTCAGGGCCCAGCTCATGTGGGACGCCACGATGGCCGGCTCCATCGCCGAGGGCCTCGACGGCGGGCTGGCGCGAGTGATCCATATCGTGGGGCAGTACCATACCGATTTCGACGGCGGGACCGTGCAGTATCTGCGTGACCGCAAGCCGGACCTGAAGATACTGACCATTAGCCTGCAAAACGCTTACGGCAGAAACCTTCACCCCGAAGACAAGAACCGTGCCGACGTGGTGATATATACGCTGGCGGAGCCTAAAGAAGACAACAAACCGTCCGATTGACCGTTAATCAATATTGGCGGAAGTGGAAAAAATACTCACACCAGATTATAGGAAAGGTTTAATTATGAAGAAGATCGATCGCAGAAAATTCCTGGCAGGTTCGGCCGCCGCGGCCGCGGTTGCAGTCACCGGTTCGTCAGCGTCGGCTAATTGCGGTGCGTGCGGTGCTGCAGGCAAGAAGCACGCCCACAAGCACCAGGAATATTACGAACTGAGGGCCTACCGCATTGCGAGCGCCGAAAAGCAGGCCATCATCAAAGACTACTTCGCCAAGGCGTTGGTTCCCGCGCTGAACCGGCTTGGAATCGATCGCGTAGGAGTGTTCGAGCTGTGCGAGGGCAAGGACCTTACGCTCTGGACGTTGATTCCCTACAAGACGCTCGATCTCATGACGGCGTTGAACGGGAAGCTGGCGGCCGACAAGGCCTACCAGGCCGCGGCCAAGGACTTCCTCGTCGGCTCGAAGCAGGATCCGATGTACAATCGCATCGAGAGCTGGCTGATGAAGGCGTTCGAGGGCATCCCGGTCCTGGAACTGCCAGCCGAAACGAAGGCCGGCAAGGACCGCATCTTCGAAGTCCGCGTCTACGAAAGCCACAACGAAGACGCCGCACGCCGCAAGGTTCACATGTTCAACAACGGCGAGACCCAGCTAATGCGCGACGTCAAGCTCGGACCGGTCTTCTTCGGCGAGATGCTTATCGGCGGCAACGTTCCGAACCTGACGTACATGCTGTCGGCCCCGAGCATGGACGCCCACAAAGAGCATTGGAAGGCCTTCGGCGGACACCCGACATGGAAGAAGATGCGGGTCATGCCGCTGTACAAAGGGACGGTCTCGAAGATCTATAACTACTTCCTCAAGCCGCTTAAGTGCTCGCAGATATAAGCGCTGCGGCTTTGAGACACCCATGTAGCGGGAGTTTGACTTGCGCGCACTTGTCGTAATGTCAAAATTCGTCGCCGGCGGCGCCGAGACAACGGCGATGCGCCTGATCGAGGCCCTGCATGGAAACGCCCACGAGTTCGTCGCCGTCGCTGTAAAAGGCGGCGGCGAACTCGCCGGGCCGCTTCGCCAAATCGACGCCGTTGTGTATGACGGCCTGGCGAAGTTCAAATGCGATCCGCTTGGTCCGTGTCGTCTGGCGAGAATCATCAGACGTCACAAGATTGATGCGGTGATCTGCATTACCGCGCCTCGCGACGCACTGTTTTATTCAACTCTCGCCCCGATTCTCGCCTGTCGATGCATCCCGACGATATGCTGGTGTCACTCTCGCCCTGAAGGCCAGTCCGGCAACTTCGTTCCCAGACTTCGGCGCTATCGCAAGATGGGCCTGCTGCAGTCAGTCGTGTGCATCACCCGCGCTCAGCGGCGAATGCTCGTCGATCTCGGGTTGTCCAGGCGCCACACTCCGCTTATCAGAAACGGTGTCGACACCGCAGCATTTACCGACGCCAAACCGGCGGACCTCGGCGCCCCCGCAGGCTGCAAGACGATAGTGCAAGTTGCTAACGTGATGTCGGATAAGGATTTCGAGACGCTGATAGCAGCGGGGCGATTGCTGAGGCGAAAGCGTGATGATTTCCGCATTGTGTTGGCGGGGCGCCGGACTGACTCTCCTGAAATGCTCGCACGGATCAAAGACGCCGATTTGAGCGATACGATTATCTGCGCCGGGCATCGAGACGATATCCCGGGAGTGCTCGCCGCCGCCGACGCGTTTGTGCTGTCGACGAAGGGAGAAGTCTCCAGCATCGCCGTGCTCGAAGCGTTCGCCTCGGATACGCCTGTCGCGGTTTCCGATATCCCGGCGTTTGACGAGATGCTCATCGACGGACAAGAAGGACTTCTCGCCGCACCAGGTGATCCGCAGGGGCTCGCCGACGCGATGGAGAAACTCCTGGATGACAAATCGCTAACCGCGAAACTCACCGCCAACGCCCGCAGGCGCCTGGAGCAGTACGAACTGGCGGAGATGGTCCGACGCTTCGATCGACTGCTACGCGGGATCACTCGCCAATAGGATATGTTGTCGTCAGGCCCGTAGGGCCGTTTCGATCTTAGCCGGGTCCGGAAGGGCCCGGAACAGGCGGCAAGTATATGCCAGAGCCCCGCAGGGGTGACAGAACCGTCAACGTGCGAATGTGCGATTTCTGTCACCCCTGCGGGGCTCTGTTTTGAAGGGGTCGAGGTCCGGGCCCTTCCGGGCCCGGCTAAGATCGAGTCGGCCCTGTCGGGCCTGAAAACAGAACGTTCAGCAGACATACTAATCCGAGCCGCCTGCGCCGCTGGTCAATCCGAACCGCCTTTGACTTCGTTGAACATCTTCGGCGCTTTGGTTCCAGGCGGGTAGTACCACAGCGACTCGAAGTACTTCTTGTCGACGGCGTATATGTCTATCGAATCCTTCTCCCTGTCATACGTGTTCGGCAGGGCGCCGTAGCGTTTCATCTCGCGGATGTAGCCGGGGCGCGGCTTGAAGCCCGGCATGTCGAATCGTTTGATGGTGTTAAGGTTCTTCTTGCCCGCGGTGATCAGTCCCAGCAATGCCTTGTAGTCCGGGTCGCTGGTGTCTTCGAACACCTTTTCGCAGTGCGGGAGATCCTTGCCGTCTTTGGTTTTCGCAGCGTTCTCGCAGCCGCCGGCGGATTTGGCCAGCGGTACTGTCAGCAGCATCGAATCGGCGGGATTGGTGAAGTCGAAGAGGCGGTGGCGGCTGTACTGGAGTCGCGAATCGCTGTTGCTAAACCGCCAGAACGACATTCCCAACTCGTCGCCGATGCTGGAAGGCAGCTTCTTGCGGCCGGTGTGGCACGATCCGCAGCGTTTTTTGATCGCCGCCTGGTAGGGCTTCAGCTCCGGCCAGCCGCGGTCGGTGTTCACCTGCCGGTTCTGCTGGTATCCGGCGATCGATCCGCATCCCAGCGCCGCGTACGTGCCGGGGTAGGGCGCGCCGGCTTCGATCCAATAACGGATCATGTCCTGCTCGGTCGGCGAGAGCTTGACCTTGTTGTGATCTCCGCTGAGCTTCTTCATTATCGGGCTGGAGCCCGAGCCGATCGTTCGCGGCGCGCGGTTTCCGACGGCGATGTTTCGTCCGTCGGTGAACTGTTTCTTCCAGGTGAGCGTGAAGTAGCTGTTGGAGAAGATCGGTCCCCGCCCGCCTGTCAGGATCACGCCGGCGTTGTACTTCTTGGAGTTGTGGCACTTGATGCAGTGCTTGTCGAGTATCGGCTGGATGTCGCGCGGGAAGTCGAATATGTCGGGCACGCCCTTGTTGGGCGTTATCGTGCTGGGAGCGCGTTTCATCGCCTTGGGGCGTCCTCCGATGGGCCTGTTGGCGTTGATCTTGCCGCGTTCCTCGTGGCAGCCTACGCAACTGGTCATCTCGCCGGGCATTACGCTTACGAAGCTGTGCATTCGCTTTACCGAGTTGTTGTTGGCGTCGAGGGCTACGAAGAAGAACGCACGCTTTGCCGGCAGCAGGAAGTTCGCCGAGCCGTCTTCCTCGACCGGGATGCTGCCGAGAACGCGTTCGAGCGTAAACGTTCCGCCGTAGCTCATCGGATCCATCCCACCGGTGAAGTTCACAGGTTTGGGCAGCGATTCTACGATCAGCAGCTTTTTAATGTCGCCTTTCTTAACGCCCTTCATGTTGCGTCCGTTATAGACGTCCATGAGCATGAGCTGCCCGGTTCCCATGTCCGGCCTTACGGTGCTGGGGCGAAGGCGTTCGCGTTTTCGTTCGATCAGCGGACGCGGTTCGTGCAGTAGGGCGCCTCTGCCGAATGTCTTGTCGAGACTGTACAGCGTTTGGGTCTGTCCCTGCGGGTTCAGCATGACCAGGTCGCGATTGCGCGCTGCGATGAACGTGTCGGCCGATATCGCGTACGGGTCGCGATACCCGCCCCTGGTGATGTTCCGCATCGAGCCTCTGGCGTCGGGCCCGTTCTTGTCGCTGACTATGGCGACCGATCCGGCATGTTCCCTGCCCCCGTGTCCGGGCGAGTTGATCAGGAGCACATCGCTCGTGCCGGGTATGGGTTTTGCGTCGATGAACACCCCGCCTGCGTGCATGTTCCCGAAGAAGACCATCTGCCCGGTCCCGTCGGGGTTCGTCGTCCAGAGGTGATGGTAGTCGACCTGCGAGCGGTCTACGTATTCCCATCGCATGTAGAGGATGCGTCCGTCCGGAAGCGGCCAGGGGGTGTTGTCCTGCTCGACGTTGGCGGAAATCTGGCGGATGTTTTTGCCATCTGCGTCGCAGTAGTGCAGCACTGCAACCGGGGTCAGCCAGCACTGAACCCATCGCTTGACGCGGCTGGAGACGAACATGATCTTGCCGTCGGGCATGAATGTCGGCTCGATGTCGTCGTACTGGGTCTTGGTGATCCGCTTGAGCCCGGTCCCGTCAGAGTTGATCTGGTAGAGATTGAACGGGTCGGTCCCGCTCTTTCGCCACGAGAATACGATGGTCTTTCCGTCATAATGGACCACAGGGTCGCGGACCGATCCGTCGGGATCGTCGACCAGCAGTTTGACTTTGCCCGTGGCCAGGTCGAGTTTGCAGAGGCGCCCTTCCTTGCGGAAGAGTTTGCGTTTGGAGTCGTAGGAGTAGTATCCGAAGTTCGCGTACCAGTGACCGTCGGCCCCGGGTTCGCGAGCGGCGAATACGATCTCCTTCACGCCGAGTTTCTTCAGGGCCGAGGCGTCAATCGGTTTTGCCGGAGGGGCCGCAGGGGTCGCCGTCCTGGCGATCTTGACCCCGGCGATGCTGAACTCCCATATCGATGCGAGATTGTGACTGCTGGCTCTAGTCGCCAGCAGGCGAACGAATTGCCCCTTGGTCTTCAGGCCCGTGATCTTCTCGACGCCGCCCTTGCCGGCGGTCTGCGTATGGGCGACTTTGAACGTCTTCCCGTTGTCGGAGATCAGGATTTTGTACTGCGTGGCGTGGGCGGTTTCCCAACTGATCGAGATATCGTTGATCGGGAAAGACTTGCCCAGGTCGATCTGCAGCCACTCGCCGGTGCGGCTGAGCGGGGTCTTCGAGGCCCATCGGGTCTTGGGCTTGCCATCGAATGCGTACCTGGCCGGGTAGTTCCCCGGATGCACGGAAGAGGCGGTGACGACCATCTTCTTGTGCTTTGCAGCTTCGGCCGGCGCGGCGGTCAAGCTCGCAAACGCAATCGTAAGCGCTGAAAGAACCGCGGCGACTATCGTCCTGTAAGGCATATCGATCTCCTGGTTTGTTCCCCCCCGGGTGGTGTATCTACAACTTCTATTATCTCACCGGCGTCTGGCGTCAGCAAGCAGTTATCACACTATCAACAAACGCTTTCCTACACCCCCGCATTGCAGATTTGCGGAATTGGTCGGACATGGACTTTCGGCTTATCACGCTTTAAAGCGGATCCGCGGAGTGCCGCTTCGGTGTCGTTGTCCTGCGAATGAAGAGAAGTTCCCGCGTGAGAATCGAGCACGAGACCCGTTCGGAGAAGACCGACTCTGCGGTGACACACCGGAACTCGGTCCGATAGCGTATGTCTACGGTTGAGAGACATAACAGATTGTCATAACAGATGTTAAGTGCCTGTGAACTATCAGATGGTGTCAAGCGTAGTTTGGAGTAAATGCCATGATGTGTTGTATTGCTACAAGTAGCTGTATGATAAGATGTTACGGCACACATATTGGCGAAAATTCACGATTTGCCGGCGGGGCGTCAGGTTCACACCTGTGAACAAGCTGCGAGGCGAACTGCTAGCGGATACCTTGGATTATGGGAGATACGTGTGCTATAAGTGCCTTGAGTACAGGATGATGCAGTGAAATGCAAGTGTGGTGTGAAACGGGAGCATCCGGTATTCAATTCTGCGAACCTGTGAACCATTTGTGAACATACGCCACAAACCGCTCGCTTGCGGATTAGTGACTCTTTCGCTGGGCTCGGCTTGCTCATGCGGATCGGAAGTTACGCATTGGGCGCGATCTAGCCGATATATCAACGTGAGTTCTACGAAATCGATATCAAAAAGAGACCCGCATGATGCGGTGGTGGCTGTTACGCACCGGTGCAACGCACGTTGTGTGATGTGCAATATCTGGAAAGGCGATACGCCCGATCGCCTGGCGCCCGAACACATGCGTAAACTCCCGGCCGGGCTGCGGACTATCAACCTGTCCGGCGGGGAACCGTTCCTCCGCGACGACCTGGTCGAGTTCGTCCGTCAGGCCCATACGCAATGTCCGCAAGCGGTCATCACGATATCAACCAACGCGTTCCTGCCCGATCGAATTGCCGAGAAGCTGCCCGAACTGCGGCGGATCGATCCTGACATTCGCCTGGCGGTGAGTCTGGACGGGTTGGCGGCGGCTCACGACCGTATCAGGGGAGCGACGGGGGCGTACGAGCGGGCAAGGGGGTTGATAGATCGTCTGGCCGATCAGGGATACAGCGGGCTGCGCCTGAGCATGACGCTTAGCAACGAGAATCTCGACCAACTGACAGACGTGGCGGAACTGGCCGACAGTCTGGGTCTGGAGCTTGGGATTGTCGCTGCGCACGGCGCCGGAACGCATCTGGGGATCGGGACTGATGATGTCGCGATTGAAACGGTCCCGGCGTGGCTGGCAGGCGCGTTTGAGAAGGTAATCTCGATGCGGCTGCGAAGTTGGCGGCCGAAGAACTGGCTGCGGGCTCATTTTGCCTGGGGCACGTATCATTATCTGGCCGGGCGTCCCTGGGAGATACGCTGCGGCGCCGGGCGAGACATGTTCTTCCTCCAGGCCGACGGCGAGGTCTACAGTTGCTCGGTTCGCGGGCAGGCGATGGGCAACATAATCGACGAAGAGTTTGGCGAAATATGGACCGGTCCGAGGGCTCAAAAGGCAGTCGACTTCATACACCGCTGTCCGGAGCGATGCTGGATGATCTGCACCGCACGCACCACCTACCGCGCCAAGCCGATCAGCATATCGGCCTGGATCGCGTGGAATAAGCTGCTGGCCCACCTTCGGATGTTTCACGTGAAGAACCTCGCCGGCGATAGCGAGGGCTCGGCGTGAGGATCCTGCACATCGACAAGTTTCTGCCCGGTTGGGGATACGGCGGGGGAGTTGAAACCTGCATCGCCGCTATGTCCGCCGCCCAGCGGGCCGCAGGGCATACCGTGATGGAGTTCGGGACCGCACGCGACGACAGTGTCCCGGAAATGCCGCGGTTTTTTGATTTTGCGTCCTCGCGCAGCCCGCTGAACCTGCCGCGGATGATCCACAATACCGACGCGGCGAATAAACTCGAATCGTTGCTGAGGTCCTGTAAAGTCGACGTAGCCCACATTCACAGCCTCTATCACCACTTGACCCCATCGATCCTGCCGGTCCTGGCTCGGCGGCGAATTGGGATCGTGGTGCAGATGCACGACTATCGTTTGGCGTGCCCGGCCAAGCACTTCCTGCGGCCGCGAGACGGGGTTCATTGCATGCGGTGTCAGCCGAACAAATACTTTCACGCTGTCGGTGGGGGGTGCTGCGGCCTGGCCGGAGCCGGTCCGGCGTTGGAGAGTTACGTTTCTCGCCTGAGTCGGAGTTATTTCCGATGGGTGGATTTCTTCGTCTGTCCCACGCGGTTCATGCGCGGGATCATGCGGCAAATCGGCGCCCCGCGATCAAAGGTGATCGTTCTGCGGAACATGGTGTCGGCCCCCGCGCCGCCCGCGGATAGATCCGACAATCCGAGGCGAGTGCTCTTCGCCGGGCGAATGAGCCCCGAGAAGGCTCCGGAGTTGATGCTCGATCTGGCGGCGCGTATCGATAACATAGAAGTTGTGCTCGCCGGAGACGGTCCCATGTTGGATGAACTTCGCCGTAACGCTGCGGATCGGGGGCTGGAAAACGTTACTTTTACCGGGCAAATATCGTCGGAAGAGGTTGGGGCCCTGATGCACAGTTCGGCCGCCGTGCTCGTGACCAGCCGCTGGCTCGAGAACTCCACAATGACCATGCTCGAAGCGATGCTGGCCGGTCGATGCGTGATTGCGCCCGATCGAGGACCGCTGCGGGAATGGATCGACGACGGGCGAACCGGGCGAGTTTTCAAGCCCGATGACATCGACTCGCTGGTCAAAGTCACGCGTGAGGTGCTGTCAGACGCCGGGGCTCGGGATCGCATGGGCCATGCCGCCAGAGAGCTGACCGCCGCCAGGCACGATCCGCTACTGATATCCGAACGTCTCGAAATTGTCTACAGGGAGGCGATATCCAGATGCGCATTGCGATGGTAGGTTTGCGTGGTCTCCCGGCTCGCGGCGGGGGAGCCGAGCGCGTGGTCGAGTGCCTTTCTGACGAACTTGCTCTGCGCGGACACGAGATAATAGTCTACGGCCGCCGCAAGTATTTGCGAGGAGCCCCCGAATGGACCGGTGGAAAGGTCGTGTTGACCGGCGGCCTGCCGGGAAAGAACCTGGAGACATTCACACACACCGCGACTGCGGCGTTGGATGTTCTCAGACGGAAAGTGGACGTGGTGCACATCCACTCGCCCGGTCCGGCACTGTGGAGTTGGTTCGCGGGTCTGCGCGCCAAGGCGGTTGTTTTCACCGTACACGCGGCCGACTGGCGCCGCGACAAGTGGTCGTTGCCGGCAAGGGCGATGCTAAACCTTGGTCTGCGTATCGGAATGCGGGTCGCCGATCAGGTTACGGCGGTGTCGCAATCGCTGGCTGATGAACTGCAAGACCGCTTCGGCCGCGAGGTCTCATATGTTCCCAATTCCGTCCGTCCCGCATGCAGGGTCGAGCCCGGTGCGGTGCTCGGCGATCCGAAATGGTCTCTGAAACCTGACAAATACGCGTTGTTCGTGGGACGCATCGAGCCGGAGAAGCGGCTTGATCTGCTGCTGAAAGCCTGGTCGCGGACATCGGAAGAACTTGCGGATTACAAGCTCGCCATAGCCGGCGATTTCAACAGTACATCATACGGACGCCAATGTCGCCGCAACGCACCGGATCGGACAGTCTTCCTCGGCCTGCAGCACGGCCAGGCGCTGGCGGAACTCTACAGCAACGCCGGGATCGTGGTCCAGCCCAGCGTTCTTGAGGGCATGTCGCTGGTCCTGCTGGAGGCTGCATCGTATGGACGGTGTATTTTAGCTACCAGAATACCGGAAAACGTGGGCGTTTTAGGCGATGCTGGCGTATACTTTAATGGAGATGATGTTGATGAACTTACCGCTCTGATCTGCCGATACTTAAATAGTCAGATCCAGCGAGCGGATTTTGGAGAGAGAGCTCGCCTGGCGGTTGCAGCAGGACCGTCTTGGGCCGACATAGCCGTTTCGATGGAGCGTATTTACCGAAGGTCGCTCGGATGATCCCGGTGTTGGAGACCAGCCAATGACTCGTACTATTTCAGGAAAGATGCCCACGCTCGATACAGGCCGATGGGCGAGTCCTGATGTATCTCGTCGCAGACGTCCTCGCACCGAATCGGTCGAATCGACTGTCGCACTTCCGACGATCCCAAGCAGGACCCACATTTACAACGGTGTTAAGCGTTGTTTCGACATTATGTTTTCCGCTGCGTTGCTGCTGCTGCTGGCCCCGCTTATGGGCGCAGTTGCGGTCATGGTGAGGCTCACCAGCCGCGGACCGGTGTTCTTCAAGCAGACTCGAATCGGACTGGACGGTCGACCGTTCACAATGTATAAGTTTCGGTCGATGCGGCGGGGCGCCGAGGAAGACCAGAAGTTCCTGTCGCACCTGAACGAACAGCAAGGACCGGTATTCAAAATAGCCGAAGATCCGCGACTTACGCCGATAGGGAAGTTCCTGCGGAACTCGAGCCTGGACGAACTGCCCCAGCTCTGGAACGTTCTAAAGGGCGAGATGGCGATTGTCGGTCCGCGCCCTCTCTGGCAGCCAGAAGCCGAAAAGGCCACTGACCGAGCACGCCTGCGCACGCGGGTCAAGCCCGGGCTTACGTGCCTGTGGCAGATATCCGGCCGCAGCGAAGTGGGATATGACGAATGGGTTGAACTCGACCTGTATTACATCCAGAATCGTTCGCTTCTTTTGGACATCCTGATCGTATTGCAGACTATCCCCGCCGTTCTCAGCGGTCGCGGGGCTTACTAGCGGTCAGGTGCATATCGTTTGTTGCCGTAACTCCTTTTAAAGTAGTATGCTACTGCTGCAAATAGGCCCGGTTGCAAAGCCAATTCAGATTGCCTGGCCCCTTATTTCACTACCCTCCAAACTCTGCCGATAACTCCCTTAGGAGACGTAAGGAGGCTCCCCAGGGCGATGTTTGGCAGAAACAGTAAATCCGATTCATCCAGACAGACCTCACGCGAGATTTCGCAGTACACCCACGGTATGCTGCGGTATCGCAGAGGCGACTATCAGGCCGCGTCTGAACTGCTCAGTTCGCTGGGCGACCATCCCGGTCCGCTGGGCCGGATGGCGGTCTACTACGGCGCCATGTCCGATCGAGCACTGGGTCTGGAAGCTATGCGGACCTCCGATTTCAGCAAGGCCGAAAGGCATCTCCGCGCCGCGGCAAGGGCGATAGGACCCCGGGCAAACCTCACCAAGTATCTTGTCGCATGCTACGCCAGGAATCAGAAGTTCGACAAGTGCGCCGCCGTAATGGAAAAGAAGGCCCAAACAGAGGGCGGACCTGATCAGTGGCGAAAGATTGCACAGGCTCAGTGGCGAGGGGGCAGGAAATCGCAGGCGTTCATGTCGCTGCACCAGGCGATCCGAACCTTCGGCGACGATCCCAGACTCCAACTGCAACTTGGCTTATTCTACGCGGCAGAGGAAAGTTTCGACGAGGCGTTTGCGCACCTTTCAAACGCTGCCCAGGACGACTGCGACAACGCCCTGATTCACTACTACCTTGGTCTTACCGCCACCGCCCAGGGCGACTTCGCCCAGGCGCTGCGATGCTTCCAGAGATCGTTCGACCTTGAACCGGACAACTTACTGGTCGCCAGGCAGCTTTCGCTGGCGGCTAACGCGCTGGACCAGGCCGGGGCGAGGTTCATTCTGCGGTTGCCCGAGCAGCCCAGCCAGGAAGAGAGCACTCCGGCAAGGCAGTTGGCCGGATACGTCACGCGGGACTCATCGCTGCCTGAAGCAATGCTGAATCTGCCCGTAAGCGAAATGGACAACGACCTGTTCGGCGTGCTGGCCGGTGTGCTCGCCATAGCGATCAAAGAGCACGACAAATACGCGGATCTGCACTATTACGCCAGCCGCACTCACGATCGGCTGGGCGATATCGAACGCGCCTCCAGCCACGCCATGGCGGCGATTGACATAAATCCCAGGTATGTAAAGGCGAGAATGCAGATGGCCGATCTATGTGATCGGACAGCACGGAACGAACAAGCCGTCGAGCACATTACTCGGGCCATTGAATACGGAGCGGACTGGCCCGACGTGCATCTTCACGCCGCCGACCTGCTGAATAAATGTAAACGAACTCAGCACGCAAAGCAGCACCTGCTGCGAGCGCTGGAACTTAAGCCTGACTACACTCAAGCTCACGAGGCATTAGCTTCGCTGGCCGCTTGAGGAGGGAATGATCGTATGAGCCACATACTGGAACTACTTGGCAAGGGACTCAACAGCGACATAAGCGATATGCTCGATCGATACTTCTGGTCGCCCCAAGCCACAGGAATCGAAGAGATGAAGGCTTGTTGTGACGAGCATCCCGATTGGCCCGACCTGAAATTCCACCTCGGTCTGGCGCACCTTCGGGCAATGCAGTTCGAACAGGCGGTAACCCAGCTCAAGGGGGCCTGCCGGCTTAAGCCCGACTACCACGCTGCGAGGCTCGCCCTGGCCTGTGCGCTGGATGAGTCCGGAGATCCCGCCGAGGCGCTTAGCGAACTGAAGATCGCCAACCAGGTCAATCCCGGAGAATCTGCGGTTCTGTTCGCCATTGGTTTCTGTAACGAGAAGCTCGGATACCCCGAAGAAGCCGCCGAATATTATCGCGATATTGTCGCTGATGACGAAGGCTGCATCCCGGCCAGAGAGCGTCTTGCCGCGATCGCCGTCGTTCTGGGCGACCTGGATGAGGCTGTCGCCCAGTACGAAGCGCTCTGCGAAGCCAAACCCGGCGAAACGGGCGTCCATATTGCCTTGGCGCACCTGCACCACCGGGCCGGACAGTACGAACAGGCCGTCGCGGAATACGAAAACGCAATCGCCCTGGAGCCCGAAAACTGGTCGCTCATGGACGACGAGGTAGAATCCCTGGTCTCGGCCGGAAGGGTGCCCGAGGCCATCGAACGACTCCACGATCTGCTCCAGCAGCAGGGTGAATTCCCCGATCTGCATGTGCGACTGGGCGATCTGTACAACGAGACCGGCAACGACGAAGTCGCCCTGAAACACTATCACATCGCGCTGAATATCCAGCCCGACTTCCTGGAAGCCAACGTCAAGCTGGGAACCCATCACCTTATATGCGGACGCTGGGATCAGGCCGCCGACGCCTTCCACAACGCCGCCGAACTGAACGACAAGGCGATGCTGAGCTACGTGGGGCTCGGCGTAGCCCAGGCCGCTTCGGGAGATGTTGAGCAGGCGATGAACAGCTTTGATCTGGCAGCCTCGATAGAACCCAACACCTCGCTCCTGATGACCGAGATGGCCCGCCTGCAGCTAAAGGCCGCCGTCGCCGATGAGTTTCTCAAGAGCTTCCAGTCAGGCGAGTCGGACGGGCATACCGACGTTTCGCTGGACAACGACGATCTGCTCCACATGCAGATCGAGCGGCACGCCGCCGAAGTTCGACGCAAGCCCAGGCACGCCGACGTGCGATATCGCTACGGCGTGCTCCTGAGGGCCGAAGACAGAACCGGCGAGGCGATGGAGCAGTTCCGAATCGCCACCGAGATCAATCCGTCGTACGTGCAGGCTATGGTCAAGCTTGGCGTCTGCAGGCAGGAGCTCGGACAGAGCGACGAGGCTATCAAGACCTTCAAACGGGTGCTTGAGATCAAGGGCGAATATGTTGACATGCACTATCGCTTGGGCCTTCTCTATACCGATCGTCGTCAGTTCGACCTGGCGGTAAAGGAAATGGAAGCCGCCGCCGCAGGCGCGCCCGACAACACGCAAGTTCGCGCCGCACTGGCGCTGAGTCTCCAGAATATGGGCCTTATGGACCGAGCGGCCGCCACATGGCGAAGCCTTTGGAAAATGCACCAGGCTGCAAATAAAACCTGACCGCAACCGCCGATCCGCAGGCTGGGGAGATTGCTGTGGACGCAAGGCGTCTGCCGGGTCTATCATGTCGCAAGTCGTCCAGGACTGGTCGGTGACGCATGCCTCTGAGGAATTCAAGGTCAGCGGGCTCGCCACGTTCATTATCGTTCTGAAGCCGTTTGACGAAGATTCCGATCCGGCAGAGGTCGCCGCCGCGATCGAGACGTCCGTAGACAAGGCGGGCAATTGCACCGCCTCCATTTGCGGCGTGAAGACTATCATCAACCCGGACAGCAAGCGGTCGGTGAGACAATGAAGAGAATCTCGCGACGGAAGTGGTTGAAGCTCGTCGGTCTGGGCGCTGCGGCTATTGCGGGGGGACCTCTAGTCGCCGAGAGTCGAGTCTCGAAACCAAACGTTCTGTTTGTGGCGGTGGATGACATGCGCGACTGGACCGCCGGGCTTGGCGGATATGCGGGCACGGTCCATACGCCAAATCAGCAGCGGCTTGCGAAGATGGGCGTGGAGTTTACGCGGGCGTATTGTGCTTCGCCGGTCTGCTGCCCGAGTCGCGCCGCGGTCATGACCGGGCTCATGCCCTATACCAGCGGGATTTACAACAACGGGCAGTGGTGGAAGCCTCACATGCCCGATCTGGTTACGATCCCGATGCACTTCCGCGCGCACGGATACAGTGCGGCCGGGGCGGGTAAGATCTTCCATCATACGGCCGGTAATAATCCGCCGTCCCAGTGGGACGAATTCCAGCGTCTGATCTTTCGCGACGATCCGTGGTATCGCGGTTCGAAGCTTAACTATCCCTGGTCGAAGGTCGGTCCGCCGCCGAAGGGTTTTCCGTTTAGCGGCGTAAAAAACCTGCCCCACGAAAACGACTGGGGCTCCCTGCCGGACAAGGGTGAAGCCCAATACGATGACGCGAAGACCGTCGATTTCGCCATCGAGTATCTGCAACGCAAGCATAGCAAACCATTCTTTCTGGCGTGTGGTATATTCCTGCAGTGGTTGCTCCGCGGTTAATCGACGTTGCTCGTTTCTCCAGGCGGTCATTC
>PVBE010804085.1_pt1 | contig 51776 bp, 38 predicted proteins | sample 1631181 | NCBI WGS metagenome assembly PVBE01 (sample SAMN08397723, study PRJNA350692) | Marine metagenome, whole genome shotgun sequencing project. | isolation source: water | place: Pacific Ocean | collected 2012-04
CCGCATCGCCAAGGTGCTGGCCCATGAGACCCATGACGCGCAGGCGACCGCCGCACCCCCGGAGGGGCCGGCCTGGCAGGAGGCCGGCGACCAGCGCCGCCGGGGGCTGACACGCATGGGCCTGGGGCTGGCCGTGGCCCTGCTTGGGGCCAGCCTGCTCGCCTGGCCACCGAACCTGCTCAATCTCAGCTGGGTCGCCTGGCTGGGCGTGGCCCTGGCCCTCTGGGGCATCTCGAGTTCCGTACGCGCTGGCCAGGCCCGGGCCGGCATCACCGCCCACCCCCTACTGACCAGGGCAGCCGTCATTACCGATCGACGCAGCGACACATCCCTGGAAGAGGGGTGCACCTCCTACTACTTCACGCTGAAGTTCGAGGACGGCAACACTACCGAGGCGCGCTTCCCGGGGCGTGGCAGCGCGGAGGAGGTCTACGCCACCGGAGCCTGCGGGCTGGCCCTCACACGCGGTGACGAACTGCTTGAGTTCCGGCGCTTCCGGGTCTGACCGCTCACAGCCCGAAGTGCTTGAGGGCGACACGGATGTAGAGCTCCACGCCCAGGAGCACATTTTCGAGGGCGACGAACTCGTTGACGCGATGGGCACACTCCGGGTGGCCCGGACCGACCTTGTTGATGGTGGGCACGCCCTTGAGAGCGAAGTAGACGGCGTCGTTGCCGGCAGGCGTATAGCGAAACTCGGCCTGCGGATAACCCAGGTCATCGCGCAGGGTGGAGAGCACGTGCCCCGCCAGGGGATGGGTAGCCTCCAACTTGTGCCCCTCCCGCGGATAGAGCTCCTCCCAGGAGAGTTCGAAGCCATCCTTATTAAAGGAGGACAGGCACTCGCCGAGTTCCCTGCGGAAGCGTTTGAGATCGTCTTGCCACAACAGCGGCGTGGGGCGGCAATCCACCACCGCCCGGGCAAGCTCCGGGATCACATTCGTGCGGCTGAGGTCGCCGGCGGTGACGCTGGTGGGAGTCAGGGTGGGCGAGCCGAAATCCGGGTCCGAGCAGGTTCCGGCCCAGGTGGCCTCCAGCTCTGCCAGGCCATCCAGAACCGTCATCAGGTGCGTCAAGGGGTTCCTGGCCAGGTGGGGACGGCTGCCGTGACCTCCCAGACCCTTGACCGTCAGAACCAAAAATGAACTGGCCCGATTGCCGAGGCACAGGTGATCGAGGCCCGTGGGCTCGGTGATCACGCAGGCCGTCTGACTGAAATCGAAGAAGCCAGTCTCCTCCGCCCAGTCGAGCAGCAGGCGCGTCCCATCGCCGGTGGTCTCCTCTTCAATGGTATAGGCCGTCACCAAGCGCCCGGGCAGCTGCCGATCCCTGAGAAAGAGGGATGCGAAGTAGGCGCCCACCATGGAGGCGTGCAGGTCACTGGCGCCCAGCCCGTAGAGCTTGCCGTCCTCAACGATGGGCTCGAAGGGTCCGTGCTTCCAGTTCCCCTCGTTGGGGGGCACCGTATCGAGGTGACCGGAGAGCACCAGGGCGCGCTCTCCCTCCCCTACCACGCTGAGGACATTGTGGCGTCCCTTGCAGGGCTGCTTGATGGCCTCGATGCCCTGGCCCGCCAACCAGCTCGCACACAAGTCGGCCAGCGGGCCTTCGTTGCCGGTAACGCTATCTGTGGCAATGCACTGGGACAGCAGGTCGATGATCTCGCCCCGCCGCCCATGCACCCACTCGCGAATCTGATCAGTCATTGTCTTCTGCTTGAGGGGGTTGGCTGTCGGGCGTGAGGATCATGCCCTGGCAGCAGCACTGCTGGCCCAGACGCTTGGCCTCCTCCCAGTTGCGACAGGTTTCACAGCCCTTCCAAAACTCCTCATCCTTGGTCATGTCCTCAAAAGGGACGGGCACGAATCCGAGAGAACTGTTCAGCGCCATGACCTCCGGTGAAGTGGTCAGGCTCATCACAATGGCTTTCGGGAAACGCACGCGGGAGGCTTCGAAGAGGGCCAGCTTGAGCGCCCGGCCCAGTCCTTTGCCACGCATATCGGGCCGCACAACCAGCCCCGAGTGCGATAGGAAGCGCCCGCCCTCCCATTCCGAGTAGTAGCCGAAGCCCACCAACTCCTGGCCGAAGAAGCCCAGCACGGCGCGCCCGCTGCGCAGCTTGGAGCGCAACAGCTCCTCGGAGCGCACGGCAATGTCATGGGAACGGGCGGCCTCGCGAATCAGAGCAGCGGCCGGGGCTGCCCAGCCCACGTCCTGCGGCCCGCTGGTGCGCACAGCACAGCTTGTCCCGTTTCTGCGCTCCACACGCAGGGCCCCTAGCGCCCTCCGAGCAGCGTGAGGAACACCGCGGCCGCGGTCCACAGCCGGTTCTCCGCCTCGTCAATCACAGCCGAGCGGTTGGAATCGAGCACTCCATCGCTTACCACGATGTTGCGCCGCACGGGCAGGCAGTGCAGGAAAAAGGCGTTGTCAGTCAACGCCATCTTGTCCAGATCGACCATCCAATCAGCGCGCTTGTCCGCCTTGGCAGCCGGTTCTTCCGCAAAGCGGCCGTAGTAATCCAGCGATCCCCAGGCCTTGGCGCACACGACCTGCGCGCCGTCGTAGGCGGCCTCTACATCATCGGTCTCTGTCACTGATCCACCCAGGGCTTCGGCGCGTTCACGCGTGCGCTCCACCACAGCCGGGTCGAGCCCCCAGCCTTCGGGACGCAGAATGGTGACATCCATGCCAAGGCCCGCGGCGGACACGATCTGCGAATGCGGTGTAGCCACCGGCAGGGACTTCGGATGCCAGGCCCAGGTCAGCACGTACTTCTTGCCGCGGGGCTCATCGATGCGCTCCGCCATGGTTGCCATGTCCGCCAGGCCCTGCATGGGGTGGAAAGTGTTGGACTCCAGGTTGATCACCGGCACCTCGCTGTGTTCGCAGAAACGGTGAATGAAGGCGTCCTGGGCCAATTCCGCGTAATCCCCAGTCGCGGTCACACCGGCGGAGCCAACCGTGATCAACTCGGACTTGCGAATGCCAACACAATCCACCAGGCGCGAGAGCACCGGCGCCAACTCGCGCACGTGCTCCTGGGTGTTGCCGTCCATGACAACGCCCTCGCCACACTCGAAGTTCCAGGTGTCCTTGCCCGGGTTGATCGTGCTGCCCGTCCCGCCAAAGCGCGCCATGGCCGATTCACAGGACATGCGCGTGCGCACTGACGGATTGAAGAACATCAAAGCCGCCACGCGACCCGCCAGGGACGGTGTTTCATCGCCGCGCTTCAGGACCAGAGCGCGCTCGACCAAGGCCCGGATTTCCTCCGGCGGGAAATCGAGCATGGTCAGGAAGTCGCGGCGTGAAAGGCCGCTCATGCTGGGGCACCGTGCATATCAATGGCAGCGGTCACCGCATCGATCAGGGCCGAGCCCTCTTCGTCCAGGTCGTAGCTGACACGCATGTTGGGTTTCTCGATCTCGATCACGCGCGCCAGGTCGATGGGGGTCCCGATCAGTACCAGGTCGCACTCCGTGGCGGCGATGGTCTGCGCCAGATCGCGCATCTGCCCATCCCCATAACCCATGGCCGGCAACAGGGCGCCGATGTCCGGGTACCTCTCAAAGGTCTCCGCGATCTCCCCCACCGCCCAGGGCCTGGGATCGACGCATTCCGCCGCGCCCCACTTGCGCGCCGCCACAGTACCAGCGCCATACTGCATCTCACCGTGGGTCAAAGTCGGCCCGTCCTCCACGACCAGCACCCGCTTGCCGGCGATGGCAGACGGATCGGACACGGAGACCGGAGAGGCGGCCCGCACCACTGTCGCCGCAGGATTCAGGCGCCGGGCATTCTCCTCCACGACTTGGGTGTTCGCCTCCTCGGCGGTATCGACCTTGTTGATCAGAATCAGATCCGCCCGCGTGAAGTTCTCCGTGCCAGGGAAGTAGTTCAACTCATGTCCCGGCCGGTGGGGGTCGGCAACGGTGATCCACAGGTCAGGCCTGTAGAAGGGGGTGTCGTTGTTGCCGCCGTCCCACAGGATGACATCGGCTTCCTTTTCGGCCTCGGCCAAGATGGCTCCGTAGTCGACGCCCGCATAAACGACGGCACCATTGGCAATGTGCGGCTCGTACTCCTCCATCTCCTCAATCGTGCAGTCGTGGGTCACCATATCCTCCAGGGCGGCAAAGCGCTGCACGGCCTGCTTGGCCAGGTCGCCATAGGGCATGGGATGGCGAATGGCGATCGTGTTCAGGCCGCGCTCGCGCAGCAGGGAAACGACCTTGCGCGATGTCTGGCTCTTGCCGCAGCCAGTCCTTACGGCACACACCGCGATCACCGGCTTGCAGGAGCGAATCATGGTCGCATCCACGTCGAACATCGAGAAGCTGGCTCCCGCCCCCTCCACCACAGCACGCCTGGCTGCCAGGTAGTCCTCGTTCACATCGGAGTAGGCGAACACAACTTCCTCCACGCCGTGTTGTGCAATGAGGGCCTGCAACTCCTCCTCCGGGTGAATGCTGATTCCGTTCGGATAGAGAGGACCGGCCAGGGAGGCGGGGTAGCGGCGGTCATCGATATGGGGAATCTGCGTGGCGGTGAAGGCCACGACGGTGGTGGCGGGGTCCTCGCGGTAGCAGGTGTTGAAGACATGAAAGTCCTTGCCCGCGGCCCCCATGATGAGGAGTTTCTTCGTCATTGTCATTTGATCTCCGGGTGCTTGGAGTGGCCAATCAGTTGCTACGGTGCATCCTAGGTGTACGGCCCGAGAAGGGCCAGTGGGGGTTTCACCGCAGACTTCAGAACTGGAAGTAGATGAAGGTGGGCCCTTCCAGGCTGAGCCCGACCAGGAGCAGCACCAGGCCGGCCCAGGTGGCGGCGCGCACGGGCAGCGGCAGGCGATCCAGCAGGCGGCCGCCGGCGCGCAATGGCTCCGCCGGCGTGAAGTGTGCCAGGGCCGCCGCACCCAAGAGGCCGAGGTACACCGGGCCGAGGCGCGTGCCGCCGCTCAGCTCCAGCAAGCCGGCAAGGAAGATGCCCAGATCTGCCAGGCCGCTTATTCTGAAGAGCAGCCAGCCCACCAGGACCAGGTGGAAGCACAGCAGGCGCCGGGCCATGCGGGTCGCAAACCGCCGCGGCCGGTCGGCGATGGAGGCTCGGCGCGGCGTGCACACAAGCAGCAGGCCATGCCAGGCACCCCAGAAAACAAAGTTCAGGGCTGCCCCATGCCACAGCCCTCCCAGCAGCATGGTCAGCAACAAGTTGAGCCGCGTGCGTCCGCCGCCTCCGCGGTTGCCACCCAGGGGAATGTACAAGTAGTCGCGCAGCCAGGAGGACAGTGAAATGTGCCAGCGAGTCCAGAACTCTCGCAGGTTGGTGGACAGGTAGGGGCGCTTGAAGTTCTCGGGGATGTCGAAACCCAGCATCAGGGCGGCGCCGATAGCGATGTCGCTGTAGCCGGAGAAGTCGTTGTATATCTGAAAGGCGTAGCCATAGAGAGCCAGCAGCAAGTCCACGGAACTGAAGTCCGCCGGGTTGGCAAAGACGGCGTCAACGCCCAGGTTGGCCAGCAGGTCAGCGATGACCACCTTCTTCAGCAGGCCGCGGAAGATGCGTCGCAGGCCTCCGTTGAAGCGTTCATGCGTGACGCGCGGGCCCCGGTGCAGCTGGGGCAGGAAGTCCTTGGCGCGCACAATGGGCCCCGCCACCAACTGGGGGAAGAACGAAACATAGAGGGCAAAGCGCGACAGGCTCCTCTCGCAGGGGAGCACCCGGCGGTAGAGGTCGATTGAGTAGCTGAGCGTCTGGAAGGTGTAGAAGGAGATCCCGACCGGCAGCAGGAAGCGGTGGTGCGGCAGGGCGAGGTCCAGTCCCAGGGGGCGCAGCAGGTCGCCGGTCACATCTGCGAAGAAGTTGTAGTACTTGAACAGACCCAGCAACCCGAGATTCGTCACCAGGCTGATGACCAGCAGGGCCTTGCGGCGTGGCTCGCGTTCCTCGCCGCCAAGGCGCAGGCCCACGGAGTAATCCACCAGCGTGGAGAGGGCGATCAGGCCCGCGTACTTCCAGTTCCACGACATGTAGAACAGGTACGAGGCCGCTAGCAGCAAGACCTCCCTCGGCTTGTCGCGGCGATAGAGCCAGGCGTAGAGAACCAACAGGCAGGGGAAGAAGAGCAGGAACTGGGCCGAGTTGAAATTCACCGGTTGCCCCCAGCGGCTTCTTCGCGTGGCACCAAGAGGGGCTTGAGGCCTGACTCCAGGTGCGCGGCCAGGGTGCGGTGTCCCAGCACGGTGAGGTGGGTCAGATCCCTGAACAGTTCACGCCTTCCTGTCATGGACCGATCCAGGTCGATGAGCACAAGCTGCTCATCCGCGGCCACGCGCCTGATGATTGCATTCCAGCGGTCGATGGTGCGCAGCCATCCGAGCGGAGACAGGCGGCGTAGGTAGCGGAGCATGTTGCTACGCTCCGCCGGCGTCAGGCCATTGACATCCTGGCCGGCGCAACTGCGGGCCAGGGTGCACAGGACGGGGACTACCTCCCGGGAGCGGCAGGCGCCCACAAAGGCGCGTAGGCGCTCCTCGAAACGGGTCGCGTGCTCGTCGTCCAGGCCGTCCTCCAGCACGGCAGCCGCGGCCAGTCGCGTGGTGAGCATGGTCGTCAGGTGCGCGTAGATCGTTGTCCGTTCGATCAGGGCGGATAGACGGCTGCCTGGACCTGGACCGCCGACGCCGCGCTGGCCCTTGGAAGCATCCCCCCGGGAGATGGCAGTCAAATCGTTCGTCAACTGGTAAAGTACAGCGACATCCGGCAGAGCCTCCTCCCCTGCCGCGAGCATTTCGCTCGTGTTGTGCGCCGCGTCCCAACCGGCCCCGGAGTGGTTGACGATGAGCAACTCTGGGCCGAGAAGCTCATTCAGCACGGAGGCGGCGTTTTGCGCCGGGTTCATGTGTACATCGTCCAGGTAGGAGCCGGAGGCCAGCCAGATCCTCCGCGCCTTGTCTTCCGGTACGGGTATCCGACTGCGATAGGGCCATGCCAGCGTCGGCCCATAGCCGGGTGTGGCCCCAACCATGCCGCACGGATCAGTGCCGAAGAGCAGTGTCTCGAACCCACGTCGGCTGGCCCGTACTTCCAGCCCGCACTCCAACAGGAGCAGCAGCAGCAGGGGGAGAAAGACGGCCTGGAGGGTGTGGAAGCGCATGATTGACAGGCGGCCGAGCACCGGCCTTCCAGCCGCGCTCCGCAGCCGAGTATGGCCTCCCGGGGCAGTTTGGGCCACAGCGAACAACGCACTTCGTTGCCACCACGCCCCCTTTACTCCTTGACGAACAGGCCGCTGGCGGGTGTCATTCCCAGCCCCCAGCCGGTCATTCCACACAAAACGGAGACACGAACATGACCCACAACGGCTACAACCCGTACCAACACGCCATTTCCCAATTGGAGCCCGTTGCGGCCCGCTTGGGCCTCGATCCGGGAATCCACGCCATGCTGCGCACACCGCGACGGGAGTTGTCGGTGGCCGTCCCGTTCAAACGAGACGATGGCACAATCGAGGTGGTCCGGGGGTATCGCGTTCAGCACAACATTGCCCTCGGCCCGACCAAAGGCGGCATCCGCTACCACCAGGACGTGACCCTCGATGAGGTGCGCGCTCTTTCCATGTGGATGACTTGGAAGTGTGCCGTGGCAAATCTGCCATTCGGTGGTGCCAAGGGCGGTGTGACCGTGGATCCCAAGCAGCTCAGCCTGGGCGAACTGGAGCGCTTGACCAGGCGCTATGCCTCCGAGATTTCCATCGTCATCGGCCCCAACGAGGACATCCCCGCACCGGATGTGAACACCAACGCGCAGATCATGGCTTGGATCATGGACACCTACTCCATGACCCGCGGCACCACCGTGCGCGGCGTGGTTACCGGCAAGCCGATTGACCTGGGTGGCTCCCTTGGGCGCAACGAAGCCACCGCCCGGGGAGTCGCCATCCTGGTGCGCCACATGGCACCCGCCTACGGCATGAGCGTCGACAACGCGAAGATCGCAGTCCAGGGCTACGGCAATGCGGGAGCCATCGCATCGACGCTCCTGGCCGACTTGGGCGGCACCATCGTGGCCGTCAGCGACAGCCAAGGTGGCATCTACAACGCCAACGGCCTGGACATTCCCGCCGTGCGTGACCACAAGCGGCGGGAGGGTACGGTCACGAGCTACGCCGAAGCCGAGCACATCTCCAACGAGGAGCTGCTCGAGATAGAGTGCGACATCCTCGTCCCCGCCGCCCTGGAGAATCAAATCCACGCCGGCAATGCGGAGCGCATCCAAGCCCGCCTGATCGCCGAGGCTGCCAACGGCCCGCTGACCCCGGAGGCTGACAAGATTCTGTTCGACAAGGGCGTGATCGTCATCCCTGACATCCTGGCCAACGCCGGGGGAGTGATCGTCTCCTACTTCGAATGGGTACAAAGCCTGCAGGAGTTCTTCTGGACCGAGCAAGAGGTCATCGACCGCCTGCAGTCCAAGGCCCTCGAAGCTGGTGAGGCGGTCATGGCCATGGCCAAGAAGGAGGAATGCGACCTGCGCACCGCCGCCTACCTGATCGCCGTGCGCCGTGTGGCCACGGCCACCCAGGAGCGCGGCCTGTTCCCCTGATAGTCACCGGCCGGTAGAAGCTGGTCGCTGGCGCTGTCCTGCTCAGCGGAACTGCACTCGAGTGCATGTTGAAACCTCTTTGATACCAGGTCTATCAGAGCGCAGGCCGCCGGCCCCCGGCGCGGCCGGTTGCCCCTGTCGCGCATCCCCTCATGCCGCGACAAGCGTGCCATCCGCGCTGAGTCCCAGCTGCTCTAGGCCCTTGTGCGGACAGCAGCTGGACGGTTTTCCGAGGCACAATCGGAACCTCTGGCGCCGGGCCGGGATTCGCCTCGGGCCCGGGGACAATCACGCGCCACCGCCGTCAAAGACGCCGAATGCGCAGGTTGCGGTAGCAGACCTCGTCGCCGTGGTCCTGCAGGGCGATGTGCCCCCTGCCGGCGCGCCCGTAGGCGGGCATGGAGCCGAACTTGCTCGCCTCCACCAGTTCACGCCAATCCTCGGTTTGGAGCGTGTAGTCCACGACCTTGTGACCATTCAGGTAATGCACGACGCGCCCCCCAACCACGATCAGCCGTACACGATTGAACTGGCCCACCGGAGCCACCACAGCAGCGCTCGGAGCGTGCAGGGCGTAGTTGGATCCGGCGGCCGTCAAGGCCAGCGGATCGAGCCCGTGAGCCTGGTTGTCGAGCACCTGCACCTCGGGACCCGTCTCCCACACGGCCCCATGATCTTCGGTGACATGGAAGAAGATGCCGCTGTTTCCCCCCGGGCCGATCTTCCACTCCACATCGAGCATGAAATCGGCGTAGGTGTCCTTGGTTATCAGATCGCCGCCGCCCCCCGTACACACCAGGTTCCCAGCGCGCGCCTCCCAACCGCGCACCTCCCCGTCGCTGCGAAAATTGCGCCAGGCACTGGTGGATTCACCATCAAAAAGCAATTGCCACCCGGCTGCCCGCTGTTCCGCACTCAGTGCATTGTGGACGGACACCGGTTCACGGGGGGCGGCGCAGGCACAGAGGATCAGGCTCAGCAAAGCAGCGGTGTGCTTCATTGCCACAGTCTACGCGCGCTGGCCGCTCCTGACCAAGCCCACTTCCACCCGCTATCATCTCCCCATGCCCAAGACGCCCCTGATCTGCCTGGCCACGGCCCTCCTCCTGCCACAGGCCGCCGAGCACACGCCTCTCGCGGATTCCATGCCGGACTTCAGCCGCGTCGGGTACCGGGAGGGCGCGCCAGCGCCGGTGCTGGCGCCCACGCTCGACGCCCGTGACTTCGGTGCGGTGGCTGGTGACGGGAAGGACGACGGGCCCGCCCTGCAGCGCGCCCTCGATGCCGCGGGCAAGGCCGGGGGAGGAGTGGTGCGCCTTCCCGCGGGCCGCTGGACGCTTGCCAGCCGCATCTCGATGACCGAGCGGGGCGTTGTTCTGCAGGGAGCCGGCTCCGGGGAGACGCTCCTCGACTGCCCGTTGTCGCTCACCGACATCGCCGGGGCCAACCGCAACTGGAGCTGGTCCGGCGCCCTTGTCAGCCTGGCTCCCCGCGGGAGTACGCAGACGATTGGCACGGTCCCGGAGGCCGTGGCCGCTGGCTCCTGTGACCTGCCGTTGGAGTTGGCGGCAGGCGCCACGCCGCCCCAGGCCGGCCAATGGCTGCAGCTCTCCTGGTACAACGACGCCGACAAGCACTCGCTCCTGAACCACCTGCACGGGGGCATCACCTATCCCGCAGGCATGCTCCAGGAGTTGCGCGAACGCACGGACCCCCGCGTGACGGAGTGGGTGCGCGTGGCTTCCATGAAGGACGGGCACCTGACCCTCTCCACACCTATCGGCCTGGAGCTCCGGCCGGAGTGGCGCCCGACGCTCACACAGCCCCCTCTTTTGAGCGAGTGCGGAGTCGAAGGAATGTCCTTCCTCTTCCCCAAGACGAAACGGCAGCCACATCTCAAGGAGAAGGGATACAACGCCGTGACCGTCGGGCGGGCCATCGACTGCTGGGTGCGCGATCTCCACATCGAACACGCGGACAGTGGTGTCAGCGTCGGCTCCTGTCGCCAGGTCTCCGTGACTGACATCACACTGACCGGCAAGGGCATGCATCACCCGCTGATGCTCTCCCGTTCAAGTCATTGCCTGGTAACCCGCTGGCGCATCTCCGCCCCCCACCGCCACGGCACGACGCTCACCTGGGGGGCCCACAGGAATGTCTATTCCCGGGGTTGGGGTCTCGATCTGGCCCTCGACTGCCACCGGGCCAACGCCTTCGACAACCTGCACACTCAAATCGAAATCGAGGTATCCGGGGACCTCATGCAACCCCTGCGCAGCGGAGGCGCCTTCGGCCGCGGGCCCCACGCCGCCCGCGGAAACATCTACTGGAACGTCGCCTTCACCTTCATCGAACCCGAGGAGCCCTTGGAGATATCCGGCCTGGCCGAATGGCCCCTGGGCGTCTTCGTCGGCTGGCACGGCACCCACGAGTTGCATCTGCGCACGGAGGAGCGCTATGGCCACCGGGTCCAGGAGACAAATAGGTCGCCGGCCATCGCCAACCTGCGCCAGTATCAGGTGCAGCGGGCCGCCAAGTAGCGCTGCCCAGCGCCGGGGCTAGGTGTCCTTGCCTTCCGGCCGGAAGGCGAACACAAACAGGACGGCCAGGATCACAGCCATGGCACACAGCGGCCACCAGACCTGGGGCCACAACTCCAGGGATGCTGGTGTATTGCTGGCAACATCGCCAAAGGCCCGTGCTGCCAGCTCATTGGCAACGATGGCGCCGACAAACAGCCCTAACCCCTGGGTGAAGAAGACCGTCATGCTCTGGGCCTGGGCGCGGATTTCCCTGGGCGTCGCCTGATCCACGAAGACCTGGCCCGTGACGAAGAAGAAGTCGTAGCAAATCCCGTGCAAGGCAATCCCACCGACGACGAGCCAGAACCCATCCGGGCTCGCGCCCAGGGAGAAGAGCACATAGCGCAGGGCCCAAGCCCCGATGCCGGCAATGATCATCCAACGCACTCCCAGCTTCCTGAAGAACCAGGGCATCAAGAACATCATGCCCGCCTCGATGAAGGTGCCCGTGTTCTTCCAGGCCGCGATGTTGGTGAAGCCCATGGCCTCCATTTGCTGCTGGAGGCTGGCGTAGTAGGCGGCCAGGGGAATACAGACCAGGAACGACCCGATCATGAATACGGCGAAGGTCGAACGCCGTAGCTGGCGCCAGGCGTCGGCGAAGAGCAGCGTGCGCACATCCAGGGCCTTGCCCTTCAGGGGTGCCGGGGTCTTCGGCAGTGCCAGGCAGAAGAGGCCGAGCAAGACCGAGGCCCCGCCGCCGAGGAAGAACTGGGATGCCTGCAGTTCGCCCCCGAGAATCTCTCCACCGGCCAGGGTTTTCTTGAAGGCGAAGGCCAGGAAGAAGCCGGCGGCGATCCAGCCAACGGTGCCCCAGAGGCGCACCAGGGGGAACTGCGTGCTGCCCTTGGGCAAGTGGTGAAACGAGAGGCTCGCCGTCAGGGCCAGGGTGGGCATATAGCAGAGCATGTGAGCCAGAATGGTCCAGTTGAACAACTCGCCCTTGTTGAAGGTCATGCCGAACACTTCGACCTCCATGGCGGTCGCGATTCCGCTGGCGCTCTCAGCGACAACCGTCCCGTCCAGCCCGCCGACCCAGGGCAGCAGCAGCATGAAACCACCACCGAGCAGAAACAGGCCCGCCAGCACCTTCTCGGTGTTGAAGAACCGATCCGCAAAGAGGCCGGTGAAGAACGGGGCGATGATGGCAGCCAGGGGCCCGGCCGTGTAGGCGTAGTAGCGCACATCGCCCATCCCGTTCTCCATCATGTAGAGGCTGACGCTGATGTACCAACTGCCCCAGATCCAGAACTGGAGGAACATCAGGATGGAGAGCCGCACCATTACACTGCGGCTGGAGGCTTGAGTTTGCATGGACTTGCTCGGAGGAGGGAACGTGGAGGGGAATGGGCGACGGCGCGCCCGCTGTCAGCTACTTCTCGCTAAAGGCGGCGTCGAAGGCACCGGCAAAGGGCTTGAACTCGAGCTGGCGCACAAAACGCGCGGCTTCCGCAGCGCCGTGCTCGCGATCCATGCCGCTGTCCTCCCACTCGACAGACAGGGGCCCCGCGTAACCTGCGCGATTCAGCTCGCGTACAATGCCTTCGAAGTCGATGCGCCCCCGTCCCGGCGAGCGAAAATCCCAGAAGCGGCCGCTCTCGCCGAACTCCGTATGTCCGCCGAAGACACCGGCCTCCTGGGCATGTTCGGCCCACCACACATCCTTGATGTGGACATTGAAGACGCGCTCCCCGAACTCAGTCAAGAAAGCCAGGTAGTCCACGCCCTGATAGCCAAAGTGGGACGGATCGAAGTTGAAGCCAAAGCGCGGGTGCCCTTTGATGGCGGCCAGAGCGCGGCGCGTGGAGGTCACATCAAAGGCGATTTCAGTAGGGTGAACCTCCAGGGCGAAGCTCACATCCTGCTCGTCAAACACATCGAGTATGGGTGTCCAGCGCCTGGCAAAATCATCGAAACCCGCTTCGATCTGGCCCGGCTGGTTGGGCGGAAACGAGTAGAGCAGGTGCCAGATGCTGCTGCCGGTGAAGCCGTTGACCACCGTGCGACCGGAGCTGGCCAGCTGCTGCTTGACCGCCTGCGGCGCGGCATCGAAGAAGCGCCGGGCCGCCCGGGCCGTGTCCATGACCTCGTTGGCGGCGCGTGTGCGCACACCTTCGGGATCGCCATCCCCCCAGATTGATTCGGGCAGGATCGAACGGTGACGCTCATCGATCAGATCACAGACAGCCTGGCCCACGAGGTGTGTGCTGAGCGCATAGCTCGCCACGCCACAATCGCTGAGCAGTTCCCAATGGCGCGCACAGTAATCATCCTGCTCCAGGGCGCGGCGCACATCGAAGTGATCCCCCCAGCAGGCCAGCTCCAGACCGTCATAGCCGAATTCGGCCGCCTTGGCCGCCAGGGTCTCCAGGGGCAGGTCGGCCCACTGGCCGGTAAAAAGACAGAGGGGGCGGGTCATGACAGAGTGCTCACGGGACTAGCGGATTTGACTGATGGGTACTGCGCAGCGTTCCCGGGCGGAGACCAGAGCCGCCTCCAAAACGCGCTGGGTCTGCCAGGCGTCCTCGAAGTCCGGCAGGGGCGCCTCGGGCCGTCGGCGACAGATGGCTCGCACTATATCAGCTGCCATATTGGTGAAGCCGTGCTCATAGCCGAGCACATGGGCATCCGGCCACCAGGCTCCCGCGTAGGGGTGCTCCTCCGCATTGGTGCACATGATACGTCGCCAGCCCGCTTCCCGGGGGCCATCGGCGGCATCCATGAAGCGCAGCACATTCATGTCCTCGAAATCAAAGGCCAGAGAGCCATCGGAGCCGTTGACCTCCAGCGTGTTCCTGTTCTGGTGGCCGGGCGCCACGCGGCTGGCTTCGAAGCTGGCGCTGCCGCCGCCCGAGAGCGTGGCGATGAAGAGCAGGCTGTCATCGACGGTGCTGCGCGCCTTCTTCCTGGTTCCTGGCACCCGGCGTTCCTTGACAAAGGTGCGCGAAAGAGCGCCACCCACTTCGACGAGCTCCTGGCCGGTGACAAAGCGCGCCATGTCTACGATGTGCGCGTTGAGGTCCCCGTGGGCTCCGGAGCCGGCCTGGGCCTTCTTGAATCGCCACGACATGGGTGTCTCAGGACCGCCCCACTCCTGCAGATAAGTGGCCCGCACATGGTGAATGCGCCCCAACCGTCCCTCGGCCACCAGGCGCTGGGCGAGGGCCACCGCGGGACAGCGCCGGTAGTTGAACCAGACGAAGGTGCGACCGCTCGCCTTGCGTGCCGCCTGACGCATGGCGCGCGCGTCGTCCAGGTTGCCGGCCAGGGGTTTCTCACAGGCCACATGCTTGCCGGCTTCCAGCATGGCGATGGCCTGCTGGGCGTGGAGATGGTTGGGCGTCCCCACATCCACCAAATCGATGCCCTCGTCCGCGGCCACCGAACGCCAGCGCGTGGTCCAGTTTTCCCAACCCCAGCGCTCGGCAAAGGTGGCGAGCTCCGCCGCATCGCGGGCGGCCACCGTGGCCAGCCGCACCGGCCGCGGCAGATCGAAAAAGCGGCCGACCTGACCCCAGGCATTTGAGTGGGCGCGGCCCATGAACTTCTGGCCGAGCAGGGCGATGGAGATGGGTTTCGGCATGGCAGTGGAAACGATAGGGGTCGCGGACAGGATCTACCAGCGGCCGGCGGCGGCCAGGCGGCGGGCGGCCACCAGGGGATCCGTGGGGCTACATTCCGCGCCGACGAAATCTCGATATCCAAGCTCCCAGGCCTCGCGCAATACGCGCGGGTAGTAGATCTCTCCGGTGCCGGGCTCGCGGCGCCCCGGATGATCGGCCAGTTGCAGATAACCGACCTGGTCAAAGCCCTCGCGCAGGCGCCCGCAGAGATCGCCCTCGCTGATCTGCATGTGGTAGAGATCCCAGTTGATCTTGACATGGCTGGAATCCACTTCGCGGCAGATGCGCACCGCATCCGGGCTGCCGTAAAGGCAATGCCCCTTGTGGTCGCGGCGGATGTTCATGGGTTCTAGAATCAGCATCACATCCGCGTCCTCGGCGATGGGCGCCGCCAGCTTCAGCCCGGCGATCACCGCACGGTGCATCTCCGCCTGGCTGACCCCCGTAATGTCATTGCCGGCCACGATGGTCGCCTTGCGCGCACCGATCTGGCGGGCGGCCGCGCAGGAGGCCTTGACCTCCTCCACGAAGCGTCCATGGTTGGCCGGATCGTTCATGCCGGGCACGAAGCCCCAGGCCGTGAACTGGGCCACTTCCAGGCCGTGCTCGGCACAGGCGGAGGAAATGGCCGGGAGATCCTTGTTGCGCCAGGGCCAGAATTCCACGGCGGGAAAGCCCAACTCCGCCACCTTTGCGAAGCGCTCCATGAAGGGCACACCGAAACCCCACATCTCGATGTTGATGGCAAAGCGCGTGGTGCTGCTGGCCCCCGGCGGGTCCTCTGGAGCCTGGCTTTCGGCAGGCCCCGAAGCGGCCTTGGAAGAAGCGGCTAGAGCGCCCCCGGCGGCCAAGGCCAGGGTCGATTTCAATAGTGTGCGGCGATTGGGTTGGGTCATGTTCTTCCTAGAGGCTCTTGAGGTAGGCGATCAGATCGCGCATGGCGCGCCGGTTCAGGTGTTCCGCATGGCCATCCGGCATGGCTGAAAGGCCGACGGAGCGGCCAGTGATCTCCTCCACTGCCAGGTCGAACACATCCCCCTCGGCGTCGAGCAGGACCACTGTTTCCGCGTCTTCCTCCAACACTCGCCCGGACATATACGAGCCATCATCCATGGACAGCACGACGCTATCATAGCCATCCACAACGGACGCGTTGGGCGAGATGACCGCTTCCAGTAGCTGCTCGGGCGTGAGCCGGGTTCCGACACCGGCCAGGTCTGGACCAACCCGCTGGGCACCACCGTCATCCGCCGTGTGGCAACGCCGACAGGCCAGCGCCGCGTTCTCCATGAAGATCTTGCGCCCCTGCGTCAGCTCCCCACCGGCCAGGGAAAGGGCGTAGTAGGCGCCGAGGTCCGCACCGGCGGCTCCCCGCTCTGGCAGCTCGCGCATCCCGCGAGCCTCCCCCGCGCGCACCAGGTCCAGGGCCAACTCCCCCGCCACGAGGCCGGCTTCCAGGGCTGCCAGCTGCCCGCGCAGCAGCTCCGCCGTCCCCGCATCCTCCGCCGTCGCCAGCAGACCAAAGGCCGCGCGCCGCTCCTCGGGCCCGCCCCGTTGCAACACATCCGCCAGGAGCGGCAGGGCCCGGGCTCGGTCATGCCGCCCGAGCGCCGCCAGGGCGGCGGCGCGCAGCACCTCTCGATCATCCATCAAGGCCCGTTTCAGATCCTCAGTGAAGCCTTCGTCAGCGAGTTGCTCCAGGGCGCTAAGGGCAGCCAGGGCGGTCGACTGTGGGCGCGCCCTGGACTTCACCCAGGCGCGCAGGATGGTCTGCGACTCCAGGGCTCCACAGCTTCCCACCAGGGCACACCAGGCATCAACCACCTCCGCCGGCGCATCGCCGATTCCACGCCGGCCAATAGCCGCCACCAGCTCGGGGATGAACGACGCATCCCGCTCCGCGAGCGGGCGCCATGCACCTTGAACGCGGTCCCGGTCCGGAGGATCGCCCCAGAACCCGAGATAGGCCAGGGCCTCGGCGCGCAACTCCGCCGGCCGCCCGGGCGTGGCCGCGTAGTCCGCCACGCGCCCGGCGTGCACGGCCCCGCCCAGGCGCAGGTTCTGGTTGAGCAGGCGGCGCTCCAGGGCGCGGCCGCCATCAAAGGTCTCCACGGAGGTGGGTGGCGCCGAGGGAGGGTCCCCGATGGGCGCCTCGAAGCTGCCGTCGGGCAGCGTCCACCCCACGCTCAGGTGATCGCCTCCGCCGCCCTCCGCGTGCAGCACATCCACGGTGATGATCTCGCCCGCCTTCAGCTCTATGGGACGCGAGTGCTGTCCTTCGTGAACTGTCCAGCTACGCTTCGCGGTCCATGAAGGTACTACTGCGACCACCTCCAGGTCGGGGGCACCCGAGTGGCGCAAGCGCACCTCGGCTTCGTCGTCGGCGCAGGCCCAGAACACATACTCCCCGGCGAGGGGCACTTCGATCTCCGCTACGAGGTGCGCGCCGTAGTGATCGCCGCGGTTGGGCCCCAGGGAGAAGCGATCGAGGTCCGCCAGCATGTCCGGCGCCTGCGGAAACCCGGGCAGCGCCCTCAGGCCCGCCAAGGTGCCGTCCGTCAGGTTGTTCCAGAACTCCGCACGCACGCGCACTGGACGCCCGCGCTGTTCCTCCACAGCCACTACGCGCCGCTCCAACATGGCGGCCAGTTGCTCCGCCGCCGCATTGAGGGGCAGGTCGTGAATGGCGCGCGCCGCCTCAAGACTGATTAATGGATCCGAGTCGGCCAGGGCCTCGGCTATCTCCGGTCGCCGCAGGCGACGCAGGGCTAGCACAGCCCCCATGCGCGTGCCACGCTCCCGGGCATCGAGCAAGCCCACCAACTGTTCGGGGGAGGCGCAACCGGCCAACCCCATGACCAGGGAATGGCGCAACACCGCGTCGGAATCATCAACCTCCCCCAGCTTCTTGGCTAGGGGCTTCCAGGCCATCTCCGCACCGATCTTGCCCAGCGCAATGGCCGCCAGATGGGCGACGCGGGCCGTATCCACCCGCAGATGCGCTACCAGGTAATCCGCTGCCTGCGCATCACGCAGGTCACCCAGAACGCGCGCCGCCTGGGCGCGCACCTCGTCATGGGGATCGTGCAGGGCGGCACGCAGGGCGGGCAGCACGGACCGTTCCGTGCGTCCGACCATGCCCAGGCCCCAGACGCCGTGCATGCGCGCGAAGAGGTTGTCTACTTTTGTGGCGCCGTGCAGGATGGCGCGCCCCTGCTCGCCGCGCCCGACCAGCTCGAACTGTGCCCCCTGGCGTAGACGCCGGTCAGCATGGGAGAGCAGCGTCGCCAAGCTGCCACCATCCAGCTCCGTGAAACCCGCGGCCAGGCGCTGGGCGACCTCGGCAACGGCGGCGTCCCCGGCGGCGTCGAAACGGCGCGCACGGTACACGCGCCCCTTGCCGGTCATGTTCCAACCGCTGACCCAATCTGAGAAGTACAGGGCGCTGTCCGGTCCGAAGTCGATGTCGGTGACAAGCGTGCCCCATAGGAAACGGTCCACGGGACCAAGGGTGAAGCCCGCGCCCTGCGGCACCACGGCGAAGCTGTGTACGCCGCTGTAGGAGGCGCCGCCGCGGAAGTCGCACAGGAAGAAGTGGTCGGCATAGGAGCTGTCCAGCCCGGTGCCCGGGTACCAGGTCAACCCCGATGGCCCATCGGCCAGGTTGGCAATCGGCGGCACGATCCAAGCGGCCTGGCCTGGGAAGTGCGGCACCCACAAGCGCTCCTCGTTCCAGGGGCCGCGCGAGGTGGGTGACTCGATGTACTGGTACTCGAAACGCCAGCCCGTGTCGCCACCTTCAACCACATAGATCCAGCGGGCGCGGTCGCCCCCATCCGAGTTGTTGTCGCCGGTGAAGAGATTGCCATAGGCGTCGAAGACCAGGTCCTGGGGGTTGCGCAGGCCCGTGGCGAAGATCTCCAGCTCGCTGCCATCCAGATTGCAACGCAAGACGGCCCCCGTGTGTGTGTTGTCCAGCACGCCTCCCGGAGTTTCCACGAGGAATCCGCGGTCGCCGCAGGAGAAGTAGAGCTTGCCATCCGGCCCGACGCGCAACCCGTGGAGATCATGCCCCAGTAGAGCCACATGCACACCATAGCCGGTACTGAGCACTTCCCTCTCCTCGGCCTGGCCGTCTCCATCCACATCTCGCAGGCGCCACACCTCCGGGATGCAGGTGTAGTAGACATCCTCGCCGTGGGCCAGCACGCTGGCGGCGATGCCAGCCGCCGGGTCCGTGAACCCGTCGGCAAACACAATGGCCTCGTCCATGACGCCATCGCCGTCCCTGTCCACCAGACGGCGCAGACGCTCCTCTCCCTCGTCGTAGGTGTCGAAGTTCTCCGGGTCGAGGTCACGGAACATGGCCACACGGTCCGCCACCGTTTCGTTGGCTAGCTCGCGGTCGAGCCAATCCGGGTGCTCGCGCATGTCCGTAACACCGTGGTGCAGGCGGAAGGTCTCTGAGACGAGGATCGAACCGTCGTCGCAGACATACAGGCACACGGGATTGGCCACCAGGGGTTCGGCCGCCACCAGGTCCAGCTCAACTCCATCCGCCGCCACTATGGCCGCCATGGCTTCCAGACCCTCATCCGAAGCTGCGTGTACAACCGGAGCGTAGGCCGCTTCCTCCCCCTGCGCCGCCAGTGCGGCAACCAGAGTCAAGGCCAACCCGGTCACGGTCACTCCGCCAGCTCCCCGCGCACGGTTTCCAAGAGGGCCTTGGTGTGCCGGATGCCATCGTCTTCGCTCAGCCCTCCTCCTTCGTATTCAATCCCGATATAGCCCCGGTAGCCCGCATCTAACACGATCTTCAGCATGCGCCGGTAGTCCGTGTGCGTCTCATTGCCTTCGCCATCGAAGTCATGACTCTTGGCGCTGACCGCCTTGGCGAAGGGCATCAACTCCGCTACTCCCTGATAGCGATCGTACCACTCGCCTCCTCCCAGGCTGAAGTTTCCAAAGTCCGGCAGGGTGCCGACGCCGGGATGATCCGCCTGGCGCATGACCCCCGCCAACCAGGAGCCGTCTGAGGAGGGCCCGCCGTGGTTTTCGACAATCACGTTGACACCATAGGGGGCCCCATAGCTCGCCAGATGATGCAGGGAATCGGCGGCCCGCTTGGCCATCTCCCCGCGGTCTCCGCCGCCGGCTGCGTTGACGCGAATGGAATGGCAACCCAGGAAACTGGCGGCGGCGATCCACGGAAAGTGGTTCTCAATGGCGCGCGCCCGCTGGGTGGAATCCTCGTGGGCCAAGGAGCCCTCACCGTCGACCATGATCAGCAAGCTCCGCACGCCTGCGTCGGCGGCGCGCTGCTTCATCTCTCCCAGGTAGTCGAAGTCCGTGGCCTTGTCGGAGAAAAACTGACTCACATACTCGACCGCCTGCAGCCCGTAGTCCCGCGCCGTAACTCGCGCGAAGTCGAGGTTGTCTAGCTCGCCGGAGCGCAGAGTACGGTGGAGAGACCACTGAGCCAGGGAGATGCTGAAGAGAGGAGTAGCGTTGGAAGCCATGGATCGTTTCGCGTCGCCGCGGGGGGACAGGAGGGAAAGGGCAGCCATGCTGCCGACACCGGCGAGCACCGCGCGGCGGCCGGGCAGGGCCTTGGGTGGGTGGAGGTCAGTCATGCTGTTCGGACGGTTCTGCGGCTGGGGATAACCATTGGCGCGGACCGGCGCCCGGAATGTTGATCAGCGTATACCAGGCCTTGCCGTGCAGGGGGCTAGAGCCCGCTGAGGAGGGTACGCCGGTGGCGTCCACGCTGTGCACGAACCCCGCGCGCAGGCCAGCCACGCTCAACTCCACGCGGCGCTCATCCAGCAGGGTCGCGGCCAGCACTTCATGGGTGCTGTGGCCATCCTCCGGCGCTCCGTATTCGGCGTGGTACTCATAGGTGTGGGAGCCCACGGAGTAGGAGCCGGGGTCGGTCGCCGCATCCGCATCCACAGCGGCGGTGAATTCAAGCACGAAGCCCGTGGGGCGGGCCAGGACCCGCGCCAGGTCAAAAGGCTGGCCGCCGGTGAAGACTACGCGCTGAACTCCATGGGTCTTGTTTCCCACCGAGCCCCAACCGCGGTCGGTCATGCCGACAATCAACGATCCATCCGGCGCAAAGGCCATGCGATTGACACCGCTCTGGAAGCCCGACAGGAACGGTGCGCAGCCGCCCTGGTAGTGCCCCTCGACCTCTTCCAGCCAGGCGCGCATGACCGTGGCATTCATCTGATCGCCCACCAGGAACTGATCGGTGAATGGGCCGAAGGCACCCCCGGTGTCGTCCAGGCAAAGGTCTGCGGTGGACTGCCCCATCTTGCGATAGGGGAACCAGACCGCCGCCGGCTGGCGCTCGGGTTTCTCAGAGAAGCCAGCCAGGCCTTCCCGCCAGCGCAGGCCAGCCGGATGACCATGCCAAGACCCGGGCGAGAGGTGGGAGAGGCGATTGGTGGCGATGTAGTCCCCCTGATTGTCCAGGTAGAACATCTCGCCATCGGTCCACATGCCGATGCCGTTGGGCGAACGCACTCCATCACATACGGGCGTCAGCTGACCATCCGGGGAGATCTTCACGGCCCAGCCACGCCAGGGCACCACCGATTTACCCAGAGCGCCGCAGAAACCGACGTTCAGGGTGACCCAGGCGTTGCCCGCGCGATCGAACTTTGGCCCAAAGGCAAACTCGTGGTAGTTGCCGCTGACGCCCCAGTCATCGCAGAACGTCTCATAGAGATCGGCGCGGTCATCGCCATCGAGATCCATCAGCCGCGTCAACTCTCCCCGCTGGACCGTGTAGACCGCCTCACCGTCGGCATCGCGCCGCGCGGCCAGGCCCAGGGGCTCGTGCAGACCAGCGGCAAAGCGCACAAAGTGGGCATCCAGGGGCGGCTCCCCGTAGGCGCCGTTGATGACGAATACATCGCCGCGGCGCGTGGCGACCAGGGGGCGACCATCGGAAAGGAAGGCCAGGCCGCCGACTTCAATGAGCTCATCGGCGGGTATGGGATATGTCAGCGTTTGCCAATGGCGCGCCAGCGGTGAAGACGGGAAGTCCTGGTCGAGGCGATAGGAGAGTTCCGCCTCCACGCGCGGGGGCAGCGGGACGCGGCTGTTGATCTGGAAATCCCAGCCGCCGGCGCCTTCGGAGACCTTGACGAAGACATGGTTGACTCCGGCCTTCAGCTCCAGGGTCAGGGCGTGGGCCGCGGAGTCCAGACCGCGCCCCACATCAATGTCCACCAGCAGCTCGCCGTTCATCCAAAAGCGCATGCCATCGTCCGAGCCCGTGGTGATGGGCAGCAGTCGATCCTCGCGCACGGTGACCGTGGTCCACAGGTAGCACAGCACATTGTCCTGGAGGTAATCCTCCTCGTGCACATGCAGATCCACCCGCCGGTTGGCGATGGCTCCCAGCTCCCGCCAGCGAACCGTGAAGTCCTGCTTGCCGGTGTAAGTCGCGGACAGATCCGGCCCGGCTCCGCCGTGGCCGAGGCGCGGCAATTCAGCCTCCGGCGCCAGGGTTCGGGCCAACTCCCCCTGGGCGTGCTCGCCAAAGGAGAACCCCGAGAGCAACCGCCAACTCCCCCATTGGGGCTCGTCACCCAAGACGCGCCCGCGCACGGCAGCCTCCGTGGCCGCCCGGGTCTCCAGCTTCTCATAGGGCACGCCGCCGACGGTGGTGTCCTGCTGGGCGAGAGACAGCACGAGTAGAGCGGCAATCAAAAGGAAACCTCCAGCTGGATGATGAGCGGGCCGTCCGCGTCCTCCCCAACAAACCCGGGGGTCATGCGATAGGAGCCGACCTGGTCCTGGATGGGCATGAAGGTCCCTCCTGTCATCTTGACACCGCGGGCCTGCGCCCCACCACCGGCAGCGTGCAGCACGAACTCCGCCGGCGCACGGTCGAGGATCAGCGTGCGTTCAAAGCCGATCCAAGGGCCCAGGCGCGGCACTATGCGATCTTCCACGGAGAGCTCCCCGATGCGGTACAGGAACGACGGCACGCCCTCGACGTCGAGGCGGTAGCCACGAAACTCAGGAGCCGGCGCACCGGGATACTCAATCAATGGGGCCGCAGCGGCGGTCCAGAGGTGCTCCCCCTGGCCGCCGAGCTCAGAACCGCCCCGACCCGCCCAGGAGCCGGCCGCGTTGATAAAGTCGCCCCGCCACAGCTCCGCCAGGCGGCATTCCGTGGCGTCGAAGGAAAAATGTACGCCGACCGGGAAGCCGACGGCGATGCCGCGACTGCCGGCCGCGTGTAGAAAACTGCGGAAGACGCGCGGGCGTTCACCCACGGTGAGGGTCATGCTGCTCTGGGCAGTCGCGTCTTTCGGCGGGGGACTGAGCTCGCCCAGGCTGAAGTAGGCCCACATGGCATCCTCCTGGGCAGCGGCATCGCCGGCGAGGATGTCGGTCTCGGCGGAGACCCCGTCCGTGGCGAAAGATGGCATGCGCGTGCCCGGCTTGAAGCGCGCCGGGTTTGGCATGTAGGCCTTGTACCACTCATAGCGCAGGCGCTCGGCAAAGGCGGTCATCGCCAGCCCCGGAGAACCACTGGGCTGGCGTTCACCGTGCACATGGCAGGACTCGCAGGCCAGCCCATCCTGGGTGTCCATCAGTAGGCGGCCGGCGAGCACGGCGGCGTCCGTCGGCGGCGGGCTCGGGTAGTCCACATCCGGCCACAGCCCCTCGCGCCGGCCGAGGCAGCCAGCCAACCCATCGACGGCCGCGGTCGAGAAGGCTGGCATGCGCGCGGCCATGTAGGGCCGTGAACGCTGCCCATCCAGCAGCAGCGAGCGCAACCAGGAGGTTGTCAGGCGAAAGCCAACACCGGAGAGATCCGGCGGCAGGCGCCCCTCATCACCCAGATCCGTGCGCTCGTCCAGGGCTTGAAAGAAGAGGTGTTCCCCGTCCGGCAGGCCGCCGCGTCCCTCGAATGCATGGCAGGCCAGGCATCGGCCGCTTTCCAACTGGCGTTCGGCCCGATCCAGCGGCGCCGGATGGGGTCGAGCTGCGCGCAGCTCATCCAAGCCGGCTGCCAGAACCTGAGCCTCATCCTCCAGCAGGTCATAGCGCGCGCCAGCCGGTTTCTGCGAGCTATATGGGACTAGACAACCGCTCGAGCGCAGCTGCGCCAGGGGCGCGGCCGGTGGCACTTCATCGACTCCAGCCCCCGCATGGCAGGCGGCGCACCGCAGGGCGCCGAACAGCTTGGCTCCGCGCTCCACGCTGGCCGCGTCGGCCCGCGTCCCCGATACGGATTCGGTGGGCGCAGGCGCAGCGCCCCAAAGGCCGAGCAGATAGTGCGTCAGGTCATCGGCTTCAGCGGCACTGAGGTCCATGCTCGGCATGGACCCGTCCGGGCGCACGGCCATGGGATCACGCAGGAAATCGGCCAGCGCCGTGGGACGCCACTTGCCCCTCAGATCTCCGAATGGCACGGCCGATGGCTCAGCGGCCAGCTCATCGGGCAGATACGGATCATCCAACACGACCGCCGCCGACTCCAGCGAGCCGTGACAGGCCACGCACCCGATCGAATGATACAGCGCGCGCCCGCGCGCGCTGATCGCCTCCTCCGTCGCCAGCCCTGCATGGGAGGGTTCATCGCTGCCGGTCAAGGATTCGAGGAAGGCCACCAGATCAGCGATCTCTGCCGCTGCCCCTTCGTCCAGGAGCGCGGGCATGTCCGCCCCTGGCAGCAGGGCCGCCGGATTGGCCAGCCAACGACGCATCCACTCTCCGCCCAAACGCGCCCCCACCGTTGAGAGATCCGGGCCCGGCCAGGAGTCCAGGTGCGCGGAAACGGCGTCATCAGGCAGATGGCAGTTGGCGCAGCCCTTGCGTCCCAGCAGGACGCGACCCGAACGGGCCGCCAGGGACTGCTCAACATCCGCAAGCAACTCCTGCGGCACGCTGACGGCTCTGGTCGGGATTGGTTCCAGTGCGAAGCTGCCACCGTCAGACCCTGAAAACTCCCAGAGCGTGCGCAGGCGTACGCGGGCCACGCCGCGGCGCTTGAAGAGCACGCTGATGCGCAGGGGGCCGGACTCCAGCTCCAGCCACTCCGTTTCCGTGCGCCCGGCGCCACTGCTGCTCTGGGTCAAGCGGGCCAGGCCATTGTCATCGTGCACCACGAGCGTGCCGTCACCGCCATCCACACGCAGGGCAAAACGCCAGCGACCGGGCGCATTGATAAACACGTCAGCTTCAAAGACCGCCACATTGTTCTCGACGCCTTGGGTCGGGTGCGGGCTCTCCCCTTTAAAGAGGGCCAGGGCCGCCGCCGGGGCGAGCGTACGCACGTCAGGCGTTTCGGGATCGTGGTCGGCGTAGGTGACAGACCAACCGGAGAGAGGCGCCCCGGACTGAAAAGCAAGGGCGACCAGCAGGAGCGGGAATAACGAAAGGAAGCGCATGGATTCGCAGCCTATCATATATTGAAGGACCACCTCGTTCCCCCACCACATCGAGCCCCATGTCAAATACCTTGCTGCCCTCCGCACTTCTGGCAGTCGCCAGCGCAGCCGGCCTCTCCACTCATTTCCAGATGGCCGATATGACCACGGTTGCCGTGGACGAGACCACCCACGGTGATTTGGTACTCGCCCTCCAAGAGCACCCCCAGGCCTTTCGGGCGGGTTCCGTGTTTCCCGACTGGGGCTATCTGCGCGAGCCGACCCGGGACCTGGCCGAGGCCGCCCATTGGCCGCCTTTTCAAGAGGCGGCACTCGCATGGTTTCTTCAGGAGCACCCTGGACCTTGGGGCGCGGCGGAGCGGGAGCTGCTGACCTTCTTGCTGGGGGTCATCTGCCACGGGGAAACGGATGAGGCCTGGCACTTCGGCAGCACGGCCTTCCTGACGCGGGGCTTGGCCGAAGACCTGCCCACCTGGGAGGCGACGCGCGGCGAAGGCCTGATCGAGGCGGGGGTCGACATCTTCGTCCAGGTCGAAGATCGCCCGGGCGCCGAAGAGCGCGACTGGTACCTGCCCGTGGAAGCCCTGGTGCAGATCTACCACTCCCTGGGCCACACGGACGCCACTGCCCTGGACATGATCATCGCCACCCGAGCCCAGCGCCTGGGCCTGTACCTGGAGGACACTGCGGGTTGGTTGCTCTACCTGTACCTGCGCCTGACGATCCCCTGGTGCCACGACAACTACATGGATCACTACGACGGCGGCCTGGCGAACGGTGCCGAGCTGACGGCACGCCGCCTGGAGGATACGTGGGATGCTCTGCTGGGTCGGCGGCCCGCGGACTCACCCTGGAACGGCGAAGAGCACCAACCGCACGGTGCCTGCGCCCGCGGGGTCTTCGTGGAGCTGGCCGGTGAGCTGCTGGCCGCCGGCGCCGCGGATGTTCCCGTGCGACGACTGCCCGATGGCAGCGCGCGCCTCGGGATGCCGCGCATCCTCGACCGCGCAGCCCTGACCCGCGGCCTGGAATCGCTACCCGCCAGACTCCGGTAGCAAGCACGCCGCAGCCCGATCCAGGATCACGGTCAGGCGGGGGTGCTCGCGTAACAGGGATGCGGGCAAGTCAGGGGTGACGGGCTCCACCAGAAAACGGCGCACCGCCTCCGCCTTGTGCTCGCCCAGGGCCAAGAGGCACAGAGTTCGACACTCCCGCAGGTTTGCAAGGCCCAGGGTCAACGCGCGCACTGGAACCGCATCCATGGATCCGAAGGTGGGCGCGGCCGCTGCCCGCGTGGTGGCGTGCAACTCCACCACCCGCGCCCGGCTGTCCGCGGCGCTGCCTGGCTCGTTGAAGGCCACATGGCCGTTGGCGCCGATACCCAGCAGACATAAATCGATGCCGCCCCTAGCGGAGATCAGCTCCTCGTAGCAGCGGGCGGCCTCGGCCCGATCCACGCCGACGCCCCTGTTCCCACCTGACCCGGTCACTTCGCCGAGGCCGTGTACTCGTTCCGGGGACATGCCCAGCGGACCCAGCAGGTGCTTGTCCAGCCAGGCGCGAAATGAGTGCGCCGACTCCGCGGGCAAGTCCAGATACTCATCCAGCATGTAAGCATGCACATCACCGAAGGACAGCTCCCTGGCCCGAGCCAGTCGCGCCAGCTCCGCATAGACACCGACCATGGATCCCCCCGTGGCCAGGGCCAGGTTCACTGCTCCCCGCCCCACGCTCCTCGCCACGCGCTCCGCCACGGCCCTTGAAGCCCCGTCCGCATCCTGGGCCACAAGCACCGCAGCCGGGAACCCACTGCGCTCCGTCATATTCACGCCACTCATGGCAGCTCTCTGATCCGGATGTCCCGGTACTGCACCGCTGACCCTTCCGGCGCCCCCGCGGAACCGTGCACCTGGAGACCGAGCAAGCCGGAGCTCGCGAAGCCAGCTCGGAATTCCGCATCGTCCGGCAGGCGATAGTCGCAGAGGGACGTACCGTTGAGCCAGGCCTCCAGGTGCATGTCTTCCCCCGTGAGCCGCAGCTCAAAGTGATTCCAGCGCTCGCGCAGAAACAGGTCGCTCCCGGTCTCATTGTGTTGCAGATACCCCTCTGAATAGATGCCTCCCACCTCGCCCCCGGGTCGATAATCGATGGTCAACTGCACACCTTTCTTGTCAGGCACCATGCGCGGAAAGATACCGGAGTCAAAGGGCCAGCTGATACGCATCTCCAGCTCCAAATCCAGGTTGGCGTAGGCGCGCTCGGTGTAGATCAGGCCGCCCGCTCCTCCAGGTCCTTCGCGACCAGTGATCGCCCCATCCTCCACGGTCCACTCCGCATGGCCGTCATAGCGACCTCCACTGGTCGTCCAGCCCGCCAGTGTCTGGCCGTCAAAAACCGGCCGCAGCCCGGGCCGCTCGACCAGCAGACGCACATCCTCCATTTCAACGAACTGCCTGCGAGCTGCGCGCGGTCCAAGCACACAGGCGGCCGAGGCCAGGGCGTCGGCAGTGGCTCCATCCGGCGCGAGCACGGTCATGCAGACCTGGTCCCGGAGCGCCTGGCCCGTGCGCGGATCAACAATGTGCGAGTACCGCACACCACCCACTTCCATGAATTGGTAGGAATCGCCAGACGTCGCCACTCCACAATCAGCCAAGACCAGCAGGCGATTCAATTGTGGGGTCTCAGCGGATCCCGCCTGAAGCGTCCAGCCCGCGCGCCCGGGCGGTGCCGCTCCCAGGACCAGGTCCCCACCCAGGTCAATCAAAAAACTGCGCACACCGGCGGCGGTCAGCATGCGCGCGGCCTCGTCCGCGGCGAAGCCCTTGCCAATACCACCCACATCGAGGGCCATGCCCTTGCACAACAGGGTCACCGAACCCGCCCCTTCGTCCACCACCAGCTTCCGCCATCCGACGCTGTCCAGGGCGCTCCGGACGGCGTCAGGCTCGGGCAACTGCCCGCTCTGACGGGACTTGCGCCAGAGCTTCACCAGGGGCCCGGCGGTCACATCAAAGGCTCCGCCCGTGGCCATGGACAACTCGCCAGCCCGCACCAGGAGTGGTACGAGGTCGGGCGCCACCTGGGGTTCACCCACAACGCCCGCACCCAAGAGCACCAGCCGACTACTCGGTTTGTAGTCGCTCAGGAGCTGGTCCAACTCATTGATGCGCCCAAAGGCCGAGTCCGCCGCCGTGGCTCCACTGGCCTGTCCGGCGGTGTAAAGCACAATGCGGCACTCGACGCCCATCAGGATTCGTTTATACTCGCCACGCTCCAAGGCGGGGGCTTGTCCGAGCGCCCCGGCCCCCAACAGGCAAACCATGCAAGCCACAAACACGCCACGGACTGGAGCACTCAAGCGCCTCGCCGCCCCCATTGTAGTTGCCTTTTGCTGTGTCATCTGCCTGGGCCTTTCCACCGTTCAAGCACGGCCAGTCCATAGTAGGGCGGACTGCGGGGTACTAATACAAGGAGAGAAACCGCAGCCGTTCGCCCACCGCGTGCCGGGGTCGGCTGCCGCCATCGAGATGCTCCCGATTCCCGCGGGCAAGTTGCTGCGCGTTGATGGCGCTGGCCAGAAGCACGAGGAGCACATCGCCCAGGTCTGGATGTCCTCCACCGAGATCACCTGGGAGCTGTTCGATGTGTTGGTTTATGAAAAGGACCTCAAGGTCCCTAATCCCGCGCCACTGCCTGCGGGCGTGGACGCCGTCACGCGACCCACGCGACCCTACATCTCCGTTGACCGCGGCTGGGGGCACGCAGGATGGCCGGCCATTTCCATCTCCCACGCCAGCGCCAGCTCCTTTTGCGAGTGGCTCTCCGCCAGCACCGGGCGCAGCTGGCGCCTGCCCACGGAATCTGAGTGGGAATACGCCTGTCGCGCGGGCGCCACTGGCAAGTGGGCTTGGGGGGATGACGAAGAGGCCGGCGGCCTCCACGCCTGGTACCGGGACAACGCCGAGCGCAAGACCCACCGAGTCGCCACGCGCCGAGCCAACGCCTTCGGCCTCTTCGACATGCACGGCAACGCCTCCGAATGGTGCATCACCGCCTCCGGCGATCCCCTGCTGGCCGGCGGCTCCTACTACGATCGCCTGGACCGCCTGGCCTGCACCTATCGCCGACAACCCTCGGAAGCCTGGAACGCCAGCGACCCCAACCTGCCCAAGAGCCCCTGGTGGCTCGCGGACGCACCCTTCGCCGGCTTCCGCGTGGTGTGCGAAACCCCTCCCCCCCCGACCGCGAACAAGGACAACTAATGAGCGCCAAGAAAAAACGCCCCAAGCCCTCCCGACGCCTGTTCCTCAAGGGCTCCGCCGCCGCCGCCGCCACGCCCCTCGTCACCGGCTGCGCGTCACTGCCGCCGGTGCTCGGTGAGGACCGCCCGATTCGCGTGGGGCTGATCGGCTGCGGCGGGCGCGGCACCGGCGCCGCCCTGCAGGCCATGCGCGCCAAGGGCACCGCCACGGAGCTGGTGGCCATGGGCGACGCCTTCGCCGACCGTCTTGACGGCAGCTACAACAGCTTGAAAACCGCCTTGGGAGAGGAAAACGCCCACCAGTTGGCCGTGGATGACGCTCACCGCTTCGTCGGGCTGGACGCCTTCGAGAAGGTCATCGACAGCGACCTGGACTGCGTCATCCTGACCACGCCCCCGGGTTTCCGCCCCGCCCACCTGCGCCGGGCCGTGGAAGCCGGTCGCCACGTATTCTCGGAGAAACCGGCCGCCGTGGACGCACCCGGTGTGCGCTCCGTGCTCGAGTCCGCTCAAATTGCCAGGACCAAGGGACTCTCCCTGGTCTGTGGTTTCTGCTGGCGCTTCAACGCCCGCCATCGGGCCCTCTGGGAGCGTGTCCACGCGGGTCAGATCGGCACTGTGCGCACCATGTACAACAACTACAACGCCGGCCCCATCGGCACCCAGGCGCGCCAGGACGGCTGGACCGACATGGAGTGGCAGCTGCGCAACTGGCACCACTTCAACTGGCTCTCCGGCGATCACATCACCGAGCAGGCGGTGCATAGCCTGGACAAGATGGCCTGGTCATTCGACGACGTTCCCCCGGAGCGGGCCACGGCCGTGGGCGGACGCATTGCACGCTCCGGCGCCGAGAGCGGCAACATCTTCGATCACTTCTCGGTGACCTATGAGTACCCGGATGGCGCCAAGGCCTTCCACATGAGCCGCCAGATCCCCAACTGCGCCTTCCAGAACAACGACTACATTTTCGGCACGCGGGGCACGGCCACCATTAGAGGCTGGGATCCCCTGCACCTGATTGAGGGCGAGCAGCCCTGGGAGTACGAAGGCCCGGGCAACGATATGTACCAGCAAGAGCACGACGAGCTCTTCGCCTCCATCCGTGACCGCCAGCCGATCAACCAGGGCGAGTGGCTGGCCCATTCCACGCTGCTGGCCATCATGGGGCGCATGGCCGCCTATACGGGCCAGGTCATCACCTGGGAGCAGGCTCTGAACTCCGAGCAACGCCTCGGGCCCGACTCCCTCAGGTGGGGTCAGCTCGAAGTGGCGCCGGTGCCGGTTCCCGGACAGACACCCTTCGCCTGAAAACAGACTGGGCCTCAGGTCCGGGGCAGGCTCGCCCGCTCCTGCTGGAGCATGGCGATCAGGCCGACGGACTCATCCAGGGTCGGCTCCGGATCCCGGCCTGCGTTGAGGGCCGCGAGCAGGTGCATGGTTTCACCGGTGTAGCCGTCGTGCCCCGGAACCTCGACCTCTTCCTGCTCCTCGCCGCGTATCAGACGCAGCTCCGGGTCGGCCCCGGAGAGGTAGACGGCCGTGCCCCCTTCGAAGACAACTGTGTAGCCCATGGAGAAACCAAAACCGGCGGCGTGGTCCCAGCCCCCTTCAGCGGTGACGTGGTCGGGTCCCTGGGCGAAGCGGTAGAACGTCGTCAGGTGGTCCAAGCTGCCGGTCGCCAGCACGGAATCCGGCGCACCGAAACACCAACGCACAAAATCCGCGTCGTGCACATGCAGGTCAAAGAGAGCCCCACCACTTTGCTGCGAGCTGCGGTAGAAGCCCGGTGACCAGGACGGCGGTGCGGAGACGCGACGGAAGACGGCGCTGCGCACGGGCCCCAGGGATCCGTCGACGATGCGCTCCCTCAGCCAGGCCCAGGCCGGCCAGAAGCGCAGGCACATGGCGGGCATGCAGACCCGGCCTGCGGACCGGCTGGCATCCGCCAGGCGTTGAACTTCATCCGGGCAAAGGGCCACGGGCTTCTCCACCAGGACATGGCGGCCGGCGGCAAGCGCAGCGCAGGCCAACTCCACATGGCTGCTCGTGTGTGTGCAGATGCTGACCAACTCCACGGCGGGATCCTCGAAGAACTTGCGCGGGTCGTTGTAGGTGGCCACCAGCTGCGGGTCGAAGAGCCTTCCGCCATCCGTCCCCGGCCCCATGTTCCCCGCGGCCTCCGTCTTTCCGGTCAGGCGTTCTGGATCCGAGTCGCAAACCGCCACGAGCCTGTTTGGTTGACCGCCTCGCGCCGCCTCGGCCCAGGCCCCGATATGGGTGCGACCCATGAACCCCAGGCCAATGACCCCGATGCCCCATTCATGTTGCTCGCTCATGCGCTCGCCTCCCCCCTCCTGCCGAAGGACTCCAAGTGGCGCCGCGCCGCGCGGATATCGTCCAGTCGCCTGTCCCCCGCCTCGCGCTCGATCATCAGGTCGCAGTCCAGCCCGTGGCTGTCAAGTGTCGCGCAGAAGGCCTCCCAATCCACCTCCCCGGTCCCCACGGGAACCTCGCTCCCCCATTGGCCCGGCTCGACCGAGGCGCTGGCATCCTTGATGTGAACCTGCAGCACATGGGGCGCCAGGCAGTCGAGGGCCTGAACCGGATCGCCCATCGAGTACAGCAGCATGTTGGCCGGATCGAAGTTGACGCCCACATTCGGCCGGTCGAGTTCCGCCAGCACGCCGAGCAGCGTTTCCGCGGTCTCCTGGCCAGTTTCCAGGGCCAGGCGTACGCCCTCCTGGCCGAAATGGTCGGCCACGGCACGCAGTCGCTCGAGCATGGTCTCGCGTAGGGGATCGTCCGGGTCGTGTGGCAGGAAACCGGCGTGAAAGGAGACCAGCCCCATGCCAAAGAAGGCCGCCAGGCGCGCGCAGTCCCGGGCTGCATCCAGGTTCGCGGGCCAATGCTCGTCGGAGCGCAGGCCGCCGGTTTCACGGATGGTCTGCGGCGTGCTGTAGTCTTCGCCGGCCATTTCGAGCATGCCGGAGGGGGCCGCGATCCCAGCTGCCCGCAAGCGCCTGGCAACCTCTGCCCGATCCCAGCCGCTATGTGTGCCCCGTTGAATGGGCAGAAGGGCCAACTGCAGGCGGTCCAGGCCGAGGCCTACGACGCGTTCCACCAACTGATCCACGGAAGCCGGACGCAGGGACCAGGAACACACTCCAACTCGGTTTGCCATGGCATGATGATAGCGATGCGTGCCACGGGTGCGAGCACAAAGAAACCGCGGCAGCGGGTGCTCCCCGCCGCCGCGGTCTGAAAATGTCAGACGGCTCAGCCGCCCGAAGATCACGGACAGAAGGTAATGCTGTGACCGTTTGACAGGTTGAAGTTGGCGCCCGTATTCGGGTCGCGGAACCAGTACTGGAAGTTCCAGCTGGAGCCGGCTGTCAACTGTCCCGAGGGGGCCGGCGGGTTGGTGTTGTCCAGGGTGTAGATCATGTCGCCCCACATGGAGCTCTGCACGATGGGCAGGCGGTGCAGGGAGCCGCCCACGCAACGGTTGCCGTTACCGAAGGGGACCTCGTTTTGGGTGGTGCCGTAGTAGACGATGCCGAACTGGTTGGCCGGCAGGAAGTAGGCGAAGAACTGCAGATCGTTGGAGGAGATGCTGTACGACCCCGCGGTCCCCAGGACGGCACCATTGCCGGTGGAGTTGGCGTTTACGCTGCAGTAGTCGTAGCTGCCGCAAACGGGCGCGCCGCAGGGACCCTTGACGGAGACCTGCAGCTCGCCGCCCGTGCCGGGGGCGAAGAGGCCGATGGTGGCGGCCGAGCTAGCCGGGGCGGAGTTGGCCGTGAAGCCGAAGTTGTAGAGCGTTCCCCAGCGCAGGGCGTTGGCGTTCTGGTTCTGACTGTAGGGGGTCGTCGACCAGGTGAGCGCGCCGCCACTCTGGCTCACGGACCAATCTGTGCTGTCATAGGGATCACCACTGTGGCTGTCCACATCACGGAAAAAGAGATCAGTGATCTGCATGCCGTCGCAGCCAATGGGCAGTGAGAACGACTCCGCCGCCTGGGCGGAATCCATATTCTGCAGGGCGTATTCGTAACGCCACAACCCGCCGCCGAGGGAGTAGTTCTTGGAACCGAGGAAGTAGTGCCCGTGCACGCCGGACCCGCCTTCGTTCTCGTTGCGCACCTCGGTCACGGTCACGCTGGAGTCCAGAGCCTGCCAGGCGTAGATGGCGGGATCGAACATCTGGGTCGAGCCGGCTGAAGTAATACTGCTGACAGAAGACACAATGAGCTGGCGCCAGGAAACGTTGTTACGCCCGTTGCCTGCCTGCTGATCGTGCTCGCTGACATACTGGGACTCCGCGATGTAGGTCGCGCCGGAGTTCGCCATCTCGGAGGCCTGAACTTGCAGGCGACCGCGGATCGTGCCGCTACCGGAGGGGCCCGTGTAGGGATGCTCGTGATAACCAGTCGTCGGCTGGATCTCGCTCTTGGTGCCACCGCTGGCGCCATCATTCAGGCCAGAGCCATAGGTGTCCGCGCAGCCGATTCCCAGGGTGCTGCAGTCCGTCCCCTGGCAGGACCCGCAGGAGGTCTCATTCACCGCGCAGAAGCTGTGCTTGAGGAACGAGTAGCCCAGGTGCTCAAAGCGACTGTCCTTCATGCGGAAGAAGTTCTGGGCGATCACCGGGTGCTGCGGATTGCTGCCGCCGGTTTCCCACAGGACGATCTGATTGCCCACATTGCAGGAGGTCGTGCCAAAGGAGTAGGCGGCGATGCCTCCGCTCTGGCCGTAGTAGTGGAAGTCCGAGCCGGATCCGCCGACGCGGGAGATGGCCAGATCCTGGGCTGCTGCGCTGCCGGTGAGGGCCAGGCCGGCTAGGAGTGCGGATAGGACGAGGGAGCGATGGTGCTGCATGTTTTGACTGGATTTGTGGTGCTTGCGAAGAGTTTGGGGTGCCGCCTCCAGCCGCCGACCGCTGCTGCGGCCCCGGGAGAAGAGCGGTGGTGGCTAGCGAGATCCGTCCCCGCTACCGAATCCTACTACGTTTGGAGAAAACAGGGGGGGGCGAGAGGCGCCCGCGGATTGGGGACGATTGCTGAGACCCGGCGGTTCCGTGGGCTCTCAAGACAGCCCTCTCGTGGGCGTGAGGCTTGGTTTTTGGACCAGGATTCCGTTCATGACCGGGCCTGCTCCATCATCCGAGTCATGACGGCCTCGACCTCCTCGGCCACCTCCGGAATGTCGAACATGGCCAGCATGGCCTCGGGGCGAATCATCGTCAGGTGTGTCCGCCCCCCGCAGCTGAAGACCCCCAGGCGGCAGGGCAGGGCTGAGGAGACCTCCAGCTTGGCCCCCAGCACGCGGGCCGCGTGATTGGGCTCCAAAAACCTCCACCACATGGACAGCCTCGGGGAACTCGGCTCCCTTGTTGGCCATGGTTTGGCGCGCATCGTGAACTGCGATAGCGCCGAACTTTTCCCGGGCGACGGCCAGCTCAAGGGCTGCCACTGCTTCCTGGGGGGACAGCTCGGACTCAATGGTGAGAAGTGCTTCCTGGGCGGTGTTCTGAATGATATCCCGAGAATAGGGCCTGCGGAGACCTTGGCCAGCCCCGGAATGTGGCCGCGTCCGGATGCCTTGACCTGAATCGAGTGGCGACCAGGTATGGGCGCTCGCACGATCCCCCGGGGGATCCGGGTGCACCCGAGGGCCGCTCCAGATATGCTGTTCAGACACAATCCGAGCTGCGCCCGAGCGCAACCCGGCAATGCCCACCCACCCCCAACGCGACGGCAAGAGGTCCCATGTCAGACACCGCTAGCACAGGCTCCCAGACCGATCCCACACCGGCTTCCACGCGCCGCGACTTCCTGGCCAAGGCCGCCGCCGTGGCCGGAGCCTCCGCCCTGGGCAGTTGCGCCTCCACCGCCGGGCGCACAGCCGGCCTGCCCCTCGATCGCGCCCGGGGCGCGATTCCCGCCGACCACCCGATACGCCTGGGCATCATCGGCACCGGCGGTATGGGCGGTGGTCATCTGAACGCCTTTATCTCCCTGACCGAGAAGGGCCGCGTGGACGCGCAGATCGTGGCTGTTTCCGATGTCTGCAAGCCGCGCCTGGACAACGCACGCAAGGTCGCCGCCGACCGCCAGAAAACGGATGTGGCCAGCTATCGCGACTACGGGGAACTGCTGGCCCGCGCCGACATCGACGCCGTGTTGATCGCCTCCCCGGAACACTGGCACGCCCAGATGGCAGAGGACGCCATCGCCGCCGGCAAGGACGTCTACCTGGAAAAGCCCATGACGCTGCGCTTGAACGACGCCCTGCGGCTGCGCGCCTTGATGGATGCCAATCCCCACATGCGGCTGCAGGTTGGTACCCAGTACATGATGGATGGCAAGTACGCCTCCGCTAAGAAGCTGATTGCCGAGGGCGCCATCGGCCACCCGACCTTCAGCCAGACCAGCTACTGCCGCAATTCCATCGGCGGCGAGTGGCTCTACGGCATCGATGAGAACGTGGAGCCCGGCGAGATGCTCGACTGGGAGGCCTGGTGCGGCCCCCTGGGCCTACAGCCCTGGGACACGGAGGTCTACCACCGTTGGCGCCGCTATAGCGCATTCTCCACGGGCATCATCGGCGATCTCCTTGTGCACCAGATGACGCCGCTGGTCTACGCCCTCGATGTGGGTTGGCCGGTGCGCGTGACCGCCTCCGGTGGCCACTACATCGACAAGGCCATGGACAACCACGACCAGATCAACCTGACCGTGGAGTTTGAGAAGGAGCACACCATGGTCGTCGCCGGCTCCACCTGCAACGAGCAGGGCCTGGAGGTCATGGTGCGCGGCCATGAGGCCAACCTCTACCTGGGGGGCAATGACTGTGTGCTGCGCCCGGAACGCATCTTCGTCGACGACATCGATGCCAAGACCTACAACTCGCCGGGCGTCAACTCCCAGGACGAGCTGCGCGTCAACTGGCTGAACGCCGTGCGCACGCGCGAGGTGAATATCAGCACCGTCGAGTTGGCCTCGCGTATCATGGTCATCGTCGACCTGGCCACCCGCTCGATCTGGGAGGGCAGCGCCTTCACCTTCGACCCGGCCACGCTGACCGTCAGCCGAGCCTGAGCGCCGCAGCTTGGCGACTGAGCCCCCGTCCGTGCTGCGCCTGGCCCTGGCGGCCATGGGAACGCGCTTCGAACTCGTCCTGCCCGGCGAGCCGACCCTGTCTGACAGTGCCCTGCGCGCTGCCGGCGAGGCGGCCCTGGCGGAAATCGAAGAGGCGGATCGCCGCCTCTCCCTATTTCGCAGCGACAGCTTGTTATCCCTGATCAACCGCAACGCCTTCGCCCACCCCGTGGGCCTCGACGGCGAGACCTATGATCTGCTGGAGACCGCCCTTGAGGTTCACGCTCTCAGCAACGGGGCCTTTGACATCACCGTGGCCCCCCTGATGGGAGATCGCGGCCTGCACGGCGCCGACAGCAGTGCGGCTCCCGGCCCGCGGGCCGCCGGCTCCCAGGCCGTCGTCCTCAACCGAACGGCCAGCAACGTGCGCTTCACCGATCCCGCCTGCGCGCTCGACCTGGGCGCCATCGCCAAGGGCCACGCCCTGGACCTGGCCGCCCGCACCCTGCGCGAGGCCCGCGTGGAGCGCGCCCTGCTCCACGGAGGCACGAGCACGGTCCTGGCCCTGAAGCCGCCCGCCGGGGAAGACGCCTGGCTCATCAGCCTGGCCCAGGCCAGAGACTCGAAGCCGGTAAGACTCAGCGACGAAGCCCTCTCGGTCTCCAGCGGCCAGGGCCGCCGCGCCCCTGACGGCTCAGGCCATGTCCTCGACCCACGCACCGGCATGGCAATCGCGACCGACGGGTTCTCGGCAGTACGCGCCGCCACCGCAACCCTGGCTGACGCTTGGTCCACCGCCCTGCTCGTGGAGCCCACCCTCGAACCAGGTTCCGTCCCAGCGCATCCTCTGCGCGCAACTCAACTCGTCACGAACGCCTAGTCATGTCCCCCTCATCCCGTCGCACCTTCCTGCGCACGATCGCCGGCAGCGCCGCCGCATCGGCAATCTCACCGCGCCTCCTGTGGGCCGCTCCCCCCCTGCGCCTGGCCGAACCACAGACCGCCGCCGTGCTGGGCGCTGGCCGCCAGGGACGCGCCATCTTGACGGAGCTGGCGAAGATTGACGGCCTGACGGTTGTCGCCGTGTGCGACCCCAAGGAGTCGCGCCGGCGTTCCGGCCTGCGCCGGGCCCGGGGCGCAGAGGGTTTCGCCGAACACCCTGCGGCCCTCGCGAAGAAACCCGACCTGGCCTTCGTCGCCACGCCCAGCCACCTGCACCGCACCGTGGCCGAGGACGCCCTGGCCGCTGGCTGCCATGTGTACTGCGAAGCGCCGCTGGCCACGACGATAGAGGACTGTCAGGCCCTGGCCAGCGCCGCCCGTGAGAGCGGCCGTGTCTTCCATACTGGCATGCTGGGACGCACCAACCCCATCTACAAACTGGCCCGTTCCTTCGTGCGCGGCGGAGCCATCCGTGACATCACCGGCCTGCGCGCCCAGCACAACAGGAAAACGAGTTGGCGTGCACCGGCCTCCACACCGCAAGAAGAGGCCGCCCTCAACTGGCGCCTGGACCCGAATGTCTCCCTCGGCCTGGAAGGCGAGTGGGGCATCCAGCAGTTCGATGTGGCTCATTGGTTCCTGGGCGCCTATCCGACTTCGGTCAGCGGCAGCGGCTCCATCCAGATGCACAAGGACGGGCGCGAAGTGCCCGATACGGTAACGGTTGAACTCGCCTTCCCAGGTGAACGCCGCCTGGCCTACAGCGCGACACTGGCCAACTCCTTCGAGGACACCTATGAGCTCTTTCAAGGCACCATGGGCACGGTCAAGCTGGCCCAGACCGCCGGCTGGCTGTTCAAGGAAGCGGACGCGGCCACCCAGGGCTGGGAGGTCTACGCCAACCGCCAGCACTTCCACAACGAAGCCGGTATCACACTCATCGCCGACGCCACCAAGCTCGCTGCCCAGGACAAGCTAAAGGATGGCGTGGGCCTGCCCTCGCCGCCGCTCTTCTACGGCCTTGAGAGCTTCCTGAAGAGTGTGACCGATGGCACGCCCGTGGAGTGCAGTGCCGACGAAGGCCTGCGCGCCGCCATCGTTGGCATCAAGGCCCACGAGGCCATCACCAACGGCGCCGCCGTCACCATCGACCCCGAGTTGTTCAAGAGCCATGGCTGAATCTAGACTACGTCTGCTGCCCCTGGGCACACGCTTGGGCCTGAGTGCCACGGCCCTCGTCATCCTGGCTGGCCTGTGGGCCTCGGCCACTCACCTGCGCCAGCACCACTCGCCCAAGGACGGGCGCGATGGGATGTCCCTGGAGGACCTGACCGCCTCCTACCACGGCATCGACAGCCCAGCGCCCCTGGTCGATTCCCTGGCCGCGGGCCATCCCGAAGACCTGGCGCCGGAGGAACGCGCCCTGCTCCTCAAATGGCTGCGCAGCGATGGGTTGAGCGCCGGCTACGACAACCCAGATCTCGGTGACCTGACCCCGGCGGAGTTGATCGACTCCACCTGCCTGCCATGTCACGCCCGGGGCGCCGCCGGCGCCGCTGCCAACAATATCGGCGACACAGTGCCACTGGAATACTGGGATGATATCGAGCGCATCGCCTTCTCCAGGGTCGTCGCCCCGGTGCCGACGGAGATCATGATCACCTCGGCCCACACCCACGCCCTCTCCATGTCCATGTTGGCGCTAGTGGTCGGAGCCATCTTCCACTTCACACGTTGGCCCAGGCCCCTGCGCGGCCTGCTTTCAGGACTCTGCGGCCTGGCCCTGCTCACGGACTTCGCCTGCTGGGTACTGTCCCGGGAAACTGCGGAGTTCGTACTCCTGCTGGCGGCCTCCGGCGCGGCCTATGGCCTGTCTCTTGCGGCCATGTTGGTTCTGATTGTCGCCGACCTGTGGCTATCCCAAACAGAAAGCACCTGACCTGGTCAGGTGCTTTCGGGTTTGGATAGCCAACGCTCGCGGTCAGGGACAGATAGTCACGGCCAAGGCATTTGTCAGGTTGGTATACGGCTGGCCGTTGACGACATCGTTGAAGATGAACTGGAAGTAGGCAGTTGTCCCTGCCGTCAGTAGCTGCGACGGGCCATGAGTTCCGAGCAGGTCCACGTTGATCTGCGCCATACCTGATTCATGGATGGGCACCAGCCTGGAGAGACGAGTCTGTGGTTCTCCGACACACAGGTACCCAGCACCCAATGGCGTAAAACCGGTTTCGGTTGAGGCGAAGAAGACCCCCATGCGTTCGGCGGGGCAGGCCGAGGCTTGCAGGTCAAAGTCATTGGTCGAGACACTCGCCGAGCCTTCCAGGATAAGTGCACCAGCCTCTCCACTGGAGTTCCGGGTGGTCAGACAGAAGGTGTCCACCAGATCAGCGGCCACATGTACCAGCCCCGGGTCACTGGGAACCCCCGTTTCATCCAAACCCGGTTCGCCAACAGCAAGCAGACCGTCCGCCAGATCAACCCAGGCGCCGTGACGATGCCCCACGCGCTTTCCGGTCAGCTTCCTCTCCGGCTTCCAACCGTCGGAGGTCTGCTCGAACAGGTAGGTTGCGCCGGGGAGTCCGTGGCCATCAGCGCCTTCGGCTCCCACAGCCAGGCGCCCGCCATCCAGAGACAGACCAGAGACTCCGAAACTGTCAAAGCGCTGGCCATCCGGTGCCTCGATGGCCTGCACAAGTGGATATGAGGGCTGTGTCAGGTCGTAGACATAGACGACCCCGCCGAAGGGGGTCAGGTCTCCCTGTCGCCCAGAGCCCACCGCCAGGCAGTTGTTATCCATGGCCAGGCGCCACCCGTAGTAGTAATGCTCGCCGATTCCCTCTGGCACCAATTTGGCGTCGAAGGTGTAGGCGTTGCCGTCCCAGCGGAACAGGTATACAGAACCAAACCCATAGATACCGCCGCCGTGGCTGCGAGCCCCTACGGCGATCACACTGCCGTCGGGTGTGATACCTACCCCACTTCCAAAGTGGTCGTGCTCATCGTAGTCCGGAGCGTGAAGCACCTGGTCCACAATCCAGGCACTCCCATAATCACGCATAACGGCAACACCGCCACACTGCTCCACCCCGCCATAGTTGCCGTATGAGCCCCCGGCCACGGCGACATTTCTCTGGTCAAGCTGCGCCAGGGCCAATGACTCACCCAAACCGCGCAGTTCGTCATTGAAAGCACCCCATTGGTTTCCGCTGGCTGAAAACGACCAATTCCAGACACCTCCGGTGCGCTCGAACAGATGCACCTCTTCCCGGCCGGGCGCACCAACCAGCAGCGTATCTGATGCCTGGACCAGGGTTGAGCCAAACCCATTGCCATTGTAGCCGTTAGTCGATGTAAGCGATGTTTCTAGCTCCCAACCGCCGTTGCTAAAGCGAAAGAGCAGCACCTCGCCTGTGCCATCGGGTCCCGGGTCACGGTGAGGAAAACCCACAGCCAGGGAACCTCCAAAGATGTCGACGCTGCTGCCAAAGCCCTTCTTGTTGCCGGTGCCCGGCTTGGTAACTGTGTACTCGTCACATTGCCCGGTGGCAAACGGTGCGAGGCTCAGGAGGATGGCTGCGGTGATAGTAGTTCTCATACTCTTGTCTCCAAATAAAGTGTTGTTGGATGCGCCGTCTTCTGCGCAGTCCCTGGCCTCTCTGAATTCTGGGCCTCGGGAGTGCGCTCCCTAGTCGGCCGCCTGCGAAGCTGTTACATGCAGGCCGGCGCCGTCACTGACGGACGTCCAGGTAAGTGCCAACAAACCGCACGGGCATTTGTGCGCCTTCACACAGTTCGCCGATACAAATACGCCCTTATGCCGCACCAGGGGCTTAAGACAAAGTGGCCCACCGTCAATGGCGGCGCACAGTCAGCAGACAGTTTTTTTTGTCACGGACAAAAATGCAGCCGCAAGCCGTCAGTCAGGTTGTAACCGGCGCCTGAGGCCGCTGGGTCGCGGTACCAAAACTGGAAGAACCAGGTACTCCCCGGAGTGATCTGCGCGCTGGCTTGGGGCGGGTTGGTGTAATCCACCAGGTGTGACGCGGCGCCGGAGCCCGTGGAGACGACCTGCAGGCGGTAGACGCCACCCGCCACACAGCGGTTGCCGTCACCGAAGGGGATCTGGCTAGGACTTGGCCCGTAGTAGAAGAGCCCGAACTGGGTCTGTGGCAAATCAATGGCCACCAGGCGCAGATTGTTGGCGGCTACGCTCAAGCTGTTCTGATGGTAGAGCGTGGCCCCCGGGCCTGTGGAGTTGGGCGTCAACGGACAGTAGGTACTCGCCGCGTCAGGCGGGCACCCCAGAGTCAGAACCTGCACTTGCCCGGTCCCGGAGTAGTAGGGGCTCCAGACGCCGGAACCAGGCGAGGCCACGATGAAGTCCGCATAGCCATCGCCGTTCACATCGCCGTTGCCCGCCGCAGACCACCCGATGTTCTGGTACCCGACATTTGAGAGCAGGCTATCCCCGGAGGAACCAGAGTAGATGTGATACCGCCAGGCTTGGGCCTCTCCCGCCAGGACATCCGGGAAGCCATCCTGGTCCACATCGCCCGCCGAAGCCACCGAGCAGCCCAACATGGAATCACAGCTCCCCAGCCAGGAGCGTATATAGCTCCCGGTAGCCCCGGACACCAGATCCACCCGTCCTGGATCCCAACAATGCAACGAGCCATGCCCGCGAGAGCCCACCAGGAAGTCAGCCACACCATCCCCGTCCATGTCTTCCATGCCAGCCACGGACCACCCGAGCTCGCTGGCCTCGTTGTTCCCGTCAATGGTGTAGACGACCGACCCCGTCGCACCGGAGTAGATGAAGAGCTTGCCCTGGTCAGGCAACCAACCACTGCCATCCCAGGACGGAGCTCCCGCGGCCAGCTCGACCACTCCATCTCCGTCCAGATCGCCGACATCAGCCACGCTGTGGCCCATGCTGTAGGCGCCAGATACGGAGCGGATCAGGCTGCCCGTGAGCCCCTCGTAGACATGGGCTGTACTGGCCTGCGGAGCTCCGATAGCGACATCCGGTAGCCCATCTCCGCTCCAGTCACCAATCGTGCACAGGGCGGCGCCGAAGCGCCCGGAGCCCTGCTTCTCCATGAGCAGCCCACCGGTCGCACCGGAGAACACCTTCACCCGCCCGCCGCCCGGGGCACCGACGAGAATGTCACGCACACCATCCAGGTCAACATCAGGCGCCGAGGCCACCGCGAAGCCCAGTTCACGCCCGGCGGCACCACCGTAGAAGGCATGCAGCAGCGCGCCGCCCGATCCACTGTAGACCAGCGCCATTCCCGCGTTGGCCCCCCCCGTGCCGTCACCGGGAGCACCGACAATCCATTCGTCCGCGCCGTCACCGTCCAGGTCGCCCAAGAAGGCCACGGACCAACCAAAGGCATCAGCCGGCGTCGGACTAGTCATCTCATAGAGAACTGTCTGAGAAAAGGCAACCGGCAGCAAAGCCAGCATGGCGCCGAACACTGAAGAGCCTTGTCGCAATGAAATCATGGGTATCTTCAAGTCATCTGCGGTTTATTGGGTACGGGTCGCACCACATGATTCTAATGCAAGACCGGGATTTTATCTGTGGATTGCCTGCTTGGCCCCCGCCAGAGCGCAAGGACAGGTGCTTTACGCGCAGCAGCACTGGAGGACATCATCAGCGTTGATGAGGATAGACGACGATGATGCCCTCGACGCCGTCTTCACTGGCCAGAGTTGGAGTGGCCTCGGCCTGAACATCCGAACCAAACGCTCGCTCCAGGGCGGCGGTTGGTCACGCCTGCCTGCCGGCAACTGCACCTGGAATCCCAATCCCTGGCCGGTGGCGTGACGCGCGCCCAGTTGCCTTTGCTGGGCTCGGACCCGGGCCTCTATTCTGGTTCCGGCGCAGCGCCATTGGCTTCGGCTCGACCTCCAATGACCAAGCGCAGGATTCCCGCCAGCACCACTAGCCCTCCAACAAGCGCACTGGATGGCGGGCTCTCTCGGAGGACCAGCCAGGCCAGGAGGATGCCGATGACCGATTCGCCTAGCAGCGTGACTGAGACGCTGGCCGCCGGCAGGTAGCGCAGGGACCAATTGTAGGCAGAGTGACCGAGGAGTTGTGGCACGAGTGCCAGGGCCACCAGTGAACCGTAGGTGGCGGCACTCCAACCGAAGAGGTGCTGACCACTGACGGCACAGGCGCCGAGCAGGAAGAGGCTGGCTACCCCGTAGCAGGCGACAAGGTAGCTGGCAATTGTGAGCAGTGGTCGCACACGGCGGCCCAGCAGGAGGTAGACGGCGGCCAGGATAGCGCCCGTGACAGCCAAGCAGTCGCCCCCCAGGGCGCTGGCCGAAACATCCAGGTCGCCGACCCCGATAACCAAGGCTCCCAGCATGGCGATGGCGATGGCCTGCCAGGTGCGGCGACTGACTCGATCGCGGGTGAAGAGCGGTGTCATGAGACCCGCCCAGAGGGGCACCGTGTTCACGAGCAACAGACTCGACGCGATGCTCGTGTGGCTCAAGGAACTGATCCAGGTCAGAAAGTGCAAGGCCAGGGCCAGGCCCGCACCGACCAGGCACAGGTGCTCGCGCCTGGGCAGGGCAACGATAGTGCGCAGGCCGCTGCGTCCGACCCAGGGCAGGATGACCAGGGTGGCGAGCGTCAGACGCCAGGTGGCCTGAACCAGGGGCGGGGCCTCGTCCGAGAGGCGCACGAAGAGGGCGCCCGTGGCAACGGCACAGACGCCGAGCAGCAGCACCGGGGCGGGCGGGGCCGGGGGTCGTTCCCGCGGCTCCGCCATCAGGCGATGAGGCTCAGGGCAGCGGGCAGAACTCGGGCCTCCACGCGGCGGGCGGGGAGGATCTCTCCGTCCAGGACCAGGAAGGAACCGGCGTCGAGTTCAAGGGAGAAGGTCGTCACCTGCCGGTAGTCCACGAGCGGCGAGTTAACGTGCTTGCCCTTGAAGACCGCCAGCAGCATGCCAAGTAGCTTGAAGCGTCCGGCTGCGCGCACCAGCACGAGATCGACCAGACCGTCATCCAACAGAGCGCGCGGCGCCATCATCATGCCGGAGCCAACAAAACGCGTGATACAGGCGGTGCCCATCAGCCATTCACCAGGAGCACCGTCGATGGCCACTGCCGGATAGGTGAGGCGCCAACGACAGATCTCGCGCAGGGCGGCCAGCGTGTAGCGCGCGCTACCCAGGAAACGCAGGGGTTCTGAGCGTCGGTTGATTTTCGCCACGGCTCCCCACCCGACCACATTCATGGAGTGCATGAACACGCCATCCACGTCCAGCTGCAGGAGGTCCAGCGGGCGCGTCTTGGCGGCCACTAGCCGCTCCAGGGCGACGGCTGCCTGCGCCATCCCCAACTCGACGGCCATGGAGTTGCCGGAGCCCGCGGGCAGGAGTCCCAGCGGCGGGCGTTCGGACGCTGCGTGCTCCATCAGGCCCTCGACGACCTCCAGCACGGTTCCGTCGCCGCCCACGGCCACGACGCCCGCCACGGAGGAGAGATCTACCTCAGCCACGTGCGCGCGCCCGTGGCCGGCGCGCTCCGTGATGAAGATCTCGACCGCTTTTCCAGCATCACGCAGGCGCGCGGCGGCCTGCTCGGCTACGCGCTGGGCTCGCCGGCCACCGGCAAAGGGATTGACGATGAAGAGGTACATGGCTCAGGAGTCGAAGCGGTAGGCGTCGGCCGTCGGCTTCAGCGGGCGGTTGAGCCACAGGGGCCGCCGCAGGCCGCCCGGACCCGGCGCGGGCGTAGTCTTGGCCTTCCACTCCTGGTAGACCCGGCGCGAAGCCGCCGTATCGACGAAGATGTCACCATATCGATCACCAGGCCGCGTGGGGGACACGGTCACCTTCTGGTGCCAACAGTGCATGCCGCTGACCGGATCTGGTTGCACGGGGAAACAGAGGTTTTGGTTGACGCCGATCTCGTCCCACCAGACGCGCTCGGTGTTCGGATCCGTACTCTTGTGGGCCATTGCACCCTGGCGCTGGCGCAGCAGGAAGGTGCTGCCGCTGCGCTCGATCTTCACCGTCGACGAAGCGGCCTTCTGCCCGCCCACGGAGTCAAACATGCGCCAGCGGCCCAGATGATGGGAGCACGCCACAACGCCCGGATGAATGCCCTCCGTGACCCAGACGCGCACGACGAAGTAGCCGATGGCCGTCGTAACGCGCGCCAGGCCCTTGTTTTCCAGGCCCAGGGCCACGGCATCTTCCGGGTGCACCCAGAGCGGATTGGTGTGGGCGATCTCACCCAGCCAGGGGGCGTTACCCGAGCGCGTGTGAATCAGTACGGGCAGGCGGAAGGTCGGGATTAGCGTCCGCTCGCCGGCCGCCTCATCGAGCTCGCGCCAGTGCACATGGGAGCGCACATATGCCGGCAGGGAATTCGCTCCGTACCCCCACTCTTCCAGCGTGGGCGAACGCAGCTCCAGCTTCTTGCTGGGCGTCGGCAGCCCCAGGCGTGTCTTGCCATCGCCCGTGTCCACACCATTGTCCGCCGGCGCCTCGAAACGTTCCTGGCCCTTGTAGGGCACCGCAAAGGCGCCGCGCGAGCGCATGTACTCCAGGGGGCTCTGCCCTTCGGCCGCCGCTGCAGCGGGCAAGCCGGGCACGGCGTTATCGAAGACATCCGCCCAGTACTCGTCCATGGTGATCGGTTCGCCTGGCCGTTGCTTGGATTCGAACCAGCGCCGAATACCGAGTTCGCCGTCCCCGTCGATGGCCCAACTGAGAGCAATCCAGAACTCCGCCTCTTCCCATACCTCACCCGGGTTGGCCTCCCGTGTGTCGCCAACACTATCGCCCTCAAGCTCGCGGAAGCGTCGAATAACTGGCTGGCGAAAGCCAATCCAGGTGGCCGCGTGGGTTTCCTGGCTCATGACATCATGGCGTTCCGGCGCCAGCCCCATGGGCAGGATGTAGTCGGCCCATTGGGCGGACTCACACCAAATCGGCGTCAGGGCCACATGGCAACCAACCCGCTCCTCGTCCTCCAGCATCTCGATCCAGCTGGCGCCATCCGGGTTGGTCCACACCGGGTTGTAGACGCGCGAGAAATAGGTGTCGATGCGGCGTTCCTGATCACGCACCAGATGCGGCAGCAGGAAGCTCATCTCGTAGTGGGCCAGGGGCCATTCGCGCGGCCAGAGCAACTCGTTCCAACGTCCGTGGGGCGGCGGGTTCTCGCTTGGCTTGGGCACGAACTTGTCCCAGGAGTTCGGGTTCAAGCCGCCGGGACGTCCGAAGCTGCCGGTGAGCACATGCAAGAGCACCAAGGCCCGCGCCACCTGCCAACCACCGAGGTTGCCGCTGGCAGTGTTGCGCCACAGGTGGCTGGCGAACTTGCCCTCGGCCGCCTCGATCTCATCGGCCAGGAGGGCCACGGTGGCGGCGGGAATGCGGCACTCTTCGGCGGCGAACTCCGGCGTGAACTGACCGTAATGCGCGGCGAGCAGCGCGAGGAAACGCTCGAAGTCGACCTCTTCCGCATCCGGCTCCAAGATGGCCAGGGCTTCTTCCCAATTCGTCCAACGTCGAATGAAGTCGCGGTCGAGGGCGTCGCGCAGAATCAACTCGCGGGCCACTGCCAAGAGCAGTGCTGCTTCACTGCCGGGCCAAGGCGAGATCCAATGGTCAGCACGGGAGGCGGTATTCGAAAGGCGCGTGTCCAACACCGCCAGGCGCGCTCCTGCATCGAGGCGTTCGACGATGCGCTGGGCGTGGGGATTGAAGTAGTGGCCGGTCTCCAGGTGCGCCGAGAGCAGCAGGATAAAACGGGCCTCGGAATAGTCCGGCGACGGGCGGTCCGCACCGCACCACAAGGAGTAGCCCACACGCGCCGCGCCGGAGCAGACGTTGGTGTGACTGTTGTGGCCGTCGATCCCCCAGGCCGCCAGCATGCGCAGGGCAAAGTGATCCTCCCCGGGACGACCCACATGGTACATGAGTTCCTCATGGCGCTCTTCCTTGAGGGCCTTGGCGATGCGCCCGCCGAGGTCTTCGAGAACCGTCTCCCAGGAGACCTCCTCAAAGTGACCCTCGCCACGCTTACCCACACGGCGCAAGGGACGCAGGATGCGTTCCGGATCGTGCACTTGATTCAGTGTCGCCGGACCCTTGGCGCAGGTACGTCCGCGGCTGCCCGGGTGCAGCGGGTTGCCCTCGAAGCGTGTGATGACGCCGCTCTCCTTGTCGACAAAGGCCACCAGACCACAGGCTGATTCGCAGTTGAAACAGATGGTTGGAATGCAGCGGTAGTGGCGCTCGCTGCGCTCCGGCCAGGCCGTGGCGTCGAGCTCTGTCCAGTCGCCCCACTCCTCCAAGGGCGGGCCGGTCTCCAGTTCCCAGGGGCTGGTGCGGCTCTGTTGTTCGTCGCGTGTCACAGGTTTACCTCAACTGATGGGAATTGACTGGCCGGCTCGAACAAAGAGATCCTCTTCCGAGGCCAGGCCGACGAGCACCAGGAGCGCGGCCACGAGGACCAGGCCGCCGGCCTGGGGAAGGAACAGCAGCACGCACAGCGGCAGGCGGATGCCGAGCAAAATGCCGATCAGGCGGTGGCGCCGGGCCAGGGGGCCGCGGGCCAGAAGGTCGTGGGCGCGGGCATACTCGTCGCCGCGCCCGACGGGCTGCCAACGCTCCTGACCATGGGTCCAGGTGAAGAGCCCGTGCAACACCAAGGCCAGCACCAGGATGAGGCGCGTACACTGAAACTGGAACTCGGAAGCGGAGAGGCCCGCGGCGAGCAGGACCATGACCAGGGCGGCACCCGCCAGAACAGCTTGGACGACCAGGTGCGGCGCCAAAAAGCGCTGCAACCAATAGGGCCGCCCCTTGGCCTGGCCGAGCAGCCAGGCGGTGTAGGCGGCGGTGACAACCGCGGCCAGGCCCGTCGGTATCGCCAGCCAGAGTCCACCGGGCCCGATCACGCCCAGGCCCGCCAACAGATAGGGCACGAGCAGCAGCCCGTAGGCGCCGATGACGAGCGAACCGCGCGCGATCCACGAGCGCATGTTCGGGCGCCGCAGGATCAACATGAAACGATCCGGGCGCTTGAGGTCTGCCACCAGCAGCACGGCTGTCAGCAGCAAGAAGCAAAGCGCCAGGAGGGGCACCGCCAGGCTGCCGGATCCGTGACCGTCACCGGTGAGCAAGAGCGGTAGGCCCGCCAAGAATGTTCCGGCTGCCAGGGACTTGGTGAACAGGTAGGCCGAGACCCTGGTCCCCCAGGTTAGCGAACGCGGTACATCGTACGTGGTGCGGGCGTCGTCCTGCGCCGCGCCCAGGGCACGCTGCTCAGCGGCGCGGAAGAGCTCAGCGTCAAGGCGCGGGCCGGGCACCTGCTGAGACCAGAGGAATCCTCCCGCGGAGCTCGTGGCTAGCGGCTGCAGTCCAGCGGACGAGGCCCGTCGGTAGATGACATTGGGCCCGGTTCCTACCTCGGGCTTGCGCACGGAGAGCTCGCCCTCCGGGGCCGAACTAACCAGGCCAGCCACGCGGCTCTCGGCATCATCGAAGTCCCCGGGAACGATGGCCTCCGTGGGACACACGACAGCACAGGCTGGCGCCAGGCCCGACTCCAGACGGTGGGCGCAGAAGTGGCACTTGGAAGCCGTGCCGCGCACAGGATCAATGTGCAAGGCATCGTAGGGACAGGCCTGCATGCAGCCCTTGCAGCCGATACAGAATCTGTGGTCCAGATCCACAATGCCGTCCGGACGCTTGCTGAGCGCCGCCGTGGGGCATATCTCAACGCAAGGCGGCTGACTGCACTGGTTGCAGCGCAACACGGTGAAGCTGCGTCGCGTCTCCGGGAAACGCCCGCTCTCCGTGTACTTGACCCAGGTACGGAAGCTCCCCAGGGATACATCGTTCTCCGACTTGCAGGCCACGGTACAAGCGTGGCAGCCGATGCAGCGGGTCTTGTCTAGGATGAAGCCGAGGCGCACGTGGGCAGCCTAACTGCGCGGGAACAAGAAAGGGAGGGCGCGTCGCGTGCGTGACTTCAGCGCAAGGGAACGCGCAGCAGGCTGCCGGCCTTGAACACTCCGCCGTCAAAGTGCCCGACCACCGGATCATCGCCGAGAATCAGGACGTGGCTGTGGTTGCGATCACCGAAGTGGGTCAGGACACCCCCCTGGCCATCTGCAAAGAACCCGACCACCAGGCCGTGCTCATGGCTGGACGCCAGGTGGAAGGGGTCGTTTTCCGGGGGCAGATTCTCCGTGGCATAGGGGCACATACCGTTGAGCACATGGAGTTCGAGGCCGTCGATGCCGCCCTCCACCTCGAAAGGGAAGGGGCCTTTCTCCGGCAATCCCGCCGCGCCAGCCATGTCCGCCAGATGCTCTTCGAGCTGCTCCATGTCCATGTCGCTGGGCAGCTGGCTCTCTGACCAGGCGCTGACCTGGGTCACGACAAGCAAGGTCGCCTGCTCGCCCTCGGGCACACCCGCCGTTGTGACACACTCGGCGGGCCCCGTCACACGGCCGATCCAAACGGTACCGTTGCGCACCAGGATCTCTCCGGTCAGGCCGGCCACGGCACCGATACCCCAGGTGCCCGGGCGAGCGGCGGCCTCGGCCAGGTCGACGCGCCCCTCGGTCTGGCCACCACTCAAGACAGTTTTCAGCTCACCCCAGCTGCTCAGGGGTTCATCCCAACCGCTGCTGGTACTGGCACAGGAGGCCGTGAGGGTGAGAAGCAGGATAGCGGCGGCGGAGTTGAGGTTCATGGCGGAGGCGCAGCTGGGGAAAAAAGCGTGTGATAAGTGCGGGTCAGAACGCAGCATTGAACAGCAGCCAGCCCGACCTGACAAGCCCCCGCCCGCAGGCTGATGTTCGGGCTGTGTGAGTGGCCCAGCGGGGACCTACTTCAGCAGTTGCACTTCGCTGAAGCCCAGCTTGTGCGATCCCACGGCTCCGTCCCTGGCATCCAGGATGCGTATGTCTATCTCGCGCACCTTGATCGGCTTGGCGAAACGCAGCTCTGTCTTGCGCAGGACATGGGGATCCATCGTCACGGTGTAGGTATCACGCCCATTGATGACAACCTCAAAGCGCGCCACCCGCGCCAGCTGCTTTTCATTGAGGCGTGGCCAAGCATGGCTAAAGAGCATGCGTCCGGCGCGAGTCGAGCGGCGCAGGCGTATCTTGAGGCTGGGGTTCGCATCATTGCTGGCGCACTCCCAGCGTGTGCCATGCTTTCCGTCAAAAGCCTGGCTGACTTCATAGCCACCACCGAACTTGCTCGAAGCCTCAAAACTCGCCTGGGCTTTATTTAGCAGGCACAACTCATGATCCTGGGCATACCCCAGGGACTCCGGGGGAAAGGCACCCTCCAAGTTCACGGACAAGGTGGATGACTCCACAATGGCCTGCTCTGGCACATAGTCCCGGTCTTCTGGCTCGCGTAGGAGGCACACGCGCACGCCGAACTCGTGCACGCCGGTTTTCCACAAATCGAGTTGCGCATCGATGCGCTGAACGCCCAGAGGCTCCTTGGAATTGACAGCCACCCGTTCAACGACCTCCGCCTCGGCTGCGCCCGGTTGCTTGACCAGGAACTCCGCGTACTCAACTCGTGGGCCAAGGCCGCTCTCCCCGCCCCATTCGAACTCGGACAAGGTCTTGGGACCAAAACCAGTCAGCCAGACAACAACCGGCGCCTTGGCCAGAACGCGAAACCGCGCACCTGCCTCCTCGGACTCCAGCAGGTGTAACCGCTCATCCGGATCGCGCTTGGCACCGGTGCTGGGCGCCGTGGCCCGCTCGAGGAATAGGAGTGCCAGGAGCGTATCCACGAGTGCGTTATCGCCGTACCAGCCACCTTCGGGCTGTTGAACTCGCAGGAGATAGTCAGCGCCGGTGGCGTACCAATCCACGCCCCCCACGACGCGCTTCTTGAGCAGACTGCCCAGGCGTTCCATGCCGTAGATGTGGAAGTAGTGATGCCCTCCGCCTGGATTTATGGTCCAGGTCATGTTGCGCTCCATCCAGGCCAAGCCACCTGTGATGCCCGCGCTCGCCTTGCGCTTCAGATGCGACTCCAACTTGTCACCCAAGACCTCTTCGGCCAGGTGTAAAATCGTAATGCCGGCACTCGTCATGGAGCCGCGATAGCCTGCATCAGGGCGGTAGCTAAAGGCCGCCGTCTTGATGCGCCCCTTGCTCGGATGGTCCCAGGTGTCCTCCTGTCCCATACACTGCAAGGCCCCCAAGA
>PVBE011597368.1_pt1 | contig 51755 bp, 41 predicted proteins | sample 1631181 | NCBI WGS metagenome assembly PVBE01 (sample SAMN08397723, study PRJNA350692) | Marine metagenome, whole genome shotgun sequencing project. | isolation source: water | place: Pacific Ocean | collected 2012-04
CTCAACATGGCGGACTTGGCTGAGCGTCTTCCCGAAGTGCTCGACACCCGGACAGTAATCGTTGCGTTCGGATTCCTTGTGGTTGGCGTCAGTCTGAAGATGGCTTTGTTCCCGCTTCACCTTTGGCTGCCTAACGCATACGCATACGCACCATCTGCAGTAACCGCGTTTCTCGCGGCGACAGCCACTAAGGTTTCGGTTTACCTGCTACTACGGTTTTTTTTCACCGTCTTCGGGTATGAATTCGCTTTCGACAGGATGCAGCTGTGGATCTTCTTGATGCCATTGGCTCTAGTCGGAATCGTGACCGCCTCGCTAGTTGCGATCTTTCAAAACAACATCAAACGTATGCTTGCGTACTCGAGCGTCGCGCAAATCGGCTACATGGTGTTAGGAATTAGCTTCGCCTCCGTGAACGGTTTGACCGGGGGAATCGTGCATCTTTTCAATCATGGCCTGATGAAATGTGCACTGTTCCTTGCCCTGGGATGCATTGTCTACCGTTGCGGTGCCGACCACATCGACGAAATGCGTGGCCTTGGGCGCACTATGCCCTGGACGATGGCCGCGTTCGTCGCCGGTGGGCTCAGCCTCATCGGGGTACCGATGACGGTTGGATTTATCTCGAAATGGTACCTGGTCGTGGCAGCTCTAGAACGAGGCCTGTGGCCCGTGGCCGCGGTAGTTTTGTTCAGCTCCCTTCTCGCCGCCGTCTACATTTGGCGTGTCGTTGAAGTCGCCTATTTCGAGGCACCATCAGCGGTCGAGGGAGAAGGCTCGGTGCGTGAGGCCCCGCTTGCGATGCTGATCCCAGTATGGGCTCTGGTAGTAGCGATCTTTTACTTCGGTATCACAACGGAGTTTACGGCGGGTATCGCACGCCAAGCTGCAGAGTCGCTTCTCAGGGTGGCCTCGTGAATCCCTCAACTGCTGTCTGTGTGGCCGTGGCCCTGCCCCTGATCGGGGCCCTGCTGGTCGTCTCCCTGCGCCGCTGGCCAAATGCGCGCGAGGCGGCGAGCTTGATTACCGGTGGCACTCTTTTCGGCGTGGTTCTGTCGCTTCTCCCCGACGTTCAGTCGGGTGCTCGTCCCGAGGCGCAACTGGTCGAGGTGATGAGCGGCCTGTGGCTAGCCTTCAGGTTAGAACCACTTGGCATGTTGTTCGCGCTCGTTGCCTCTGGTCTTTGGATCGTTACAACGACTTACGCGATCGGCTACATGCGCGGACATCACGAAAAAGACCAAACCCGTTTCTACGCCTGCTTCGCAATCGCCATCTCCGCCGCGATGGGTGTAGCGATGGCTGCGAACTTACTTACGCTTTTCGTGTTTTACGAGATTCTAACCCTCTCAACCTACCCTCTCGTTACCCACCACCGCACCGAAAATGCGATGCGTGCGGGCAGAGTGTATCTGGGAATACTGATCGGTACTTCGGTGGGGTTCTTGCTGTTAGCGACCATCTGGACCTGGCATCTGGCCGGAACGCTCGACTTTCGCCCCGGCGGTATCCTGGCGGGGCGTGCTGACAACTGGGTCCTCGGCATATTGTTGGCGCTGTTCGCCTTTGGCACCGGCAAGGCGGCTTTGATGCCATTTCACCGCTGGCTCCCAGCCGCGATGGTCGCCCCAACTCCAGTCAGCGCTCTCCTGCACGCTGTGGCAGTGGTAAAGGCGGGCGTCTTTACGGTCATGAAAATCGTTGTCTACATCTTTGGCATCGATCTCTTGCACGATACCGGACTGAGTGAATGGCTAATGTACGTTGCTGCGTTCACCATCATCGCCGCATCACTCGTCGCGCTCACAAAAGACAACTTGAAAGCACGACTCGCCTACTCGACGATAAGTCAGCTCTCTTACATCGTTCTTGGAGCTGCTTTGGCCACTAGTGCTGGAGTCCTCGGCGGTAGCATGCATATCGCCATGCATGCGTTTGGCAAAATCACCCTCTTTTTCTGTGCCGGAGCGATCTACGTCGCTGCACACAAGACGGAAATTAGCGACATGAACGGCATAGGTCGCACCATGCCAATCACTATGATGGCCTTCTTCGTCGGCTCGCTCAGCGTTATCGGCCTGCCACCATTCGGGGGTTCGTGGAGCAAGTGGTTCCTGGTCCTCGGCGCGCTTGAAGCAGAGAAAACCATCTTCATTGCGGTTCTAATTATCAGCTCGCTGTTGAACGTCGCGTACCTGATGCCGGTGGTAGCAAGGGCTTTCTTCGTCGCCGCTCCAGAGACAGGGCCGAGCAGCGCGGCCGCACACCAGGGTCATGAGGTAAGGAGGGCAAAGGACGGATCTTCGATTAACGAAGCCCCCGGTTTCTGCCTGGTAGCGCTCTGCGTAACGGCAGCAGGGTGCCTCGCCCTCTTCTTCTTCGCGGATACCATCTACCAGCTGCTAACTCCCATCGTGAACGTGAACCCATAACGCACCATGCCAGAAAACGCCAACACTGACAGCCACGAGCATCGCTCTAGCGCCAACGTAGTGGATCCTGCTCAAAGCGACAAAAAATACTGGCTCGACGACCCGGGGAATGTCAAAAAAATATACCGCAGCCTTTGGATCCTCTGCGCCCTTCTAGTTGCAGCTGATCTCTTTTACGAAAAGCATATCGAGTTTCCTGTCGAGGGTTTTCTTGGGTTTTTCGGTTTTTATGGCTTTGTCTCCTGTGTATTACTAGTGCTAGCGGCCAAGCAGCTACGCAAGATCGTGGGCCGGGACGAGGATTACTATGATCGATAGTTTCCCGCCTGGTTGGCTTTTGATCTTTGGGGGGCTACTGGTCCCGCTTTTTCGTGGGCGCTTACGCTCAGCCTACATGCTACTTCTGCCGGCGCTCGGCTTCCTTCAATTACTGTTGCTACCGCACGGGGAGCTCCTGCAAGTCTCTATCTTCGATTACTCCCTAACACCTGTGCGTGTGGATCCGCTGAGCCTTGTGTTCGGTTACATCTTTCACATCGCGGCGTTTCTCGGCATGATCTTCGCTCTCCGAGTAAAGGACTGTGGCCAACACGTTGCTGCGTTCGTCTACGCGGGAAGTGCCATCGGCGCAGTTTTCGCAGGCGATCTGATCACGCTTTTCGTTTACTGGGAGATCGCGGCAATCTCCTCTGTCTTCTTGATCTGGGCACGCCGTAGCGACCGCTCATATCGAGCCGGTATGCGGTATTTAATCTTCCAGATAGCATCCGGCGTGCTACTTCTTGCGGGAACGCTGGCGCATTTCTATCAAACCGGGTCTCTTGCGTTCGACTATCTCGGGATCAACAGCATGGGTGGTACGTTGATTTTGATCGCCTTCGGCATCAAGTGCGCCTTCCCTCTGTTACACAATTGGCTGGAAGACGCGTACCCGGAAGCTACCGTGACCGGAACAGTGTTTCTCAGTTCTTTCACAACCAAGATGGCCGTCTACGCGCTGGCGCGAGGCTTCCCCGGGACCGAACAGCTGATTTGGATTGGGGCCATGATGGCCGCTTTCCCAATTTTCTACGCCGTAATCGTCAACGACCTTCGACGAGTACTTACCTACAGCATGAACAACCAGCTAGGTTTTATGGTCGTCGGTGTTGGCATCGGTACAGAACTGGCCCTTAATGGGGCTGTGGCACACGCTTTTGCTGACATTCTTTTCAAGGGTGTGCTGTTCATGTCGATGGGCGCGGTGCTGCTGCGCACGGGCACAGTAAAAGGCTCCGAGCTCGGCGGCCTATACAAATCCATGCCATGGACGGCCACCTTCTGTATCGTGGGTGCTGCTTCGATCTCTGCTTTCCCCCTCTTCAGCGCTTTTGCCACCAAGTCAATGATCCTTTCGGCAACCGCTGAGAATCACTACGCCTTTGTTTATTTCGTCCTATTGTTCGCCTCCGCGGGCGTATTCCATCATTCCGGTATCAAGATTCCCTATTTTGCTTTCTTCGGACACGACTCTGGAATTCGCTGCAAGGAGGCCCCACGAAACATGCTGATAGCCATGGGCTTGGCAGCTTCCTTGTGCATCGGGATTGGTGTCTTCCCAGGCGTGCTTTACAACATTTTACCGTTTCCTGTCGACTACGAACCGTACACGGTCACCCACGTCATTACTCAGCTGCAACTTCTGTTTTGGTCCGCCGTTGCATTCGCTTGGTTAAATTGGGTCGGCTTGTACCCCCCCGAGCTTAGGTCTGTCAACTTAGACAGCGATTGGATTGTCCGTCGACTCGTGCCGAGGATGTTTGGGCCGGTCACGCGCGCGTTTGCCCGCTTGTGGACGGGAATACTCGATCAGCTCGGCCGACGTGCGACCGCCACATTGCAGACGGTCCACCGCCATCACGGGCCACAAGGGGTTCTCGAGCGAACATGGCCGACGGGCAGTATGGCCTTGTGGGTCGCGATATTACTGGCGCTGATCCTGCTTCTATACTATCTCTGATATCAAGCCCGGCCAACGCCAGCGCGTTTCACAATATCTTTATAAGTCATTTAGATTCAGTAACTTACCGTTACTATATTCATCGTGGGTTTTCTCTAGTCTCGGTGCCCGGACCGACTTCCACCGACTTTGCAAGCGGCTTGGTCTCGGCATCCTTTTCTCGCTTGCCCACTGTTCCCTGTGCCGGCATCTCGCAGTTACCACGAAAGGTTGCACCCGGCTCAATAGCGAGACTCCCTGTCACGATCTTTGCGTCTACTATCCCGCCGGTGCGAATCATGAGCCGTTCTTTCACCTGAACATTGCCTCGAAAAGTTCCCCGAATTTCAAGTTCACCCGCAACGATTTCAGCGTCCACCTCGGCCGTTGCACCGAGGATCAACTTCCCCCGCGACTTCACATTGCCCTCGAAACGTCCATCGATCTGCACGGTCCCCTCAAACTTCAACGTGCCGTTGATGTGCGTTCCTTCGGCGAGGTGCCCGTCAAGTTCCCCGGCGAAGTCATTCATCAGATGCTACCTCCTGTGCTACTCAACAACTGTTCGTATAGTCGCTCAAGCTCTTCCAGTGAAGAAAAGCGAACTTCGATCCGTCCTTTTTCCTTGCCGTGAATCTTCACCGGCGCTCCCAGCGCTCGTGCCAATCGTTGTTGTGCCATGAGAGTATCCGGATCTTGCTCGTTGGTTGCCGCAGCCTTTGAATCTTCTTGCCGCGCCGTACGCACCCGTGCTTCTGTTTGTCGAACGCTCAAGCCATGCGATGCGACTGTCTCCGCCAGACGTATTTGCGCCCCCGGGGTTTTAAGGCCGAGCAGAGCCCGCGCGTGCCCCATACTCAACGACTCAGAAATCAAGAGTTCCTGGACTCGCTCCGGCAACGCAAGTAGTCGGAGGTAGTTCGCAACCGTGCTGCGTTCCCGGCCAACCCGCTCCGCCACTTGCTCCTGTGTGAGGCCCGCTTCGCTGGCAAGAAACTCGTAGGCACGCGCTTCTTCAAGGGGGTTGAGGTCCTCTCGTTGAATATTCTCGATCAGCGCCAGCTCGAGGGCCTCCAGTGTTGTTGCCTCCCGGATGACAACGGGGACGCTATGCCATCCCGCCCGCTGAGCCGCGCGCCACCGTCGTTCACCGGCGATGAGTTGAAAACCCTCGCCCTCCCGTCGAACGACGAGGGGCTGCAGCATCCCACGGTCACGTAGAGACACCGCCATGCTCTCAAGGGCTTCTTCGTTGAAGCTTTCTCGCGGCTGTCGCGGGTTTGGCCGAACGCGATCGATGTCGACTTCAGCTAAACCTCCGGGTGTTTCTTGCCTCTTTTCTTCTGTAACGACTATGCCTGGTGGCAGCGCCGCGGCCGCCGGAGACTGCGGCAAAAGGGCCTCAAGCCCCCGCCCGAGCGCCTTCCGTTCCATGGTTCACAACCTCACGCATAAGGGATAGGTAGCTCTGCGCGCCAGTGGAGCGCGGAGCATATAGGTTAATCGGCTTGATGTGACTCGGTGCTTCCGCAAGCCTCACGTTACGCGGTATCACCGTATCGAAAACCGGTTCATCTAGGTGTGATCGCACTTCAGCCTCGACTTGCCGTGAAAGGTTCGTGCGTTCGTCAGCCATGGTCAGAAGAATCCCCTCGACGGCCAGCCCCGGGTTCACCGCAGTGCGCACACGCGCGATAGTATCGAGAAGGTCTGTCAAACCTTCGAGTGCGTAATACTCACACTGTATCGGTACCAACGTGCTATCCGCAGCGGTTAGGGCATTTACTGTCAGGAGTCCTAGCGACGGAGCGCAATCGATCAGAATGAAATCATACTGCTCGCGCGCCACTTCTAGAGAGCGTTTCAGCTGGAACTCACGGTGGTTGGATCCAACCAGCTCGACCTCAGCCCCGACCAACCGACGGGCAGACGGTATCAATTCGAGACTGTCGAAATAGACCGTTTGCACGGCTTCGGACACCGGCGCAGTACCGAGGAGAACTTCGTAGCTACTCGGGGTTTCCTCGTCAACCGTTATGCCCAGGCCACTGGTAGCATTGCCTTGTGGGTCGAGGTCAATAAGCAGAGTTGACCACTCGGCGGCGGCCAGGTTGGCAGCCAAGTTGACCGCCGTTGTTGTCTTACCGACGCCTCCTTTTTGGTTGGCGATGGCGATGATCTTTGCCATGGGCGCACATTAGCAGAACGCTCCATAGATGGCGACCGGTTGTTCCACGTGGAACAACCGGTCGCCATCTATAAACACTTTGTTCCACGTGAAACGTTTGCCTCCGCTGTTTCCTCGATTCCTCTAGGCTTCCCTAGTGGGCCGTCAGGCGGAAAAACGTTGGTTGCTCTGACCCACTTGTCCTAATCTTGCGGTATCTCTAGGCTAACCGCATATCCGTTGTCGAGGTGTGGAAGGTTCAGGATCCGCCGGATAGTCCACCCGGCGTGCACGGCCGGTCCCCACTCTGGATCAGGCGTCGCGCGAACATCCAGGGCGCCTGCCGACAGGTAACGCCGCAGGGCACGAAGAGTTTCTTCGCCGACGAATATAATGGCCCTACCCCCCGGTACCATTAGAGACGAGCCGAGGCCAAGCAAGCCACTCCACCCTGTCCAAGCCCGTGAGGTCAAAACATGAACCGATGCTGGCTCCAGTTCGCCGCAGGCGAGTTTTTCCTCGAATCTGCCTTCGATTACCCTAGCATCTTCGAGTTCAAGCGCGTCCACAACTTCTCGCATAAAGCTCGCCTTCTTATTATTTGCCTCTACTAGAAGGCATTCACGGCCCGCATCAAGTATCTTGAAGGGAAGACCCGGGAAACCTCCGCCAGATCCGGCACAGAGTATGTTCGGGCCGGCGCCGCCAAGCAGTGACATTGCCATGGCTGGTTCAGCGAAATGCCGTTCGATCGCGATGTGGCGATCGCGAATTGACGTTATGTTAATTGCTGCGTTCCAGCGCTCCAGCAACGCCAGATATACTGCAAATTTCTGAGCTTGGACTGTTTCCAGCGGCAGGCGGTGCTTGTTAAAGATTTGGCTAATCTCTTCGACAATGACCGTGGCAGCGCCGACAAGGCAAAAGAATGAATTGCCACAAGTTATTTCAAGCCAACTTCCGTCGGTTAAAGCGAAGGAGATCTTCTCGTCTGTTAGCGACCGAACAACTTCAATAATCTTTTTTGCCGAGATGGCGATTTCCCCGGGTTCCTTAACCTGGGCTTCGACGACACGTACCGACTCGGATTCGATTTCGGTTTCGGAAACCTCTCCCCCAAGTTTTACGTTCCCCGCATCAATATGCGCTAGCACTTCCTCGAAAGTCTTTGCAGGCAACTCGGGGTGCTGTTTGTTCCAATTCTCAACATCTCGCGCGTGCGCCGGTTCGCCAGCAACCAATATTAGGAAATCGCCTTCGGCCCGCAAAAATATATTTGAAAGAATCGGAACAGTTTTTTTCTTTTCGGCAACCTCCTGGAGGAATTGGAGCTCGCCAAGTAAGGATTCTTGACTTACAACAAATTTCATTACTACTAGTCCATTATTTACAACAACTAGTTATTTGTAGTTGTGACCATCAGCCGATATCCCCATGCTTAGCCACGCCGGCGATTTCCGCGGCCATTTCCTTGGGGAATCACTTGAACGTTTTTCAAGAAACCACTCCCTCGCGAGCGGGTTGCAACCGCTCCGTCCTCAGCAAGTGCTAGGTGCACTAGGCGGCGTTCATAGGGGTTTAGGGGTTGAGTTTCCTGAGTTTGTCCAGATTCCTTTGCGCTATGGGCTACTTGGAATGCCAAATCCGAAAGTTCTTCGTCCCGCTGGGAACGAAAATCGCCAGCGTCTACACGAATCTTGTTGCCACGCGGAAGTTTGTGCCGGAAAGCATTGTTAGTAAGCAACTCAAGGGCGGACAGGCTGCGGCCGTTGCTCTCGAGAAGCACCTCTTTATCGTCGCCGCTTATGGTGGCCAGGAACCCATCGGGCTGCGGCTCTATCTCAACTGTGCAACTGAACTCCATGTCGTGGAAAATTTGCTCTAAGAGATTAGAAATCGCATCGGGCCCAATCTCTGATTGCTCAACGACCGGCGCTTTGGGGTCTTGCGTCCGATACTCTTCCACGGGCCGGTCGCCTGCTCCGCCATCTTCTTCTGGGTGGGCTACGTTTATACCTGAGCCGTGTTCCGCACTAACTGCTTCGTCTGAGTCCGGCGGTGGTTCCTCCTCGGTTGCCTCGGAGACCTCAGCTCTGTCGCTATTCTGGAATTCGCCGCTAGCAGCTATTGCTTTAGGTGCTTCGGCATCATCATCTTCACCTGCGAGGGTTTTCGGCTGAGCTGCACTCTTTGTCTCCGGCTCGGCGGACTCTTCATGTTGTTCTGGGCGCACCCACGCTTCTATTTTCACAGTGTCCTCGCCAGCGCCCCAGAAATCTCGCTTCTCGCTGATTATCACGTGCTCTAACTGAGAAACCTCTACGCCTAATTTGTCGCTTGCTTGTGCCAGTGCCGTTTCTACGGTGCCATCTTCGAAAATTTCTTTGCTCATCGCTTTCCTCGGGGTTTCCGCTTAACCACACCAACTTTCGGGCGCTTCTTATGTTTGCCCCTTGGGCCTTGCTTAATTATGGCATGTGCGGCCCCGAGTTGATGGTTGACGTAAGCCTGTTGGGCGATGCCCAACGCTGTGTTCACCAGCCAATAAATGACCAGCCCGCTTGGGAAGGTCAGGAAAAAGAATGTGAACATGATCGGCATCAACCGGAAGATTTTTTGCTGCATTGGGTCTCCGGTGCCGGGTGACATGCGCTGCTGACCGTACATCGCGGCTCCCATCGACAGTGGGAGTATGTAGTATGGGTCCTTCTGTGAAAGATCCTGAATCCACAGCATAAACGGTGCATGCCGGCTGATAATCGACACCGATATCGCTGCGTAAAATCCAAATAACACGGGCATTTGGAGAAGCATCGGCAGGCAGCCCCCAAGGGGCGAGACTCCATTGTCTTTGTACAGCTGCATTACCTGGACGTTCATCTCCTGGCGTTTCTGTGCATCCTTTACGCCCTTAAACTTGGCACGGATTGCGTTCATCTGGGGCTGGAGCTGTTGCATCTTCCGCATCGACTTCATTGACTTCTGGCTCAGCGGGAAGAAGATCAAGCGAACCCCAAAGGTAGCGAGGATGATGGCCAGGCCGTAATTGCCAGTGACCTCGTACAGCTTCTCGAGTGTCACTGCGACCGGTCGCGCCAGAATCCTAAATACTCCATAGTCAACGGCACGCTCTAATCCGTGTCCTTCAGCGAAAAGCAGGCTGTAATCTTTCGGCCCGATGTACAAAGACGTGCTAACAGGCATGCCGCTTTGGAGTTCGACCCCAAACATGGCGCGGGTTCCCGGAGCTCCTTTTTGTTCTAATGCCTCTTCGGTAGCGGCCTGATTCACGATCGGTTCGGACGCTGGTACCGACGCGACGTAAACCGACACGGGAGCCTCAGGAACAAACAATGCCGCAAAATAACGGCTCTGGATGCCTCCCCATGTGAGGTTCGTTAGACGAACGTCAGGTGTCTCAAGGTCGTCCTCACTAAGATGTTCAACCTCTTCGCCATCGAAAAGGACCGCGCCTGACATTAAGTAAATCCCTGTTCGCCCGTTATCAGCCTGCATCTCAAGGCCTGGACCGAGCATTATGAAAATTGGGGTATCGGTTGGACTCTCGACGCTAAGCGTTAAGTCTGAAAGGTGTCCGTCTGGGTTCACCGTGAGCTGTTTATCGACAATCCACCCGTTAGGATCGGCCCATTGCCAATGAACCTTCACTGGTTTCTCTGCACGTACCAATGAACTTGGTTCGAATCCATCGATTGTCATCCGGTACAGAGCTTGGTTGGGCGCACTCGCAGCATCCGGGGTCTCCGGGGTCATTAAACTCAAAAGCCCGACAGGTGCGAACCCTGGTTCGTTGACGACAAGTTCTAGTGGGCCTCCGAAGTCAGCATCGAACCCAATGAGTTCCAGGCCGGTAATCAAGCCACCGCGGTTGTCGAGCAACATTCGGTAACGCTCTGTCTCTAGTGTTACCTGCCTGGGTCGATCTCCCGCAACAATCGCCTGGGACTCTAAGCTGGTTGTTCCCTCATCATCACCTGAAGCCTCCTCGGGCACTTGGATTTCAGGTGGATTAACGGGTTCCGGAGATTCAGCTTCGATCACCCCCCCAGATCGCGGTTGAGGGGGCTCTGGGGCGAAAAGGTACTGATAGCCGACCATGACACCCAGCGACAGTACGACGGCAATAAACGCCCGCATTTCCATGTTGGGGCCTTGGTCATTGGGCATGACCGTGACCTCCTTTGTGAGACTCTGGAACCGGATCATGACCGGCGGCCCCGAAAGGATGGCAGCGCAGCAGGCGCCTCGTAGCAAGCTTTCCACCGGCCCACGCACCATACCGGTCAATTGCTTCCACCGCGTACGCCGAACACGAAGGATCGTAGCGGCAGGCGCCGCCAAAGATTGGCGACAAGGCCAGCTGGTAGAGTCGAATTAACGCTTTCACGATGGTTGACATCACGCCTTCTTGGTCTCCTGTGAGGCTTGATGAACCGCTGCCACAACTATCGAGGCTAGTTCTGACGGCTTGTGCTCCAACAATGGAGGTCGAACTACAAACACGAAATCAAGCCCATCAGGGATTTGCTTTCGATATCTGCGGTATACCTCACGCACCAATCGCCTGGCGCGGTTACGAGTCACAGCTGTTCCAAGCTTTCGTGTAGTCGTGATCCCAATCCGGCTATGCACCAATCCATTCGGTCGAGCAAAAAGCGCGAACTCAGAAGTCACGACTTTCTTGCCTTCCTCGTAAGCTCGCGCGAAGTCTCGCCGTCTGCGGACACGATGATCGGAGGGTAGGCCTTGGGGCTTCAATGGGTACGGTTCGTCGCCGTGTCTTAGCCAATCACGAGGGCGCTAGGCGTTTACGACCCTTACGGCGACGTCGACGAAGAATGGCGCGTCCTCCGCGCGTGTTCTTTCGGGCACGAAAACCGTGCACTTTCCTGCGTCGCCGATTGTTCGGCTGGAAGGTTCTTTTCATCGTAAAACTCTTCGGATGATTTGCCTGGTCGCCAAGAGAATGGTCCCACAGCAGGGCCTACGCCGGCGAATTTTGAGCGACTATCGAGGCTCGGACACATTTTGTGTCCACGTGCAACCACCAAAATTACCCCGCTTGCGGATAAGCCGTCAAGCCGAATAAAACAGGACGACTACCAATATAGAAATTTACTAGTTTTAAACACCTAAAGTTCCACTTCTAATCGTCGTAAGTTCGCATGTTATTGTATATAAATCTTTTGTTTTACTTATGTATATTTTCGGTTAAAGTTTGTCTCTTAAAGGAGTTTTCCAGTTAACGTTGCACCCTCTTAGGGGCCATGTTATATTCCGGACGCTCTCCGGCAAATTGCTCGTCGTCTCCCACGCGTTATGCTTTGTGTCGTAGTGTATCTACCTTTGATATAAGCGTTTTTTGAGTTTTCCACAGTTGTGGATATTGATGTGAAAAACGTTTTTATTGCCCGCCTCTAGTGTTTGTGAATCACCCTTAATGCTTCCACTAACACCTTATGAAGTCTGGGATTTTGCGGTAAGAAATGGACCTCTGGAAATCAGTACTTTCGCGGCTTGAGACACGTCTCGATCCACATACTTTCAACACCTGGCTTCGCCCGACGGCCCTCGCTTGGAAAGACGAAACTGTAGTTCATGTTTTAGTCCCTAATGACGTCTACCGGGACTGGCTACGTGATAATTACAGTGATTTGATTGGCGAAACGCTGTCTGAGCTAACAGGCGCCCCACTGGCCATTGAGTTCACCACCACCGCGACCGAGTCTCCTCAAGCGCCAGCACCACAGCCTCTGGGGAAGTCTGTTGGGGTGATGGGTTCGGCGGCGAGTACATCCTTAAACATAGGTAGGAAAACCGGCACGTTTGAGGAGTCTGGTCCTGTATCTGGGCCTTTGAACCCTAAGTATAGGTTCTCAACATTTGTCGTCGGGACGTCGAATCAGTTAGCCCATGCCGCAGCGCGTGCTGTTGCCGAAAGTCCGTCCCGTTCGTATAACCCCCTGTTTCTTTACGGAGGGGTTGGTCTCGGTAAAACACATCTAATGCATGCTATCGGCCATAAGATCCTACAAGGTAATCCTGATCTCCGGCTTGTATATATCTCGTCTGAGCGGTTTATGAATGAGTTAATAAACTCCATTCGATATGACCACACTTTTGAGTTTCGTGAGAAATATCGAAATATCGACGTATTGTTGATGGATGACATTCAGTTCCTGGCTGGCAAGGAACGCACCCAAGAAGAATTTTTTCATACCTTTAATGCTTTATATGACGCACAGCGGCAAATTGTATTAACTAGCGATTCGCCGCCGAAGGAAATACCAACACTAGAGGAAAGGTTGCGCTCACGTTTTGAGTGGGGTTTGTTGGCCGACATACAACCCCCCGACCTTGAAACGAGGATAGCCATCCTCCATAAGAAGGCTGGCGCTGAAAATGTTGTAATCCCTGACGATGTAATGCTTTTTATTGCCACGAATAGTAAAAGTAATATTCGCGAACTTGAGGGTGCACTAATTCGTTTGGTTGCGTATTCGTCTCTTACTAATGAGCAGATCACTATTGATTTGGCGCGCAATGTTCTTCGTGACTCACTTAATAGCCGTGTCACCATGATAACGATCGATAAGATTCAAGAAAATGTTGCCGGGTATTTCGGTTTACGTGTTAGTGATTTGCGTGCAAAAAGCAATGCTCGGCGAATCACTCACCCGCGCCAGGTTGCAATGTTTCTTTCCAAGAAACTCACAAACCATTCACTCCCTGAGATTGGTCGTGCTTTTGGCGGCAAACACCACAGTACTGTTATCCATTCCGTTCGTAAGGTTGAGTATGACTGTGAGAAAGATGAACGGACCCGGTTGGTCGTTCAAACGCTTCTCGAGGCTTTACAGTGATTTCCACTGTGCTCCACAGTTCTTGTTGTGGAAAGTTGTTGATTAATGAACAAGGTTTCTGAGGGTGTGGTTTATTAACCATTTCGCGCATTTTTTTAGACACCCTTAGAACCCCTGAAACCCTTCTAGTATAAGGGTTTTGTTGGTTTTCGTAATAGTTAACACTGCTACTACTACTACTATTACTAACTAATAATAATAATTGTTAATAGAGGATTAGTAGGAATGAAATTTACTGCAAGTCAAGAATTATTACTTGGCGAACTCCAGTTCCTACAAGGGGTTGCCGAGAAAAAGAAAACGATCCCGATTCTTTCAAATATTCTTCTACGGGCCGAAGGTGATTTTCTAACATTGGCGGCCACTGACCTAGAGGTCAGCCTAACAGGAGGTTGCGAGGCTCAGGTTGATGAACCCGGTGGAATTACTGTCTCAGCAAAAAAGATTTTTGAAGTTGTTCGGTCGCTAGCAGACGAGAAGATCTCCTTCGCTTTAACCGACGGAAGTTGGCTTGAAATAACTTGTGGGAATTCATTCTTTCGCCTTGTCGGGCTTACACCTAAAGACTTCCCCGAAGTCCCAGAGACCAACTTTTCTAAAGCCGAGAAGGTTAGCCACGATCTTTTTAACGACCTAATCAGCCGAACAATCTTCGCCGTTACCCACCAAGACGCACGATATGCGTTAAACGGCGCCCTTCTCGAGATTAACTCCAAAACTATTCGGATGGTCGCCACCGACGCCCACCGGTTAGCGATGGTGGAGGAAGCTTTTAGTAGCGCCGCCGAGGTAAAAGCGATAGTTCCCAAAAAGAGCCTAACGGAACTACGCAACCTTGGAAAAGGGGAAGAGATGTTGTTTGCCCAAGACAAGAACCACTTGTTTTTCAAGGTTGGGCACCGCGTGCTAGCTAGCAGGGTTATCGAGGGACAGTTTCCGTCCTATGAAAAAGTCATTCCGCCCCAAAACCCCCTCACCATGGTTTTCACTAAAGAGACAATGGCCGGCGCAATACGTCGGGTTAGCCTGCTCGCCAACGAGCGGTCGCGAGCGGTTAAGTTTACGTTGAGCCCTGGGGAGGTAACAGTTTCGTCAAGCAATCCAGAGCTCGGCGAAGCTGAAGAAAAAGTAGCCGTTCAATACGAAGGAAGTGAACTAGAAGTCTGTTTTAACGCCCAATACATTCTTGACTTTCTTACGGCGGTTGAGGGTGAAGAGGTAGCATTACACCTCAAAGACTCGGCCAGCCAAGGACTCTTAGAACCACACAAACAGAGCAGCGAGACATCTAAATACAAGTGCGTGATCATGCCAATGAGATTGTAACCTCCCCATGGTCGTTCCTCTGTCTTAAACTCTTTGTTTTCAGCAATTTAAACTTCTTATCGCGAGCCTAATTCGGCTCGAAAAAAATACCTTAACAAGGTATACTTTAGGCCCCCCCCCGAGATACACAGGGACAGGTCTACGTGTATGGTGGTCTCAAAGACGAAGAAAAAGAAGGTCACCAAACAGACACCCACCAAGAACGTCACCAACAATTATGGTGCCGACGAAATAGAGGTCCTCGAGGGGCTCGAAGCTGTTCGTAAACGCCCTGCGATGTACATCGGCACCACCGGTCCGGACGGTCTCCATCATCTCGTCTATGAAGTCGTCGACAATAGCGTAGACGAAGCTCTCGCCGGGCATTGTGACGAAATCACTGTCACCATCCACGTCGACGAGTCGGTGACCGTTGAGGACAACGGCCGCGGTATACCAGTCGACTTACATAAGGCAGAGAAGAAGCCTGCGGCCGAAGTCGTCATGACCATGCTGCATGCTGGTGGGAAATTCAACAAGGGCGCTTATGTGGTATCTGGGGGTCTCCACGGTGTTGGTGTGTCAGTAGTCAACGCACTATCAGAGTGGTTGCACTTAAAGATCTGGCGCGATGGCGCAACTTGGACACAGCCATATGAGCGTGGCGAGCCAACCGGACCCCTCAAGAAGAGCGGAAAGACAAAAAAGACAGGAACCAAGGTTCATTTTAAGCCCGATCCTGAGGTTTTTGACCAGATCAACACAAGCTTCGATACCCTCACGAGTCGACTACGTGAGCTTGCGTTTCTAAATAAAGGCCTACATATCCGCATCGTCGACGAGCGCTCCGATTCAGATAAAAGTAAAGAATTTATTTTCAAGGGAGGGATCGTCGAGTTCGTTGAGAACCTAAATAAGAACAAGACCCCACTTCATCGTCCTGTGAGTTTCGAAGTAGAACGCGACGGCGTCACTGTCGACGTAGCGCTTCAGTACAACGATAGCTACAGCGAGACGCTGTTGTCCTACGCCAACAACATCAACACCAAAGAGGGCGGCACCCATTTAACAGGATTCCGCGCGGCTCTAACGAGAACCATTAATGCATTCGCCGCTGAGCGCGCAAAGGCCAAGGCAAAGAAAGATACACCTTCCCTAGGGGCAGACGACTGCCGTGAAGGTCTCTTGGCGGTGATTTCAGTGAAGGTTCCCGAGCCTCAATTTGAGGGTCAAACCAAAACAAAACTAGGAAACAGCGAGGTTAAAGGGCTCGTTCAGCAGGTCGTCAATGAGCATCTTGGAGCCTTTCTCGAAGAGAATCCTTCAGCGACGAACAAAATCATCTACAAAGTCACCGAAGCGGCCAGGGCACGTGAAGCGGCCCGCAAGGCGCGGGATCTAACACGTCGCAAGGGAGCCCTCGACTCCGCGTCCCTTCCTGGCAAACTCGCTGACTGCCAAGAAAGATCCCCTGAGCACTCAGAACTTTTTCTGGTTGAGGGAGACTCAGCCGGTGGTTCGGCGAAGCAAGGCCGCGATCGTAAGACACAAGCGGTGCTCCCATTACGCGGCAAAGTGCTCAATGTTGAGAGGGCCCGCCTTGATAAAATGCTATCAAATCAAGAGATCCGCACAATCATCACGGCGCTTGGCACCGGCATCGGCGATGACGACTTCAAGATCGAAAATCTGCGTTACCACAAGGTTATCCTAATGGCTGACGCGGACGTCGACGGGAGCCATATTCGTACGCTTCTACTCACTTTCTTCTACCGGCAAATGAAAGAGCTTATTGAACGCGGCTACTTGTACATAGCGCAACCACCCCTATATAGCGTGAAGGTCGGCAAGTCTGCGAAGTACCTACCAGATGAAAAACAAAAGGCGGAGTATTTGGTATCGCGTTTCTCTGAGAAGCGGAGCGTGAAATTCAAAGGGTCAAGAAAGAACTTAGGGGGCAAAGCGCTCAAGGATCGCTTAAATAGCCTTCAGCGGTATTTCAATCGTGCGAACAATATAAAAAGACGTAAAAGATATGAAACAACCTTGCTCGAAGTTCTATGTGAGTGTGGTCTTCGATACAAGAAACAGTTCGAGGCCGCTACGGGTCTCGGTGACATCGAAAAGGCGCTCAAGAAGAAGGGTTATACGACAGAGCGCACTAAGAACGAAGAAGATGGCTTGTACCAGTTGCTGGTCTCCGGAGAGGGTCATGATGAGCGGCCACCATTCGTGGGCAACGGACCGATGTTGGTTAACCACGAATTCATCGACGGCGCGGATTACCGCGATCTATTCACCCTGTACCGGGGGATCGACGAGTTCAATAAGCCTCCGTTTACTGTCTACAACAACGGTGACAAGGAAAAGCAGTTGTCGAGCAAGGAAGAGCTACATCGTCACCAGACGATGGCCGCACAGAAGGGCATCACTCTGCAGCGCTACAAAGGTCTCGGCGAGATGAACCCAGAGCAACTCTGGGAGACCACAATGGACCCCACCCGCCGCCGCTTATTGCAGGTGAAAGTCGAAGATGACACAGAGACAAGCGAAATCTTCACCAAGTTGATGGGTGAAAAGGTGGAGCCTAGGCGAGCGTTTATCGAAGAAAACGCGAGTAAAGTCGAGAACCTAGATATTTAATGGGTGACATAGAGCACAAGATCCCGGTGTCGCTTCGTGAAGAGGTAGAGAAGTCTTACCTCGACTACGCCATGAGCGTCATCGTCGGCCGGGCTTTACCTGACATTCGCGATGGCCTAAAACCTGTACATCGCCGCACGCTGTTCGCGATGCAGGACCTAAAAAACTTCTACAACCAAGCGTATAAGAAGTCGGCACGCATCTGTGGTGACGTCATCGGTAAGTATCACCCGCACGGTGAGACCGCCGTGTACGACACCCTCGTGCGGATGGCCCAGGATTTCTCGCTTCGGAACCCGCTGGTTGATGGCCAGGGTAACTTTGGATCGCTTGACGGTGATCCACCGGCCGCCATGCGTTACACAGAAGTTCGCATGACCCGCCTAGCCCACGAAATGCTCGCGGACATCGACAAGAAAACGGTCGATTTCAGCGACAACTATGACGCTACGCTAAAAGAACCGATCGTTTTGCCTGCCAAATTCCCGAATTTGCTGGTAAACGGCTCCTCGGGAATCGCTGTAGGCATGGCGACGAATATCCCGCCGCATAATCTCGGAGAGGTGTGTGACGCAGCGATCGAGTTGATAAACGACCCGGACGTCGACACCAGTAAGCTGATGGAGCATATCTCCGGGCCAGATTTCCCAACAGGGGGAATCATCTACGGGGCCAACAACATCAACACCGCCTACAAAACCGGCCGCGGGGTTATCCGGATCCGCGCTCGTGCCGGTATCGAGCGTACGAAACGGAAAGGCGATTCCGTCGTCATCACCGAGGTTCCCTACCAGGTCAACAAAGCCAGGCTTATCGAACATATAGCCAACCTGGTCAGGAGCAAGAAAATAGAAGGCGTGCGAGACATTCGTGACGAGTCGAGCCGTGAGGGTGTACGCGTCGTCATTGAGCTGAAGAGCGGCGAGGAACCCGATGTCGTCCTCAACAATCTCTGGAAGCAGACCCAGATGGAGTCGTCATTCGGCATCAACATGATAGCCATCGACCGCGACAGGAACCCCAAGCTTTGTACGCTGAAGAAGCTTCTCGAGGAGTTCATTTATCACCGCCGAGAGGTGGTAACGCGCCGCACATTGTTCGAGCTTGGCAAAGCCGAAGCCCGGAAGCTCATCTTGGAAGGTTTGGAGATTGCACTCGACAATCTCGATGCGGTCATCAAGCTCATCCGCGGTTCACAGGACCCGGCAACAGCCAAGGCCCAGATGATCAAGCGTTTCAAGATGGAACCCATCCAGGCACAGGCCGTTCTCGACATGCGGTTGCATCGCCTCACGGCGCTGGAACGCGACAAGATAACCGCCGAACTCAAGGAACTACGAGCATCGATCGAAGAGTTCGAAGCGATTCTTGCTTCCGACAAAAAGCTCTCGGCGCTGATCGTGGACGAACTGGTCGATATCAAGGACACATATGCCGACGAGCGTCGGACTGAGATCGTAGCCGAGGCGATCGACTTTACGGCCGAAGACCTTATAGCCGAGGAAGACATGGTGGTGACGTGCAGCCACATCGGCTACGTCAAGCGAACGCCGCTTAGCCTGTACCGCCAGCAGCGTCGTGGCGGCAAGGGCCGTCTTGGGGCTATCACGAAGGAAGGCGACTTCGTCGCCCACCTGTTCACGGCATCGACGCACTCCTACATCATGGTTTTCACCGAACAAGGAAAGGCGTACTGGCTCAAGGTCTACCAGGTGCCACAGGCGGGGCCGGCGTCGCGTGGCAAGGCTATTGCGAATCTGTTAGAGCGTCTCGACCGCGAGGAAAAGGTGGCGGCCATCCTGCCGGTCAGCGAGTTCAGTGACAAGCAATTCCTTGTTTTTGCCACCGAGCAAGGCCTCGTGAAGAAGACGCCGCTCATGGACTTCTCCCGCCCGACGATCGCTGGGATCATCGCTATCAAGGTCCAGGAAGGTGACCGGCTGCTGTCGGTCAAGCTCACCGACGGAAACCAGAACATTTTCTTGGGGACTTACTTAGGCAAATCGATCCGATTCCCCGAGAAGCAGTGTCGTGCAATGGGCCGTAACACAAGGGGCGTCAAGGGCATCCGACTTGCCGAGGCTGATGTGGTAGTGGGGGTCGACGTCGTCGGAGAGGCAGGCGCCATCCTCACGGTTACCGAAAACGGTTACGGCAAGCGCACAGACGTCAACAAGTACCGCACACAAAACCGTGGTGGCAAGGGGCTCATCGACATCAAGACCAGCCCGAGGAACGGCCCGGTGGTTGGGCAAAAGCTTGTCGACGAAGACGGCGAGGTGATGGTTATCACCTCCGCGGGCAAGCTTATTCGCACCAGCGCGAAGGGCATCAAGGTGCAGAGTCGTAACACGCAGGGCGTCAAGGTCATCAGTCTAGGGGAGGGCGACCGCGTCGTATCGGTGGCACGGCTACGTGAGGCGGCTACGTAAAAGCACCGCTGCAAGCATGTGACAAGATAACGGCTAAGTCTTTCCAGGCCCCAGCGTGTTGCAGCCCTAATCCGGCACTTCCAGCTTGGCGAATTTTGCGATAACAGTCTTGGTCCCGGTCTTCCTGAAACGAACTGTCAGTTTAAGTTTTTCACCTGAGCCGCTGGTGACAGTAATCTTCCCGGGCCCGAAAGTCGGATGGACAACGGTGCTGCCTTCCAACAGATCGGTTGCTATTGCTGGTCGTGTGGAGCCGGTAAACTTGACTGGAGCGGTTTTATTGGGGGAAGCGCGCAAACTATCATGCGCTGGTTGCTGTCTGTACGCAGGATTTTTTGACCGTTTTCGTTTGCCGGTTCGGCCCCCTAAGCCGCTGAACGAGTTCGGAACGTAGTCTTTAGATCCCGCCGCGCGAGGGTTGAGGTAGTCGCGCACAACAATGAGTCTCGGGTCGATCTCGCTAATAAAACGTGAAGGTTCCAGCCAACGCTCGCGCCCATTAACGCGGCGGCTGCGAGCGGCGCTCAGAAACAACCGCTGGCGGGCCCGTGTCATGCCGACGTAGCAGAGCCGGCGCTCCTCCTCGACGTCACCGCCAGCGAGCGAGGTCGCATGGGGAAATAGCTCCTCCTCCATCCCGGCGAGGAACACAACGTTAAATTCTAATCCCTTCGCTGCGTGTAAAGTCATTAGTCGCACACCTTCGACTCCGTCCCGGTCCGTATCGGCATCAGCGAGAAGGGCGAGACGGTCGAGAAACGAGCGCAGTTCATCGAATTTCCCAGGTCTGTCGCCGCTGGCGTTAACATCATCGGCACCATGCTTAGTTGCAGGTCTCTGGACGTCGGTCTTACTGGTTGCGATTTCTGCCCCGTCTGAAACGATCTCCTTGGCAGCTGACGCCAGCTCACCCAGGTTGCCGAGGCGGTCATCGGTGTTCTCCCCGCGCTCCAAGAGCGCTGTGTAGCCACTTCTCTCTATGGTTGTACCGATAAGGTCGGCCACCGGCTTCTTCGCCGCCACGCCGCGCAGAGAGGAAAGGAGGCGCCCGAAAGCGAGCAGCCGTTCTGCGATGGCAGGGGAGAAACCGGCTTCCCTGAAAGAGCGTTCAGGTTCCGCACCGTCGGCTAATTGGCGAAGAGCCGCGGCTGCCGAGCTCCCGGCCGTGACGTTGCCCAGCGCCGCTATCGTTTTCGGGCCGATGCCCCGCGAAGGTGTGGCGATGGCCCGGCGCAACGCCAGGTCGTCGTCGCGAACCAGAAGCTGCAAGTAGGCAAGCACATCACGCACTTCCCGCCGGGCGAAGAAACGCTGACCGCCGACAACCCGATGGGGAATCCGCTTACCAATGAAAACCTCTTCGATCTGTCGGGATTGCGCATGGGTACGGTAGAGGATCGCAATATCGGACAGTTTGGCGGTATGCATTTCGCTGATTCTGCGGGCGATCCACTGGGCTTCCTCGCGGTCAGTAGCGCACTGCACGAAGATGGGAGATTCACCACCCTCACGCTCGGTCCACAGGCTCTTGCCAAGCCGTTGGCGGTTGTTGGCAACCAATGAGCCAGCGGCCGACAAGATCGGTTGGGTTGAGCGGTAGTTTTGTTCCAGCCGCACGACGCTGGCGCCGGGGAAATCGTTCTGGAAGTCGAGCACATTGTTGAGATCAGCGCCGCGCCAGCGGTAGATACACTGGTCCTCGTCTCCCACCACCATCAACTCGCTGTCGTTGCCAAGCAGTGTCTGGATCAGCCTGTATTGGATACGATTTGTGTCCTGGTATTCATCGATTAGCAGTTGCTGGAAACGGGCGGCAGTGTGCGCACGAAGGGGTGGATGCTGCGCCATTAGGTGCAACGGCAGAACAAGCAGGTCATCGAAGTCCACGGCCCCGGCAGCACGCATCGCCGCGCGGTACTCTTTCCATACCCGACCGGCGACCCTTCGATCGTAGTCTTGGTTGGCCGAGTCCCAGGACGAAGGGTCCTCGAGGCGGCTGACAGCGCGACTACAAAGGCTGAACATACGACCCGGGTCATGGTCACGGGTGCTGAGGCGCAGAGCTGATTGACATTGCTTCCAGACGGCTAACGATGCATCGTGGTTATAAATCGTAAAACCGCTTGGGGGCAGCCAAGCGTCGCCTTTCCCTCCTGCCTTGCCAGCGTCGCGTAGCGGCGAACCGGAGGCACCAGTGGCACTCAAGAAAGCCTCCTCCGTCCACTCGCGCAGCAACCGCAAACCCATCGCGTGAAACGTCAACAACCAGGCTTCACTCTTCCCTGGGCCAAGCAAGCGACGGACACGACTCCGCATTTCCCCGGCCGCTTTGTTGGTGAATGTAACGGCGCAGATTTTGTCCGGGTCGATGTTCCGTTTTGCGATGAGCCAGGCGATGCGATGGGTTAGAACCCGAGTCTTACCGGAGCCAGCGCCGGCGAGGACCAAACAATGACCGCCCCTGTGGGTCACAGCCTCAAGTTGCAACGGGTTCAATTCGGCAAGAAAAGAGAGGGGCGCAGCAACATCTTCGCGTGAAGATCCAGGGCTAGTCTCGAACAGGACAGGGGGCTGCGGGTCACTCACCCGCCTACTCTACCGTGACGCTCTTCGCGAGGTTACGGGGCTGGTCCACATCGCAGCCGCGGTGCACGGCTATGTGGTAAGCGAGCTGCTGGAGGGGAACAGAGCACAGAATCGGTGCCAGCTCTGGGGCGCACGGAGGGACTTCGATAACAGCGTCAGCTATGTCCGCGATCCGGGTATCACCTTCTGTTACCAGTCCGAGAAGGTAGCCTTCGCGGGCGCGCACCTCCTGCAAATTAGAGAACATTTTTTCATACCAAGGCCCCTGCGGCGCGACCCCCAAAACCGGCAACCGTTTTTCAATTAGTGCGATCGGACCGTGTTTCATCTCACCCGCCGGGTACCCTTCCGCGTGGATGTAGGAGACCTCTTTTAGTTTCAAAGCACCTTCAAGAGCTATGGGGTAGAGCATGCCTCGGCCGAGATAGAGGAAGTTTTGCCGGTCCGACAGCCGATGCGCCAATTCCACGAGCTTGGTTTCTTGCCGGAGCGTATGCTCAATCGCCGTGGGGATGTGGGCGAGTCCCTCGACCCGGGTACGGATTTCATCAAGCGACAGTGTTCCCCGCAGTTGTGCCAAGCGCAGTGCGAGCTGGTAGAGACAAGCAAGCTGCGTAGTGAAAGCCTTGGTTGAAGCAACACCTATCTCCGGGCCCGCGTGTGTGTGAATGACTCCATCCGCCAAACGTGTCGCCATCGACCCAACGACGTTGCAAATTGTCCACAGGGATGCGCCTTTCGCCTTGGCTTCGCGCATAGCCGCGAGAGTGTCTGCGGTCTCCCCTGACTGCGTAATCGCCACCGCCACCGCGTTATCCGGCACCAAAGGGTCGCGATAACGGAATTCGCTGCCGTAGTCGACCTCGACTGGAAGCTGGGCGAGGTTTTCAATCCAGAATTTTCCAACCAAAGCAGCATGCCAAGAGGTTCCACAAGCAAGAAGAAACAACTTCGACAAGGAACTAGCCGTTTTCCCGTCGAGTACCTCGCCGCCGATCTCCAGCTCCGGGAAGTCTACCGTTCCAGCTCCGCGCTCCAGGCGCCCCACTAAACTGTCCCGCACCGCCTCTGGTTGCTCGTTAATTTCTTTGAGCATGAAATGCCGGAACCCCCCTTTTTGAGCGGTTACTGGGTCCCAGGTGATCTGCTGAGGCTCCGCCTTTACGGGGTTGCCGGCCAAATCGGTGAGCTTTACTTCTTCGGGGCTAATTGTGGCGACTTGGCCATCGTCAAGGAAGATCACTCGACGCGAGTGAGAAAGGATTGGAGTGACATCTGAGGAGATAAACTGCTGGCCGTTGCCCAGTCCGACAACAAGAGGTGGGCCCTGGCGCGCAGCAACTATTTTTTGCGGATCGTCTACAGCCATCGCAGCGATGGCATAGATACCAGCGAGGTCTCCAAGAGCTCGTCGAACCGCGCATTCCAAGTCACCCTCGAAATACTCGGAAACCAAATGGACGATTGTTTCCGTGTCGGTATCAGTGACGAATTGATGACCGGAAGCTGTTAAACGTTCCCGCAGCGCCAGATAGTTTTCGATGATGCCATTGTGCACCACGACAATCTTGCCCGCGGAATCCCGGTGCGGGTGGGCGTTTTCCTCAGAGGGCACACCGTGTGTAGCCCAGCGTGTGTGCCCGACGCCAAACGAGCCAGCTAGCGGCTTGTTCTCAAGCACCGCTTCGAGATTCTCGAGTTTGCCAGCGGCACGGCGCACCTCAAGTGAGCCATTCATATTTACCACGGCGAGCCCAGCAGAATCATAACCTCTATATTCCAGTTGCTTGAGCCCGCGGACGAGAATCGGCACGGCGGGCTTGTTGCCCACGTAGCCGATGATTCCACACATCTGTTAGTCCTTCTTCTTAGTCCATCCAGTTTTGTTGACTTGACGGCCGCGCCCTAAGGCAAGGTCGCCGTCGGGCACATCTTTCGTGACCGTCGATCCTGCAGCGACGTAAGAGTTCTTGCCGACCCGCACCGGGGCGACTAGCGCGGTGTTGCTACCGATGAAAGCGCCGTCGTCGATCACCGTCTTGTGTTTCTTGGAGCCGTCGTAGTTACAGGTGATCGTCCCGGCGCCTATGTTTACATTTTCGCCGATATGGGCGTCGCCTAAATAAGTCAAATGACCCGCCTTACTGCCTGCTCCGAGACGTGACGCTTTAGTTTCAACAAAGTTGCCGATCTTGACACCCGGGCCGATTTCCGAGCCAGGGCGCAGCCTGGCATACGGACCTAGTGTTGCCTCGGCGTCGACAGAACTCTCTTCAACAATTGTGCCATCGAGGATGGTTACGTGATTACCGATCTGGCTGTCAGTCACTCGCACACCAGAGTGAATGACGCAGCCGGCACCAACAACGGTAGACCCTTCAAGGATTGTGCCAGGGTACAAGGTAGAATCGGCGCCGACGCTGACGTCGACGTCGACATAGGTGGTGGCGGGATCTCGAACCGTAACCCCAGATTCCATCAGACAGGTTAGCTTACGGTGACGCAAGAACGCCTCGGCACGAGCCAACTCAACTCGAGAGTTAACGCCATGCAATTCAGCGGCGTCGACATGCGGGATTGCACTTACGGTGGCCCCGGCGGCGGACAGGATGGAGAACACACGGGTCAAGTAACGCTCGCCTTGGTTGTTATCGGCGTCAACTTTGCCGAGTATGCCCCTTAAGGCTTCGAGATCGAAACAGTAAACGCCTGCGCAAACCTCTGGTGAGGTGTCTTGGTGCGCCATGGCGTCGGACGCTTCCACGATTCCAACCAACCTGCCGTCAGGGTCCCGTAGGAGGCGGCCGTAGTCGTTCGAACCTTCCGGTTTCACCGAAAGCACGGATGCATCGGCCCCCGCCGATGTTGCTACGAAGGCCTGCAACGTCGACGATAGTATCCCGGGGCAATCCCCATTAAGTACAAGCAAGGTCCCACTGGAACTTTCAAGCGCTTCACACCCTGCGGCAACAGCGTCTGCAGTGCCGCTAGGCTGGTCCTGAACAGCAAACGCTACCGGATAGTTGGCGAGCGCGGCGCGTGAAGCCTCGTCCTTGGGTCCAACAACGACGTGAATAGAATCGGTGTCGAGCTCGCAAGCCGCCCGGACCGCGTGAACGAGCAAGGGAACCCCGCTACAAAGATGCAGGAGCTTAGGCTGAGCGGACTGTAGCCGCTTGCCTTCACCAGCGGCAAGGATCAGAACGTGCAGCGGCATGCGAGCGAATTAATCGATGTCGTCTTCGCCCTGCGGTTCCATCATCTCTTGGAACCGAGGGTTGCCGTGAAGCGGCTCGAAATCTGGATCATTGTGTGCGTAGACGCGGTTGGTCTCATTGGCTTTTATGGCTGCTTGAAGCTGTTCAGTGGCAGCCTCTTCGTCGCCTGAGATGCCTAAAGCTAGTGCACGCACGTACATTATCCGGTCGTCCGTAGGTGCCTGTTTTGCAGCAACCCCCAATATCTTAAGGGCGCCCTCGATATCACCGTCGTTGAGAAGCACAACACCGTGGTTGTACATGTCCTCGGCGGTCGTCAGATTGGGCTCCATCGTTTTGGTAGAAATGGCTGCGGACAGATACTGGCGCGCACGTAGCACCAGCCCCAGATCAGTCGGCGGATCGTCGAGAAGAGCCTGGAAATCCTTGGCGGCCTCGGAATTCTTACCGTCAAGCAGTTTCTTTACCCCAGCCTCAAAGGTTTTCAGCGCTTTGGCAACTGGCTCCTGCCTTCTGGACTCCTCACGCCGTGCTTTTTCAGTTTCAGCAGCAGCACGAGTTTTCTCGAGTCTGTCCGTGCGTTCTTCCTGAGTCTCTTCGTACACTTCGATTCGTCGGTCCAATTTATGGATGCTTTCAATTGGTTCTGCGGTGGGTTCTTCGGGAACAGTGGGCTTCTTGTACTGTACACCGGGCGCGGGTTCCGGGGAGCTTATTGCCTCGGCGAGGATTGCCTGCTTCTTTAATCCTAGTCGGCGAATTTTTGACTCCATCGCTTTGGTTGTGACGCTGAAATGTTCGGCGAGCTCACCGTAAGTCTGAGTCAGATAATTCTCCCGGATATGCTCTTCTTCTTCGGTGGTCCAGTTCTTGGCCATTGGCTCTTGGAATCGAGCGGTTAAAAAATTGAAAAAGAACGTGAAAAGTGACCCATTACAAGAGTGTTTTGCAAGAAGGGTACAGGATCTTTGGATCTGGGCGCACCCGGGACCCCGTTTTCGGTCGTCGTGGCTTGGTGACCCTAAGTATCTTGACCACGGTCGGAAAGCAATTCCCGGCCGACCCACGCTATCGTGTGTTCCCGAGCCGGACGGGTTGGATTTACGGTGTCGGGTCCGGAGTGTACCATCGCCGCCCTATGGGAACTCTTGTAGCACTGGAAGGTATTGATGGCTCGGGGAAATCTACCCAGGCGAGCCTGCTGAGCGATCAGCTGCGTGCCCGCGGCTTTGACGCCGTCGTGTTTCGCGAGCCTGGCGATTCTGCGTTCGGTGACAAGCTGAGGCAACAATTTCGAGATGGCCGCACCATTTCAGCAAAAGAAGAGGCGCGGTTGTTCATCGAAGACCGTCGCATCGATGTGCGCGAGAACATTCGCCCGGCGCTGGTTGCAGGCAAGGTAGTCGTAATGGACCGCTACTACTTCTCAACAATGGCTTATCAGGGAGCGTTGGGTCTCAACACGGACCAACTTCGGGAGGCCAATGAGTTATTCGCGCCAAGGCCCGACCTTACCCTGATTCTTGATCTATCTGCAGAAACGTCTGCCGAACGAATCCACGCCTCGCGGGAGTCGCCAGATTCCTATGAAGGGACAGAGTATCTTCGTCGGGTTCGGGAGCTGTTTCTTGAGTTTTGCGAAAGCGATGTGGTGACGGTTGACGCGGCGGCAGAGGTGAGTGAACTGAGCGCAGAAATCCTAAGGAAAGTGCTCGCCGTTGTGGGGGGTTGCTGACCCGTTACGTCATCCGTACGTCGTTAAAGATCTTGCTCAGATCAGCAGTTGGCTTGCCCGATGCGTCCGCGACCCTCCGCTTGTTGGGTGGCTGGGCCCGGTAGTTCTCAATCCTGGTCTCAACGCGGTCCGCAAAAGTACTGGTAGCGCGGTTGTCGAGGAACACACCAGCGGGGATTTCATCTCCCCATTCATGCACCTTGACAAGAAACTCGTTCATCTTGCCGAGCGCGGTCGCCTCATCAGCGTCTGGAGGAATGACTGGATCATAGTCGGTATCGTCGAGCCAGTAGACGCGAGGTTGGCCGCTGTTGAGGTCCTTGCCGGCATACCAATCCTTGGTGTGAAGATTGTTGTAGGTTGGACAGGGTTGCAGGATGTCCAGGAACGACAGACCGGGATGCTGGATCGCCTCGACAACTAGATCAACCACTTTCTTGACATTGTATGAATAGCCTCGTCCGATCCAGGTGAAACCCACTGACATTGCCATCATCAGCGAGTTGAGCTGTCCCTGGATATTGGGTTCGGGAAGGCTCTTGGGCTGGAGCCCCATGGCCAGGGTTGGCGCAGCTTGGCCCTTGGTGAGGCCATACACCTCATTGTTAAAGAGGATGTAAGTCATGTCGAGGTTTCGGCGGCCTGAATTAACGAAGTGGCCCGCGCCGATCCCGAGTCCATCGCCATCCCCGCCAACGCCCACAACCGTCATCTCAGGGTTAGCCAGCTTGATCCCATGGGCGAATGGCAATAACCGGCCGTGCAGCGTATGCACCCCATACACCGGGAAGAAATATGGTGCTTTGCCTGAACATCCGATGCCACCTACAACAGCGACCTTGTGAGCTTCCAGTTCGAGCTTGGCGAAGGCCTGCTGGATGGCGTTGAGGATGCCAAAATCACCGCATCCGGGGCACCAGTCATTTGGGAAAGGGACCTGGAAATCCTTGGCAGTGAGCTTTCGATCCACAGTGGCAGTAGGCATGTTGGTTACTCGTTTGGGTTTCGGAGAACGATTTTAGTCTCGTCCGTGCCATCCATAATTGTCTTGAAAGCATCGCATAGTCGGCGACCAGACATGGGGCGGCCATTGTATTTCACCACAAGTTTGTCGCAAGCGATGCCAGTGTGCTGCCGTAACACTTGGGCGAGCTGACCGGAGAAATTGGCTTCGACACCGACCAAAGGTTCAGCTGTGGCTAGGATCTCTTCCAGTTCGGCAGCGGGGAATGGACTCATGATGCGCACCTGAACCAGCCTAGCCGAGAGACTTTCTTCGGCGAGCAGATCGATAGCTTCCAAGATGGCACCCTTGTTTGATCCCCAGCTCAGAACAGTGAAAACTGCTTCGGGGTCGCCGTAGATTTGTAGCTTCTCATCAAAGGGAATTTCTCTGGCCGCTGTCTCCAGCTTCCGCATGCGCTTTTCCATTTGCTGTTCGCGGACAACTGGGTCCTCTGTGACACGCCCGTATTGGGTATGTTCGCCGCCGGTTAGCCAGTGCATCCCCCCGGCCATGCCAATCAGTGGTCGTGGCGTGACGCCGGACTCGGTCAGCGCGAAGCGCGGGTAAAGACTTCCGTGTTCGCTGGCACCGTTGGGTGAGGCAACCTCGCCACGGTCGATGCGGATTCGCTCAAGGTCGTATGGCGGCACACTCATCGTTTGGCTAGACAGCGACTTGTCTAGGATGTGGATGACGACGGTCTGGTAACGTTCGGCGTAATTGAACGCTTCTGCGGCGTCATAGAAGGCGTCGTCGAGGTCGCTCGAAGCCAGCACAATCCGTGGGAACTCGCCATGTCCTGCGTTCAGCGCGAGGAATAAATCTCCCTGCTCGCTTCTTGTCGGCAAGCCGGTCGACGGCCCACCACGTTGATAGAGCGTGATGACAAGAGGGACTTCGTTAATGCCGGCCCAGCCAAGGCCTTCGACCATCAGCGCGAAACCGGGGCCCGACGTGGCAGTGGCACTCCGGGCGCCGGTGAGCGCCGCACCAGCGGCCATGCAAACGGCGGAAATCTCGTCCTCTGTTTGCACAATCAGGACACTGCCCTCCTCACCGTTAGTGGTGGGGAAAGTTTCATGGGCCTCAAGATAGACGCTTTCGTCGGTTGCTGGGCTGATCGGATAATAGCTCTGAAAGGTTAAACCAGCCGCGATCTTGCCCATTGCAACCGCCTGATTTCCGTTCAGCAGGACGCGTGGTTCTTTTGAGCCCGACGGGGTCAACCGATGCTCGAATTTCGAGGTGTCATAAGTATCACGCACGAATTGGTAAGCCATATCGACCGCTGCGACATTCATGTCGATAATTTTCTGGCGTCCCGGCCAGGTCTTGGCTAGTGCGTCGTAGACATAGGAGCGTTGGTAATCAACCAGCGCCAGCGACATGGCGACTGCCAGAGTATTCATGGTGCGAGCAGCAAGTGCCTGTGCGACCCCGAGATGGTTCGCAAGCAACTCCACGATCTTGCCGAAGTCAGCTTCGTAGGTTTGCACGCCACGTTGCTGGGCATCTTCGAGGAGACCCCTGAGCGTTGCGGGAAGACCACGCTCCTCAAGGTAGGTGATCAGATCGTCTTTAGCGCGGGTATCCAGGTAGGTGACCGCTTGGACTTCAACTTCGACGTCTTTGGCAGAGTAGAATAGCGCCCCTCCCTCGACCACCGAAGTGGTGTGACGGGCGAGTGACTCATCTTCAAAGGTTGCTAGAACCTGAACCTCGTCACAGTGGCTGTGTACCGGGTGGTGGGCCACACGCACATCGAAGTAGCTGTGACGACCCATTATGTTGGAGTAGTATTCGCGGCGCCCGAAGACGTTGAGACCGCCGAGAGCACAGGAACGCTGAAAAATACCTGCGGCCGTGTCAACACCGCTCCCTTGCGGTCCGCCGATGCGCCAGGCTAGTTCGTCGTGGTTACTTGTCACGGTTCCGCTCTACGACTCTTAGTGTATGTTGAGCCTATTCGGAGATAAGAGATATGGGCAGTTAAGAATTGAAGGCAGGTCGCGTACCGCATGCAGTCCACAACCCTTCTCCGAGGACCCATTGTCCATTAGAACAAGGACTCATCGAGAAAAGGAAGAGCGTAAAATTAGGACTCATTACTCAAGCTTAGACTTAAAAGGATACGGCCTTCTAAGCTACTTGGCTAGCATGCAGGACGCGGATTTTCACACCGGGGCCGGTGCTTTGTAGGCGGTCCGGACGCTGCAGTTTCAGCGACTTTGGTTAGTCCTTGGACTGCCGCAGAAGGTGCTGAATTGCTTCGATGTTGGCGAGGTGACCCTCTCCGAGTGTCAAGCCGCCGTCGACTGGCAACATAGTGCCGGTTACATAAGAAGCAGCGTCGCTGACCAGAAAAATGGCCGCATCAGCGATCTCGGCTTCGGTGCCGAAACGGCCCATCGGCAATTTCTCGGCGATTGAGGCGCGCGCTTCGTCGCTGTTCCAGAGGCGGCTGCCTGCTCCATGAGTATCAACGGGGCCGGGTGCTATGGCATTCACCCTAATGCCAGCGTCAGCCCATTCGACCGCCAGCGTGCGGGTCAGTGACAGCACGCCGGCCTTAGCTGCAGCCGAATGAACCGTCAACGGTCCAGCTCCGGTTGCGTAGGTGGCAAGTACATTGAGGATGTTGCCGCCACCCTGGCCCTTCATGTGTTTATAGACGGCGCGTGAGCAAAACCACGAACCGTCTAGCACTATACGGGTGACCGCCTTCCAACCGCCCGGGGACAGGTCTTCAGCACGAACTAGAAAGTTGCCGGCAGCGTTGTTCACCAAAACGTCAACGCGGCCGAAATGTTCGATCGCAGTATCAACCATGGCCTCGACTTGGTCCGGCTCACGGACATCGCACACCAGCGGTAGTGCCTCGATTTCTTCTTCGCGGAGCGTCGCAGCGCCATCTTCGACATGCTCGGCGCTGCGGCTGGCAATCACCAACTTGGCACCGTTGGCGCCGAACGCTCGCGCCGTTGCCAAGCCCAGCCCAGTGCCGCCGCCTGTGATCAGCGCCACCTTTCCTTCAAGCAAGTTGTCGGAGAAGAAACCCATGAGGCAAGAAGCTTAACAGGGACCAGAAGAAGCCCTGCGCAACCCGCAACGCGCTGTTCAAAACAACGAAGCAATTTATAGGATATGATATTGTAATAATATTATTGTGATATCACTCTAAAGAAGAAGGTCAACATGGTCACAGAGGATAAAAAGCAGGCGCCCAACGGTATCGTCGTATTGCTAACCCTTCTGGTTGTAACGGCGGTTCTCGTGTACGCCCTAGTCGCGGATATACGCGACAATCTGCAAATCGGTTTCTTAGGACTCGGGATTATCTTGTCCCTGCCGGTAGTCGGGTTTCTCTACGCAGGGTTTTTCACGGTTAACCCGAACGAAGGTAGAGTGCTGCAGTTCTTCGGCAGCTACATCGGTACGGTGCGAGATCCGGGCCTGCGTTGGGCGAACCCTCTCTATACAAAGAAGCGTGTCTCCCTGCGGGTGCGTAACTTCGAGACCAGCAAGCTTAAGGTTAACGACAACCGCGGCAACCCCATCGAGATCGCCGCCGTGGTTGTTTGGAAGGTCATTGATACTGCTGAGGCCGTCTTCGAAGTTGACGACTACATCAACTACGTACACGTGCAGAGCGAGGCGGCGGTGCGCAACTTAGCGACCAACTACCCCTATGACGCTTTCGAAGAGAACGAGGTGTCAATGGTTGGGCACCTGCCCGAAATCTCTGAACACCTCAAGAAAGAGAACCAGGACCGCTTGACCACGGCCGGTATCGAAATCATCGAATCTCGAATCTCGCACCTCGCATATGCGCCGGAGATTGCCCAGGCGATGCTTCGTCGCCAGCAGGCGGCAGCTATTATCGCGGCGCGCCGTAAGATCGTCGAAGGCGCTGTGGGGATGGTCGATCATGCACTTGGAGAACTCTCGGCAAAGGAAATCGTCGAGCTCGACGAAGAACGTAAAGCGTCAATGGTGTCCAACCTTCTAGTCGTGCTTTGCAGCGAGAGCGAAACCCAGCCTGTAATTAACACAGGCAGTTTGTACACGTAAAAAGTCGCTGGTCGGAGGTCCGCTTGAAACGCTTAGCCAATCAACTCTCGTTTCCGGCTGTGTCTCTCACAAGAGCGCCAGGATTATCATAAGTGTCTAAGCGAAAAGCTTTTCTTCTAAGGTTGGATCCAAAGGTTCACGATGCTCTCAGGCGGTGGGCCGATGACGAGCTGCGCAGCCTCAACGCGCAAATCGAGTTTCTGTTGCGCAAGGTATTGATCAACCACGAACGCTTTAAAAACTAAAGCAAGGGAGAACAAAGGGAAAAGTAGTAATACTGCGCTATCCGAATCTTTCCGACCCTTATGCAGTGGGACCCACTAAGGAACACGCTAATGGCGATATTAGGAATTCATTTAGTAAAGAAAAAAATGTGGAAGACTCTCTGGATTCTATTAGGAATTAGTGTCTTCTCAGTGGTAATAGGAATCATGCTCCTGTAGAGAGGACGAATACTCGCGGTACCTTCACTGTTCTCATGATCAGCGCTCTGTTTCCATCGTGAGGTAGTCGATAAGCAGCGCCGCCATCGCCTTCATCCCGATCGGGACTGACGAGTCATCGGCCATAAAAGTGGGGGTATGGTGACCGCCTGACGTCGTTCCTGGAACGACCTGTCCGAGCCGGAAGAAGAAGCCCGGAATTTCGTTGGCGTAGTATGCGAAGTCCTCGCCGCCCATTACCGGATCGAGGGCGACTACGTTTTCGGTACCGACGATACGCTCAAGCGTCGGCCGCATCGCGGCGCCGAGATCCTCGTCGTTGATCGTCGCCGGCGAGCCGCGCTCATAGTCGAGGGTGTAGCTGCCACCGCCGGCGGCGGTGATGCCGGAAAAAATCTGGTGCATGCGACTTTCGACAACGTCGCGAATCTCTTCGTCGTAGGTGCGTACCGTACCCTCCAGATGGACTTCCATCGGTATGATGTTGAAGCGCTCGCCGCCGCGGATAATGCCTACGGTTATGACGCTGGGCTCGAGCGCCGGTAGAGTGCGTGAACGAATCGTTTGTAGGGCCGTTACCGCCTGTGCTGCCATCACCACCGGATCGATACTTAGATGGGGGTAGGCACCGTGGGCCTGTTTTCCCTGGATCTTGGCGATGAAGTGGTCCACGGCAGCGAGGGAGGGGCCTGGTGTGTAGCCGAGTTTGCCGACATCCATTTCGGCGAGGGCGTGGAGTCCGAAGATAGCGCTCGGCCGCGGGTTCTCAAGGACGTTTTCGGCGATCATCAAGTCCGCACCGCCCTCCTCCCCCGGAGGGGCCCCCTCTTCGGCGGGCTGGAAAATGAACTTCACCGTCCCGGGCAATTCATCGCGCATCGAAGCGAGAACCGACGCGACACCCATCTGCACCGCAGTGTGGATGTCGTGGCCGCATGCGTGCATGACCCCGACCTCCTTGTTGAGGTAAGTCGTTCGCACGGTTGACTTAAAGGGGTACGGGGTTTCTTCGGTAACCGGCAGGGCGTCCATATCGGCACGGACTGCTACAACCGGTCCTGGCCGCCCACCTTCCAGGATACCCACCACTCCGGTGTGGGCGATTCCGGTCGTGACCTCGATTCCGAGCGACCGCAGATGTTCGGCAACGAGTGCCGCGGTCTCGAATTCACGGTTGCCGAGCTCTGGGTTCTGATGGATCTGGTGACGGTACTCGATGATCTGGGGAGCGAACTGATTGACTGCGGCAACAATACGATCATCGGCTTGTTGCTTAGCAGCAAACGTCGAGCCGGAAGCGAGCAGCAAAATTCCCGAAATTACGGCAGATGCGCCAAACAATGTACGCGATCGGAAGGATGCCAAATGCATGGAAATCGACCATTTCTTTGTCATCGAGGAGCATCGTATGAACGCAAGCAGGTCACGCAGTTCCTGCTGACAGGCTATGCCAAAGCCTGCTGACTTTTCGTTCGGGGCACCTCGTGTTTCGCGTGATTGGGTACAAATGTTTTAAGACTTTCGATAATCGCAGAGGCCTCGTCTGGATACCAACGAGACTTACAGAGAAAAGCCCCCGGGTTTGCGACCCGAGGGCTTTCTTACAGCTCCTGAGGCAGGACTTGAACCTGCAACCCTCCGGTTAACAGCCGGATGCTCTGCCAATTGAGCTACTCAGGATCCTGAAAAGATTCTTGGCGGGCCGCTGAGAACCCGTGTCACATCAAAATTAGCATCGCGGGGGACCGCTCTCAACCATGAGTGAATCCAGGTGGCGTTGGAGCACCGTGTTACGACCGCGTGGAGTTTTCTAGAGTTCGCGGCGCCCCTCCAGTGACCGCGCCATGGTGACCTCGTCCGCGTATTCAAGATCACCCCCCACGGGAAGTCCAGTGGCGATACGAGAAACAATAACGTTGAGTGGCTTGAGGAGACGCGCAATATAAGCCGCGGTGGCTTCACCCTCTACGGTTGGGTTGGTGGCGACGATTACCTCGCGAATGGTGCCTTCCTTTACGCGGGTGAGAAGCTGGGCCAGGTTGAGTTCATCAGGACCGATACCGTCAAGGGGGGAAAGAACGTGGCCGAGCACATGGTAGCGGCCAGGGAAACGGGTTGTACGCTCAATGGCTCCGACATCGAGGCTTTCCTCGACGACACACAGAAGATCATCTTGGCGACGCGGATCGGCGCATAAAGCGCACGGATCCTCGTGGGTCAAGATGTTGCATATGCCGCAAGGCCGGACACTGGATCGAACGGCACGAATCGACTCCGCCAGCCGGTCGGCCTGGTCCTGGGGTACCTTCAACAGATAGAAAGCTACCCTTTGTGCCGTCTTACGGCCGATACTCGGCAGCCGGGTTAGTTCTTCGATGAGAACGGCGACCGGTCCTGAATCTTCGAGCGCCACGGCTCCTTAACCCATCATCCCGGGCAGGCCCATCCCGCCCATGATTCCACCAAGCTTCTGCTGAATTTCCTCGTCAACGCGTCTTGACGCTTCGTTGATGGCAGCGACCACAAGGTCCTGCAGCATCTCGATATCTGAAGGGTCCACCACGCCGGGATCGATGTTTAGCTCCAAGAGATCTTTTTGCCCATTCACTGTCGCGGTTACAGCGCCTCCACCGGCAGTGGCCGATATGCGCATCTTGCTAAGGTCGCGCTGAAACTCATCCTTTATCCGCTGGGCTTCCTCAAGCACCTTCTTCATTTTCGTGTTGATCATCGGCCGCACCTTTTAAACGTCTTCGACATCAGTCAGGTTTCCTCGCAAGGCGTCGACAAAATTCTTGACCATTGCTTCTCCCTGTGCGCGTTCCCAAAGCTGGTCGTTCCGCTCGCGAGGCGGGTCTTTGGGTTTCAAGTTTTCCGCAACCGGATCGTGACCAGCTGCGTCGGCACTGACCACATTGCCACTCTCAGAAGGGCTTTTCAGAATGGATTCTGTCCCATTACTGGTTTTAACCTCACCCGAGGGTGGTGTTTCAACCGGAGACGGTCGGGCAACTGGCGGTGCGACGGCTAGCCCACGATCGGCAGGTGTTGTGAAACCCGCATTTCTATTAGGTCCATCGACCTTCTGGCTTATCGACGCGCTGTCATCGCCCTCGTTGCTTTCCTGCTTTCCTGTCTGCTGAGGGCCAGAGCCTCCCGAAGGCCCACCGCCAGACTCAGATCGCAGCTGCGAAACTAGTTCTTCAATTGGTTCTAACCGTGGCATACGGGCCAACCGGCACAAAACCATTTCAAGCTGATAACGCGGCACTTCAGATTGTTTAATTTTGTACTCACTCCCCGAAAGAAGGGCGAAAGCGCGGTCGAGATCATCGATCTTGAACATGGCCGCTTGCTCCCGGAGGCGTGCAAGATCGTCTTCAGGAAGGTGAAGGATTTCTCCAGCCTTTTCGATCGTTGCTACCACTAGTAAAGCTCTAAGGTGGCCAAGAAGGTCGAGAGCAAACTGGTGCAAATCGGTGCCTTGCTCCACCATCTTGTTGACGAATTTGAGGATTCCAGCAAGATCCTGCCCGGCAACAAGTTTGGTGGCGCCGAACAGAAGCTCCCGATCGACCATCCCGAGCAGGCTTGCCACAGTTTCGTCATCAACTTGGTCCCCGCCGAAGGCAATAAGCTTATCGAGAAGGCTCTGGGCGTCACGCAGGCTGCCATCAGCAGCGATCGCTACTATCGCCAGGCCGTCGTCGGAAACACTGACGTTTTCCACACTGGCGATTCGTTGAAGTTGACCAGTGATCTCCGCCTGGCTAATGCGTCCAAGTGGATAGTGCTGACAACGTGAAAGGACGGTCGGCAGGATCTTGTGAGGTTCTGTGGTTGCCAGCATGAAAACAACATGTGGCGGTGGTTCCTCGAGGGTTTTTAGCAACGCATTGAAAGCATTGGTCGACAGCATGTGTGTTTCGTCGATGATGAACACACGGTAACGGTCACGCAAAGGCGTATACCGGGCCACCTCATTAAGCTGGCGGATTGAATCCACCCCTGTTTGCGAGGCCGCATCGAGCTCGACAACGTCGAGGTTGCGACTCTCCTCGATCTCGACACAGGCCGTACACTCGCCGCATGGCTCGGAAGTGGGCACGTCGGTTTTGCTGCAGTTAAGCCCCTTTGCTACCAGACGTGCAATGGTTGTTTTCCCGACCCCCCGGATGCCCGAAAAGCAGTAGGCATGTGCCACTCTGCCTTGGTCAAGGGCGTTGCTCAGGGTCTGGACGATTGCTGATTGGCCGACGACCTGGTCGAATTTCTGTGGTCGCCACTTACGCGCCAGGACTTGGTAGTTGCCGTCTGTCATAGAAAAACCGAAAAACTTGCTTCAATCCACAAAACCGGCCGTGCACCACCCATCGAAGCCAACACAAGGCCGGACGCGCCTAGGGACATCCGCCGGGTTGGTCTGTGGCACCTGCAGGTGCCTACTTACCGCTGCTCCCTCCCGGGCCTGACGGGGTTCGCAGGTCTGCACCGCACAGGGCCCGACGCCGTTTTTTCCCATGGCGATCCGAACACGAGCGCTAAACACCTCAGGGTGGAATTCGGTCCTGCTAGAGCGGGTTGCAGGTTCAGGGCACCGCTAACTCCCCACCTAGCACGGCCAAAACTTGGAAATCACAGTGAACCACGATGGTGCCACGCTCTCCGAGGGGCCTCAAGGTTGGAACCACTCCGGTAGCGAAACAAAATAGAGATTGACCCCCCAAGGAGCACCAGCGGACGTCAAGTGAGTGGAGCAGACTCAGCGGACGCTAGGTTCTTCGCGAATTGGAACAGGTCGTCGACGCCGGTCAACCATGCTGACGATGAGCAACCATGATAGCGGGAGCGCGACTAGCAAGTAGGTGAAATAACGGCCGTATATTCCATCTGGTCCGTAGGGCTCGGTGGCCCAGTGCAGTGTTTCGCTGTACGGAAATATGTGGGCCTCGGTGAGTTCATGGAAACCGTAGATGATCAATTGGCCGACGAAAATTAGCAGGAATACTCCCGTGACCTGGAAAAACCGCGCCAGGTTGACCCGGTGACCATGTTGAGACCAAAGCCAAGCGATAAATGCGGCCAGCAACGTTCCGGCAGCAGCGCCCAGGATTAGCAGCCCCGAGTTGGCCACCTGGAAGATCAGCGCGTTCATCAATAGTGCGGTTTCCATTCCCTCTCGGGTAACCATCAGGACCGTGAATCCGAACACGCTGAAAAATGCGGCCGTACTATCAAGCGCCGCCGCAACCTCGATCCGCCCCTCAATGTTTCTTTTAAGGTGCTTTGCCGCTCGCCACATGTGCACGATCATCCAAGTGACCATCCCAGCTGCGGCCAGCGCCAAAATCCCTTCCCAGAGTGCAGCGTTAGCGGCGCGGGAGAGGAGAATACCCGCGATCACGCTGATCACCATAGAGATAGCAATACCCAAATATACGGCGGGAACTAGCTTGTGGCGCTGAGTCTTGCGTAGGTACGCGAGGGTGATCGCAACGATCAAGAAAGCCTCAAGGCCTTCGCGAAGAGTAATGACGAATGCGTTGATCATCAGGGGCGTAGTGTAATTCAAGGAGGTAAGTGTTCGGGCTCAGATCCTGCGACTGAGTCTCAATCATCGTACTTGAGAAAAACAAGAATGACAAGTCAGGTATTCTGGGAGGGCGAAGGAGTCCTGGGGACCTGGCCGGCATAGCGACATTGGACACCAATTGGTAGGGCAAGAAAAAGGCGGAGAGGGTGGGATTCGAACCCACGGTACGGGGATTACCCGTACACGCGCTTTCCAAGCGCGCTCCTTCGGCCTCTCGGACACCTCTCCACGATGCTGCCCCACGGTCGCGGGGGCGCGCGTATGCGGCAAGACCTCGGGTGGGTACTTTATTTATAGTTAGGGTGTTGCCTGCTGCCCACCGGTCGCCTGCGCCGTGATTCCGCCGTAGTGATTGGCGAGAGCGTACCCTCCGAAGAAAACGCCAGCGTAGAACAGGTCACCAGCCATCGTGTTGAACAAGTAGGGCAGCGCCATTGTGTAGCAGAGAACAAGACCTTGCAAAGTCGGTGAGTAAAGTGTTCCCATGGCCCATTCGCCGAAGTTTGAGACAATAAAGAGAATCATCGACGAAGCCAGCGAGCCGGCGATCACTCGCGTTGTGGTGACCCCGCTGCGAAACAAAACCCTGCCCACCATAGCGATGAGAATGAACGAAGCGTAGACAAAGGGCATCGTTACGTGATGGCCGATGAAGAAGTCACTAATTGCCAATGCTACGAGCGGTGCGATGAAGGCGCTGCGTCGGGAACCGTGTGCGGCACCGAAGAGGGCCATTCCGCCGATCGGCGTGAAGTTAGGAAGATGGGGTAGCAGTCGGGCGATCACGCCAACAGGGATCAGCAAATAACTCATGGTCGAATTCCGTTTCAGCGGAGCCACAGGCTCAAAGTTGATTTCGTTCAGGACCTCTGAATCGTACCGGTGCGGGGGAAGGGGAGCAAGATGCATTGAGTCACGGGCTCGATTCGCGAGACAGGAACCAACCTAGTCGACCCGCTACCCTGATTCATGCTGTTCCCAAATCGGTCGCGCTTGGAATCCCGGGGGGCCCTGTCGCCAGCCGGACGGCCCTGAGGACCGATTCGGATACGGCGGCCGCAGCCGACCCCTATTGACCGAGGCAATTTACACAGAGGGGATAGCTGCGCGCACCGTCGCTAAACTGAAGTCGGCAGCGTGCTTTGGGTGGCGGTGAAGTAGACTCGGTCATGTCGAGGGACCAACCATCTTCCCGGGGTGAAGGCAGACAACGGAGACAAACCATGCTGGCTTCAAAGAATTTGTGTATCAGGGGGAGCTTGGCCGCATTGCTGCTGATCCTCGCGGTTCCGGTCCAGGCAATTTCTCCAGTGGTAGAAAGCGAAACGTATCTGGAGATCGAGACAGAGACCGCTGGCGAGATGGCCAGCATTAGAATCTGGCTCAGCCCCAACGCCATACGAATTGATGCTGACACCCAGGGTGGAGTGTCGGTTATTTCGGTCGGCGGAGATGACGGTAAGTTACTGATGGTTATGCACCAGCAGAAAACCTACATGGAATTTGCTGCTGCGATGATGGCGAGCATGGCCGGAATGTTGGGGCAGATGCCGCCGGAGACTGAAGAAGAGCTAGTCGAGGCCACCCAGCCGACCTTAACGCGCACTGGCAACACTAAACAGGTTGGCGAATGGGCTGCCTACGAAGTGCTCGCCCAGAACCCCGGAGAAGATGGGGGAATGTTCATGTGGTTTTCTCAGGACGTGGGAGCTGACTTCCGCACCCTTGCCGAGCAGATCCTGACATCAATGTCATCGTTATTGAACAGTCCAATAATGAGCATGATTAGCATGGCAGGTGGCAGCGACCCCGGGTTGTTTGATGAAATCCAGGCACAGCTCGAAGCTGTCGACATGCCCGACGGGTTTCCGGTACAGATCATTTCCAGTGCCGACGGCATGGAGCGGACCAGTACGCTGAAGGCGATCGATCAGGATGCCACCTTTGACACAGCCACCTGGGAACCGCCGGAAGGCTACACAAAAATGAGAATGCCATTCGGTCGATGACAGGAATTCCGGGGAAGTTGGTGCACTTTTGCAGATTGGACTCAACCTCTCTTGTCTACGGACTGAAAGTTGTTGACACTTATGCAGTGGCTGCTAGTGTAGGCGAGGCTCAGGTGAAACCCACGATTGAGCGAAGCTGTCGGAGGCCCCGCGTGAATGTAAACGACTTCGCGGGAGGCGATCGTGGAGATTGCCTGGGCTGTTTCTTGTGTGCACCATGCGCTTGATCCTTGTCGGCTTTGGCACCGTGGGTCGGGGTGTTGCTGAGAGCTTGTTGGCGTCTGAACCTGAACTGTTGGTTGCGGGGGCCGAACCGCGTGTTGTTGCAGTCGTTGATCCTGTCGTTGGCAGCGTGAAGCATGAAGGTGGCTTGGATCTTGGGACCTTGCTCAAGCTAGCCGATACGGGAGAATCTCTTGCCAGCTACCCCGGAGCCAAGCCGGTTGCCGATCTCAAGGAAGTGTTGGAGGCTGCCGGAGGCGATGTCCTCGTCGAGCTGACGCCCACTGATCTTCACACCGGGGAGCCTGGGCTGGGCCATGTGCGTGCTGCCCTAAAAGCTGGGTTGCATGTTGTGACGACCAACAAAGGGCCAATAGCCCTAGCTTATGATGACTTGAGAAACAGGGCGCATAAAGCGGGCGTCCAACTACGTTTCGAAGGAACTGTGCTCTCCGGGACCCCGGTCTTGAACCTCTGTGAAGCGGGACTGACTGGGGCGGGAATCCGTGAAATCCGAGGTGTCGTGAACGGCACCTGCAACTTCATACTCACGGAGATGGAAGGCGGGACCGGCTATGCCAAAGCCTTATCCAAAGCGCAGCATCTCGGTTACGCGGAAGCAGACCCCAGCGGTGATGTCGAGGGCTGGGACGCTGCGGCCAAGGTTCTGATTTTGGCGAACAGTGTCTTGAACGCGAACCTGAAGCTTGGGGACGTGAACCGCACTGGCATTACCGGGTTGACAGTCGATGATATTCAGACAGCGTGCGCGGCTGGCAAGACGTGGCGCCTTATTGCCCGTATCAGTCAGGGAGAAAACGGATGGAAAGCTAAGGTTGGCCCAGAAGAAGTCAATCGTGCGGACCCGGAGGGTTCCCTAACTGGCCCGGAGAACCTCCTGATTTTCGACACCGAAGCTTTGGGCGAGGTGACGATTACAGGCCCAGGGGCTGGCCGGCGTGCCACTGGTCACGCAGTGATTGCTGACCTTCTAGCAGTCCACCGGAGCGTGTCATGAATGCCTCGCCGGATGATGTCACTGTGGCTAGCTGTACCGAAGAACCACGCGATCAAGCAGTCCAAGTTCTTGAGCAGGTGGCCGAGTTACTTGCCGAGTGTACCGAGACAGGGCGACTTGCGCGTGCGCACAAGCTGGCTGGCAAAGTTACATGCCAAGTCGACAAAGATGAACTCATCATCGCTGCGGTTGCCAAATACAATGTCGTTGTAGACATAACAAATCGCCGTATTCAGCACGGCTGTCGCGACTTTCAAGGGCAGGCGCGCAAGCTTTGCCTATGCAAGCACGTGGCTGCCACATTGCTAGCCCTTGAGCCTCAACGCGCCCTTTCGATTGTTCAGGAACTGGCCAACGGGGCGCGGGCACCGGCATCCGGAGTCGTGGCGGCCTGGCGACTTGAGGTGATAACTCGTTTCAGTCCCAGAGGCTAGAGTTGACAGACATTGTGAAACACTAATGCGCCTAGCTGTTACACCGACCAGCCGAGGATTTCGACTCCGCAGCGGGTAAGCTTGATACCGTCGCTGGCAACGCGCCAGAACTTTTTCCAGCCGTAAGCTCGCTCAGCGTGTACAAATGCGTCAAGAACAGCGAGTTTGACATTAGCGGAACTGGAGAGCTCCTCACGTAGCAGAATGCTTTCGCGGAAGGGTATACGTACGTCGTAACGACCGTGTAGGAGCACGACCGGGGCAGTCAGGCTGCCGAGCTTGCCTCGCAGGGTAAGTTTGTCGAACGCTTCCAATACCCCGGGCGCTAGGTTGTGCCGTGCTTCCGCGTGTGCCTCAGGGTCGCTGATAGTCATGTAATCGAGCAAGTTACGACCCTCTGGGGACAATTTCTCGCGGACTTCGCCCCAGGGTGGTGCTTGGCCTCCCTTCCACGCTTCTGCTCCTGCTGAGAAGACCTCGACATCCCTCTTGTCCGGCAACCAGCGGGCTAAGCTGGAGAGGAAAATCCAACGCCCTTCCAGCTGTTTTGAGGCATCGTGCGCCGCGGGTTGTTTGTCGCCGTAACTAGCGACTCCACCGGTGGCGGTAAATTCGGATAGATGCTCGACGTCGTAATAAGAACCGATCGTAAGGATGCCGGCGAGTTCTTCGTCGCTCATTCTTGATCCAGCGAGATAGGTAGGTCCGGCTGAGTAAGACAAAGCGAGCAGTACAACTTTGTCTATGCCCGTTGCTCCCGGAATTGCTCGAGCTGCACGTAAGACCTCTTCGGGATCCTGGAAGCTCATTAATCGTTGTTTCATCCGCGGGAACTCAGGAAGAATCACGGGCATGCCCCCCCGCGCGATCGTAGAAGCGAAGGTCGGAATGCGGTGGTCTTTAATTCCGTCTTTGGTAAGGCCGTGCATCATCAACACGGCAACCCGCGCTGGTGGCCCGCCAGCTGCTGTGTACACGTCGGTGGGGCCGAAACCTTCGACCAGTGGCCCGCGCGAGGCGCACTCCACCGCATTGGATTCGTGTGTTTTGCCCTTGCCGCCCTGCAGAATCGCACCGACGAGAGAGAAGACGGCGCGCAGAGTGGCGAGCCGGGATCTAGACCTGCTCATATCCGTAAGATTCGGTCAGCGAAGCTCACTAGAATACCCTACTGGCCAACCACGTCGAACCTCCTCCGGCCCGTACTTGTTGTCATGCCCGGTCGCCACGGCTCGATGGATAGCGCGACCGTGGAGAATGTCGTGGATCTCCTGGTCCGAGAGAACCCCGAAACGACTAACTCATCATTGCGCCCCAAACTGAGTTCGTGTCCTCAAGCGAGTCGAAAAGAAAATCGGGACAGCATTCTTTGAGTTGGGATCTTGAATACACGCCGGTTGCCACTGCAATGGTCCGCGCGCCGACGGCTTCCCCACAGGAGATATCCGCCGGTGTATCGCCCACAATGACCAAGTCCTCGCATTCATGGCGCACACTGGCAAGTGTTTTTGCTCTTGTGGCGGCAATCATGGGTAGCTCGTCGCGATTTTCGCTGTCAGATCCGAAGGCACCGATCTGAAAACGCGAGAAGCCCAGGCCGGAGGCGTCCAGTTTCCGTTGTGCACCGGGTTCGATGTTTCCGGTAAGCAATCCCAGTAAGGCCTGATCGGCTTTCGATTCGATGTGATTCAAGCACTCGGCAACTCCTGGAAATGGGCGCACAACGCTCGACAGCAATTCGTTATCAAAGTGCTTCAGGTAGCGGTTCCAGAGATCCTCCAGTTTGGCCTTCACTACAGATCGTGGAATTTTGGCGTGCTCCAGTAGCTCGTAAGCGATTTGAGGGTCTGTCTTACCGGCGAATGACACCTCGCCGATTGGTCCGGCCGTGCCGTAGACATCTATGAGAGCAGACTCGAACGCTCGACCGCTGGCACCATCTGTAGTTAGAAGGGTGCCATCAATGTCGAACAAAAGAAGCTTCTTCATAGCTGAATGAGCCTAGCAGGCCGGTTCAAGCGTGCACTTTCAAAGAGTTTGCCAGGCGCGTCCTGGAGGGCATCTCTTACACCAGGAAGAGATCGGTGGTTTCCAGAACAAAACTGGAAACTAGGAGTAGTCGATTACGGACCGGAAAATTAAATTAAGCTGAGGGAAATTGGCATCGAGGTTGGCGGCACGGCACCGCACCGTTTTTCTACGAGAGATCGAACAAGCGACTCAGTAGCATCTGAAGGGGAAATCTCTCGAGAGCTCCGGTTGCGACAGTCTGTTCGTCGAACCTCTGAACCGTGTCCCCTTCGATTCCGGTACCCCAGATCACAACGGGTAGTGGGTCGGCAGCGTGCTGCCCGCTCTCGGAGAGGGTGGCGTGGTCCGATGTAACGGCAACGCGAAGTTCACCCTCCTGAGTTTCGATCAAACGTCCTAGCTCAGAATCGACCTTTTCAAGAAATTCCGCTTTGAGATCCGGTCGTCGGTCGTGTGCAGCTATGTCGGCTCCCTTGACGTGGACAATAACCAGGTCATTGTGCCGGAGTGCCTCTCCGGCCGCATCGAATTTAGCGCCAAGGTCTGTGTCGAGATTTGCGGTCATTTTGTCAGTCGAAACCGTATTTGCCCCGAGCCAAGAGGCGAGCCCTAGTAGTGTGCGGTCCCCACTGATGCAAACAAGGCGCAGTGGCAGGCCGGCTTCCTCAAGAGGGATGAGCTGGTGGATACGTCCAGCACCGCGGGTGAGAAGTGCATTTGCCGGACGCAGCCGTTGTTTCTCAAGCGCCTTGTTAATTGGGTGACTCAGAAGAATGTCACGGGCCGCCTTCTCGAACATAGCAAGGACCTGGGCCGTGTATATTGCTCGGTCGTTATTGGGATCGAGAGGGCGTGGCGTAAGAGCTTTCGAGGGAAGCGTGCCTTCACCAGGGTCACTGCCGTTGATGTCTGCGGACAGCCCGTCTCCACTGAGTACAACTGCGAGCCTGTGTTCTGTGCCAACCTTGACCCGCACGTCCACCTGGCTGGAAACATCCTTGGGAAGCAATATGCAATCGATCGCTTTGGCAAGTTCCTCGGCCTCGTCCCTAATCCGTCCAGCTCGGCGGTCGACGACGGTGCCGTTACTTTCGATGGTCGCGAAGTTACCGCGCAAGGCAACGTCCCCAGCTGATAGCGTGAACCCTGCCCCGAGAGCCTCCACCGGCCCACGTTTCAGAGCGAGTGGAGATTGGCCGAACAGCGCCAGACTTCCGGCGGCCGTATCCGGGACAACGCCCGGTGCCACAGGGTCGGCGAGACCGCATAGACCCTCGGTAGCGAGCCGGTCAAGCACTGGAGTCTCCGCAGCTTGCAGCGGAGTGCGGTTACCGAGTTCACGAACAGGACGATCGCTAAGGCCGTCGATGATCAGCAGAATCGTGGGCGGTGACTCCAGCCTTGCACCAGAGCTGGCCGACAGGGAAGGTAGCCGATGTTGCAGTACCCCGGTGATTAGCTCCAGCGTAGGCACGACCGGAGGGTCTCCATGAGAGGTTTCCAGCTCCTGAACTTCATGAGCCTCGGCTTGCTGAAGCACGTATTTGTGGATTGTACGAATGTCTTCAAAGTTTTCTAGGTACCGCTCCGCACGGCGTACGCTGACCCGCGAACGGGCCAAGAACCGTGCTCGATGGACTTCCTCGTCAGGCGTCGAGAGTACCAATGGAACTTGATACGCCATGCCTTCGAGGTCAGGGAATGGGACGAGGCCGGGGACCAGATGCACACCTTCAACGACGATGCTCATGTTCTCCCGAATGGCCCGTTCAACCACGGCGCGAACCCCGACACAAACTCTACGTGCCTGTTCCTCGAACGAGGCAATTACACGGTCGGGGTGGTCGATATCGACCGCGGCTCCTACTGGTTCCTCACTCGGCGGCGTCTCAAGATGTTCGACGATTTCAAAGCTCGAGCTATGCAGTGCCGGCATTATCTTTGGGTTAAAGACCATCCGCATAACCTGCCGGATTGTGTCGGTCGCGTTAATTCGGTAGATGCGCAGCAACGGGGCTAGTTCCAGGGAGAGCGACGATTTGCCGCTCCCGCTAGCTCCACCGACGTAGATGACCAGCGGCCGAGGCAAAGTCCGAATGCGCCGCAAAAGCCGATAGCGTTGAGCTGATCGTGTCCCAACCTCCGCCTCAAGAAATTCGTCCACCTGGCGGGCGATCTCTGCGCTTGAAACCACTTCGAGTTTGTCGGCGGCGAGGCTGAGCTCGAGCATCGTTACCAGATCATAGGCACGGTCGAGGTCGACGCCCGCAGCGTGCATACTGCGCGCCAAAAGACCACGGGAAAATGGTTGCTGTTGGCCGCGATAAATAACTTGAAGAGACGGGGTCGTGACCTGTGGATCAAGAAAGCTTGACGGTACCGAGTCACCGTACATCTTGCGTAGCTGGTCCGTGATCGCTTCCTGGATTTCTGCGGTCGTCACCTCCTCCCGGTCACCGAATTGATCGCGAATGGCCCGGGCTGCAGCGTAAGCTTCTTCAAAAGCAATACCGCGTTTGACGAGGTCGTGTGTAATCATGCCGCGCAGAAATCGATGGCGGTTGCCGTCGGAATCGATAGCTAGCAAAGTCACGCGACTCTTCTCTGACGTCAGCGCGAGCCGGCGGCCTTCCGCGCTTCTTCGATGAACGCCACCCACTGCGGCTGGGTTGCCGGGTCCCAGATTTTGGCTAGATCTGCCCGCGCTACGTTCTCCGCTTCGCCGAGGAGAAGTGTGCGGTACAGGTATACGAACGCGGATACACGCATGTTCGCGAAACAGTGCACAAAAACGTTACGGTCTTTATTGGCCTTCATTACATCGAAGAAAAGCTGGAGATCGCGCTGGCTCGGTTCCTCCCAGGACACTGGGATCTGGACGTACGCCATTCCTTGTTCCGTGACCAGGTAGCCTTCTAGCTGGTTTCTCTCTTCATCTGCTGGCGCGAGATTGATGACGATATCGAAGCCGGCTTTCTTGACCGCTTCGATCTCATCGTAGGTGATCTGGCCCGCTGTCCCTACGCGTTCCGAAATACGCAAGTATGCCCGCGCTCCGGCAAGCTCGGCATCAGTACCCTGCGCGATGGCTTGCGGCTCCATAAATACCGACACCAAAACGATCAAAAGCCAAGGGAACATGTTCGTCTCCATTGTCCAATCTTATATGGAACTAGAACCTGGATCCTCTCAGATGAGCATTGTGGGCGGAATCTAATTAGGCGTTACGCGCAGATGATGATCTTAGATCGTTGCAATTCAGCCACGCTCGTTTTTGTGTAGCCGTTTTCCAGCAGAACTTCCAGGGTGTGCTCTCCGAGTATTGGTGCGCCGCGCTCGATGGCAGCTTGACTAGCCCCGAGTTTGACAGGAAAGCCGAGCGTCTTCACTGGACCGAGGGTCGAATGCTGAACCTCAGTGACCATTTCTCGTTCAATTGTCTGCGAATGGGCGAGCATCTCCTGAACGCTCGCTACTGGCCCCGCGGGAACTCCTGCAGCTTCGAAGCGCCGCAACCACCGCTGGGTAGAGTGCTGCTTGAAGAGTGGAACCAGCACCGCGACTAATTCGTCGAGGTTCTCCATCCGGGCCTCGTTGTCGCGAAAGCGCTTGTCGTCGACGAGCTCTGGCTGTCCGACAATCTTGGGGACCTTCTCCCAGATTGCCTGGGTCGACGCGCCTACGTTGATCCAGCCATCCGAGGTTTCAAAAGCTTGATAAGGGGCGCTGAGAGGGTGGGCCGACCCCATCGGGCCAGGTGATTCACCTGTCGCCAAGGCGATGGCCGATTGCCAATATGTGTGGGTGATACCCGCCTCGTACAAAGAGGTGTCCACACGTTGGCCTTCGCCTGTTAGCAAGCGATGGAGTATTGCTGCTACCACACCCATTGCGCCGAGAATCCCAGCGGTGATATCGGTTACTGGAACACCACATTTGACCGGTGGCCGTTCGTCACTTTCGCCGGTGAGACTCATCAGGCCACTGTACCCTTGAGCAATCAGGTCTAAGCCGCCAATGCCCGCGTACGGTCCAGTGCGTCCGAAGCCTGAGATCTCACACCACACCAGGCCCGGGTTGCCACTTTTGACGCTGTCGTAACCGACGCCGAGTTGGTCCAGTGTTCCAGTGCGGTAGTTTTCTATCACTACGTCGGCACCACGGATCAACCGCCGTATTAGGGTCACCCCCTCGGGGCACTTGATGTTGACGGCGATGCCTCGTTTGTTTCGGTTCAGCATCATGAAGGCAGCTGACTCACCATCAATCTCAGGGGGCACGAGTGAGCGAGAAGGGTCGCCGTTGGGGACCCGCTCGACCTTGACCACATCGGCGCCCATGTCGGCAAGCATTCGGCCACAGACTGGCCCGGCCATAATATGACCGAGTTCTAGGACCTTGATGCCTTCCAAAGGAGCAAACCCGGTCCCGTTCATGCCAGCGTCTCTCGGCAATGCATCCAGCGGCCTGAAAACATCATCAGTTGCCCTCGAAGTCCGGATCGGTTTTCCCTAAAAAGGCGCGATAGCCACGGCGAAAATCTTTCGTGCCAAAGGCCTTGTAGCTTTCATGAACTTCTTCGTCAGCCAGGGGTTTCGAGTCGGCGAGACGGCGGATGAACTTTTTGTGCCAGCGATTAACCAGTGGGGCACCTTTCACTACGCGTGCCGCTAGAGCATAGGTTTCCTGCTGGACCAGATCATCGGCAACGACACGATTCACAAGGCCCACTGCAGCAGCACGGTGGGCACCGAACAGCTCGCCGGAAAAAAGAATTTCTTTCGCCACCGGGGAAGCGACGACCGAGAGCAAGGCTTGGAGCTCCGGATAAGCCATTGTCAGACCAAGACGACTAACTGGGATGCCAAAACGGCTCGACTCGCCGCAGATCCTGATGTCGCAGGCGCACGCGATCTCCAGTCCGCCACCGACGCAAGCTCCTTCGACCAAGGCGATTGTAGGATGTGGCCCCTCAATAATAGTGTTAATCGCCCCCTCTACGATGCTGCCATAGGTCGTAGCCTGCGCGACGTTACAGCGCTCGTCGGCGAATTCAGAGATGTCGGCGCCGGCCGAGAACGCTCTGCCTCCGGCGCCCCTGACGATAATGCAACGCACCAAACCAAGGCCGTTCAATTCGGTGAACACGTCAGCCAATTCCTGCCAAGCGGAACGGTTCAGGGCGTTGAGCTTGTCCGGTCGGTTGAGCGTAACCGTAGAGATATTGTCGTCGTTAGAGACAAGTATGTGATCGAAAATAGCCATCAGCGGAAGAACAGGTTGACTAGGCTAAGCGGGATGGCTGGAGCGTATGTCACCAAAAGAAGCACCGCTAGCAAAACGGCAACGAACCTGGCGTTAACCTTGCTGACCTCCCAAATGTCGGCCTTGGCGACTGAGCAAGCTGTCACGAGGACACTGGCAACTGGGGGCGTCTGCTGTCCAATCCCCAGGTTCAAAGTTACCACTAGACCGAAGTGAACCGGGTCAATACCGACCGCATAAACCAATGGCATTACGATCGGGACAACTAAGATAATGGCGGCTACCGAGTGAAGGAAAAGACCGATCGCCAGGAAAAAAAAGTTCAGCATGGCCAGGATCAGGTACCGATTCGTGGTTAGCTCGATCATGCTTTGAGCCAACTTCTGTGGCACCTGGGTTTCGGTCAAATAGGTCGCAAGCAATGCCGACGTGGCTACTAGCAGCATGACGACTGCGGTTTGCACGCCGCCGTCGAGCATGGACGAACGTAAGTGTTTCAGGTCGAGCTCCCGATAAATAAGCCCCCCGATCAGGGTCGCGGCGACGACCGCTAGGCCGGCCCCCTCGGTAGCGGTTACCCAGCCGGTAAAAATCCCGCCGAGAATTATTACGGGGAGCAGCAGTGACCAGGATGCATCTTTAAACGTTTGCCAGAGTCGGCTGAGCTGAAAGGTTTGCTCCACTGGGTAGTTGTGGCGCACCGCAAACCTGTAGGCGACTGCCATCATGAGTACGCCGCCCACGACTCCCGGAATAATACCGGCGACGAAAACTTCGACTACAGAACTGCCGGACATGACGGCGTAGAGAATCATTGGAATTGAAGGAGGGATAATTACTGCCAGTGTTGCTGACGACGAGGTCACAGCTGCAGCAAATTCCTTCGAATACCCTTTGCGTTCCATTGCTGGTATCAGGACCGAGCCGAGGGCCGCGACATCGGCGACGGCAGAACCAGAAATTTCGGCGAAGAACAACGAGGTTCCAATACTCACCATTGCTAGACCGCCACGGATGAAACCGAATAATGCGGAAGCAAAAGCGATCAAGCGCCTCGAGATTCCCGATGAGTTCATTATCGCACCAGCGAGAATGAAAAGCGGAATGGCAATAAGCGAAAACTTGGTGGCCCCATCGAAAAGAACCAATGCGAGATTGGGCATAACAGCGGGGCCGGAGGTGGCGACCATCGCCACTAGTGCCACAATGCCAAGCGCGACAGCGATTGGAACGTTGATGAGCACTAGCGCGATGAGGGCGAGGAACATCATTAACAGAGTCAAGGGTCGTTCCCCAATTTCTCTGCTAGAACGCTCAATTCAGAGACAACAAATAACAGGGCGCCCAAAGGAATCACAGAATGCGCCACTGCAGTCGGTATTGACGGCATGCTTACCAGGTAGGTACCCCACAGGACCTGTTGTACCTGCCAACCAGCCCATGCCACGGACAAGAAAAACCCAACCACCAGTACCTCGCGCACCACAACGAGGGAAGCTCGGAGCTTCGGAGACGCGCCCGCTGTGAACTTTGGAAAGCCGATATGTGCGTGCTTCATAGCAGCGAGGCAGGCACCGTAGTAAGTCAACCAGGCAAGCATGATCGAGGCGAGTTCGTCATACCAAACCAGAGCGGCTCCTGCCTTGCGGAAGCCCACCGCAACGACCACGAGAATCGCTAATCCGGCCATTAACAGCAGGACAACGTACTCAAGGAAACGCTCTAGATACCGAGAGAAAATCTCGCCGCGCCGTCCAGTACTCTGTGCGGCACCAGGGGCAGGACCCACTGCTAGCCCAGTACTCCGTGCGGCACCAGGGGCAGGACCCACTGCTAGCTCCCGGCGCCGGGAGACTTAGCAAGCGCCACAGCGCGCTCGACGAGTTCTTGGCCGCCAGCCACTTCGGTGCCAAACGTCTCATAGATAGCTTGGCTGGCATCAAGAAAACTTTGCCGGTCTATCTCGTTAATCGCCATTCCAGCCTGTTCCAGCTCTTCTAGAAGTTCGCTATCCAGTCTCTTAGCAGTTTCGTAGACAAATTCCTGTGTGTCGTGTGCCACTCGTTCGAGTACCACACGCACGTTCTCGGATAGCTGCGACCAGCGATTGGTCCCCGTGGCGAAGTACGCGGGCGTATACACATGGCCGGTGAGGGAGAGGTACGTCTGAACTTCCTGGAACTTTGAGCTGTAGATCTGGGCGAAAGGGTTCTCCTGGCCGTCCATCACGCCGGTCTGAAGGGCCACGAACACCTCCGACAGTGCCATCGGGGTCGGGTTGGC
>PVBE012970392.1_pt1 | contig 51752 bp, 45 predicted proteins | sample 1631181 | NCBI WGS metagenome assembly PVBE01 (sample SAMN08397723, study PRJNA350692) | Marine metagenome, whole genome shotgun sequencing project. | isolation source: water | place: Pacific Ocean | collected 2012-04
ATGGCATATTGTTTCTGAATTGTCTGAAACACACCCTTGCTATATTGTCAGGTTGGTGCAGGAAGAACCCAGCTTCCGGGTTGGCTGGCTGCGCGATGGGGTCTTAACCTTCTTAACAACTTTATGAGCAGACTCTACTTAGCCCTCAACAATCTCTGGATTCACCAATGGTGAACCGCGACGCTTCAGTGCCTTTAGATAAGCTGATTCATCATAGGGCGCGTGTGTCTGCCAACAACGAAACAGAATCCGGATCCATTTAAAGGCCAATGCTCGTACTGCCACCTGGTACTTGCAGCCTTTCTCTCGTTGTTGGCGATAATACTCGCCGGCCCAGTACGATTTGTTAATCGTCTGTGCCGCCCACTCCACAAACGTCTGTCGCAGAAACTTGGGACACTGATATCGCCAATGAACCCAGTTCTTCTTCCCACTGCGCTCGATAACCGGAGCGATGCCTGCATACTTCTGCAATTCCGCAGCACTGGCGTAGCGATCTCGTTGCTCACCAAACGCCACCAGCAATCGCGATGCGTAAGCGGGGCCAGCACCAGGAAGTGATTCGAAGAGCACAAAATCTTCATGTTGCTTGGCGACCTCGGCGATCTCCTTTTCAAACTTCTCGATGCCCTGCAGAATCACACGTAATCGATCAACTAATACCAATGCCTGCAGGCTATACGGATTGATAACGGCTTCATCCAGGGTCAGGGGCTGAGCTGCTTTGATGGCCGTCAAGCGCGTCTCAAGAATTTGAGACCGGTGCATCCTATGGTCACTGAAAAACGTTATCAGGGTGTTTTTGCGGGCCCTTTTCACCTGTTTGAGCGTTGGCCAACGAGCAATGAAGTTGCAGAACATCACCGAACCAATGCTCCGGTCAAACCACTCCAATGGCTGTGGATAGTATTGCTTGAGCGCATAGCGCAAGCTGTTGGTGATACGCACTCTATCATTCACCAGATTTCTGCGTTGTTCGACCAACAACATCAAAGATCTCATCACCACACTTTGTGGCTGCAGCGGCTGGAGACGATCCGGATGATGTAACAGCAGATCCAAACCAAACTCGGCGTCAGTGGGATCATCCTTAGCACCACTGGGACGGAACGCTTGCCGGTACTTGGCTAACGTCAATGGATGAATCGGAAAGATCACCAAGAAATCGTACTTCTGTAATGCATAGACAATGGGACCTTTCGATAACTCCACGGCGATGGCGATGGGTCCACCGAATCGTTTATGCGTGGCTAAAGCCCACTCCTCAATCTTGTCTGGTTTATGCTGAATACAATCGAATTCACGATCCTCACTATCAGCAGCTTGGATGCAGATATCATGCTTGGTATCCGCCCAGTCAATACCCACATAGGCGGCGTATGAATTGTTGCTTTGAGAGTTCATGGTTTCACTCCAACGTGGTAACGTTCATATCAAGGATATGCACGCTTGAGTTCTGCGAAACAGATATAGGTGAGCCGGTGTGACGGCAAGCCCTGAGCATTCGTTAGTGAACTCAAGCACACCCGTGACCTCGAAACTGGAGCAGTAAACATCGTGTGTTATGGCACAACATTCGTAGGCCACGGGTGCATGTCCCGTTCTCACTGACAGCTACCTGCCAGCTGTTTGCAGTATCACGGAAAACGAGACTGAGTGACTATACCTGGCACTCCTCAAACCTGTTATGGCAGTATTCAGTGCCACCTTGTAGACCCAGGTGTTGAGCTGTGACTTGCCCGCAAAGGAAGGAAAACTGCGCCACAGTTGATAGAGGATTTCCTGTAGCAGATCTTCGTGGGATTCACGCTCAGCATAGCTCTTGGCAATCGCTGTCAGGCGACCCAGGTTGGCATTCACCATCTGTCGATACGACTCATCCACCGGTGTGCCTCTCGCGAAACAACATTGATATGGGTATCTACTAGTATGCTGTCCCGCAATTAACTGGCCTTATTCAGTGGCCTATTTCGTCCCTGGACTTCGTTGCTCGTCCTTGTGGGTGCCCAACCCGCGGCGTCCTCACGCCTCGCCAGGAACAAAATATGCCGACCGAGTGATGACCACTTAATTGCGGGACAGCATACTAGGTTAGTCGCAGCAAGATCAGCAAAATTACATGGCCTCGAATTCTGCGTCGCTGCGTGTCTGCGGACTGAGCACACGCGGGATGTCCGGTCTGCTCACACTCCACTCTGATTCGGGAATCACACTGCACTTGCGACGAGCGGAATGAATCAGGTAAATCTGCGCCCCTCATCCAACATGGTCAGATAATTGTCCACAGGAATATAGTTGGCCACGGTATTGCCGGTTCCCAGGCAATAGCCGCCACCGGGCATGCACACTTGCAGGGTTTGATGTACGCGCTCGCGAAGTGAATGCTCATCGGCGCGACACATGAAGTCCATATCGATGCCCCCCAGTACGGCGATGCGATCACCCCACAGGCTTTTCGCGTCCCGGACATCCACGATCGTGTCCTCAAACGAGTGCTTGGCGTCGATGCGGACGTCGTCGATCAGATCGCCCATGATCGCTTCCAGATTGCCGCAGGAGTGGAGCAGGTAGAGTCGGCCTGCATCGTGTGCAATACGGGCCAGCAGCTTGTGTCCCGGCAGCACCAGGGCGCGCAGGTCATCCGGGCTGATCAGCGTTCCCGTGCGAAAGCCCATGTCGTCAGAACCCCACACCATCTTGACGCAGTCGAACTGCACCAGTTGCTCGGTGACCTGGCGATCGATGTCGAGACAGCGGGTAGCGATGGCCTGCACCAGGTCCGGCTGATCGTACAGTGCATAGCAGAGCGTTTCATATCCCATCAGCCACGACAGGTTCTCGGCGAAGTGCCCGGTCAGTCCACCGAGAACGCACATGTCGTCAGGCAGATTGTCTTCGTACCACTGCATCGCCGTGGACCGGGCCGCTTGCGGATCGGGCCAGGGGTAAGCTTCGAACTCTTCCCATGTGGTGATCGGCCCCACGTGTTCGTCGATAAAGAACCTGCCGATGCTGCGCTTGTTTTCCGCCGTGTCCTCAACCATGTGCCAGTTCATTGGCATGTCGATCCCTGTCAGACCACAGAGCACGTAGTCATAGCCGAGGAAGCGCTGGATGGCGATTTCGCGTTGCAGAGTGAAAGAGGGATCGTCCTGCTTCAAGCCCGCGGTCAGGTCGAAGCGATCGCAGATCGCCTGTTTGATCTCCGGGTCCAAAAACAGCTCGAGGTTGTGTACCCGACTCGGTGTTCCTTGGCGGGCCACGCACTGTACGAGGTCCTCCCAGTCAGGTGTAATGTCATTGGCAAACGGTGATCCGGACAACTTGTCCTCCCGTGTTTGCAGTCGCTTCCCATATGGTACTCCCTATATATGACGCGGGCGAGTCGTGTCTTGTTGCCACATCGCCAAAGGAGTAAGCTGAGAAAAAACAAGGGGAGAGACATGGCACAAGGGCACTTTGGAGTAACGGTTCCGCAGATTAAACGTCCATGGGTTGCGGCTGCGGAAGCTGCACGTGGTTTTGAGTCGATGGGTTTCGATTCGCTCTGGGTCTGCGATCATCTCTATGGACCTCAGTCACCACAGCTTCCGATTCTTGAGGCATGGACGATGGTGTCCGCTCTGGCCGCCATCACGGAACGGGTTGAGATTGGCACGCTGGTGACGCCGGCCGGCATGCGTAACCCAGCTCATCTCGGCAAGATCATCGCCACGGCGGACAATATAGCCGGTGGCCGCGTGATCGCGGGTCTTGGGGGTGGTTGGATGGACCGTGAATATACCGACTTCAACGTGCCGTTTCTGTCTACCGGTGAACGCCTCGGACAACTCGCCGAAACCGTGGAACTCTTAAAACGGATGTGGGGCGAAGAAGAGGAAGTCACCTATGAGGGCAAGTTCGTCACCACCAACAAGGTTGTGTGTCAGCCCAAGCCGCCACGAAAAATTCCCATTCTGATCGGTGGTGCAGGAGAGAAAGTGACCCTGAAACTCGTAGCTAAGGAAGCCGATATCTGGAACAACGTGGCGGGACATCAAGCAAATCTCGGCCACAAGATCGACGTCCTGAAACGACATTGTGACGATGTTGGCAGGGATTTCACCGACATAACCGTCAGTCAGCAGTGCCTGGTGACTATCGCCCGTAACGCGGAAGAGGCGGGACCGATGGCGGACCGTGCGCAGAAAATCTTTGGCGGCCATATGGGCGACCCGAAAGGTCCGATTGCCATCACCGGCACGTCCGAGCAGTGCTGTGAGGCCATCCAAAAACACATTGATCTCGGCTGTACCATGTTCGTCATGGAGTTTTTCGGCCGTGACACCCTTGAGCCTGCGCAGCTGTTTGAGGAGGAGGTGGCATCGCAGTTCAGGTAGGCAAAGCCGCGCTCCATCCTCTGTTTCGTGCCGGCAGCTACCGCATCGGCTCTTAACGCTTGGCGTTGTTGAACGTGGTCAGGAGTTTGGAGTAGTCAGCGCCGTTTGCACCCATCAGGAAGTCCTGACGACCCATAAGCTGCGCCATTCGTTCACCATGTTCGCTGATCAGTTCGTCCGCCGATGCGCTGTAGTCTTCCACGGGCCGCATCATCAGTCGTGTGTAGGTAATGTGGCAGACGACTCGCTCACCTTTCAGATTCCGCGGCCAATTGGAATGCCAGACATTGCCGTCCCACATGGCCACCGAACCGGCGGGACATTCGATGGCGATGGCACCAGCGACTTCGCGGACTTCATGAGCACTGGGATGACGAAGCAGGTTATTGCTGCCGGGAATCACCAGGGTTGCGCCGCCTTCCTTGGTGTAGTCATCGCAGGCCCAGCAGGCGGTCAACAACATATTGTGAGCCGGAAACGGGGAGGGCAGCCAATTGTGGTCGGCGTGCAGCCCAATGCTGGCTGCACCATCGGGTCGAACGCTAGCCGCAACCTGACTGATCAGGAATCCGCGGCCCACGGAGAACTCCGCCATGGCCAGCAGGTTGGGATTGAGAACTGCTTCGGCAAAGACCGGGTCCTTGGCGAGTAGCATATTACTGCCCCCGGACGGCGACAGTTGCATTATTTTCTCGCGTAGGCGTGCGTTAAACTCGAGTGATGCCGCCTGCTCCACCACCGTCCAGCCCTGCATCACCAGCTGTCGGCAATTATCCGCCAGTCCCAAATCGTCGATCACCGGCGCCAGTTCTTCAGAAACCGCATCCGGTGGCAGCGTATCGAAATATGCCGTGGGCCTTTTTGCTTCACTCATGACTTATGTCTCCACTCGATCCAATTCCGCGACCCTTGCAGCGAGTGGCTGCAAGTGAACTTGGCGATGTATTTTTCTGTGACGCGTGGCCCAGGAGCCTGTTGACTGCGCCGCCAGCCATTACGCCTAATGTGTGACCGCGCAAATCAACAAGGTTCATCCGTCCAGGTGATGAGTTCGTCTGTGGTTTTTCTGGAGGCTGTTTCTGAGGTCAGGGAAAGGTCTGACTAACTGATCATGTAATTTTCGAACGGCAATCCCAGATAGTATCTACCCAGTAAAGCATAGATATCGGTACGACCCTGAATGTGTTGGGTGATCACATGCATGTCCTGAAATCGCCTCTGAATATCGTTAGCCTGGAATATGCTGTCCGTGCTGCACAGGGCATAGGCGATATCGGTTACGTCCTTGCACTGTCTAATGACGTGGGTACCTGCCATACGAAGAGCAATCTTATGTTCAGGGCGCAGTTCGTCGCCGTCATCGAGATCGCGCCAGACCTTGGCGACAGTTGTGTGCAGGAACAGTTCGGCGGCCTGCCACAGAGTCTCAGCGCGCCCGACTTGCCCCTGAATAGTCTCGTTGGCGCTCAACGTATTCTGATCGAAGCGCTTGACCTTCTCCGTGGTGCGCTGCAGTGCGAAGTCGAGCGCGCCCCTCGACACTCCTAACGCCACGGCTCCAAAGCCGCAGGCGAACAGCAGGTTCAGGGGAACGCGATACAGGGGAGGATTGTCCGGGTTGATGCTGTAGCTGATGGTCATCTCCCCGGGGATCAGGAGATCTTCGACCGAAAACTGGTAACTGGCAGTCCCTTTCAGGCCGCTAACCTGCCATTCTTCATGAATGGTGGCGTCGGCTTTTGGCAGGAAGCACCAGAGAACTCGCTGGGTCTTGCCGTTTTCCTTTAACGGAGCGACGCCGACCAGCCAGGAGGCATGATCGATGCCGCTGCTGAATGACCAGTGGCCGTTCAAGAGATAACCACCTTCGACCTGAACGGCTTCGCATTTCCCGGGCGGGCCATTGGCAATAGCGGTGCCAGGATCTTGCCAGATCGCCCGTGTGGCCTCGTCCGGCATCTGGTTGGCAAGGGTCGTTAATATCGAGCCCTGATTGACGCACCAGCCGGTACTGCCGTCAGCCCGCGCAACGGTCTGAACCAGTTTGAGGAACTCAGGGTAGTAAAGTTGTTTGCCACCACACCTGGTTGGCAGCAGCAGACTGAAGTAATTGGCAGATTTCAAATCAGTCAGCAGGGATGCAGGGATCCTGCCGAGCTCTTCTATCTCGTCTGCATGACCAGCAATCTGCTGAATCAATCGATCATCGATGGGAGACATCATTTCACACCAGTTTTGCAATCAATCTACCATAAGCAACTGGAGAATGAAAAACGCCGTGTTATGATCTTGCCCCTCGAATTACGAGGAGGAACCATGAAATCCAAAGAGGTAGTGCTTAGAAAACGCCCTGAAGGCATGCCAACCGACGATGACTTTGAAATCGTCGAGAGAGAGATTGCTGACCCCGAGCAAGGTGAGGTACTGATTCACAATACCTATATGTCCGTCGATCCCTATATGCGGGGAGGTATGCGCGAGGCATCGCCGCTGGGTGAGCCATTGCACGGTGGTGCGGTCGGTAAGGTAGTGGCATCCAGAAACGATGACTTCAAGGAGGGGGGATACGTCAGACATGACTTCGGTTGGCGCGAATATCTGCTATCGGAGGGTAGGGGACTGCGTAAGATCGACGCGACCCTTGCGCCTCTTTCCACGCATCTGGGCGTCATGGGCATGCCGGGGCTCACCGCCTATGGCGGTCTCCTCGTTACCGGCGAGCTCAAAGAAGGGGAAAGAGTTTTCGTGTCCGCCGCCTCGGGAGCGGTGGGTAGTACAGTCGGGCAAATCGCCAGAATCAAGAACTGTACCGTTATCGGTAGTGCCGGCAGCGACGCCAAAGTTGACTACCTGATTAACGAATATGGATTCGACCATGCATTCAACTACAAGACTGCTAACATTCTCGAAGAGTTGCGAAAAGGTGCGCCGGAAGGTATTGACGTCTATTTCGAGAACGTCGGCGGCCGGCAACTCGAAGCGGCACTAGCGCACATTCGACTGTATGGGCGGATTCCCGTATGTGGGTTGATCGCATCTTACAACGATTTCGAAACGGCCACGCCTGGTCCACGCAATCTGGGTGAGATAATCCACAAGTTCGTTAGCCTTCGCGGTTTCGTGGTGTCCGCATTTGAACAACAGCGGCCGGAGTTCCTCCGTGACATGAGCCAGTGGATCAAGTCCGGGCAGATGAAGTACAAGGAAACGATCTTCGAGGGTATCGAAAATGCACCAACGGCCTTCCAGGGGCTTTTCAGCGGGGTTAACGACGGCAAGATGCTGGTCCGCCTCAGCGATGGCTAGGGCTGCTAACCCATGACCTGACCACCGTCAACATACAATGCCTGACCGGTAATATTCCTGGCATCCTCTGAAACCAGGAAGACGGTGGCCTTGCCCATATCTTCCGGTGTCTGCAATCTCTGCATGGGTATACGGGGCTTGGCAATGTCCAGGAACATGTCCGCCGGCGTCTTTCCCTCGGCTTCCGGATTATTCTGTATAGCGCGTTCGAACATCCGCGCTATGTTCGGTGTAAGGACATCCCCCGGACACACGCAGTTAACATTGATGTTATGTGGGGCCAGTTCGGTAGCCAACAGGGAAGTGAAGTGGACCACGGCAGCCTTGGTGACGCAGTAGGTAAACAGTTGAGGGTCCGGTATCACTGCGAGTCTCGATCCGATATTGACGATCTTGCCACTTCCCTGCTTCAAAAAGTGCGGTACCACAGCCCGGCACATCAAGAATTGGGTCTTGGCATTGAGTTCAAAGGTCCTGTCCCACACGTCTTCATCAATATCGACAAATGTTTGTCGGGTGCCGGGCGGTCTTGCCTGAGGACGCTTCGCCCTGACACCCCCGCCAACATCGTTCACCAGGATATCGATCTGACCAAAGGTGTCGATAATCTCTTGAACCGCCTGGTCAATTTGCTCACTATCGGTAACATCCGACTGTATGGCGTGCGATCTGCGGCCCATTGCCTTGACTTCATCGGCGACCTTGGCGGCAGTGTCGCCATTTAAGTCGACGACCGCCACGTCTGCCCCATCGTCCGCCAGACAGCGCACGATCCCTTCACCAATTCCTTGTCCTCCGCCGGTAACAATGGCCACTTTACCTTCTAGTTTCATATACGACTCCCTTGATTCAAATATCGATAGCGCAATGGTCCGAGCTGTCGGTCATTTCCGTTCGCTGCAGACCGAAATGTGCACGAGTTCCGGGTGCTTGTCAGATGAGGTTCAACCGCATTCCGCAGATGGCGACCTGGGAATCGGCGGAAATACAGTTTCTCTCTTGAGCTACTTGCAGGATTGCCTGGCGGTTACTGGTAATCAAGTCCAAACCTCCCAGTCCCTCCGGGCGACCGTCGTTGCAATTCACGAATCTAACCGAAGCATTATCCAGTTCAATGATGGGATTGCCGTTATCGTCCTTGTTAACCGGCATCTGCACGATTTCTCCCCAACGAGCCGACACAGCCGCTGGATCATCCACTTGCATTTCGGCGCAGGCGATGCCGGTTATCCGCTCCAGTCTCTGTCCAACCTTCCAGCCGGGGCCGCCGGCCGGGTGCCATGGGCCGTCGAGTTCCTGTGCATTCTCACCCAACTGTTCATTGATTTCAAAGAAGGACCCACCGGTGTCCTTCGGATGCATCTGCAGGTTCTTGAACTGGTCCGGTACATCGAACTGATAGACGATACGGATGCCCAATTCTTCGACGCGGGCACGCCTTCGTGCATGGTCATTGCACTGGGTGATTACCATGTAGCCGCCGTCACCGCCGCGACGCTTGAGATATCTCCCCCCTGCCGTATTCTCCTGAATCGGTGCAACGATTTCCAGGAACTGATTACCGATCGGCATGAGTACGTTTTCCAGACCAAAGTAGTCGATCCCCGGGTCTCTGTAACAGACCTCGATCCCCAATATATCACGAAGATCTGACACCACCTTTTTCAGGTTGCCGGTAACGAGTGCAATCTGTCTGAGCCTGAGCCACATGATTGAGTTTCCCTTGCCATGGAGTCAATGAGTTCGCGTTAGTATAACGATGTTGCTACGGATTGAGGAACCGCTGATGAGAAACCGGCGCACTCGTTAACGAGGGGTGTGCTAGAATCCTGTTTTCGCAAACGACAACTGCCCTATCCTGACGCCCACACTCAAGAACAGCAATCCCGTATGGCCTGCATACGGATGCACAGCCGCACGGGATGATCGAATGCACGTCAAGTTTTTGTGAATTGAGGAGTCAATCACTGCAATGAGTCTTATACGGCTTCATTCCGTGACCAAGAAGTTCGACGACAGGTTGATACTGCGCGACATTATCTTTCGCCTTGAGTCCCACGATCGGGTTGGTCTTATCGGCAAGAATGGAACGGGCAAGACCACTGTGTTGAGACTGATACTGGGACAGGAGGATCTCACTTCAGGAACTGTCGACACAAGCAGCGAAGCGACCCTCGGATACTTCTCACAGTTTTCAGAACTGCAAGATGAAGTGAGCGTTGTTGACGTACTCACCGAATTGTTTGCTGGAATCCGCGCCATCGAGACGGAACTGGATCAGATTGATGCCAGGCTCACTGAAATCGAAGACGACAAGGAACAACTTCAGGTGCTGGAACGTCAGGGAGAGTTGCACCATGAAATGGACCGACTCGATGGCTGGAACTATGCGAACCACATCGACATCGTATTGACGAAACTGGGCTTCAGTGCGTCCCGCCGTACCCAACCCATATCCCAGTTATCCGGGGGTTGGCGCAACCGGGCTGCTCTGGCCAAAATACTGTTGACCAAGCCCGATGTCCTGTTGATGGATGAACCGACCAACTTCCTCGACGTTGATGGATTGATGTGGCTTGAGCGGTGGTTAACCAACCACAAGGGCGCCTTGATCGTAGTCTCGCACGACCGACAATTCCTCGACAATGTGGTCAACCGGGTCGTCGAGATAGAGAATCATCGTTTGCAGGAGTACAGGGGGGATTTCACCAGCTACGTTCGAGAGAAGAGGATTCGTAGCAAGCGACTGGAGGCCCAGTTCCAGCACGAAGAGGAACTGCTCGCATTTGAATCTGAAGCCATCAGCGCGCGAAAAGAAGCTTTGAGGAGTGCGTTGCGTCCCAAATTGGCTCGCGGAGTGGCTCGCCGAAAGGCCAACATCAAGAAATCAGTCGAACCGCGCCCGGTCGACAAGATCATTACCGGGTTGTACCAAGGCCTGACCACGGCCAACGTGCTCTGTCGCGCCAGAGACATTTCAATATCATACGACGAGCCCATCATCGAAGGGCTGTCCCTCGAACTGAATCGCCGCGACCGGCTTGCCATCGTCGGTCCGAACGGCTGCGGCAAGACGACTCTGGTGAAGGTTCTGACCGGTGACGAAACCCCCGATTCGGGTAAGATCAGATGGTTCGGCAACGCTGCTTGCGCCGACTGTTGCTATTACAACCGTGTCTTTGACGAACTGGATCCCAGCGATACGGTGACGCACGCCGTCAACGTCATGCCACTGGCCTTTTACAAGCCACGTAAAACGGTGAACCGTTTTCTCTCCCTCCTGCAATTCTCGGAAATGGACTTGAAGCAACGCATATCTGCTCTGTCCGGGGGACAGCGGGCACGGGTGGCACTTGCCAAGTGCCTGCTGTCCGGTGCTGCCACCATTGTCCTGGACGAACCGACAAACTACCTGGACCTGACCAGTACCCAGGTCATGGAGCGTGCTTTGATCCACTTTCCCGGCGCCATCATCGTCGTGAGCCATGACCGATTCTTCATCGATAAGGTAGCCACGCGCCTGCTCATGTTCGGCGAGAACAGGGAGATCACACAGGTTAATGGCGGCTGGACGACCTGGGCAGGGAACCGAGCCGCAAAGGCCTGACGGATCACGTCCTTCGACCCCGATGGTCTTGTTGCGGACATTGGCAATTAGCTACATGACACACGTATTGAACGGATACAATGAGTTTAGGAACTGAATTCATGACTTCAGGCGAGCCCCGTTAATACATTAATGCTCTCGCCAAGTCTGGATCGAGTCGCAATCTCGATGGATGTCCTATAATGAAGCCTTGGCTTCCGACCGGAGGGAAATGCTATGAAAAAGTTGATTGTAACGATCTGTTTCTGTTGTGCCGCCGCAATGGCATTTGCAGGACATCACCTTAACGGCACCTGGAAGATGAACGTGGCTATCGGCGGCCAACAGGGCGGAACTGCAACATTCGTACTTACCGAGGGCGAAGGTGGCACACTAAGCGGGACCTATTCCGGTGCTCTCGGCACTGAAAACATCAAGGGAACTGTAAAGGGTTCCGAGATGGAATTCAGTTTCGACTCTCAAGCCGGAAAAATATCCTATAAAGGAACCGTCTCCGGCACGACCATCAAGGGCTCGTGCAGCTATGGTCAACTGGGCGCAGGTACCTTCGAGGGAGAAAAATCCGCAGCGGAATAGGTTCATGAGAGCTGAATTCAGGACCGCCACGTTGCACTTGTAGACCTGAGTCCTGTACTCCATGAGAACTGAATTCAGGACATCCCTGTAGCAGTCCTGTACTCTCGAGTGCATTCCCATCCGTGGATGTCCTGTACTCTCAAGTGCATTCCGTGGATGTCCCGTATTCCCATCAAATCCATGTGCGTCTTGTATAGCTCCGTCATCGTCGCTGCCGACAATTGACTTCACTGCCGGGCTATGGCTTATTTGGCTTCAATCACGTCCCCATGGAGTCAGAGGACCTATCGATGACCTACAACGCCTTGCAGCTGGAAAAGAATGCCGGAGACCCAGCGATTGCCCCGCGTGATCGGCGCACGGAAGGCAGCGCAGAGGAAGCCGAGCGTCTCGGTATCGTTAACAAGGTTGTCCCCCATGACGATCTGGACGTCGAGGCCCGCAAGATGGCGGAGCAGATTCTGGAGAATGTACCCGAGACCATCAGTACGATGAAAGCGTTAGTCAATCAATCCATGAGCCTGGATCTGGATACCGGCTTGGAGCGGGAAGCCGCCTACCATGACAATGGCCCGATATCCCCCAGCCAGGTGGGACGGCAACGCATGGAAGGGTTCTTGAAGAAGTGACCTGACGGTACTTGTCAGTGCAGACCCAGCTCTGACTCCATGGGCCAATCCTGAGCCACTGGCTCTGCTCAATGTTCGCCGTTACCGTATGCACGAGTGGCGTTGCCCATGCTGCGGAAATTCGCTACGCGGAAAGCCCCCTTATTGCTGAGCGTGTTGCTGCAGGGCTGTTGCCGCCGGTTGCCGAACGGCTGCCGCGCCATCCGGTGATCGTTAGACCACTTACCAGGGTCGGCGACTACGGCGGCACTGCCCGCGTCTTCGAATACGATCGCCATATATTTGTAAATACCGAAAACCCCCTGACCGTGGACACTGACATCTCGACACTGCTGCCTAATCTGGCGCGGCGATGGCAGTGGAACGCAGACAAGACCTGGTTGACGCTGGAATTGCGCGCTGGGCTGCGTTGGTCCGATGGTCATCCACTGACAGCGGATGACTTTCTGTTCTACCACTACGATCTGATGCGGAACAAGGAATACACGCCGGTGCCACCCCCACCGTGGGGCGAAACGGAGGTGGTCAGGATCGACGATCTAACGATTCAATACCAGTTTCCGGAGCCGTACCCATTATTCGAAAACCTCCTCGCGCAATACGGTTACTACTATGTGCCTAAACACTTCTATAGACGGTTTCATCCGGATTACGTAGACCCTGAAAAACTCCAGGAGCAGATTCGCTCCATGGGGTATATCAGCTGGCTCAATTTTGTCGCTGCCAGCCAAGGCGGGAGTGCCATGGGCGGACCCTATCCGCCGACCATGAGATCCCACTATCGCATCAGGCGCACGCCGACCCTCATGACCCTGGAGCGAAACCCGTACTACCACAAGGTGGATACCGAAGGGCGTCAGTTGCCCTATATCGATCGGGTCGAGTCGGAGGTGAGCGATAACGTCGAGGTTGTCACGGCGAAAGCGTCCACTGGCCAGAAGGACTTTGCCGGTTACACCCTCAATACACAGGATTTTCCGCTCTTCAAACTCGGTGAGCAAACCAGCGGCATCCGCGTTCTGGTGTGGAATCGGATTCACGGCAGCGACGTGATCATCCGGCCTAATTACAATTCTAGGGATCAACGATTGCGTGAGCTTTACTGGGATTTTCGTTTCCGCCGCGCCATGTCCATAAGTCTCAATCGCGAGGAGATGAATCAGATCATCTATTTCGGGCGCGGCACGCCGAGACAGTTTACTGTGATTCCCACCAGTGCATACTTCGAGCCCGAATTCGCCACCTCGCACGCCGAGTATGACCCTGCAACGGCCAACCAACTACTCGATGTCATGGGCCTGGCTGATATCGATGGTGACGGCTTACGTGAGTATGCGGACGGTGAGCCCCTCATCATCACCATCGAGTTCGTTGAAGTGGAAACGCCGAGGGCGATCACGCTGGAGTTGGTTACTGAGTATTGGCGATCGATTGGCATCGACGCACGCGTAAGGCTTCTGGAAAACGCGCTGCACAACCAACGCAGCCGGGCCGGCACGATGGCGATGAGTGTCTGGCACGGCGATCGAAGTACCGATCTCCTGTTTCCTGCGCATCCGGTATGGTACGTCCCCATTCACATTAACTGGGAAGGCTCCAAGTGGAATGACTGGGTACGTTGGTACCAGTCAGAGGGCCGCCTCGGCAGTAGGCCTCCTGCCGAGATCGCTCAGTTGCACACCTGGTGGGATGAAATGCGGGCGACGCCAAGCCTGGAACGACGCATTTTCCTGGGCAAGCGAATACTGCGTTCCACTGCTGAAAATCTTTGGAGCATCGGCACGGTAGGGCTCGCACCCCAGCCTGTGGTCATCAACGAGCGCTTGAAGAACGTGCCTGATGTTGGCTGGTGGGGTTGGGATACACGCTGGTCGTTGCCGTACAATCCGTCAAGCTGGTTCTTCGAAGGAGGACGCGCCCGCTGATCCCGTGACGCCCCCTCTTACAGTTGTTTGCACAAGGCCCTGTCGAAATCAGTCAGGTCTGATCCAAGCAACGTTGTCAGGGCTGAAATCAACCCCCTGCAATCGGTGGGAAGAAGACGACCTCGTCACCATCTGCCAGGGGATGGTCCGGCTTGACCATTGCCTGATTGACCGATACCAACAGGTTTTCCTGGCGCAGGGTGGTCGACCACTGGTCTCCCCGCTCGCTGCAGAGGAGTTCGATCAGCGAAGCTACATCCGTCAATCCGCCACGCCACGGTAACTGCTCCTGCTCCGAATCCATATCCAGATCCTGCCTGAGGTGCCCCACATACACTAAGTCGATCATTCCCGCTCCCGTTCACAAGCTGCTGACAGATGATTAGACCGGGCATACACTAAGTCGATTCCCGCTCCAATTCACAAGCTGTTTGACAGATGATTAGACCGGGTTATTGTGGCATCCAATGCCCCGATCTGCCTTCTTTTTTGGTATGGACCCACTGCCAAATCCCCGGTAACGCTAATTATCAGAGGGAGAACGCAGCCATAGCTGCTGAGATAGCCTAGGCGTGCTGCAGGAATCGATGCTAAGCGAATCGCTTGGCGTCGCCGATGACGCCGGCATCTCGCAGCGTGGTGATCTCATCATCCGTCAAGCCGAGTTCGGAGACGAGTAATTTATCCGTATGCTCACCGAGCCTCGGTGGTCGTTTCATGTCCACTTTCGACTCGGACAACCGTGGCGCAAACCCGAGCATCGGAACCTTTCCGTGTACCGGCAGGTCCATCTGATGGATGAAACCGCGTGCCCTCAAGTGCTTGTCGGTGTGGAGTTCGCTCGTGTCGAGACAGGCTGCGCAAGGCACACCGGCAGCGGCGATCGTTTCCATGGCCTCGTATTTCGTGCGTTCGCCGGTCCAATTCCTAACTTCTTCGTAGAGAGCGGCGCCGTTTTGATAGCGTCCCTGAACGGTTTCAAAACGAGCATCGATTAGCAGGTCGCCGCGGTCCATGGCGGCAAACAAGCCGTCAAGATGATCTTGAGTCACAGGCATCAGATAAATGTAGTCGTTGGGGCCAAACGGTTTGCAGGGATAGATGTTAACCGGCGGCAGTCCTCCCGCGTTGCCGCTGCGGGGTGCTGCCTGCGTTCCCCAGGCGGAAGCGATAAAAGTACGGGTCCGAACGTAATAGGTCATCGCTTCCTGCATCGAGATTTCAATCTGCTGACCGGCTCCAGTGCGTTGTTTCTGCACATACGCAGCCAGGATGGCCATTGCCATCTGTACGCCGGTACCGGCATCGCCCGTGGTGGAACCCGGCATCATGGGGGGACCGTCGGGTTCGCCGGTAATCGAGAACGCGCCGGCCGCCGCTTGCGCAATCATGTCCATGCAGCGATAGTCCGCGTAGGGCCCCGTGGTGCCGAAGCCTTTGATCCGAGCATGGATCAATCCAGGATTGACGTTGCTCAGATTTTCGTAACCGATGTTGAGTTTTTCGACAACGCCAGGACCGTAGTTCTCGACGAACACGTCGAACTTCGGCACGAGTTGCATGAATAGGTCGTGCCCTTTATCTGTGCTGAGATCCAGGGCGATGCTGCGCTTGTTAGAGTTCCACGCACAGAAGTAAGCCGAGTAGTCTTTGTTTTCCGTCCGACCGACGCCGCGGCCCGGATCGCCGTATTCCGGCACCTCGATTTTAACGACATCGGCGCCCAACCATGCCAGGGCTTGTGTGCACGAAGTGCCGGCCTCGTACTGTGTCATGTCGAGGACTTTCATCCCATCTAATGCGGCCATAAGTATCTCCAGGGAAACTACCTATCCAGTGAATTCGGACTGCCCACCGATGCTCACGTTGATTTTTCTGCGACTGATCACCCGGAATTCGAGCGTCTTGAAATCAGGTGTCAGCTTCTCACTGCGGCAGGCAGGTGCAATAGTACCGTTGTTTATGTCAGATAACTAATCGGATCTGGGAATTCTAATACGTTGGCGCGGGCTTCTACGCCTCGACAATGCCCTCGGCAAAGCCGCGCGAATCTGTGTCAAGCGGCACGCAATCGCTGCTGTGGATGTACCAATCCAGCATCTGTTCCAGAAGTTGCTGCTGGATGTGCGCCAGATTCGCGTCCCCATACCGGTTATGCAGTTCCTGTGGATCGGCATCCAGGTCGTAGAGTTCGTGGTCACCCCCGGTTCGCCGCACCAACTTGTGCGTTGCCGTGCGAACCATGGCGGACCGGCAGACGGTGTCGGGACGCTCCTGTTGCTGCAGTCCTTTCGGCCAATAGATGCCGCTCCGGCTCCGGCCGATGTCTTGCGGTGCATCCTTGCCCTCGAAACAGTGCGGTTCATGGGCGTCGTATCCGCCTTCGGCAAAGACGGCACGATCCGGGTTGCCCTGCGCTCCGTGAAGTTGCGGCAGCATCGAGTGTGCGAAGTGAGTATGGTTTGCTTCGATACCGGCTAACGCCAACGTCGTCGGCATGATGTCGAAACACTCGATGGGCTCACAGACGACATGGCCAGCGTGTCCACCGGGGGTTCGGACGATCATGGGGATGTGGGTCAGACAGTCGTCCAGGGCGCTCGGCCACTTCTCCACCAGCCCATAGTCGCCTCCCCAATCGCCGTGATCTGAGAACATGAATACGGTGGTGCTGTCAGCCAATCCGGTCTCATCCAGCGCTTGCATAAGCTGACCAAACAGGTGATCCACATAAGAGATCATGCCGAGATAAACGGCCATAACTTTGCGCAGTAGCGGCTCGTCGCACTCGTCCAGTCGTCGGTACTTGCGGATCGCCTCGAAGTAACTTGGTTTTGCGTCGAGGCCGGCTGGTCGCAGCGGCGGCACGTCATCCGGATCATACATGCTGTACCAAGGCTGCGGCACTGTGTATGGAGGGTGCGGTAGTCCCCACGGCAGGTAGAGCATGAACGGAGCATCTCCCTCACTGCGATTCCTGAGGAAGTCGATGGCCTGCTGCAGCATGGGGACCTCGCCCGGGTCGCCTTCTCTCGGTGTATACAGAAAGCTTAAGTGGCCCGGTTCGTCCGGAGGGAAGACATTTTCGGTTCTCGCGCCCCAGCCGTAACGGTGCACCCGGGTGACCGAATCGGCAAACGATTCCGTTGCCAGCAGGTCGTTCTTGCCGATCCAATGCACGTCGTAGCCAGCCTGTTTCAGGTATCTAAGGGTATTGGGCTCATCTGGGCGCAGGCTGTGCCACAGTGTCCGATGCCCGCGCGTGTGGGGATACCAGCCGGTCATGAAGCTGCAACGGGAGGGCGTGCAGACTGTGTGCTGCGCGTGGCATTGGTCGAAGCGCGTTCCTTCGGCCGCCAGTCGATCGAAGTTCGGCGTCTTGACCAGCGGATGGCCGTAGCATCGCAAGAGATCGCCACGCATCTCGTCCGGATTGAAGTAGATAAAGTTCATAGTAGTCCCTCGTCACATCTGCAAGTGGCTAAGACGCACTCACCTTGTTTCTGCCGACCAATCTAGTTAGAAAGACAGCCAGTGTCCAGCTTGCTCGCCACTGCAAGGAATCGTTGTTACGGCTTCCCGGCATTGCCTGCTAACGATCCGGAGTTGTCGGAGGGAAGACGGACCACAGGAAATCACCGATGTTGTTGAGAACAGCGGAAAGGACCATCGCCGGCAACGGTTCCCATATTCGTTATACTGCTGCTATTATCGGCTTCCCCTTCTAACCGCGATCATACAAAGAGGACGAACACGTGAAACCTGATGCGATTCTGTTATTGCCGCAAAACTGGGGCCAGCGCCGACTCGAGCAACTCAGTTCCCTGGCGGCAAAAGAGGACCTGGTTACATTCAAGTTGGTCGATTCCGCTCAGCCGATGGAAGCCATCCTGCCGATGTGTGAGGGCTCAGAGGTGCTTATCACAATGGATCGTGTAGAAACCAACGAGATTGCAGTTCAGATCCCGGGCCTTAAACTCGTACAAACGTTCAGCGCCGGCACCGAACGCCTCGACAAGGCGCTGCTGCTGAATCACGGTATCAAGGTGGCCAACAACGGTGGTGCCAATGCAGTCTGCGTGGCCGAGTACGCCATCTGGTTTATGTTGACCATCGCCCACAAATTCGACCGCCAGATCGAAAGCGTTAGAGCCGGCAAATGGGCAGCGGGCATCAGCGGGCCGCTTGCGGAATTTCAGACCCTGGTCGACAAACGCGTCGGCATCATCGGCCTGGGTCGGATCGGCTCGCGTGTCGCCCGGCGACTGATCGGTTGGGAATGCGAGGTGGTCTACCACGATATCGCCACATTCGAGCCGGAATATGAACTCCGTAACGGCGCCCGACGCGTATCGTTGGACGAGCTGCTGTCAACTTCGGACATCGTCTCCCTGCACGTTCCGTTGGATAGCAGCACCAAAGGCATGATCGGCGCTGCGCAGTTGAGCGCGATGAAATCCACAGCGATACTGATCAATACCTGCCGGGGTCCGGTGGTGGTCGAAGCCGATCTGGTGAGCGCGCTTCGCGCCGGCGAAGTGTTCGGCGCCGGCATGGATGTCACCGAGGTGGAACCGATCGATCCGGACAGTCCGTTAATCAGCCTGCCGAATGTGGCTATTACGCCTCACCTGGGCGCTCGTTCCCTTGATTCGGAGCGCAACGCGGATCTGAATGTACTGCAAAATGCCGAGCGGGTCGCCCGGGGAGAGGAGCCACTCTGGGTCGTCGACCCAACCTGAGTTCCTATTCAGCTGCAGTTTCTACCAACTCTATCATCAGGCCGCGTGAAGCTTTCGGGTGTATAAACACCGGTATCCCTTGTTCTCGGGCCTCGGGATTGGCATTTATGAGGGGTACGCCTCTGGCCTGCAGGTCCTCGACAGCTGCTGCCAGGTCCTCGACCTCGAGTGCGGTCATATAGACACCCTCACCCCTCTTTTCCAGGAACTTGGCCACCGGACCTTGTCCTGCTTCCAGCGGTTCGATCAGTTCAATCACCGAATCGCCGATCTGCAGCAGGGCGTTTTTGATCCCGAGCGCCGGTAGGGTATCGCTCTGGTATGCCTCTATGCCGAAATTGTCGGCATAGTCCTTAGCCGCCGCTTCGACACTGTTAACTGCCAGATGGATTGCACGAATCTTGCTAAACATGGTTACTCCTCTCATATGGTGTCAGATCCACCGCCAGATTCTTAATCTGTGATGGTGTCAGCGTCAATGCTACGCAACTAAAGCTGAGATGGCAAAGCGCTGGACGGGACATCTCGTGAGACGTCCGTTCTAACGTCCGGTCTTCACATAAAGTGACTGTTGTAAGACTATGCCAGCATCCGAGTTTGTGGATAGCTAAACATAGCAACGGTTCAAATCAGCGCGGGTTCGGGTGAAACAACGTCTCGCCGTTGATTTTGAAAGCTGCGATCGCATCCTGACCAGCCCGGGAGGTCAACCACTCGACAAAACGGCGCCCTTCAGGTGCTTTGATATGCGGGTGTTTCTCCGGATTCACAAGGATCACGCCGTAAGGATTGAACAGACGCGGATCCCCCTCCACCATCACCTGCAGCGCGCCTTTGTTCTTGAAGCTCATCCAGGTACCCCGATCCGCCAGTGTATAGGCATCCATGGCACTGGCCGTGTTTAAGGTTGCCCCCATGCCGGATCCGGTTTCACGATACCAGGCCCCGGAACCGCGGGACGGGTCGATGCCGGCAGCGTCCCACAGGCCAAGCTCCTTCCTATGGGTTCCGGAGTCATCCCCTCGGGAGACAAAAACGAAAGACGCGGCGGCCGTTGCCGCCTCGACCGCTTTGCCGAGGGCAGCAGCGGCATCGCCCATGCCTTTGATGCCTGCCGGATCCGCTGCCGGCCCGACGATCACGAAGTCGTTGTACATGACATCCTGCCGTTCGATGCCGTGCTGTTCGGCCACAAAACGGTCCTCCGATGGGCGGTGATGTACCAGCAGCACATCGGCATCTCCGTTACGGGCCAACCGAATCGCCTGTCCTGTGCCCACCGCCACCACCCGTACCTGGATGCCGCTGGCTGCGCTGAATTGAGGGAGTATGCGGTCAAACAGCCCCGAGTTCTGTGTCGAGGTGGTGGAGGCGAGTGTAATAAAGGCCTCCTCGCCGGTGGCCATGCGTGTCAGGCTTAGCAGAGCAAGGGCAAGAAAAAGTCCCCGGCAACGTCTCATTCTGCAAATTCCTCCTCTTGCCCAGGTTTGTGAAGTGGGTGCTTGCGGTGCCACCAGAGCAGTTCGCCGCGAACAAACGCCTGGGCCAGGTCGTTTTGGGGCTCCTCGAAGAACTGTGCCGCAGGCGCGTGCTCCAGCAGGCGCCCGCGGTGCAGGAACATCACATCGTCAGCCAACCGGCGGGCCTGCCCCAGGTCGTGGGTCGTCATCACGATGCGAGTACCGGCGTCATGAATCGCCTTCAGAATCTCCTCGACCAGGTAGGTGGCCGGCGGGTCCAGACTGGCAGTGGGCTCGTCAAGAAACAGGATCTGCGGTTGCAGCGCCCAGACCCGCGCCAGCGCCAGGCGTTGCTGTTCGCCAAAGGAAAGCTGTCGCGCCGGCGCGCCGGCGAAGCGGCTGAGACCGGTTCGCTGCAGCACTTCGTCGATGATCGTGTTGCGTGTTTGCCTCGGGACACCGCGCACGGACAGGGCGTAGTCCACGTTGGAGCGGGCTGAGCGTCGCAGCATAACCGGTCGCTGGAATACCATCCCCTGATGCCGGGCAACGTCCGCGCCGGTACCGCCCTGCCATAAGACCTGTCCTGAAGTGGGCTGCAAAAGGCCGTGGCAGAGCCGCAGAAGGAGACTCTTTCCGGCACCGTTTGGACCGATAACGATGGTGCGCAATCCCTGTTCGAAGGAGCAGGAAAAATCTTTGATCAGACGTTTGTGTCGGTACTCGAAATTGACCTCTTCGAGTTGCAGGGGCAGGATGCTTTCGCTTGTCACTGGGCACTCCCCTTGGCCGGGTTAAGCACCTGATCCGGTTTCTGGATCAGCTGAACCAGCGCATTGACTCCGATGGAAAGCAAGATCAGCACAATCCCCAAGCCAAGCGCCAGGGCCAGGTCTCCCTTGCTCACTTCCAGCGCAATCGCAGTAGTCATAACCCGGGTGGCATGATCGATATTGCCGCCAACGATCATGACCGCCCCCACTTCCGCAATGGCACGGCCAAATCCGGCCAATACCGCTGTGACCAGTGAAAAGCGTCCATCCCAGAGCAGCGTCGGTAGCGCCTGCCTGGGTGTCGCTCCCAGAGAGCGCAACTGTTCTTCGTATTCCGTCCACAGTTCCTCAACCACCTGCCGGGTTAGAGAAGCGATGATGGGCACCACCAGAATAACCTGGGCGATGATCATGGCTGTCGGGGTAAATAACAGATTGAGTACTCCGAGGGGCCCGGACCTGGAGAGCAACATATAGACGATCAATCCCACCACTACCGGTGGCAATCCCATCAGCGAACTCAAGCCGACCACCACCGCGCGGCGGCCCGGGAAAGAGATGACCGCCAGAGTGGCACCCAGAGGCATACCGATGACAATCGCCGTCAGCACTGCCACCAGACTCACCGACAGGGAGAGCATTACGATCTCTGCCAGATCAGGGTCCAGGCTAATCAGCAGCGAGAAGGCAGCGCTGAAAGCCGCCGAAAATTCAGTCATGGGTGTCTCTTCGATGAAATCATGCCGTTGTCCAGCCAACTCCATCGCTGGACCTACAGTCAAAGGCTAATTGGCTGAGTATCAAGGCTATTGGTGCGTTCCGTCAATGACTAGCCGGCAACTCGTGACCATCTGCGGGACTGCACGGTCAGAGCGTCCGGACAGTTACCAGGACCCCCTCGTCAAGGGATTCCACGCCGGCGGGCATGGTACCGAGGCAGTCGGCTTCGCACAACGATTCCACGTGGGCGGAACCGTGAAACTCGCACGGCAGCACGGTTCCGTCGTCGGTGATCTTGGCGGGAAACCAGGATTCACGGGCGAACCGTTTGCGGCTGTGAGTTCGCGCCATGGGAAGGCGAAGGTTGGCCGGACGATAGTCATGCCCCATCAGTCGGTACAGAAAGGGTTTTACGAGGAGTTCAAACTGGGTGAAGGTGGCGACCGGATTACCGGGCAATCCGACGCAATAGCTGTTATCCGACACGGCGAAGGTGGTGGGCTTGCCCGGCTGTATGGCGATTTCGTCGAACAGGATGGTCAGTCCGTTGGACTTCATGATGCCGGGCACCAGGTCGAAGTCGCCCATGGAAACGCCACCGGACAGCAACACCACATCGCATTCCGCCATGGCTTTTTTCAGGGTGGCATCGAGTGACTCTTCGGTGTCCTTGGCGATACCGTAATAGGTGGGAGTCGCGTCGGCCGTCAGCACCTGGCCCACCAGTTGGTGACTGTTGCTGGTACGGATCTGGGAGACGTCCGGTTTGACATCCGGTTCGACCAGCTCGTCTCCGGTGGCGATGATACCGACCCGCGGTCTTTGCGCCACCTCAGGCCGCACGCAGCCCACCGAAGCCAGCATGGCGATATGTTGAGGCCGCAGTTGCGTGCCGGCTCGAAGGACCACGTCACCGAGCTTCATGTCCTCGCCTTTTAGGCACACGTTGTCGCGGGTGGACTCGCCGGTAAAACGGATGCGATTCTTGTCGAGTTGTTCGACCTGCTCGACCATGATCACGCAATCCGCACCTTCAGGCACCATGCCGCCGGTCATGATCTTGGCGCACTCTCCCGGGCCAATGGTCTTGCGCGGTATTTCGCCGGCTTTCAGGGTCTCCACAACCTCGAGGTCATCGGCCAGATTTGTCCGGCGACAGGCATAACCGTCCATCGCGGATTTCACGAACGGCGGCATATCCATGTCGGCGCGAACATCTTTGGCCAGCACCCGGTTCAGAACCTGGTCGAGCTCCACCTGCTCTGTGCCAAGCGTACCTGCCCGGGCCATCATGATTTGGTGTGCTTCGTTTTGCGTAATCATTTTGCGATTGTCTTGTCCCTAGACGCTGTAGTTTATGCGTTTTCCACATGCTCATTCGATAACGAGCCAGGAAAGTGGTACTTGTTCCTGCTTCGCTGTTCTCAGGATTCTAGCCCGGAATCAAGCCTGAATGAAAGCGGGGTTTTAGGCACTAGACGCGGTTTGAGGTTGAGGTTATAGTCCTAGGTCAACACACAATCACCGAACGAATGTGAGACGGGCCCCGGCATGTAGGGTCCTGTGGAAACCTAGGAGGAATGAATGAAGATTTTGCGGATTGATATGAGTACGTTGACATCGAAGTATGAGGATCTTCCCGAGGAGTGGAAGATAGTCGGCGGACGCTGTCTGTCTGCCAAGATCCTACTGGATGAAGTACCACCGGAAACCGACCCGCTCAGCGCCGAAGCCCGTCTGGTCCTTGCGGCCGGACCGTTGGCCGGCACGCATGCCCCTTCCTTCGGCCGCATGTCGGTCGGTGCAAAAAGCCCGTTGACGATGGGTATTAAGGAAGCCAACGTGGGTGGAACCTTGTCGCAGAAACTGGACAGACTCGGGATTCGCGCAATCGTTGTCGAGGGCGCTCCAGCCGACGGCAAGATGCACGTGGCCAAGATTACCAAGAAGGAGGTCAGCTTCGAACCTGCCGATGACTATGTCGGCATGGGAACCTACCCTCTGTCGGCGGCATTGCGCGAGAAGCACCACGCCAAAGCAGGTGTCATCAGCATTGGGATCGCCGGCGAACGCAAACAGAAGTCTGCCAGCGTGGCGCTGACCGACAGGGATGGCCACCCGGCACGACACGCGGCGCGCGGGGGTCTGGGGGCCGTGATGGGCGCCAAGGGTCTCAAAGCGATCGTCGTTGACGACCGTGGAACGTCTATCGTCAAACCGACCCAGCGCAAGGCCTACATGGCAACGCTCAAGCCATGGAATAAAATCCTCGATGAAGACAGAGGCGTGCAGACCATGAGCACTACCGGTACGCCTGGTGTGCTACAACCCCTCAGTCGCATGGGTAGCACACCTATGCAGAACTACAGTGGGGTGCCTGCCGAGGGCATCGAGGGTTTGTATGGGGACTATATCAGGGAAGTGGGTGACAAACGCGGCGGCAAGATGGATGCGTGCATGCAGGGCTGCATGGTGAAATGCACGGTTGTCCACAACGATGCCGAAGGCAATCACGTCACCTCGGCGCTGGAATATGAAACCTTGGCCCTCTTAGGGAGCAACCTCGGCATCGGCGATGCAGATGCTGTGGCCCGATTCGACCGCAAGTGCGATGACCTCGGAGTCGATACGATTGAGGTCGGCAGTGCGCTGGGTGTTGCTGCGGGCGCTGGAAAGTTCGCCATGGGCGACGTGGCTGCAGTAGATGCTCTATTGGACGGGATCGAAAAAGGCACTGACGATGGCAATATGATCGCCAACGGTGTCGTGAATACCGCCAAGGCGCTGGGAATTAATCGTGTCCCGGCATTCAAAGGTCAGGCGATACCTGCCCATGATCCCCGTGTCGGCAAACCCACCGGGGTGACCTACCACACCAGTCCCATGGGCGCCGATCATACGGCCGGCCTGCAGTACACGATGGAAGACGAGGGTGCGGTGGAGCATTCGTTACGGGCACAGATCTGGAATGCCACGCTCGACTCACTCGGCTTGTGTCAATTCGCCATATCGGGCGACAAAAACGTCACGGCGTCGTTCGTCAAGGATCTCCTCAATGCCTGCCACGAACTTAGCGTGACCGAGCAGGACATTGTCAATCTCGGCCGTGATACCCTGCGGGCAGAAGTTGAATTCAACAAGGGCGCAGAGATCGATGACATCGACAGTGGACCCGATTTCGTGCGCAGCGAGACCCTGCCACCCATGGGACAGGTCTTCGGCGTCGATCCTGCGGAAATGGAGAAGATCTGGGATAACCTCGACACGATTGCGGTCCTTTAGAACGCCGCATCGTTTTCAAAAACAGGAAGCACCCCGGAGTTCGTAGACGGACTCCGGGGCATCTCCTAACTAAGCTCACCTTCCTGCAGTAGAGATAGAAGCCGTCGCGGGTTCATCTCAGCTCCACTGAACTCACCTTCCTGCAGTAGAGATAGAAGCCGTCGCGGGTTCATCTCAGCTCTACTGAACTCACCTTCCTGCAGAAGAGACAGAAGCCTTCGCGGGCTTATCTCAGCTCTCGTCTGTGCAAAAACGAATAGTCACGATGGCGTCGAGGCATATGCGAGCCCACCGACGCAATGATGAGCACGAGGATGAGAATGGGGACGCGGTAGTCCCACATCCAAGGTATGCAGCAAAGCAGCAGTAGCTTGACGAGTACCGAGGCGCCTCGTGCCTGGAAGCACCAATACGGATACTCATACGCCTCGAACAGCACCAGTACCGAGCCGGTGAAGATCGTCAGATACAGCCACCACAGGAGTTGTTCGGCATCGATCGCAAAGACATGCCCACCAAACAAGGCTGACGCGGCCACTATGTGGACCGTTCTAAAGCCGATATTCCAATACCGTGTGTTCAACAACATGCCCTCGCGGAACTGTTTGGGGCCGGCACCTGACTTTAGTCGGCGCCGGCAGGGTGGTGGCATCGATCAAGCCTGCTCCTTGCACCATTGAAACATATCCGAATCATTTGTAACAAATCCGCATCGTGCACGTCTATGTCCTGAATTTGTAATGGCATGATTGAGGGATTGCGATGAAAACCAGGATGATGTTGCTTGCTTTGACAATAGCGTTGGCCTGCGCCTACTTCTATTTCGATGTGGGGAAATACTGACCCTTGAGTATTTCAAGTCTCAGCGGATATTGATCGATCAGGCAGTTGCTCAGGCACCCCTTAAGACCGGCTTGCTGTTTCTGGTGATCTATGTAGCTGTAACGGCCCTGTCACTTCCCGGGGCAACCCTGATGACCCTGGTGGCGGGCGGTGTGTTTGGACTCCTGGGCGGGATGATTCTGGTTTCGTTGGCATCCACAATCGGCGCCACCCTGGCGATGTTAGTTTCTCGGTTTATCTTCCGGGACATCATACAAACGAAGTTCGCCAGACAACTCAGCATGATAAATGAAGGCATGGCCAAAGAAGGGGCCTTTTATCTGTTTACGTTGAGACTGGTCCCGGTGGTTCCCTTCTTCGTCATCAATCTGGCGATGGGCGTGACGCACATCTCTACGCGTGTTTTCTTCCTGGTGAGTCAGATAGGAATGCTGGCGGGCACGTTGGTTTACGTAAATGCCGGCACCCGGATTGCCGAGATTGATTCCCTGACTGGCATTTTATCGCCGGCGATCGTACTGTCGTTCCTGCTGTTAGGCATATTCCCGCTGTTGTTGTTGAAGCGTGCCTCCATCGTTTTGTCAGTGGCCAGCATGGCCGCCAGGGACACCGTGCGCCGTTCTTTGCGCAAGCGTGTTTTTGATTCGTTGGCGACGATGCGGAAGATCCAGGTTTTCAGACTGGATCTGCCCTCGAACTTGGGCAGTGCCGCCATCACCGAGATCCACGCCTCCTGAACCACCTCGTCTGCAATGCGCTCGCCGACGATACTGACAGCGAGGGATTTCAGGCCGCTCTGATGGAGTCGGATCAGGTGCCGAAAGGAATCTTCATCCTTTCGTACCAGGCCTTCTACCAAGCCCGTTTCGTTCATGTCGGCAGCACCGCTTGCATGGATCCATGGTAATGGTTTGGCAGGGGCTTTTCATCTGCTGGCGGGCCTGGGCAGCACCCCTTACGCGTGTAGGCGATTGCCTGTGCTCCGGAAATATCCTGTCCTTTGTAAGCGAGAATGTGTGCCCTCTGGGAGAGAGAGTGTCTGTCCTGTGGGAATCAACGCTGAAATCAAAGTATTTAATATAATTATCAAGATATTTAAGTTATATAGTTGCAATAATGACATATCTGGATTTAGAATGACGCTGTATTCCCCACAATTGGAGTTATGCGATGCAGGAGGAGATCGAGAGAATCCTGACGATGGTGAAGAATGGCAGTCTGACGGAGGAGCAGGGCGCCGAACTGCTGGCTGCACTGGTGCAGGACGAGCCGGAAGAAGGCCGACGTTCCGGCCGGCCGCGAGGAGAACGCCGCGCCGAACGGTTCGCCGACCGGCACGCAAAAAGGCACGCCGATAGGCACGCCAGAAGGCACAGAAGCAAAAGACACGGGAACGATCATTCGCAAAACGGATTCAGCAACGTGCTGTCGCGTGTATCGCCGCTGGAGGGAACCGACTACATCTGCGAAAACAACAAGGTCAATGTAAGTTCCATCCGGAGTTTGAATCTGCAGGGCGCCACGTTTTCCGACAACCGACTCAACGCGGCCAAGCTCAGCCAGGTGACACTGGAAAAAGCCAAGATGACTGGCTGTGGACTGGACGGCTCATCCCTCAGTGATGCGTCTATCAGCGAGGGAGAACTGCAGGCCCTCAAGCTAAACGGGTCCAAGCTCCGTGGACTGACCATGAAAGGAGCAGAAATGAAACAGTGCAGGTTCAATGGCACAAAAACTACGGAGCTGGAATTGACGGATAGTCGCATGACATCGTGCCGGTTCAACGGCGCGTCTATCGCCCAACTGAAGATTACGGACCACAGCGAGGTGACGGAATTAAGACTGAATGGCAGTAAAGTAAATGAGATGGGGATCGAGGCGTCCAAGCTCGAGGACGTAAAGATCAGTGCAACTGCCTGCAGAAACGTTGAAATCGGGCACTCAACAATACAAGGTTTCCGCTTTGAATCTAACGATCTGGTCAGGGTCAAAGTCACTCGGGACGGCATTGAAAGCGATGCCATTCACTCTGACGATTCGGGTACCTTCTATCTCGATTTCAACGCGATGCGTGCCAACCGCGCTCGACTTGAGGACGTAAAGCTCCATCAAATGCAGATCAGTAACTGCAGATTTACGAACTGTAAGCTGAACAATGTCAGCCTTTCAGGGTTCGAGATGAAGGACCTGACGGTGACCGATCTACACATTCAGGATCGCCAGATAACCAGAATGGAACAGCTATCTGACATTATTGCCGAGTCGACTACCCTTAAAGAAGCATCCTAACGGTGATTTGGCGCCGGCGCGCAATTCGTTATGAAAGAATCAATTAAACGCATTCAGGGACTTGTAAAAAACGGCACACTCTCTGAGGAGCAGGGCGCTGAATTAATCGAAGCGCTCGCAGCACGACAGTCAAAGGGGGCGCGAGAGGAGGATGCCCCGGAAGAGGCCCGCCAGGGGAGATCACGGCATGGCACCGATCGATCCTTTCAAGATAGGATCGAACGGGAATTCCGCCGCAGGTTTTCAGGAAACAAGAGCGCAACAGCCAATATAGAGGGCCTCGCTGCTGTAGCCGAAGTGGTCTCGCAGTCGCTGCAGGTAGCCGAGTCTGTGGGTGACGTAGTGCAGAGAGTCATCTCCAGGACGGTGAAGCCCACCTCCTGGATGAATGAGACGAATCCCGTGGTGCTGTCCAATATCGGCTCGGTAGAAGGAGCGGACTACACGCTGCAGGATAATCGGATCAATGTCAGTAACATGAACGGACTCAACCTGAATGGATCGACGTTCTCTCACAACCGAATCAATGCATCTCGAATAAACAATCTGGCAATCGACTCCGGTGAAATGTCTCACTGTACCCTGCACGGGTCTTCCCTCAGGGATACGGATGTCAAACGGGCCGAACTGATTCATCTGAAACTTATCGGATCCAAACTCTACAGGACCCTCCTCGAAGAGGGAGAGATCAAGCAGGCCGAATTCAATGGTTCCACCAGCAAGGGGTTATCCGTGAAGGACAGCGTGATTGACGGGTGGCATCTTAATGCCAGTGCCATTCGCGGACTTGAAGTCATTGAAAAAAGTGAAGTATCGCAGTTTCGATGCAATACCAGCTTCCTCAAGAATACCGCGATCATCGCCTCCTCGATCAGCAATCTGCGCATGGACCTGGTCAATCTGAAAGGTCTCGGCATTACCGGATCCGGATTCAGCAGTGTCGGATTTGAAGGTAGCAGGTGTCGAATGAGAGAGGTCGTGTTTGCTAACATGCAGGTTAAGGGCAGCAAATTCGTTAATTGTGAGTTCAGGAATGTCGCCTTCACTGGATTTGAGATAGAAGACATGACGTTGCGGAACATCCACCTGCATAATCGTCAGGTCACCAGCAGAGAGCAACTATCAGACATCCTCGCTGAATCACAGCGTCCATAGAGAACGCGGTACAGTTGGAGTTGAGCTATGAAACAGATTAGTGCGGACATATTGTGTCCCACCTGCAAGGGGCCCCTATATCCTTGTGTTCTGGAATGTCGCGAATGTGGCATAAAGATCGAGGCCCAGTTTGAGGGCAGCGAGTTCGCCAAGCTGTCCCCGGATGAGTTCCACTTTCTGCGTATTTTTATCAGTTGCGAGGGGCGCATCCGGGATATGGAGTCTGCATTGGGGGTGAGTTATCCAACGGTAAAGACCCGTTTGGCTTCGTTGAAAGAAAGGCTCGAACTGTCCGGTGACGTGACTGGTTCAGTCGACGAATCGATCGAAGCGGAGACAGTTGCCCATCCCGAAACGGACCCGGACCAGCAGCAGGATAAACAAGAGGACGACCTCAACATATCCTCATTGTTAGACTCCATGGAAAAAGGTCTGGTCGGTTTTGACGAAGCGATGAAGAAGTTGAAGGATGACGATTGATCCGGCGCAGCGTACTCGCCACTGCGCCGCGACACGACTTGCCTGCAGATTCCAAGAGAGTATATTAGCCCCTGCACCAGCCAGGGAGATTAGCCTTGAAAGCACTTATGTTAGCCTTTCTATCCGTCTGGGCTACAACATGCTGGGCAGAATTCACCCCAATCAAAACTGAAGTAGCCATCAGCGGTGACAGTCAGATTACCGAGACCGTCTGGCGTGCGGGAGTGGCACCGGGCGGTAGCTACGACCAGATACAGGTGCACCGATATCACAAGCCGGGCAAGAGCAGTGCTGTGCTGTTGTACCTGCCCGGTACCAATCAGAACGGCGAGATTGCGTTGACCGATGAAGATCACAATCTGTGGGTTTACCTTGCCAACCGCGGTGTGGATGTCTACACGCTGGACTATCGCACGCACGCCATCCCGTCCGAGGGAGTTGTCGACCCCGCTTTTGCCCGGCACTGGACACTGGACAGGTTTGTCGAAGATGCTGAGTTGGCCGCCGAACTGGCGCGCAAGACCTCCGCCAGGCAGAAGCTGTTCGTGGCAGGATTCAGCCGCGGCGTGACCTATGCGTATGCTTTGGTTTCACGCTCAGCGCAATCCTCGATTGCAGGCTTGATCGCTCTGGACGGTAGCTTCAAGCAGTACCGTGAGCAACCCTGGCAGGGGTACGAAGGGGCGCTGAAGGCCCTGACCGACAGCGGTCGATATATATCTGATCTTGCCGGTCGACGTGGATGGGAAAATCGACACCAGTTGATGATGCAGACCTATTCGGATTCGTCCGCCGCCGCTCTCGACCCCAAGTATGCCACTATCGGTGAGCAGTTGACCGAGACGCTTTACAACGCCTGGGGGCCGGGCGTGCTGGCCAATCCGAAAGATGGTGTTTCCCGAGTTGAAGTATTGGCGTTGCTGCTGGACGGCTACGATCGGTATTTTCCAACTATTCAGGGCCTGCAAGGCAGAGCGCTCGCGGCGCAGAATAATGATCCCAGGACCACTGTGGATGACACCTGGGGCTCCTTTGAGATTCCCATCATCTACTTTGGCAGCAGCGGCATGAATGCGGAATTCCTGCTCAGTGGAATCTACTCCGCCAGCCACAGTGGATCAGGTAAAGTGTCCATCCATGTGCTGGAAGACTATGGGCACCTTGATGTTCTTGTTGGAGAACAGGCAAGAGAAGAGGTCTACGATCCAATCCACAACTGGATCCGAGCCAACAGCCAGCAATAGCCCACTGCGTTATCGTGCCCCAACGGCAGACCTAACCAGGCTCACCCTCTAGTGATCCCGTTAGGAGCTGCCTTCAGGATGCTGCGGCTGCCGCAACATTGGCCACAGAGTCGGCCCATCAGGAATGCTGACGTCCCGCAGGATCTCAAAGCCGTGGCGTATATAGAAAGAGATGTTTTTCTGGTTGGATGATTCCAGATAGGCCGGCAGATTCTGCTCATCGCACTGTTGCAGAACCGATTGGAGCAGGGCTGGACCGACGCCCTTGCCCCTGTGCCGGGTATCCGTGCCGATTACGGAAAGGTACCAATGGGGTTGCTTTGGATGAATGTGCTGCAACGCTTCCTCTATCTGCAGACCGCGGACAAAACCGCCCCTGAACAGCCAGGACATCTTCATATAGGCGACAACCTGATACCAGAAACCCGGTTTCGGCGAATCCGGCTTTAGCCAGAGCGCAGCACCCTCCAGTCCATCGGTTGTCAGGGCGTGACCGCTACGGATGTATTCCCTGATTGCCATGCTGAAATAACGCAGGGCACATCGTTCCCATTCCCTTTCCGTAAAGAAAATCCAGCGCATAACGGGATCCTGATCGAATGCCGCTTGAAGCAGTGACTTAGATTGACGATATCCTGACTGGTGATCTGTCGGACCGTGAGAGCCATAGCATTTCCGCAGAGGGAGGCCCCAATGGCTTAGCCGAATCAGGAATCCAGTTCTTCGAAAGAGATGATGGTCTTGGACACGATGCCGTACTCGATCGCTTCGTCAACCGACATCCAGTAATCCCGGTCCGTATCCTTTTCGACCTGTTCGAGGGGACGGCCGGTTTCATCGGCAATGATCTGGTTGATTCGTGCCTTTGTCTTGACCATCTGATCTGCTTGAATCTTGATGTCGGTTGCGTCTCCCTGGGACCCGCCGGAGGGTTGATGGACCAGATAGCGGGTATTGGGCAAAGAGTACCGGTTCTCCTTCTTTGCCGCCAAATAGATGTTGGTGGCGGCGCTCGCCACCCAACCGGTGCCTACCACACGAACGTCCGGTTTGATGAATTTGATCATGTCGTAGATGACATCACCCGATTCCACGTGCCCACCTGGTGAACTGATGTAAAGGGTGATCGGCTGATCACCTGCAGCAGCCAGTGCCAGCAGTTTCTCCGTTACCGAGCGCGCGGTTTTTTCCGTTATCTGACCGAAGATGGAGATGGCTCTCGATTTGAACAGCTTTTCGTCGAGAAAGTTGAATGCGGATACCTGATTCGGCTGGACTTCGTCGCTCATGTTGCGGCTCCGTGGACAGTGAGTGGTGCAAGACGTGGTGACAACAGCGGCGCGTTCAGCATCGCGTTGTTTATCGTCGGCTGACTACCAGTATGCTTTGTCAATATTGGGACATCAAGGTGAAAAACAAGGGTAACTGCTTGATTTGCCACGATGGTAACGGCATCCTTTTTGATATGGTTACCAACCGCCCGCAGGCCGCAACAGCCTATGATTGAATCGGTCTCTATCAGGCGAGCTGACAGGACGGATATTCCGGCAATCGTGGGGATTCAAGACAGTGCCCTGAAAGCGGTACAGGATCCAGGCCGGGCGTTCTCACTCGAGGCGTGGCAGGCTTTTTTTGATGCCCCCGGCACATTTACCTACTTGTCTGAAGCCGATCAGCCCTTCGGATTTGTGACTGCCGGAGTGCCCCTGGAAGAGTACTACCTGGACGGAGCACACGGCGAATTGATCGCGCTCAATATTCTGCCGACCCACTGGGGCCACGGCTATGGCAAGAAGCTGCTGGTACATGGCATCAGCGTGTTGAAGAGGCGCAGCTTTGAACGCGCCATCGTCTGGGTGGCGACCGAAAATGAGCGGGCGATGGCGATCCTGGTCCGGCTGGGTTTCAGTCCAAATGGTGCTGAAAGGATTACCAATAGCGGTGATGCAAGCTATCAGGAAAACTGTTATGAACTGGGATTGGGAGACTACTTCTGATTCTGCAATCGATCTGTAGTAGCGGCGGGAAAAGATCTGACCCTGTTTTCCGGTCCTAAGTTGGATAGTTCCGGTCAGATGTGGTGCAGTCCGGAGGGTTCCGTCGAGCACACTGGTGAGGCACACGGGCAAACATCAAATCCATATTGGCAAATAAGGGCATTGGCTATGAAAGAAAAACTGATGGGCAGCTTAGCGGTCTTGGTGATAAACATTTCCTCCATCTGTCTGATACTCGGACCCATTGCGGTTTACGCACAGGACATGTTTATCCCGGAGGACACGGATCAGTATAGCCCTGGAATCGGTATCGGTGAAACATTCCCGAACATCCGCGCCAGGCAGGGTCAATCTGAAAAGCGCACCGTGAACGAGTTTATGGGAACGAAGGGGCTGGTAGTCTATATGAACAGATCGGTCGACTGGTGACCCTACTGCAAGAAGCAGCTCGTGCAGCTGCAGGAAAGCCTGGCTGACTTCGAACAGTCGGGCCTCGGGGTCATCGCCATTACCTACGATGCACCACAGAAACAGCAGCCCTTTATAGATAAGTTCAATATCCAATATCCAATATCCAATCCTGTCCGATATCGAAGCCACGACGGTTAAGGCCCTCGGCATTCTCAACCAACAATACAGCGAAGGGCAGCCTGCCTACGGCATACCCTATCCCGGAATTTACGTGTTGGATACTAACAAGAAGATTGTGGGGAAAGTCTTTATTGAAGGCTACAAGCAGCGCGTGTATGCAAGCTCTGTTCTGGCCTATGCGCGCAAGGTGCTGGCATCAAACTGATGGATCAGGGCGGTAGATCCTGACCCGATTGAACTCCTCAGACTCGTTGATGTCCGGGATGGTGGTTGCAGTCATCTGCTCGATCACCCGGTAGCCCTTGATGGCTTCGCTCTTCATGCGGGAATCCGCTGCCAAAACCTGAGGTGCCCTTTGCAGGAACTCCGCCAGGAAGTGGTGATTGTCCCGATCGTAGAATACATCGGCAGCGATGATCATCTCGAAGGGTTGCGTGATCTCTTCGATGGATTGGGTGAGTTCGACCGATACGTTGTTTAGATCGGCATTGGCACTGGCGGCGTCGAGCGCGTGGCAATCTATATCACAGGCGTAAACTTCCCTTGCCCCCGCCTTGGCGGCTGCGATGGCGACCACTCCGGATCCTGAACCAAAGTCGATGATCTTTCTGTCGGCAAAACAGAGCGGGTGGTCGAGTATGTAACGGGCCAGTGCCTGACCGCTCGCCCAGCAGAATGACCAGTAGGCCGGGGCATCCATGATCGCCAACATCTCGTCTGAGGGCAGGGGGCCGGTGGGATAATCGGCTGCTAACAGGTAAAGCTGAATATCGGGGCAGAGGGGTAATCTGGTGACTGCGATGTTGCCCCGGGAAACGGTCAGTCGTAAGTTCCTGCGCAGAGTTGTTAGGGACACGGTAATGGCAACCTGTGGCGGTGTAATCAGCAAGTGCGATGCACCAATGATACACACTTTTTCTACAGTATGTGCTCGACGCGACAAGCGTCTGCTGTTGCTGGTATGCAACCCGGTGACTGAATTGAATCCATGCTATGCTGCGCCTCTGAAATCTCACGCGACGACGACTTTCGGGGCCAACTGGCCAACGGCAAGCTAATTTTGAATAGATTGACAACCATGCTGACCTCATCGCTGCTCCTCTTTGCCTCGGTAACTATGGCAGAAGCAGCAGAGAATGTTGACGGTGATCCACAAGCCCTGCATCGAATTGCAGCGGCCGTATCCGCCCGCAGAATTGAAGCCGATATCGGTACACTGGTTGGCTTCGGTACGCGACATACCCTGTCCGATACAACGTCCAGCGTTCGTGGTATCGGCGCAGCACGGCGATGGATTAAGGCCGAGTTCGAAAAGATCTCCGCCGACTGTGGCGGTTGTCTTGCCATTCAATACCAAAGGGAAGTCATCGAGGGAGAGAGAAGGATACCCGATCCAACGGAAGTGGTGAACGTGGTGGCGATCCAGAAGGGAACGCAGCAGCCCAACCGCTACGTAGTCATGTCGGCAGATATCGATTCCAGAGTATCCGATCCCATGGACTTTCAGTCTGACTCTCCCGGCGCCAACGACAACGCTTCCGGAATGGCGGGCGTTCTGGAAGCCGCCAGGGTCTTGTCCAAATACAGGTTTCCCGGTTCAATCGCATACGCCGCATTATCCGGAGAAGAGCAGGGCCTCTTTGGCGGACGCATTATGGCCGGTATCGCCAAACGGGAGGGCTGGTTTGTAGAAGCCGTGCTCAACAACGATATGATCGGTAACATCGCCGGCATCAACAACATCGTGGACAATCATTCGGCGCGGGTGTTCTCGGAAGGCACAAGGGTGGTCGAGACGCAGGAGGAGGCGAGGATACGCCGCTTCTCGGGTGGTGAGGTGGATTCGCCTTCAAGAAACCTGGCGCGCTATATCGATCTTATGGCCGACCGTTACATTCCCAATCTGGATGTGATGATGATCTACCGGTTGGACCGTTTTGGCAGAGGCGGCCACCATCGCCCCTTTAACGAAGCGGGATACCCGGGTGTACGTATCATGGAAACCAACGAGCATTACCATAGGCAACATCAGGATATTCGAGTGGAGGATGGAATCGAATATGGTGATGTGCTCGAAGGCGTGAACTTTGACTACGCAGCCAAGTTGACCGCACTGAATGCGGTAACGCTGGCTTCCCTGGCGTGGGCACCGGGCCCGCCGACGGACGTCAGTATTGAAGGAGCAGTCAGTCCGCACACCACCCTGAAGTGGCGCAGGGGAGAGGATGCGGCAAGCTACAAAGTCTATTGGCGATTGACTACTTCGCCCGTGTGGACAACGAGTCGGGAAGTGGGTGATGTGGCGCAGTACACGCTGGAAAATGTGGTGATCGACAACTATTTCTTTGGAGTGACAGCGCTATCTGCATCCGGCTTTGAGAGCCCCGTGGTATTCCCCGGTCCGGCCGGATCGTTTCAGAGTGCAAGTGACGCGAATACTAACGATTGATATTCGGGGAGCAGTTTTCCGAACACTCACATTCACCATCCATGCGAACAAGAACTGTATCAGGCGGCAAACGAGCCGCGAAGTGGAGTAGTGTCCATGTCCAGATCAGAAATAAGCCCTGATCAATTGATCGACCGGGAGATTGGCCCCGTAACCATTCTGTTTGGCCATGAGAACGGCAAGTATCCGGATGGCAACGCCGTCCTCGTATCGGGCGCGCATGAGACTATCATAATCGATCCATGTCTTGGCGTTGTTGCCAGGAAGGACCGATTGCCCCGGGTAGACCGGGTGTTCCACAGCCATGCTCACGAAGATCATCTGTCCGGCAGTCATCTGTTCCCGGACGTTCCCTGGTATGTGCACGGTGAAGACCTGGCAGGTCTCCAGTCGCTGGACGGCATGATGGCCATGTATGGTGTAGAGGGACCGGGTGTGGGAGAGTTCAAGAAGATGGTAACGACCCAGTTCAACTATCTGCCGAGAGAAGATGCCCATACCTTTGTCGATGGGGACCTTTACGATCTCGGTGGTGTAACCATTGAAGTGCTGCACACCCCCGGGCATACGGGAGGTCATTGCTCCTTCCTGATCGACTGGGGAGCAACCGAAGGCAGATTTGTGTTCCTGAGTGACATCGAACTGACCGGCTTTGGGCCCTACTACGGGGATGCGTGTTCATCCCTGGTGAGTTTTGAGAAGAGCATCGAGAGGCTCAAGCACATCGATGCTCGCTGGTGGCTCACCTTTCACCACAAGGGATTATTCGAGCCGCGAGAACATTTCCTTCTGAAACTGGAACAATATGGAGGGGTCATTAAAAGCAGAGAGCGCCGCTTGCTGGAGTTCCTCGCCGAACCGCGTTCAATGGATGAAATCGTTGCCCATCGTTTTGTCTACCGACCGGGAGTTGTTGACGGTAACATGGTGGACAACACAGAACGTCGCAGTATGGCAAGACACCTGGAGCGATTGCTCCAGTCCGGCACCGTTATCGCCATGGATGATTCCCGCTACCGGATTGTTTAAGGGGAATGAAAGATGGCTATCGATGTTGACATTGAAACGATTGGCGAAGACGTCAGGATGCTCGAAGGTATTCGGACCACTCGGGCGATCAGACGGATCAAACCGGATCCCGTACCCAACGAATTGATACGAAAGGTCTGTGAGGCGGGCACCTTCGCTCCCAACGGTGGCAATCGACAGCCCTGGTTCTTTATCGCGGTAACGGAAAAGGAGAGGAGAGCCTATATTGCCAATCTCTATCGGAAGACGTTCACCCGTTATATTGCTACGCCGCTCAAGGCGGCAGAAGACCCCGCGTATCCGGATGCCAAACGACGCAATATGAACGCGGCCATCTGGCTGGCGGAACACCTTCATGAAGTGCCGGTACATCTGTTTGTGGCGGGATGGACCAGGCGTGGTGCGCCACAGACTCAGGCTCTGTTTCCCGCGATTCAGAATATCCTTCTGGCGTGCCGCGCCGTCGGGCTGGGAGCTTCCCTTACTACCGCGCACGTGGCCTACGGCAAACAGATCGACAGCTATCTGGGGCTGGCGGAGGATACGCCGACCATCGCGCTCATCCCAATCGGCTGGCCTATCGGTAAATACGGCAAACCGCCGAGACGGTCGGTGGATGAATGTCTGTTCTTCGAGGAATATGCCGGCGCACCGCTGGCGCCCAGGCAACAAGCTGTACACTGAGAGGACTTGACGATGGCACATTGGAAACCCAACTGGCCGGTGGAGGTCAATCACGTCGAGTCCGACCTCGATGTCTTTAGTACGGTTAACATCAAGAGCGGTCGCATTTATCACAGCTATTTTCTGACGCACAAAAGAGGCAACACACTCTTCCATGGGCCGGACAGCCGAGCCTTCTATGATGAGTTCTCGGGTTTTTTCGAGGACCATGGCGGCATACAAAACCACCTTTTTACGCATGCACCCGAGACCTCGAAGCCCGGGTGCGAGATCCCCGTAGAGAAATGGAATACAACCAACTGGCTCTCCGAACTCGATTATCCACACCTCAGGAAGGACGTCAGAGAAGTCCAATTCAGGAACCCAAAGAGCAGCGGCCGCTGGATACCGAATATCAAATGCATTCCACTGCCGGGCCATATGCCGGGATTTACAGGCTATCTCGTGAAGTCCGCCGGAAAGTCCTACCTGATCAGCGGCGATTTCGTCATCGTCGGCGCCGGGGGCCGTGGCTGGCGGGCACCGGTTCCGACTGAACGAATGAGCAGCTATGCACTCAGCAGTATCGAAACGGTAAGAGAGCTGAAATTCGATGCCTTTCTACCTAATCAATCGATAAAGGAACGCCCAATTCCCTGGCCGAGAGAGCGGAAGGAAGAAATCCTCAACGGCGGAGAATCTTTCGTCAGGAGGAAGTTCCGCATCAAAGCTTAGGCCGTCTCCTCGGAAATGAAAACCATCTTGCCGGAACAGTCACCGATCACCGTCCAGCTACGGGTCACTGGCTGCGAGAATCTACGTTAGATTTGCCTTAGCTGTGCCACGATACATGACTGTGGAAACGGTTCTCGACAACAGTGCTCACGGTACAGCGTGTGTCAGTTGGCACATGTCTAATACCTGCCACTAGCCGCCAATTCCAGTGGCTGAACTTAACCGACTGCGACCGGAACTACATAATCTGAATAGCACGCTTTAGACCGGCAGAAAACGATCGGGAAAAAGGCATGGAGCGGCCCTTCCCAGCCTATACAGGCGATGATCCCTATATCTTCGTAAGTTACTCCCACGAAGACAGTGATGTCGTGTTCCCCGAAATCCAGTGGTTGAAGGATCAGGACTGCAACATCTGGTATGACGAAGGGATTGTGCCGGGTTCCGAATGGACCGAAGAACTGGGCAAAGCCATCGAAGAAGCGGATCGATTCCTGTTCTTCGTCACACCGAATTCGGTGGCATCCCAATACTGTCGTGATGAACTGAGCTTTGCTCTTAATCACAAAAAGAAGACCCTCATCGTATATCTTGACAAGACCGATCTCCCTGTGGGACTGGAGCTGTCCATTGGAACAAGACAGGCGATCTTGAAGCATGAACTTCGGGAGCAGGACTATCGGGACAAGCTGCTGGCCAGCATCGCTGGTGACATCCACATAGATACCCCGGCACGATCAGCCAATGGGAAACAGATTTCAATAGCGGCTGTCCTTGGGATTGCTCTGTTGGTCAGCATGGGCGGCTGGTTCCTATACATTAGTATTGGATCTGAATCAGCGATCGAAGAGCCGGGCACAGAGAGCGAGTCGCCCGCTAACGATCCATCTGGGCCGGTCACGCCGGCACCGGGTCAAGAACAGCGACCAGGTATTGCCGTGCTGCCATTTCTCAATATGAGCGACGATCCATCCAACGAGTATTTCAGCGATGGCATTTCCGAGGAAATACTCAATGCGCTGGTGAAGACGAACCAGCTACCGGTGATCGCCAGGACCTCTTCCTTTCAGTTCAGGGGGCAGAATCTGCCTGTTCAGAAAATCGGTGATCAACTCAACGTGAGTCACTTGCTGGAGGGCAGTGTTCGCAGGTCTGGGAATCTAGTTCGGGTCACGGCACAACTGATCGATACAGCGAGCGGCACTCATTTGTGGTCCGAGCGTTACGATGGTGCTATCACCGACATATTTGCCTTGCAGGACGAAATCGTGGGGAAAGTCGTGGCTCAAGTCGGGATCGCGCTAGGGAGGGACGCGAGTCAGCTTGTGTCAGAACAACGCGGGCGCGCGAATGCGGAAGCCTACGAATTATATCTGCAAGCGCTCTATTTCAGTAATTCGGGTAATCCGTATGAAGTTGAGAAGGCGATTCCCTTGTTTGAGCAGGCAGTGGCACTCGATCCTGAGTTCGCTGATGCCTGGGCTGAGCTTGGCGCAACATACTTCTTCTTGAACAGTAGCCTGAATATCCCGATCCAAACCAATCCGATTGCGATCAAAGCGTTTGGGAGAGCACTCGCAATTGATCCGCAGCATGCGGGTGCAATGTTCCTCCTGGGCGTTTTGAGAATTACGCACGACTATGCCTGGCGCGAAGGTTTCAGGCTGATGGCACAGGCCGCTGCCCTGGCGCCACAGCACGCAGGCATACAGGGCGGCTATGGCCGTTGGCTGCGCATGACCCGCCATGAGGAAGCCGACACCATCATGGCACGTGCCAGTCGGTTCGATCCACTCGCGTTCGGTCCAATCATTGATCGAGCTGCGATGATGGTACATGAGGGACGGTTCGATGAGGGTGTAGAACTGATGGAAACGGCGCTGATACAGCACCGTGACAAATACCAAGCGAACGTTAGTGTTGCCTTGTTCAACTGGGCGGCGCGACGGTTCGACAGAGCAGAAGAGTACCTTGAACGGGCGAGAGCGATCGTCGGTTCGGATTTCGCCTCAATTCGACTGTTGGAGTGGAAAATAGCAGCTGCCAGAGGTGATCTAGCCCTGGCAAATGGAATAAAAGCTGAAGTCAAGGAGCGTGCAAAACATACTCGAGTGGCCCATCTTGTGGATGCGTCAGGTCCGTGGACCCAGAGCGAGTACCTGGAGATGTTCGAACTGGCAATCGAGCAGCGCCACGGTGAAGTCCTAATACCGTTACTTTACGAGAGACACTGGATGGTGGCTAAGTCAGACTGGGATCGTCTCCAGAACAGCGTACGTTTTACGGACGTGCAGTTCGGTGATGCAGTGGCACTGGGGGCGAGTTTTTCGCGTTCAAATCAGGAAAGAGAAGAGCTGTTGTCGTCGGCAACTCCCATGTCAAACGAGACGCTGCAATCCTACACAGGTACATTTCAGCGCCCAAACGGCGGCCAGCGTCGAGTGGTTCGAGATGGCAATCAACTCAAATATATCAAGCCATCGGGTGATCTGTATCTGATGATACCCAATGGAAGTCACCGATTCAAAATCCTCGAATATAGAGCTACCGTTGAGTTCATTCTAGAAAATGGCGAAGTTCGCGTAATGAGATGGATAGAGAGAGAGCTTACTGTTGACGCCGTGAAAGTTGATACACCGAACTTACGGTGATTGCTGATCTGTTTGTCTGTCGGCACTTTGTTCTTCCTTTGCCTGGCGCAAGAAGCTTCGCAGCGAGGATTGAGTCGACTACGACGGAAAGAAGATCACCTTGCCAGTTCAGTAAGTGTCACCTTCCTTCCAGCCTCCGATAAGAGCCAGTAGCGGTCGTTTAGGTTTCAGACGAATTGGCTATGCTCCCGCTGATTTTGAATGCCGAGATTCAACGGCTTTCTCATAAAATCCTCCGGAAAATCCTACCTGATTAGCGGCGACTTGGTCATTGTCGGTGCCAGGGGTCGTGGTTGGCGGGCACCGGTGCCGACGGAACGAATGAGCGGCTATGCACTCAGCAGTATCGAAACGGTCAGAAAGCTGAAATTCCATGCGTTTCTGCCTAACCAGTCGATAAAGGGTGTCCCCATTCCCTGGGCCGCAGGTGAGCGCAAGGAAGACATTCTCAACAGTGGAGAAGCTTTCGTACGGGGAAGTTTCGCATCCGAGATTGAGCCGTATCCCGGAACATCATCTTCTGACTCCAGACCATCAGCACACTCTTGAGCCTGCCATGCAAGGCTAGGCTGTGTACAGCTACCTGCAGCGCTGCCAATGCCGACCTCTGAACTTAACCGACTGACTCTGGAACTACATACTTGAATAAAACGTGTGGGACCGGCTGAGCACAATAGGAAAAGAGGCATGGAGAGGCCCTTCCCAGCCTATGCAGGCGATGATCCCTATATCTTCGTAAGTTACTCCCACGAAGACAGTGATGTCGTGTTTCCCGAAATCCAGTGGTTAAAGGATCAGGACTGCAATATCTGGTATGACGAAGGGATTGTACCGGGTGCCGAATGGACGGATGAACTGGGCAAAGCCATCGAAGAAGCGGATCGATTCCTGTTCTTCGTCACACCGAATTCGGTGGCATCCCAGTACTGTCGTGATGAACTGAGCTTTGCCCTTAATCACAGAAAGAAGACACTGATCGTATACCTTGCCAAGACCGAACTCCCGACAGGGCTGGAACTGTCCATTGGATCAAGACAGGCGATCTTGAAGTATGAACTGCGGGAGCAGGACTATAGGGACAAGCTTTTAGCCAGCATCGCTGGTGACATCCAAGTAGACACTGTCGCGCCCGTGCTCAATGAGAAAAGAAGTTCAATAGCGGCTGTCCTTGGGATTGCTCTGTTGGTCAGCATTGGCGGTTGGTTTCTCTATATTGGTATTGGACCTGAATCAGCGATCGAAGAGTCGCTCACAGATAGGGAGCTGTCGGCTAACGATCCAACTGCGCCGGTCACGCCGGGGCTGGGTCAAGACCAACGACCAGGGATTGCCGTGCTGCCGTTTCTCAATATGAGCGACGATCCATCCAACGAGTATTTCAGCGATGGCATTTCCGAGGAAATACTCAATGCACTGGTGAAGACCAACCAGCTGCCGGTAATCGCCAGGACCTCTTCCTTTCAGTTCAGGGGCCAATCTGCCCGTTCAGAAAATCGGTGCACAACTGAACGTGAGTCATTTGCTGGAGGGCAGCGTTCGTAGGTCAGGGAATCTGGTACGTGTCACGGCACAGCTGATCGATACGGCGAGCGGCACTCATCTTTGGTCCGATCGATACGATGGTGATCTCAGCGACATATTTGCCTTGCAGGACGAAATCGCCGGGAAAGTCGTGGCTCAAGTCGGGATCGCGATAGGTAGGGACGCCACTCACCTCGTGTCAGAACAACGTAGGCCCGCGAATGCGGAAGCTCACGAACTCTATCTTCAAGCGCTCTATTTCAGTAAATCGGGTAATCCGTACGAAGTTGAGAAGGCGATTCCCTTGTTTCAGCAGGCGGTGGCGCTCGATCCCGAGTTTGCTGATGCATGGGCTGAGCTTGGGGCAACATACTTCTCCCTAAACCAGAATCTCTACATCCCCGTTCGAACCAACCCGATTGCAATCCATGCGTTTGAGACAGCGCTCGCAATTGATCCGGAGCATGCCGGCGCAATGCTCCTCTTGGGTTATCTGAGAATCACACATGACTATGCCTGGAGTGAAGGTTTAAGTCTGATGGCACGGGCCGCTGCCCTTGCGCCACAGAATGCAGCAATACAGGGAGCGTATGGCCGCTGGCTGCGCATGACTCGGCATGAGGAAGCCGATACCATCCTGGCACGGGCGAGTCGGCTCGATCCACTCGCGTACGGTCCAATCATAGATCGAGCTACGATGATGGTACATGAGGGACAGTTTGATGAGAGTGTAGAACTCATGGAAACGGCTCTGATTCGGCACCGTGACAAATACCAAGCCAACGCTCACGTAGCGTTGTTCAACTGGGGGGCGCAGCGGCTAGACAGAGCTGAAGAGTACCTTGAACAGGCCAGAGCGATCGTCGGTTCGGATTTCGCCTCAATTCGACTGTTGGACTGGAAAATAGCAGCTGCCAGAGGTGATCTAGCCCTGGCAAATGGAATAAAAGCTGAAGTCAAGGAGCGTGCAAAACATACCCGAGTGGCCAATCTTGTAGATGCGGGAGGTGACTGGTCCCAGAGCGAGTACCTGGAGATGTTCGAGCTCGCGATAGAGCAGCGACACGGTGAAGTCCTGATTCCGTTGCTTTACAAGCGGCACTGGATGGTGGCCAAGTCCGACTGGGATCGTCTCCAGAACAGCATACGGTTTTCAGAGGTCGAGTTTGGTAATGCAGGGGCACTGGGCGCGAATTTTCAGCGTCGTTCAAGTCAGGAAAGAGAACAGCTACTGTCGTCTGCAATTCCTGTGTCAGAGGAGACGCTGCAATCCTACACAGGTACCTTTGAACGCCAAGACGATGGCCTAACCAGGCGAGTGGTGCTAGACGGCAATCAACTTAAGTATATCCAGCCATCCGGCGAGCCCTTTCTGATGATACCCACCGGTACGCACCGATTTGGCACCCTGGAATATAAAGGCACCGTTGAGTTCATCTTGGTAGATGACAAGGTTCACGTTATGAGATGGATAGAGAGAGGAGCGCTTACTCATGACGCCGTTAAAGTTGATACGCCGAACTTACGCTGATTGCTGACCTGTTCGTCTGTTTGTACTTATTCCTGGGTCGTGCGTAGGAAGAAGCTTCGCATCCGTCGGCTACTCCCGAAAGAAAACCACCTTGCCAATCCAGCACCAATCCTTCCTGCCGGCAGTCGCTGCATGCGATCAGAGCCAGGAGCGGTCGTTCAGTATCCTGATTTTGATTAGATTCACCCATGCGTTACTATTGACCACACAAAAAGTAAGGATCAAGCATGGAGAGGCCATTTCCGCTAAGGGCCACAGATCCCATCATATCCAATCCCACTCAGTAGCATTGCCAAGTCCGGCTTTGCCACCTGAAGAGATTCTTGTCTGCAACGATAGGAGGTGCCGACTACAGGTGCGATAGGGGTCGTATCGACTTCACAGGCAAGCGTGATTATTGCCAGGCCTGTCTATGAGGACTTGCCTGCAACTACAACAATCGTGACTGCTGCGTTGGAATAGTGATTCCTAACGGTTGGCGTGATGTGCGTATAGCGCGCGCACGGAATTATTGAAAATCCTTCCTTGAGCACGGGGATTGAATATTGGCTAACTGGTGATTGAGAGATCTGGCAACAGCTTCCGTCCACCAGTTGCTGACGTTCCCTTATCTGACCCCAACCGAATGTCGATAGCGCCCCTGCATGGCTTGTTAGCGTTTCTACCACTCCGCGATACTGCCATCATCATGGTGCCACAAAGGGTTTCTCCAGCGATGCCCCTGCACTGCCCGTTGCCTTACGTATTCCTCATTGATTTCAATGCCAAGCCCCGGACCGTCCGGAATGTCTATGTAGCCGTCCTCGAAGTGCATGACTTCGGGGTCGACAAGGTAATCTGTCAGGTCGTTGCTCTGATTGTAAGCGATGCCCTGACTCTGCTCCTGAATAAACGCGTTGTGCGCGGTTGCATCGACCTGCAGGCTGGCAGCGAGTGCGATCGGACCAAGAGGGCAATGGGGCGCGAGGGCCACATCCCAGGCTTCCGCCATGGAAGCGATCTTCTTGCACTCGGTGATGCCACCGGCATGGGAAAGATCGGGCTGAACAATGTCGGCGGCACCAAGGGTCAGCAGTCTCTTGAAGTCATAGCGGGAAAATAGACGCTCACCGGTCGCGATTGGAATGTGTGTGTTGCGCCGAAGGTCCGCCATGAACTCCAGGTGCTCGGGCAAGACCGGTTCCTCGATAAAGAGCGGGCTATACGGTTCGATTGCCTTGATGAGTACGGGTGCCATGGGGCGGTGAATCCGGCCGTGGAAGTCAACGGCGATGTCCAGGTCACTTCCCACCGCTGCGCGAATTCCTGCAACCTTGGCGGCCGCCGTTTCTACCTTGGCGATGGAGTCGACGATCTGCAGAGCTCCGGTGATCACCATCTTGGTTGCGCTGAAGCCGCTCGCGATGGCGTTCTGCGCCGATTTCGCGATTTCCTCCGGTGTTTCTCCCCCAACCCATGCGTAGATTCGGATGCGGTCCCTGACCTTGCCACCCATCAATTGATGTATGGGCGCATCGTGGTACTTGCCCTTGATGTCCCACAGGGCTTGGTCGACACCGGCGATCGCACTCATGAGTACGGGTCCACCGCGATAGAAACTGCCGCGGTACATCGCCTGCCAATGTTGCTCAATCTGCAGCGGATCCTGACCGATCAGATAGTCGGAAAGCTCCTCCACGGCAGTGAGTACCGTGTGCGCCCGACCTTCGACGATTGGCTCTCCCCAACCGGAAATCCCTTCGTCCGTGTCAATTTTCAGAAACAGCCATCGGGGTGGAACGAGATACGGAGTAAGACGTGTGATTTTCAAAATAGTCTGCAGGTCAGTCGACGAAGCTGACAGAGTTGTAAAACTGCCTGGCGCGTCGTGGCCCGTGGCAAAAGCAATGCTTCTGGTGGCGAGTACTGGCCTCCTGCCATTGGCTCTGCCCAATCGAAACACCTGTCCGGCAAAGCCCCGACCTTGACTACTTCGGAGAACGTACCGCATTCCATCACGATCCGTGGCCGAAGTTCTCGTATGGGTGCCATCATCGCGCCGCCTCAGGAACTGACAAGGTTATGTCTGGCAGTTTGCCCACATCCAGCTCCCGGTTCCGATCACCTTGAGGACACTTGATCGTCATAGCTGCCTCTTTCGATTTCATTACGACGTTGGTACCGGGAAGTGATACCGTAATGCTGACTCTGTGTTCGCCTTGAGACAGTCCTCGGCTTCCCGGGTCGACTTCCTCCGCGCGTGCTCCCCAGCCTGGCTTGTACTTAGACTTGGGAACATGGACGTTGCATCGTGTGAATACTCGGTCACGCCCAGGTCCATATCAGCTCTGTCCAGGTACCCAATGACCAAAATCCGAAAGAATCGGTCGCCACGGCTGGTCGTCGACAGTTGTTTCGAAGTGGAGGAAACGTATGAACGGCTCCAACTGCTCACCCAATTCAACACGCACGTCCCTTGCTGCAACACCCAGGTAGTTCGAACCACAGTTCACGCCTACTCTCTGCCGCCCATGCAACTCATCACCAATTACAACGTCAAACGGTTCAACCACCGTGGGTTGATCGACGACTTCCAGCATCACGTGCTTTATAAAGGGGTCACGTGGATCGTGATATGTTTGTGTGATCTCGTACTGGAAGCCTGGGCGAAAGCCCTGTTCAGGCCGAACCAGGTGGAGCGACCCACTGATCGGCTCTACTTCCAGTGGAACCTGCGTACCCCATTCGATACCGAGTAGCGTCTGAAGCCTGGCGATCGCACGTTCAAGCTGTCCGCCAACAGGGCGTCTTCTGACAATCAGCACTTTGTGTGGATCACGCCAATCTCGCCACAGCACGCCGCGGTTATTGGATGGCAGATATCCATCGACTGCGCCCTTTGCACTCCTTGCCTCGTACCGGTCACGATACCTTTCTTTTGCCCCACTAGCTCTTTCAATCCAGGTGACGTTAGCAGGAGCCAGCCCGTGATACGGCATATTACCCGTGCAACCGATGGCCGGTTCAACAACGATAAGTGCAAGAAGGCATAGCGTCTTGTAAGTCCAGCCGACCAGCGACCGCTGCAGGCAGAGCATGTACCCCCAAATGTGTTTCCCTTGTCCCGCGAAATGTGCTGAGTCTCTCATAGTGGTCATGCTCAAGACACGCCGGTTGGCCACCATAGCACATTGGTCCTGGAATGGGACAATCAAACGATTGCAGACTCGGGTGATCTGAATCTCAAATTCTCGTTAGTTTTCGCTGCTCTTTCTGAAGCGGACAGGGCTGATGATAGGCATGGCGTCACCCGTTTCCCTCCTCAATTCCGTGATGACCAGCACGAATCCGATCTTTACTTATCGCGCGATCAGAGTCGCCACCCGATGCGACTCGGTTCCCGTCGGCCGTATCCGGCCCCCTCCTTTATCTCGTAGAGTGAACGGGTGATGCATGAGGATATCCTGCTTAGAACACGGGCGGGTAATTCTCCGATGAGACCTCGGACAGGCGCCACCAATCCTTCGTAAAAGCACCCCACCCACCCACCAGAACCGTGCGCACTTGAGTCTTCCGGTTTTCGTGCATCCCCCCTCGAAGCACGAGGTCCAGGGGCACCCACCCCGGCTCACTCGGGCTGGGGTCGCCGACTAATTGAATCCTTCGGGTGGCGTTGGGTTTGTCAGGGTAGAGGCCGCCTTCCATGCGGTAGAACTCGAGCCCCAGCCAGATATCATCGCCCCAGAACCCTTTCCATCTCTTCCAGGGGTTGCTGCTGAGAAATCGCACCTCGATGGTTGTGAGCATCACGTCCGCCTGGCCGTCGCCATCGAAGTCGTGCTGTTCCATCCCGAGCTGGATTCTATCGTCCGACTGGAACGTGACTCCGACCTCCGATGCGAATGCGGTGCCGCCATCGGGTGTTGGCTTGCCATAGTGCACCTCGTAGCTGGAAAGCTTCTTGGAGATGCGCCTACCCTCGAGCGAGTTGACCACGAGATCGCCGACGCCGTCGCCGTTCAGGTCGGCGAGTGAGTGCAACACCCTCCCTGTCATGTCTCCGATGGCGAGCGAGGAGAGATCGTCAGTGTCGAAGGCCACATCGCTCGTGAAGGTCTTGGCCTTGGCGACAAACAGCCCATGCTCGTCTTGGGTGTGAACCTCGAAGCGTTCCGCGTTCCAAAATACCAGGTCGTTGCGACCGTCCTGGTTGTAATCGATCTCGTGGACACGGCTCTGAGACCACGGATCGTATCGATATCCGTCGGCGCCGTAGATGCGACTCATATCCGTGGCAGGGCCAATCATCACAGGATCGGCGAACGCGCCGTCGCTCATCTGGATAAACACCCAGAAGCCATCGACGTCCGGCACGACCAAGTCGTCGCGATTGTCGTCGTTCACATCACGGGTGACGTCTACGTGGCGGATTTCGCTCTCGCCAGGCGGATTGAAGTTAGAGGTAACCGCCACTAGCGGGCGTTCCATCGCCGATTTGGGATCGAACCAGCTCAAACGACCATTCTCGTAGCTAATCAGCCTGTCGCGTCCGCCAATGTTGGCCACGTCCACGAACAAGACACTCGGAGGCAGCGTGGCTTCAAGCATCGATACCCAGCCCGTGCCGTCGAATCCGAACATGTGCAGAATACGATTGTCATTCGCATCAATGTGTACCACGGCGATTTCCGCTATATCGCCGCCGAGATAAAAGCCCGGAATCACGGTCTGACGCTTGGCAATGCCTGTATCGAATTCGTGATATTCCAGAGAGTCGTCCTCCGCATACGCCGGCACTGCTGCCGTGAGGCCACCAAGAACCAGGATAGACAACAGACTCAGTATATTTCTAGGCTCGCCTTTGGTCATGGTTTGGCTCCTTTGTTTGTTGGCAACAGCCTAGCCGTAGACGACCTAATGAGACCTGAGGGAATCCTTTAGATTGTCTTATGACTGCCACAATAATCGTGAATATGACCAGGACCAGGAAATCTACCCGTTGCCAGGTTCCCAAGCATACATCGGCTGGACGACGTGGGGCGTTAAGTGCCGACAACCCACCCAATGGCCCCCGAAAAAGTACGGACATACCCTTCACCCATCTGGTACGATCCATAATGAATTGACTTGGCAGACAGCGGACTCGAATTGATGTCGTTTTGCAAGACGTATGCGTGCAGGTTGGTTGCTTTAGGACTGACTACGCTTTTGTGGGCTTCGGCGGTAGCCGCGGATTCGCCTTCCTGTGAAGACCCGGAATACCACCACGGGATCAGTCACCTGTTGCCGCTGAAATACGGCAAAGACGCCACGCATTTCGACTACACGAACCCGAACGCGCCCAAGGGCGGCGAGATGAAGATCCCCATCGGGGGCACCTTCGACAACTACAACGCCATCATAGAAAAGGGCCGCCTTGCAGCCGGCTATTCGGTCTTGGGTGGCCTGGTTTACGACCGCCTGCTCGAGCCTTCCCTCGACGAGCCGACCAGCTACTACGGGCGTCTGGCGGAGGGAGTGGCAGTGGCCCCCGACCTTGCCTGGATCGCGTTCAAACTTCGTGACGATGCATTCTGGCACGATGGGCGACCGATCACGGTCGAAGACGTTGTCTTCAGCTACGACATGTTTAAGAAGCACGGCTCGGTTGCCCTTAGGACCGCCATCTATACCCTTGACCACGTGTTCGCATTCGGCGACAACGAGCTTTGCTTCGTGCGCAAGAAAGGGGGCGAAGTCGACCCGACCATCAAATTTATTTTCGGCATCTTCAGCATCTTGCCCAAGCATTATTGGCAGGATCGCGACCTGTCGGTGACGACGACCGAGGCACCTCTCGGCAGCGGGCCCTATCGCCTTAAATCCGCGGATCCAGGCCGCGTACTCATCTACGAGAGAGTCAAGGGTTACTGGGGAGCGGACGTACCCATCAACAAGGGACGCTACAATTTCGACGTGATCAAGTATGACCACTTCCGCGATGATGCGGTCATGGGCGAAGCTCACAGGGCAAACGTGGTCGACATCCGTGAGGAAGGCGTATCGAAGAACTGGGCCACTCAGTACGACTTTCCGGCAGTCAGGGCAGGACTGTTCAAGAAAGAGCTGAGGCCGCTTTCACGTGTGGACGGTCTCTGGTGGCCCATATTCTGGAATGTCGAGCGGCCTCACCTACAGGACATTCGTGTCCGCGAGGCCCTGGGCTTGCTCTACGACTTCAAGTGGACCAACCGCATCCTGTTCTACGGCTTTTACCATACCGGGGTAAGTTTCTTCCAGAACTCGCCCATGGCGCACCGGGGCCTTCCGAGCGAGAAGGAATTGGCCCTGTTGGAACCTTGGCGCGACCAGGTGCCCGAGCGGGTGTTCACGCAGGAATTCAAGCAGCCGCCCAGTACCGGCTTCGGTCTGCAGCGCGAGAACATCAATCGGGCCCTCGAGCTCTTCAAAGAGGCCGGTTGGAAAATCCAGGACGGTGTCATGCGAAACGTCGAGACCGGCCAACCCTTTGTCCTCCATTTCATCGGCACTTCACGCTATCACACCCGTCAGGCCCTATCGCTCCTAGAGAACCTGAAGAGAATCGGAGTGGCCACAACAGCGATTACGCCGGAAGTTTCGAACTGGTTGTACCGTAGCCGACAGGGCAAGTTCGATGCTAATACTATCTATCTCGGTCCAAGCACAACGCCGGGCATACAGCTCCGGAACTGGTTTGGCAGTGCTGCTGCGGGGCAAGACTATGCACAGAACTGGATGCGTGTTCGTAACCCGGTCATCGATAGTCTGATCGAATCCGTCATCGCGGCGGAAACGGCGGAGGATCTCTACGCCGCGACCCGGGCACTTGACCGGGTCATCATGTGGAATTTCTACCACGTGCCGCTGGGATCTCAGCCCGGCTATCGTCTCGTGTATTGGGATAAATTCGGTGAAGTCAGGAACGACCATCTCAGTCGTATCCCCTTTACCGATGCCTGGTGGTGGGACGAAGAAAAGGCGCGTCGCGTAAAGCAAGGAATTAGGAGCCTTTCCAGCGAGTAGACCTCTGTCGCTATTTAGAGTCTGCTCATAAACTATAAGCCATTGATATTATTATGGAATATATGATATTTCAGGTATAATAGTGCACGAAAAAGTCCCGTCAACCATGGAAAACCGTGCACCTATGATCCGATCTCAAAGCGAAAAACAAC
>PVBE011291184.1_pt1 | contig 51750 bp, 37 predicted proteins | sample 1631181 | NCBI WGS metagenome assembly PVBE01 (sample SAMN08397723, study PRJNA350692) | Marine metagenome, whole genome shotgun sequencing project. | isolation source: water | place: Pacific Ocean | collected 2012-04
ACCCTCAAACGTATCCAGTTGAAAAATTTGATACTGGGCGTTTTGAAGGGGCCAGACCACGTCGTCCAACATAGCCTTTTCACACTGCGTTTATTTGGTTAACAATGTTTTTTTGTATAAAAGCAGGGAAAGTATAAATTCGGACGAATACGTTGCGAACTGAATCTTCTGCTACGTTTTTCGATAGAGATTTTCGCTTAGGAGGAAAAATGCAATTATCCAAAGTAACTTCTTGGGGTCTTATTCTTGGTGGCCTGCTTGGTCTTGTTGGATTTATCGTAATAGGTTTAGCACTGGGCCTGATGGAAGACGACATAGCTGCTGCAGATGAACTCAAGGCATTTCAAGACAACAAAGAGATTGTCGGAGTTATGTTATTGGTTTTTGTCGGAATATTTACGTACATGGCAAAGTCCCTCCTGCAGGTAGCGCAGGCAGTAAAAGTTCCTGATGAGTGGTACACCTACATGCGAATGCTGGTGCTAATTATGCTCACTAGTTTATTTGTCAGCATGGCTTCCTGGATGGCGATCTCTGACAAAGTTACCTTAGACAGTTACGTAGTACTTGAACATGTAGGTGATGCTGTCGATGCCGTTCAAATTATTACTGGCAGTTTCGCCCTGATAATACTTTCGGTGTTTGCATTAAAGAACGGTGCCGGTAATCAAATCTTTCGAGGATTGATTGCCATACTTGGTGTGTTGTCTGTACTGGATATAGTGACTTTGTTGGGCGGTATGGACACTGATGGAGATGTCGGTTTCATTACTTGGATTCTTTGGAGTGCGGTATTGGTCGGCATCGGTGTACTTGGCCTTACTACTAAAGAGGCGTAAAACGATCACTTGAAAATATGGGATGATGGGCTTACCTTTGTCATTCTTGAGATAAATCAGGGAAGTCCTCGCAGAAATGTGAGGACTTCCTATTTAATTACTGAAACCCGGTGTGGAGCTACAACGAGAACTCCGGTCTTGAATCCGCTGTACGAAGTGCCTAATAAGTGATTTCAGAGCTTGCGAGCGGCTAACCGTATGCGAATCTGATTTAGTGCCGGTGGATGTGTGGATGCACTGCCAGATCTTTTCTACTGGTGTGTACTTGCGGCGTGTCGCCCTTCGGACACTGCGCATGAAGCCGCGGGTTTAACTGGTTCGTTCCTCGGCCTGCTCAGTGGCGGCCGAGGCTCCGTCAGCTTGTTTGATTTCGGGCACGGTCTTGCTCCTTCTTCTGGAATCTATCCCAGAGAGCCCAAGCCTGCCGATCTCCTATTAGTTCAGGCCCGAAATGTGTCCCATTCTTGCTGACGTCCAACACCCAACTCCACCCGCCTTATGGTCTACTGGATAACAGCGATTCCGCTGTTACGTAATTGCCTAGTAACCTGTCCCAATGAGCATCTACGCCCACAAACTCAAGGAGGACTTTGAGCAGGTACGAGAAGCTATGGCGAAGTTCGCGTAGGAATATGCGTTGGGTGTTAAACTGGCGGCATATCAAAACGATTCTTACTGACCTTAATACTCCAATGGCTTAACAGCTTTAGTGCTGAGCGGCTGAAAAGGGTTTCAAAATTTGCAGGATAACCAATGAATATAGACCTCGAGGGCTGGAACCTGCACCGTGCGGCATATGAAAACAGGGACGGCATTGCACAAGCGCTTATTGCTAGGGGAGACGATGTCGATGCGATCGATGAAGACGGCTTCACACCCCTGCACGTAGCAGCCTGGTATAACTCCCTCGATGTGGCCCGCCTGCTGATCGACCGAGGTGCAGAGGTTGATGCGAGGAACAAATTCGACAGTACGTCCCTGCAATTTGCAGCCCGGTACAACTCTCTCGACGTTGCACGCCTGCTGATCGATCGGGGTGCAAAGGTCGATGTGAGGGACAAAACGGGCTTCACATCCCTGCACGTAGCAGCCCGGTATAACTCCCTCGATGTGGCTCGCCTGCTGATCGACCGAGGTGCAGAGGTTGATGCGTTGGATGAAGACGGCTTCACACCCCTGCAATTTGCAGCCGCAGCCAACAAGCTCGACGTGGCCAGTCTGCTGATTGAGGATGGTGCAAATACCGACGGGATTGACCTGAGCTGGATGAAATGATTCCCACTCAAACCAACCCACCTCAGAACAGGGACTTAACAGGTGGCTTCATAGCTGGACAAAACGGGAACCCCGGAGGTCATCCAGTGGGCTTCAGCGAACAGATCAAGGAAAAGTGAACTGGTAGAGGTGGTTCTGAGCGTCCTACGTGACGCAAACGCTTCCAATAGGGAACGCATGGACGCTGCTACGTGGCTAGCTGATAGAGACTTTGGTAAGCCAGTAGCGGACAAGTTCCCGGACACTCCGGGCATTGGTGACTTCACCATCATGAGTGGTGACCATGACGCAAGGGGCAACCCGAGCCCAGACTCCAGTTGGTCGCAAATCCGAGATAATAAGTGGTAACGCTATCGGGGGAGGTCAAATTAACCGGATTCTCCCAAATGACCACCACCCAAACCGAGTGCTGTGGATTTCATTTCGGTTCGACCTAATCTCCGAACTTCAAGACCTGACATTTGCGGACCTCTCATACGACCAACATCGAAGGCGAATCGTTCCTCAGATAGAGTGCCCGGCAGCTTGAACTTGCGGTTAGCTACTCTTGGAATTTTTCGATTGTGAGCAATTCGAGAAACTCGATCCGTTGGCTTTCGATTAACTTTCGGACCTCACCACCGAGCTTGAGAGCTTCGGATGGCAAGGTATGGCCTTCGCGAGTCGGGGTTTCGAGGGTCTTATCGGTCCATTCTAGGCAAACGACATCTTGGTCTCCCGGCAAGGTGTAGCTATTGTAGGACACACGAAATTCACCACGCTGCCCCGCCTCGTGGTAGGCCTGTGCCTGCCTATGCACAAGGGTTGCCACCCGGCGCGCCTCTCCGGGTTTCGTCTTGTACCAGCGTCTCACGACATACATTTCAATTGCCTTTCTATTCATGAAGGAATTTACGAAAGAATCAGATGCGGCGACTCTCACGTCGCGAAGATCAGCAAATCGCGCTGGATATTAGCAGCTTCGAGGACTCGCGATCGGCGGAATTTAACGAAACGCGCCAGTGGAGTGCGATCGGTTTGAGTGTAATGCATTGAAGGCGACAAACAAAAGCGATGTAAGACTTGGTTCGTCGAACCCTAGTGAGCAAAGCGCTGCGACGGTTAATTAGCAAAAAACAGTAGCGAAATCGCTCTGCGGGTTTAGTGCCCCCTGTGGGGATCGAACCCATGACCTGCGGATATAAGGCAGTTGATGTTCAATCCCTAGACTGCTCCAAGTTGGCTGTTATTCAGACCGGCGAAAATCGATGTAATGTTACTGGGTTCCTTCGGTCGATCAGATATCAGAATCATGGAGTTTTCTCTTTGCTACAAGCTGGAGTTGCGCGAGTAGATATTAGCCCGAAAACCGGTGTGGCCCACGCCGGCTGGGGTGCACAGACTCATCAGGTCTCGGTCGGCAATGATATGCCTTTGCTGGTCACTGCTCTAGTCGCATCGAATGAGGGTATTGAGATAGCAATCATCGACGTAGACATTTTGCTGTTCACACCCGAGCAAGATAAAGATATTCGTAAACTTGTATCGGCTGAGTCGGGCATCCCATTTGGGAACATCCGGCTTGCGTATACTCACACCCACTCAGGGCCCATCACATTTAGTCAGTGGATCAAGGAAGGGATCGATCTAGCCGAGGATTGGTGGGATGCGATACCCACTGCATGTGTAAAAGCTGTTACCGAAGCAAAAGCGACTGCCACAGGCGCAAGAACAGGTTTTGGGCGAGGTAGCTGTGACATAAACATTAACAGGCGCGCCGTCAGAAGCAATGGTGAGCTATTTACTGGGCGAAACTGGAATGGATTCGTCGACCATGACGTTGATGTTGTTAGCTTCGACGACATCGAGGGTCATCCGATCGCCACCATCGTCAATTACGCCATGCATCCAACGATAATGGCGCACGATAACCAATGGGTCACGCCCGACTTCCCCGGAACTTTACGCTCAGTTGTAGAGGACACAGTCGGAGGCATGTGTCTATTCTTGCAGGGAGCAAGCGGCAACCAGGGCCCGGTAGATGGATTCACCGGGGATTTACGCGTTTATCGGAAGGCGGGTTCCAAATTAGGCGCCGAGGCATCTCGCGTGAGGTTGAACATCGATCCATTGCAACGCGAAGAACGATTGGATCAAATCCTCGCTTCAGTCGCGGATCTTGGAATTTATACAGATGTTCCGACAAACGAATCTGACGGTACTCTTGCAGTAAGTAACATTTCGATCGATCTCCCGAGTCGGGACGTGCTCACACCAGAAGCTGCTCAAACAGCGTTTGATGAAGGTCAACGTCGACTTGATTCTGTGCGCGCTGCGGATGCTTCTGAAGCAGACGTTAGACAGGCCGTGTCGGAGGTGACGCGCGCTAACATCCAACTAAATGTTGCGCTACTTTCCCACCGTCTGACAGAGAACGGTCACATCAAAGTGAATGTGCAGTCTATGAGAATCGGGGAGAGCGTACTGGTTTCGCTACCAGTGGAGCCTTTTGCCGAGCTTGCTGACGAGGTCAAAAAGCGATCAACCGCCGTAAACACAATATTTTCAGGATTCAGCAACGGACACATCAACTACCTTCCAACCGATCTTGCCCATGAGGAAGGCGGCTATGAGGTCGGAGTCTGCGTGTTCGCGCCGGGTTCAGCGGAGTTGGCAGTGAGAGCTTCGCTCGAGGTGATTGACGATGTCAGCAGCAGGACTTGAGCGATATTGTTGGCACTCGGACGAGTTTGGGGGACAGGTCACAGATATCCAAGGTCGAATATCGCTAGATTTTGTAGCGTTTGAGTAGGTTTTTAGCGATGACGAGGCGCTGGATTTCGTTAGTGCCTTCACCAATGATCATGAGGGGTGCGTCGCGGTAATAGCGTTCGAGAGGGAGGTCTTTGACGTAGCCGACGCCGCCGTGAATTCGCATGGCGTCCATGGTCACTTCGGCACAGATTTCTGATGCGTAGAGTTTTGCCATCCCTGCTTCTTCGTCGACTCGATCACCGTTCTGTTTCTTTTCCGCGGCGTCGCGCACCATGAGGCGTGCGGCGTGGATCTTGGTCCCCATATCGGCAAGCATGTTCTGGATAGTCTGACGGCTGGCGATTGGCCTACCGAACGTTTCGCGGGATTGGGCGTAGGCGATCGCAGCTTCGAACGCGCCCTGCGCGACTCCGACCGCCCGAGATCCCACGTTGATTCGACCGGTTTCGAGGGCGTCCATCGCCTGATAGAAGCCTTTGCCTTCTTCGCCGAGGACTTCGGCGGTCGAGATTCGGTAGTCGTCGAAGATAAGTTCGGAGGTGTCGACGCCTCGATAGCCGAGTTTGTTGAAGTCTTTTCCGGCGGTGAAGCCGGGGCCTTTTTCGGCGATGAATCCGGTGATGCCTCGATAGGCGGGATCGGCGTCTATATCGGTCTTAGCGAGCAAGAGGAAGACATCGCCGTTGCGGCCGTTGGTGATGAACTGCTTGCTGCCGTTGATTACATATTCTTCGCCGACACGGACGGCATGTGTTCGCATGTTTGCGACGTCGGTACCACCGTCAGGTTCGGTGAGGGCGAGACCGGCTCGTTTCTTGCCGGTTGCTAGATCGGGAAGCCAGCGTTGTTTCTGTTCTTCAGATCCGTGTTTGTTGATCGCGAAGGTCAGCATCGAGTGGGAGCCGATGGGACCGGTGAGCGACATCCAGACTTTCGAGATTTCTTCGAACACCATTGCGAAGGTGAGCACGTCGACACCGAGTCCGCCGTACTCCTCGGGGACTGTCATACCGAAGAGGCCCATTTCAGCCATTTGATCGACGAGTTTTGCCGGGTAGGAGTCGTTTTCGTCGTGTTCCGCGGCTTGGGGTGCGGCTTCTCGTCGCACGAAATCGCGCACAGCTGAGAGTAGCTGTGTACGTAGTTCGAGCATCTGTTCCGTGGTCATTCGGGTCTCCGGGGGTGTCTTTCGTGCTGACGGCACGCTTGGCAGGACAAACTGTGATGATTTGGCACCAAATGGTACTCCGCGGAGTTAACCAGTATCACCCCGGAATTCGTTGGACACGCTGTAGCGGGTTATCCCTCTTTTAGTTGCTTGTGATTACTAAATCAGACCAATCGGGGGATACCTATGCGGCTGAGCTGTCCGTTTCGAGGTTGGTGGATTTATTCATTGCCGGGTAGATGACGAAGGCGACGAACATGAAGGCGATGCCAGTCCCGGCGGTAATCAGGATAGCGGTTGCGGGATCGAGGATGCTGGCGAGTGCGCCAATTCCGAGTTGTCCGAAGAATCCGGTTCCGATGAATACGGCCACCGATCCAAGTACGCGCCCTCGCATTTCGGGGGAAGCGACGTAAATCATGATTGCGCTTTGCATGGTTGCGAACGCCGACATGCCGATACCGCCGAAGAACAGGATTATCAGCGTTATCCAGTAGATTTCAGACTGCGAAAAGAGAACGATTGCGATCAGGAAAATGAGTGAACCCCACATGTAGATGCGTGTGTAGTGGCGCGGTTTGGCAAATATGGCTATGAGTGCAGCGCCCAGGCACGCGCCGGCGCCTTCAACTGATTGCAGCACGCCGATGAGGACGTCGCTGACCATGAGGACCTGCTTGGCGACGACGGGTTGTTGGCTAATGTAGGAGAAGCCGAAGACGTTGAGGATGAGGGTGACACCGAGAGTGCCGATCATTACCTGGCTTTTTCGGATGTACCGGACGCCTTCGATGATCTGTGTTTTGGAACCGACAGGAGTTTCGCTGGTTTCTGGTCGCCTGTACTTCATTGAGAGGGAGATGACGACGCCAATCGAGTAAAGGACGACGCCGAGTAGGAAGCCGCCCTGAGCGCCAATGGTGGTGAGGAAGACACCGCCGACGAAGGGTCCGAGGATACGGAAGAGGGAATTGGTTGATTGTTCGAGCGAAACGGCGCGTCCGGCCGAGCTTCTGCCGACTACTTCGCCGATCATGGTGCGCCTTACAGGGAATTCACTTGCAATTACAGCTCCGATGAGGAAGCTGCCGAATGCGAGATGCCAGTATTCGATGAGGTCGGCGATGATTAAGGTCGCGAGCACAGCGGAAACGGTTGCCTGTATCGCAAGGCCAGCGATCATCAGGTACTTGCGGTTGAGTCGTTCGGCGATGACGCCGATTCCGAAGCCGAAGAGCATCGGAAGGAATCGAAGGAAAAACGTGAGCGAGACGAGGAACGGTGAGTTGGTGAGCTCGAGGGTGACGAGTGCCACGACGAGCATTTCAAGCCACATCATAGTGCCGGTCATCCAGCCGACCGACCAGAGTCGGAGGAAGGCGCCGTTGCGGAGGAGTGTTGGTTGGGAGGGGGAGGTGGTCAACGGTAGGAGCGGTGGAGGCACTGGCGGTGGGCTGAGGAGTTGAAGTTGGCTGACGTGCCGCCCTTCGAGTACCTCATGATGACATTAAGTATGAGCGTGTGATGTCCAGAGGGCTTTTACAGTGCCGGTGTGGAGTTTTCGTTAGTCGCTATCGTGACTTTGTCACTTGGCTACGCTTTGTATCTACTATCTCCAGAGGGCTTTTACGGCATCGGTGCAGACTTCGATGGTTTCTTCGGCTGCGCCGGCTGCCATGGGGGTGGTGACGACTTCGTAGCCGCCTTCTTCGAAGTTGTCGGCCATTGGCATGTAGCCCAGGTAACCATTGGTGTAGCCGCTGAAGAGCGTTTGGGCTGCTGGTGAATCGCCTTTGACGGCGATACCAATTTCGCAAAACGCTTCGACCGGAATGGCGACGAGTGCAGCGGGTCCGATTCGCATTGCCTGAACGGGCATCGACATCGGGCCATCGGCGGTTCGCATGGTGTTTCCAAGTACGAATCCAGCTCGTTTTGCGTTCGATACTGCAAGTTTGATGTTGGCTTCGGTTTCGTTGAGGCGGGCATTATTCAACGTTTCGACGGCTTGATCGAAATCGACTTGCGCTTCTTCTATAGAGGGGAATTCGCCAACCGGGAGCGTTGCAGCGGTGTTGATGATTCGGAGGGTGTCGTCGGGTTCGCCAGCGGGATCGTCTTCGTACATGCCGAGGTCGGCTCCGGACTGGACTACTTCGACGAGTCGTTCTTTGCGGGGAACGGGGTCGATTTCGAGCCGGATACGTGCAGTTTCTAGTCCTAGTCGTTCACCGAGCCATTTAGCGACCGCTACTTCACCGATGAAACCGTGGGTGGGTCCGCAGTTTCCGGCAGCACCTTGCAGGAAGAGACAGAGTCCGCCACCGTATTGTTCGACTACTTTTCGAGCGTAGCCGGGGTAGTCGGGTGAGAGGAGTTTATTGGCCGGTCCGAGGATGGTCGGATGGCAGGCGAAATTGAGGATTGTTGCTAATGGGTTGCTATCAGTGTCGTTGATAGCGATAACTCCAACCTCCTGATCGACAACACCGTCCCACTGTCGCCCCGTGAAAAGTGTGCCATCGCTGAGGGCGGGTCGGCGGTTTACGTTGATAGTGCTGGAGCCTTTGCCGACTCCGACATGGGCGGGTTTTGCCTTGTGGCGCGCCGTGTTTACGGCGTTGGCAACTCGCTCGGGCAGGGAATCCCAGTAAGGGCCGACTAGTTCCATGCCTTCGTTGAGCCATGATTGTCGGTTGACGGGACCGGAGTGGGTATGAGTTGCGGAGAGTCGGAGGTTTTCTGGCTTGATACCGGCTACTTTTGCTACTTCGGCTCGGATTTCGGCGTCATCCTGGTTGGTGAGGACACCGATATCGAGATCGACGATAGCGATTTCGAGTTCGCCATCGGTGACGTAGAGGGCAGTGGCATAGAAGGGCATATCGATGCCCTCGGCGCGCTGGTGGATTGCGGCACCCCAACCGGCATGCGCGATGCCTACTGGTGGGGTGATGTCGGAACGTCCGGCGCCTGCTGTGAGCATTTTAGATTGGGTCTTTCGTGGTGGGGTAGAAGTTGTTGGTGGGGGGAATTTACCACCGGGGGCGTTGGTGTGGTTGTTTTGTTGGTTTCAGTTTTGAGGACAGATACTTCGTAGTGCTTTGATATCCTGAATCGAGTTCAGGATGACGGTGCCGGACGGGTTGGGTCGGTGATACATAGCTTTTTTTAGTCGTGACAACATGCTCATATTTGTCGTGTTGTTAATGTGAATATCTTGGGTGAGATGCTCCAAGTGGTTGTGTTGAGCCGGTAGGCGAACTAGCGTGTATAGCACGGGCTGGTGATGTAATTGCAGCGCTAATAAGGATTTACATGGCTACTGAAACCGCAATTCTTGCCGAAGGTTTGACCAAGCACTACGGTGACGTTCACGCTCTGGTCGATCTCGACCTCGATGTAAAGCGGGGTGAGGTGTTCGGTTTTCTTGGTCCAAACGGGGCCGGGAAGACGACCGCTATTCGGACTCTGTTGGACGAGATTCGTCCGACTGCGGGCAGGGCTTCGATCGTTGGGCTTGACACGCACGCAGATTCGGTGGAGATCCGGCATCACATCGGCTACGTGCCGGGTGATCTGGCGATGTATCCGGGTCTTACAGGGCGCGACACGATCAACTATTTTGCCAATTTGCGTGGCGGTGTCGACTGGTCGTACGTCGACGAACTTGCGGAGCGGCTTAACGCTGATTTATCGCCAAAAGTCGGAAATCTTTCTTCCGGTAACAGGCAGAAGGTCGGGCTTATCCAGGCGTTCATGAGCTGCCCGGAAGTGCTGATTATGGATGAGCCTAGTTCGGGTTTGGACCCTCTGGTGCAACGGGAATTTCAGACGATATTGCGTGAACTGGCGGCCGAAGGGAACACGGTTTTTCTTTCGAGTCACACATTGTCTGAGGTACAGCGAGTTGCCGATAGGGTTGGGATTATTCGACAGGGTCGATTGATTACGGTCGAAACGGTTTCGAGCTTGCGTTCGAAGGCGATTCGTCGCGTTGAGTTCGAGTTTGGATCGGCTGTTGAGCCGACGTTATTTGAAGGAATTGACGGCGTTCGAGACGTTGTTGTCGAGGATCGCAGGATCACGATGTCGTACGACGGCACAATGGACGTGCTGCTCAAGGTGGCAATGGATCATAACGACGCAGTGGTTGATATCAACACTCACGAGGCTGATCTCGAAGATATTTTTCTCACTTACTACCGAGTTGATGGGGAGAGTAGTGAGTGATGAGCACCAGCGTAGTTGCCATGACGGTTCGCGAGCGCTGGCGGGGAATGGCGATCGGCGCAGTGACGCTTGGGGTTTTCTTCCTGTTTGGGATGGCCATTTACAAGGATGTTGACCTCAGTTTTTACGAGGAATTTCCTGAAGCCGTTCAGGTGATGATGAATATCCCTGAAGGCGCGGGTGTTGGCAGCCTTGCGTATGGCGCTATTTACGGACTTTATGGCGCGCTGGCTATGGGAATTCTGGCTGTGCTGGCTGGAGCGTCGCTGATCGCTGGTGAGGAGAGGAACGGGACGCTGGGTTTGCTGCTTGCGAATCCTAAAAGCCGAGTGCAGGTGCTTGTTTCAAAGATTGTGGCACTACTACTTTTGCTTGCGATTTCGACGGTAGTGCTTGATGTCGTAGGCCGACTGGTTCCGGTTGTCCTCGATGTAGAAATTGGTGGGATGCAGGTTGAGGCGCAGCTGTTCCACATTTTTATCAACTCAGTTTTCTACGGAATGCTTGCTGTGTTCATAGGAGCTTGGACCGGAAACGGCGGACTCGCCTCGGGAGTGAGTATCGGGTTGATGATCGTTTCGATGCTTGCTGCGGGGCTGCTTCCGCTCGTCGAGGGGCTTGAGAACTACGCCAAGATATTTCCGTGGTACTACTTCGACGGGAGCAATCCGGTTACGGATGGCGTGGAGTGGGGGCACATAGCCGTTCTCGGTGTTGCGTCGGTTGTGTTCGTTGTTGCAGCTCTAGTTGGAGTTTCGCGTCGTGATCTGAAGGCGCAGGCAATTGGTCTGACGATGATCGACCGCCTGCGAGCGAATCCGATGACGCAGAAGATGGTCGATCGGGTCGCCGGGACTGCGAAGGCATCTTACATCTGGGTCAAGATCACTTCTGAGCACCAGATACTGCTGATAGCGGCTGCGTATTACATGTTTTTGGTTGGCGGTGTGGTGATCGGTCTGTTCTACAGTCTGCTCGATGACAGTCTTCTGAAGTTATCGGAGCAGCTTCCCGAAACGTTGATGGCGCTGGCGGGTGGGGGTGATATGAGCACCCCAGAGGGCTACTACACGGTCGAGAATTTCGGGTTGATGGCACCGTTTATTTTCATGATGGTGACGGTCGTCGTGGGTGCTCGGGCGCTCGCCGGTGAGGAGTCGAAGCGGACGATGGGGCTGTTGCTAGCCAACCCGATTTCTCGATCTCGAATCGTGTACGAGACGATGGCTGCGATGGTCGTTTTGACGGCCATACTCGGATTCGCGACGTTTGCAGGAACTTCTCTTGGATCGCTGCTAAGCGGGCTCGATATGAGCTACGGCAACATCGCTGCGATCTCACTCCACTTGTCGTTGCTCGGGTTGGTGTTCGGCGGGCTGGCGCTGGCGCTGAGTGCTGCGACGGGGCAGGTGAAAATTGCGGTGTTCGGAAGCGTGGGGCCGGCGGTGATTCTCTACCTGCTGGATGCGTTTTTACCATTGAACGACAATCTTGCCGGATACGCAAAATGGTCGCCTTTTTACTACTACTCAGGTAGCGATCCGCTGGTGAACGGGATGCACTGGGGTCACGGCGGAGTGCTGGCTGCTATCGCAGTGGTGCTGGTGGTGGTTGCGGTGGTTTTGTTTGGCCGACGGGATTTGCGACAGACGGGCTGAACCGGGCTTAGCTGAGTTCCGTTTGATCGTCGATAACGACGATTCCTTTTCGGACTCCCCGGGCAACGGCTTCGGTTCTGCGACTGACTCCCTGCTTCATGCGATGACAGGCGTGGGTTACGAGAGTGGGCTGAAGGGAAAGGGTAAGTAGAGGGTGTTTGATTGGGTTCGGGGGCTTGGTGCGTCTTTTGGTGGCCATACATCGGCTCTGATTGCTTCTTTGCGGACCTGGGAGCGTTCTTCGAGCGATTTGTATGCCCATATGTGCGCCCATTTGTTTAGATCGCCAAGTTCTGTGTACCAGGCACCAATGAACGGAGAGAGTTTTCTTCGCTCGTCGATCGCTTTACCCCATCTGTCGATGACTTTCGGTATTTCGCCGGTTCTGTAGGTGTACGTCCGAAGTTCGTAGAAGGGACCTCGAGCACCGGTTATCGAGGAGTCGTTGAACGGGGCCGGGAAGTAGATTTCGGCTGATTGGTCAGCGAGTAAATCGCCTGTGGGCGGTGGCCAACCGGTGATGCCGGTGGTTTTGTCGCGAATGGCGAGGCGTTCGTCCATGCTTTCGTATGGCCAAATGTGGAGTGCCCGGTTGAGGGGCCGAATTCGGAGTAGAAGTAACCGAAGAGATCGGAGTGGTCGAGTCGTCCTCCAGCGAGTGAGTTGGTGAGGATTTCCTGATATTTGGGCAGGTTGTGGGGGAAGAGGTCGTATGTCCGGAATTCGTAGATCATGTTTGGGTTGTGGGGTGAAGTGATTGGGTGGGCGGTTGGTCAATTGACCCCGATTTTCATCGGGGTGTCAGTGTTTGGTTTGGTTGGCTAATCCGAAGTTTTTCGACTCAGCCAACCGTATTCTATCTGGCAGAAAAATTGCCAATGGCACCTAGCTAGTGGTGGCGCCAGTTGAGGCGGGGTTTACTAGTTTGATGTACTTGCTGAGGACGCCTTTGGTGTAGGACGGAGGCTTTGGTTGCCACTTTTCGAGGCGGGATGCCATTTCTTTGTCGCTGATCTTAACGTTGAGTTCGAAATCGTCGAGGTTTACTTCGATGAGATCGCCATCTTGCACAACCGCGATAGGGCCACCAACGGCGGCTTCGGGTCCGATGTGACCGATCATTGACCCGTGGGATGCGCCCGAGAATCGACCGTCGGTCATGAGCAGAACTTTTTCGCCAAGCCCCTGTCCGACAAGAGCGGCTGTCACCGAAAGCATTTCTCGCATTCCGGGTCCGCCTTTGGGACCTTCGTAGCGGATGACGATGGCATCGCCTTCGTTGATAGACCGCTTCTGGAGAGCTTCCATTACACCTTCTTCACCGTCGAACACTTTGGCTGGACCACCGAAGGTCTGACCGAACTGGTGTCCGGCGACTTTCAGTACACAGCCGTCTGGGGCGAGGTTTCCGAAGAGAGTGACGAGTCCACCGGTTTCAGAGATGGGTTCTTCTACCGAGTGGAGAACTTTGGTTGGCTCGGGGACTGTTACATCAGCGAGATTTTCGGCGACGGTCTTTCCAGTGACAGTCAGGCAGTCACCATGAAGGAGACCAGCGTCGAGGAGTCGCTTCATTACGACCGGGATGCCGCCGAGTCGATCGATATCGAGCATCACGTAGTCGCCACCGGGTTTCATATTGGCGATGAGTGGGGTTTTCATCGAGATGTCGTGGATGTCTTTGAGGGTTAACTCGACGCCGATTTCGTCTGCGATCGCCGGGAGGTGGAGGGTGGTGTTTGTTGAACCGCCCATAGCAACGACCACCGTTACAGCGTTCTCGAACGCTTCGAGTGTGAGAATATCGGAGGGTCGGATGTTCTTGTGGAGCAGGTTCATCACGGCGTGACCGGCTTCACGTGACGAGGCGATTTTTCGCTGGTCGACGTTGGGCTCGGAGGCCGATCCGGGGAGGGAGAGACCGAGGGCTTCACCAATAGACGACATGGTGTTGGCTGTGAACATTCCGCCACATGATCCCGAGCCGGGGCATGCGTGATTTTCGATTGCGTAGAGTTCGTCGGCGTCGATCTGGCCGGTCTGGAACTGTCCTACTGCTTCGAAAACGTTCTGGATCTGGATATCTTCGCCATGAAGTGAGCCAGGAAGGATCGAACCGCCGTAGATGAAAACGGAGGGTACGTTGAGGCGCGCCATCGACATCATTCCACCGGGGAGTGACTTGTCGCAACCGGCAACGACGACCAGCCCGTCGTAGCGTTCGGCGAACACGACCGTTTCAATGGAATCGGCGATGACTTCTCTAGAAACAAGGGAGCCTCGCATTCCTTCTGTTCCCATTGAAATAGCATCGGAAACGGTGATGGTTCCGAAGGTGAAGGGTGTTCCTTCGGCGGCGAATACTCCGCGTTTTACTTCTTCAACAAGCGGCTCGATTCCTGAGTTGCAGGGGGTGACTTCGTTATGGGTGGAAGCGATTCCGACGAAGGGGGCAAGGATGTCTTTGTCGCTGAGCCCCATCGCTTTCATCATCGAGCGGTGAGGTGCTCGAATGGCGCCTTCGGTGGTTTCCCATGATCGCCATTTTCCGGGTGCCCTCTTGGCTGAGCGTGCGGAGTCGAGTTTTTCTTGTGGATCGCTTGTTGTGGTCATTTTGGTGTTTTTGACTTGTTGTTTCTGGTTTTACTCGTGCTTCAACGTTTGTTGTTGAACTTGAATCACGGTGTTTTGCGATCCGTAATGGTACATGGGGAAGATGAGATTTTCTTTGGAGGTTTTTGGTTAGGTGGCGGGTGTTGTAGGGTAGCGTGCACTACGGCACTTCGTGGCCCTTCGACGAGGCTCAGGATGCTGCTGATTGATCGCACTTATTAGGGAGTAATGCATGGTTTCGGATTCGATTGAGTTGATTGCTGATGATCTGTTTTTTCCGGAGGGTCCTAGATGGCGCGCTGAGGAGCAGAAGCTGTATTTCAGTGATGTGATGGCGGGCAAGGTTTCTCGTGTCGATGATGCTAGCGCGGTTGAGACGGTATTCGAACCGGGAGAGTTTCCGAATGGGCTAGGGTTTCTGGACAACGGCGATCTGTTGGTTGTTGCGACAGAGAGTAGGACAATTGTTCGATTGGCTGCATACCAGGTGGTGGTGGGAAGTGCGAGGCGGTCGGATTCTTCGCACCATGCTGATATTTCGACGGCGTACGGAACTAGGAACAACGACATGGTGGTTGCTCAGAACGGGAACGCTTACGCGGGGGCATATCTTCCAGGATTGAGCGAGGAGGTTCCACCGGGTCCAGCGAATCCACCGCAGTTTGGAAATTTGGTTTTGGTGCGTCCTGATGGGTCATCGCAAGTGGTGGCAGATCGTGTGTGCTTTCCGAACGGTGGGGCGGTAACTCCAGATGGGAAGACGCTGATCGTTGCGGAGACTTTTGCGTTTACGTTAACGGCCTGGGACATCGAGGACGACGGAACGTTGTCAGGCCGGAGACCGTTCGCGAATCTGGCGGCTCCGACGGATGGGATTTCGTTAGACGCTGAAGGCTGTATCTGGGTGGCGTGTCCATATTTCTCTTATGGCGATTCCGGTGGTTGGGTTCGGGTTGCTGATGGCGGTGAGATTAAGCAGGTGATTGCGCTTGAGGATCGGGACAAGAGTGCTTATGCGTGCATGCTCGGTGGAGCCGATGGTCGAGATTTGTGGCTGTGCGAGTCGACCGTTTTTGGCCAAGAACGTTTTCAGGGTGATGGTCGAGTGCGCAAGGTGCGAGTGGATGTGCCTATGGCTGAGGGGCAGTGTTAGGACGCCGGTGACGTGGCAATTGTGTTAGGGCGTGGTTTGCGTAGTTGCGTTCCCCCCTGGTCTAGCCTCCTCCCTCAGGGAGAAGGCTAGACCAGGGATCAAAAAGATCCTGAAATGAATTCAGGGTGACAGTGTTGGCTATGGGGGCTAACTGATCTCGTTTACGCTTGGAAGGCTCCGTGTTGGGTTCGACCGAGGACGTGGTCTTGGAGTCCGGGTGGGAGGTCGACGAATACGGCGGAGAAGCCCCAGACTCGAACGATTAGGCTGCGGTATTCCGGGTTGTCGGGGTTGTCGCGTGCCTTTAGCAGGGTGTCTCGATCGATGATGTTGACCTGCAGAGTTATGACCGAAGGCATCTTCAGGAAGACGGTTAGAAGCGCCACGAATTTTTCGAATGCGTCGTCGCCTCGGACTATCGCTGAGTGAAGGGCGATGTCGAGAACGGAGCCGTGACCGGCGCGGTCGAGATCGACTTTCGCAACTGATCGCAGGACAGCGGTGGGACCGCTGGTGTCCATTCCGACGGCGGGCGAGAAGCTATTGGCGGTGAGTTCACCCATTTTTCGTCCGTCGGGAGAGGCACCATATGCGCTCTTCTTGTGGATACCGAATGACATGAAGCCGGGCGCCCATTTGCCGCCGGGACCTTCAGTGTTGTGGGATCGGTCGTGGACTCCGTCACAGAAGAATTCAGAGACTTCCTTGGCGATAAGATCGACGTAATCGTTGTCGTTGCCGAACTTGGCGGTTTTGTTCTTGAGTATTTGGTAGAGCGATTCGTAGCCTTCGAAATCGGCTTCCATCGCATTGCGGAGCCGAGTCCAAGTCAGGCTGCGCTCGTCGAAGATGAGCTGCTTGATAGCTGCGAGCCCGTCGGCAGCGTTTCCAACTTGAGCCAGAATCTTGCCGTTGATGGCGTATCGCGCTGCTGTCGGAGATGCTTCTTCCAGGCAGTCTTCGATTGCTGCTGCAAAGAACGGGAACGTTATTGGACGTGCCGGACCGGGAGCATCGGGCATAACCTCGACGAGCCGTGACTTGTAGTCGGCCATCACCTCATCGAACGTTGCAAACTCTTTGTTGGCTGTGCTGTATACGAGTTCGTTGAGAACTGGAAGCGCATCGGTGACTTTGAACTTGATGGTTCCCTTGCCCCCCATGATGAGTTCGGAGCAGCCGTCGTTGCAGTAGTCACGTGCTTCTTCGATCGGGATACCGATCTGTACGAGCGAAGGTACGGCGACTTCATCGTTGAAAACGGCGAGGTTGTTAGAACCTTTGGCGAGTGCTTGGGCGGATGCTCGGAGTAGGGATGCTGGTGTGCCTTCGAAGAATCGGACGTTTGTTTTGGGTTCGGCGAGCATCAGTTTTCCTGACGCCTCGACGCACATGAAAGTGACTTCATTCGAGGCGTCGCGACCGTCGGCTGTTTGACCGGCGATAGAGATGTTGCGCAGGGTGTCGTTGTCGGCGAGATTGGCGTGCGGGAAGTGGGCGGTTTTGATGAACAGGCACTCGAGAAGCTCTTGCGCCTCGGAGTGGGTGAGTCGACCGGAGTCGATGTCGTCACGGTAGTACGGGTACATCCACTGGTCGAAACGTCCGATGCAGCCACGGCCGCCCAGCACTCGGGTGAACTGTATGAGTTGGAGGGCAGAGTAGAACGAGGTTGGTTTGCCGGTCGCCAGTTCATCGCAAATTGCTGAGATGTTGTTGAGTTCTTGTGCCCTGACGGGATCGGATTCGTTGGCGGCCTTGTTTTCGGCGTTACGTCCGAATTTTGCTACATATTTGCAGGCGGCTTCGAATGAAATTACGACGCCTTTGAGAAAGTCACGACTTTCTGGGTCGGTGACGGTCTGGAGTTTCTCTTGGGCCTTGTCTCGCATTCCCGGAAAGCCGCGGGAGAGGAGCATGGCGTGACCGGGTGGGTAGTGAGGATCGTATTCGCCGAGGTTGATTGATTCGGCGTCTTCGGGAGTTGCGAGTAGCGAGCCGACGATGAGTTCGTCGTCCTGAATGAACGGATCACTGGCTTCGAGGAGAGAGGCGAAATCTTTAGCGTGACCGACGAGGGTGTCTTCCCCAGAACCGACGATCGGCTTCGTTGCCACCGCAGCATCGTGGGTCTTCTCCCAGTGCATGTTCCGGAGGCGGCTAATGCGGCTATTGGGATCGAGTTCCATGTTCAAGCGGTCTGACGCATCGCGCACAGGGGTCAGCATGATCAATCTCTCCGTATCGAGTCACGTTTATTAGGCAGTTCCCGTCCGTATTCAGGGAAGGATAAGCTATCTGGCGACTAGATAGCTAGTTTGGCTAAAATGTTGGCAAAGTGAGAACGGTCACTGAATTTTGATCGTTCGCAAGAGTTTGGGTGATTCCGTATGTGGATCACGGAGAGCATTTTGTATGGCCCCTTCTGAGATTGAGACATCGGTGCGAATCGGACGTGTTTTCGATATTCAGCGATTTTCTATCCATGACGGTCCGGGCATTCGGACGACGGTATTCCTGAAGGGATGCCCGCTGCGGTGTTTGTGGTGTCACAACCCGGAGAGTATTGACCCTCGTCCGTTGCTTTCTTTCGTTGCCGACAAGTGCATCAACTGTGGAGCGTGCGCAGAGGTGTGCCCGAATCAGGCTCACGTGATGGACGAGTCGCTCGGGCATGTGTTTTTGAGAAAGAAGTGCGATGCGGTCGGGGCGTGTGCTGACGTTTGCCCGTCGAAGGCGCTGGAGATCGTTGGGCGTGCTATGTCGCATGAAGAGGTGCTCGAGAGAGTGCTTCGAGACGTGCCGTTTTACGAGGCCTCGGGCGGTGGCGTGACGTTCTCGGGTGGCGAACCATTGCTACAGGTCGATTTTGCCGAGGCGTTGCTGCGTGATGTGAAGGCTGCGGGTGTTCATACCGCTGTCGAGACGGCGGGGCATGTGATGTTCGATCGTCTTGAGAGAGTGGTTCCTTATACGGATCTGTTTTTGTTCGATGTGAAAGAAACGGACGACTCTCTACACCAGAAGTTCACGGGTGTTTCGGGCGATCGAATTCGAGAGAATTTGGTGAAGCTTCACGATACCGGTGCTTCGATTCTGATGCGGATGCCGATCGTTCCAGGCTTGAACGATCGTGAGGAGCATTTCCTTGAGGTGGCTCGTTTTGTTGCGCCACTTACGGACCTGCTGGGTGTTGAAGTGATGCCGTATCATAGCCTTGGTTTGAGCAAGCGTGATCGTCTGGGTTTGGATCTGGAGGATGGGACGGAGTCGTCTCCACCGAGTAACGAGAAGATTGTGGAGTGGGTGAGTTTGCTGCGTGGCGAGGGTGTGAACGTGGTGAACGAGGTACCGTAGGGTATTTGATGATCGTCGTGTCACACAGTTAACTTCCCTGCGACGACAGATGGCGATTACTCAGGATTTTGTTTGTTCAGCCGGGGGTGATTCGCCATGAGGAGAGGTGCTGGGCGGAGTGTTCGGTGGTGTCGAGACGGATCATTAGCGGGACCATGTGGTCGAGGGCGACAGCTTCGGCGAGGGTGCCGCATTCGATTGGTGTGAATCCGATTCCACGAATGAGTTCGGCGACTACTTCCATTGCTGCTTCATCGTCACCAGCGTAGTGAACTTCGCGGGGCTTGCCAGTTGAATCAACTGGATTTTCGAATGTGGCGGCGAAGTTGGTTTTGAAGGCGGCGATCACGCGTGCGCCTTCTCCAATTATCGAGGCGGTTACTTGAGCACCGGAATCGCCATTGTTTGGCTGGGCTGCGAACGGGTTGGTGATGTCGATGACGATCTTGGTTCGAAGCGATTCAGCGAATTTTCGTGCGGTTGCGGCGACATCTTTGTAGGGCACAGTGATGATTACGATTTCGCCGGCGTCGATGGCTGCCTGATATCCCCAGATCCGAGATTCGTGCCCCACTGAGTCGTGGAAGTCGTTTTTCGTTTCGGGTCGGCGTGATCCGAAGGCGACGAAGTGTCCGGCGGCCATGAATGATTTACCGAGAGCTAGTGCCATGTTTCCGGTGCCGAGTATGCCAATGCGGGGTTTTCGTGCCACGAGTGACTGTTCCTGAGAGGTTGAGGGTGGTTGGTTTGTTTCGGCGAAGTGAAGAGATTGTACGTGGCGTTCGTCCCACACCCTAGCCTCTCCCTCCAAGGGAGAGGGGAGAACCGCGCGCGCGCCCCTGCATCAGGTTCCGGCTCGTTTGGCTCCGGGCGTCGTCGGACGACTTGGTCGTGCGTCGCAATCTACCCTCCCTCTAACCCCTCCTAGAGGAGAGAGGACTAGTGGTTCCACTAGGGAAATTCGGTCAGCTACCATCGAAGATTTGTGTGGCGGATGTATACCGTTCGGAGCTTTGCGGGAGTAGGCTTCGTTGTTGGGCCGCCGAGCGACGCTTTTTACCGAGTTAGCAGTCCTTTTGGACGATGAGAATTTACGTAAATGACTGAATATCTTCCTTTGCCAGGCACTCCCATTGAGGAGTTGGATACGCCGTGCATAGTGGTCGATCTCGATGTGGCTGAAGCCAATATCAAGAAACTACAGGCGGCAGCCAACGAGATGGGCGTCCATGTTCGGCCTCACTCGAAAACGAATAAGAGCCCTTACTGGGTTCACAAACAGCTTGAGGCCGGAGCGATTGGCGTTTGCTGTGCGAAAGTCGGCGAGGCCGAGGTGATGGTCGAGGCCGGTGTGCCGGAAGTGATGATTCCGAACCAAGTGATTGGCGCACGCAAGATCGCTCGATTGGTGGCTCTGGCACGTTCGGCGAAGATCATCGTGGCGGTTGAGGATTCGGGCAATGTTGATGATCTTTCGGGTGCGGCGAGTTCGGCTGGCGCTGAACTTGGTGTGATTGTCGAAGTAAACGTCGGCATGAATCGCTGTGGTGTCGATGGTGACGGTGCGGTGGAGTTGGCGAAGCAGATCGATGCGGCTCCTGGGCTGCGGTTCGATGGTCTTATGGGTTACGAGGGTCATACGGTAGCGGAGCGGGACTACGAGGTTCGTAAGACCGAGGCCGAGAAGGCGATGGCGATTTTGACGGGGGCTGCCGACCAGATTCGTGATGCGGGTATAGATGTGAAGCTGGTTTCGGCTGCGGGAACTGGTACTTACAACATCACGGGGCGGGTTGAGGGTGTGACGGAGTTGCAGTGTGGTTCGTACATTTTCATGGATGGGGACTATCTCGAGGTGTTCAACGATTTCGAGCCGGCGCTTTCGGTGCTAGCTACGGTGATTTCACGCCAGAAGCAGGACGTTGCGATTGTCGATATGGGATTGAAGTCGATTTCGATTGATCGTGGATTGGCCGAGGTTCTTTCGCCAGCCTCGGCTTCGATAATCAAGCATTCCGAAGAGCACACCACGGTGAATTTGCCAGATGCTGCGTCGCAGGCGTTGAAGGTTGGCGACAAGGTGCAGAGTCGTCCAACTCACGGTGATACGACGATCAATTTGCATGAGTACTACTTCGGTATCCGCGACGGCAAGCTTGAGCAGGCTATTCCGATTCCTGGTCGCGGCAAGTTTCGTTAGTCGCGCTCGTGACGTTCACACTCGGCTCCGCGTCGCAGTCTCCTACCCTCTAGCACCTCCCACTTTGGCAGGAAGCTAGAGGCACGGATCAGGGAGCTCGTACCGCAGCATGTCGCTTGGTGCGCCAGCGGTTCGTTCCCTTCGGTGCTTCGAGTGCAAAACCCGTCTCGTTATTCGGATACGAGGTGGGTTTTGCTGTGATGTTGATACTCGTCCCAAGTGGAGGCTACGGAACCGAGGAATCTGAGGTGTGGGTCCCGTCGGTGGCAGGGAGAGAATTGTGGGCGCTAGTATTCACAGTTGACTTACCTGTCGTCCGTGAACCTGGGCGTGCATTCGAACTTGGGATCAAGGCTGGCGAGTGCCTCAGGATGACTTTTAGGGTTGTTGCCGGTTGGGTGTTAGGGACTTGATAGGCGCTTCTTCCTCACCCACCCTTTCCCGCTGGGAGAGGGGGGCGTAATTTGGCACGCCGGTGTAGTCCCGCACCGCCGAAGGTCTCTCTACTTCGCTTTGCTACGGTCGAGAAATCGGATATCAGACCTAATAGAGGATGTGTTGGTCGGAGAGGTCTTTGCCGCCGGTTGAGCGGGTTAGGCCGCCACCGAGGATTTCTTTTACTTCGAGATCGGCGAAGGCGTTTACGACCTGATAAAACGTTGGGAGGTCTTCCCATCGCGCCGGGTTCCAGCTGATTGCACCGTCACCAACGAGATCTTCATGCACGACTGCGTTCGAGCCTTCGGCGGGAGTGATGACGGCGTATTGCGTATCGGCGGTTCCCCATTCGCCGGTTCGGGGCATGTATTTGTAGTGGAGTTGGCCGTCGACTTTAGCTGGGGCGACGGGTTCTGTACGGGGCTTGAGGTTGGTTACTTCCATATCGAGGAAGTTGAAGCCGAGCCACGACGCCTGCGTACCGGCGGCGTCTCCAACTACTCGGATGTCGGGTAGTTCGCAGTAGATTTTTGAGAAGCCGAGTTCTTCGCGCCCTGTGATTATGGGATCGGCTAGGTTCTCCCAGAGAACGGTTAGGAACGGCCCGACTGCAGTGTCTTTTTCTCCGCTGAATTTTGCCGGGATGGTCACGCCGAGGACGGAGTAGCCGCGTCCGGCGAGCCATTCGATTTCGGTCATGTTGGTTTCACTGACGGTGACGATGGGCTCGCCATGAAGTGAGAATCCGGGTGGAAGAAGATTTTCTAGTTGGCTTGCGTTTGAAAGGAATGAGACTCGAAGCGATACCGATTTCGGGCTGTTGATGCCATCGAACTTGCGACCGTTGTGTCCGCGTCGTGGGCCGGTTGCAGGACCGAAGTGAGTCGGCATTCGGTACATTTCACCGGGCTTGAATGTGTATGACATTTTTTACCTGTTCGTTTGGTGCGGATTGGGTTAGATGGCGTCGACGAAGTTCCACTACGTTGCGTTCACGACGGGCTTGTAGCCGATTTGTTGATATATCGAGTTTGAGGTTGGGTTGTCGAGTTCGGTGTAGAGCACGACGTACTTTTTACCTGCATTGAGAGCTTTTTGCGTAATCGTGGCAGTGACAGCGGTGGCGTAGTCGTGATTGCGATGTTCGGGCGGAGTGTAGACGGCCCCGACCGTGGTGCCATTGTAGGTGTATCGTCCAAGAACGGCGACGCTGACAGGTACGTTAGTTACCCAGAGATAGACCTGCCCATTTTCGAGTTAAAACCGCATATGTTCGTCGCTGGTCATCACAATTCCGTGGACCTATTCACGAAATGCGCATCACCATGTCGGGTCCTTCGGTTAAGAGAGGCCCGACTTCGGGCGTGAACATTACCGGAAGGAGCGGTTTGTCGTCTTCAGTAACCGCGCAGAACTTGGTCGACATCGTCGATTCGATGCCCTGTATTTGCTGGTAGGCGTAGCCCAGTAGGATTGGATTACCGGCTTCGTTTTTCGTGAGCAGGCCGCGGTTCGCTTCGAGGAATTCTTTAGCGGTTATAGATTCGATGACATGCATGATTGATTACGGGTGTCGACGGTTCGGGAGCTAGACATATTCGTAGTCGTCGATGATGTTGTTGAGAAGGCTTTGGGGTCCGGCTGCCATGAGTCCGGCATCGACGGGGAGTAGCACACCGGTTATCCAGCGTGATTCGTCGCTGGCGAGGAAGGTCGCTGCCATTGCGATATCGTTGGCTTCGCCTTCGGTTCCGAGTGGTGCGAGATCACGTCGGAGTTGGCGTTTTCGATCATCGACGGCTTCGGTCATTGACGTGTAGAGCAAGCCGGGGGCGATGCAGTTGACCCGGATATTGTCACGCCCGTGATGGACCGCCATCGCTTTGGTTACAGTGATCATGCCACCTTTGGCGGCGGCGTACGGGATGTTCTTGGTCATGGCGGCGCGGATGCCGTCGACTGACGACACGTTGATGATCGATCCGCCACCGTTGTTGATCATTTCTGGAACTGCGTATTTCGAGATGAAGACAGCACTTTTGAGATCGACATCTAGCACACGATTCCAGTGTTCTTCGGTTACATCGGTGACCATGCCGATCCCGCCGATGCCGACGCTGTTCATCAGGATGTCGAGCTTGCCGTAGCGTTCGATTGCTGCTTTGACGAGGGCTTTGCACCCGGCTTCCTGAGCGACATCGGCGATGAAGAGTGAGGCTATACCTCCGGTAGCGGTTATCGCCTCTTGCGTGGTTTGAGCGGCCGTTTCGTCCATATCGACGATCAGTACTTTTGCGCCGTGTGAAGCGAATACTTTAGCGGTCGCAACGCCTACGCCCGCGACGTTTGCGGAGCGGGTGCCAGCTCCGGTGACGATGGCGACCTTATTTGCTAGTCGAGTGATTTCGCACCTCTTGGTGGATATTTTCTTTGACTGAACGGGTATACCAGTGGATAATCCCCCGCCGGGATTGTGGCACAGTTGCGTTCGATTTTCACTACGCTTTTTAGCTACGGCTTCGAGTCGTTGTGAGTTTTGGTGACACAGGCAATAAACGGCACGTTAGCAATACAGCCCGAGACGGAATAAGGAATCGACGATGAAAGCTGCTGTGATGCGTGGGAAGCAGAATTTGGTTATTGAGGATATTCCGACTCCGGAGCCGGGACCGAACCAAGTGCTGGTGAAGATTGGGTATTCAGCGTTGTGCGGTTCGGATGTTCATCGATTTCAGTACGGAATGGCTAACGATGGATCGGTGCTTGGGCACGAGTACATCGGTGAGGTTGTTCAGACCGGCAGTGATGTGACCCGGTTGAAGGAGGGCGACCGGATCGTCGGTGGTGGTGGCGCACCGCCGGTTGGGGCGGTGGTGCCGTCGTACCCGAACGATAGATATAGTGCTCGGACGATCGGGATTGAGACGACTCGAATTGGTGGATTCGCGGAGTACATCACCATGGACGAATGGCGTCCGTTGTTGCTTCCAGAGGGCGTGAGCGATGAGCTTGCTGTTTTGGCGGAACCGGCGTCGATTGCTGTTCATGCCGTTCGAACTTCGAAGTTTAAGGTTGGTGACACCGCGGTCGTAATGGGAGCAGGTCCGATCGGGTTGCTTGTGATGCAGGTACTGAAGGCTGCGGGCGCCGCCCAGGTGATCGTTTCGGAACCGGCTGAGGCCCGGGCTGAGGCGGCTCGGTCGTTGGGAGCTGATCTGGTGCTGAATCCTCTTGAGGAGGATGTTATTGCGCGGGTGTTGGAGCTTTCGGGTGGTCCAGGCGTGCCGGTGGCATTCGATGCTGCTGCTGCGAAACCGACGTTCCAGCAGGGGCTGGAAATGGTCCAGCGGGGCGGTCAACTTCTTGTGGTTTCGATGGCATGGGAAGACGTGGACTTGCGGACGGTCGATTGGATCGGCCGAGAGGTCGAGATGAAGGCGTCGTACGGGGCGCAGCCGATCGACTGGCAAACCGTGCTGAATTTGATGAAGAGGGATCAGCTTTCGGAGAAATCGATGGTGACTGCCGAGAGTTTTATCGGGTGGGACGATATGCAGTCGTCGATGGAGCGGTTGATGAAGCCCGATGAGCACGTGCAGCTGGTTTTGGTGTGCTAGGTGCCATTGGCACTGTTTCTGAGAGATTGTTTGCTGTGGACTGAGTTGAGGCGATGAAGCTTTGGGGGCTGCGGCACTCCGTGCCCCTTCGGCGGGGCTCAGTGATGTGTGGATGGAGTCGGCGTGGGTTTGCGATAGGGCGTAGTATGCCGTGGAAATTTGTTTGGACTGGATGCGGGTTTGAGATTTCCCGTCGTTTTAGTCTTGTGGAGTATCTAGATGGCATCTCGTTCTTTTACTGGAAATCCTTCTCAAGTTATCGTCGAACAGCTGGTGGCTTCGGGCATCAAGCATTTGTTTTACAACCCTGGTTCGCGTGAAGCTAGATTTTTCGATTCGCTCCACAGCAATCCGAACATTCATGGTGTGATCGGATTGCATGAGGGGACAGTTACGGCAATGGCTGGCGGATACGCTCAGGTGGCGACTCAGCCAGCGGTGATGTCGGTTCACCTCGGTGCTGGACTGGCGCAGAGCCTTGGACAGATGCTGAACGTTTGGGCGGCAATGCTCCCCGTAGTGACGATCACTTTTGTTGGTGACACCGGTAGTTACGCCGATCGGATTTCACTTGATCTGGGTCACGACGCAGGTCCGACTTCGATCGGTGCGCCGTTCATGAAGGCGAACTGGACGGTGATCGAGCCAGAAGGATTGCCTGCTGTTGTTGAGCGTGCGATCAAGGTGGCGATGACGCCCCCGGTGGGGCCGGTTCATGTTGCGGTTTACGACCGGATTCTAGGTCCAGAGCAGATCACGACGAACATTATCGATGGGCCGCCAGCGCAGGCCGTTGCCGGGTATCCGTCAGACAGTGATGTTGAAGAATTGGCGCGTATTTTGCACGAGGCAAAGCGTCCGATTATCTACGTTGGCGACGGGATCAACAAAAGCGGTGGTGAAAAACTACTGGCTGTAGTCGCCGAGCATTTTGGTGCAAATATCGCTTCGATGTGGGGCGATTTGCGGGGTGTTCCACCGGCGCATCCGTTGCACTGCGGTTACTTCCGGCAACCGGTGATTGATTTGGAAGCGGACGCAATCGTTGGTATTGGTGTGCGGCATGGTGGAAGTGGAACTCCGAACGATTACAAAATATTTGAGGGTGTAAAGAAGATCGCTGCAGTAGGACCGGATGTGGAGATATTTGAGAATATTCCGGGTCTTGATCTGGCTGTGATGGCCGACGAATCACGCACGCTCGAACGGCTGCTGGAACTGGCGACGCGTGAGTACGAATCGGAGGGTTACGACGATCGGCGCGAGGCGTCTTTGCGCATCGCTCGTCGATTGAGGAGCGAACGTCGGGTTGCTCTGCAGCCTGCAACGGAAATACCGGGGCGAGTACGTCCTCTGACGCTACTTGATACGGTCGATTCTGAGCTTGAGAACCTGGGTGGAGGCGTGATTACCACCGAGCAATTCGCCGTTCCGTTGGAAGATGTTCTTGAGAAGTCTAGTGGCGGAAACAACACATACATTCGCCCCGCTGGGGGATCGGAAGGCTACGGCATGGGTGCGGTACTCGGTGCCAAGCTGGCTGTACCTGACAGGCCTGTTGTAGGGATTGTTGGCGATGGCTCGGTGTACTACTCAGATTCTGCTTTCTGGTCGGCGGCTCAACATGAAATTCCGGTTCTGTACGTAGTGCCGAACAACGGTGCTTACGGGATCGTTGCGGGTGCGTTTGGCAGAGCCAACGGTGTGATGAAGGACACGGGCGTTTACGCGGGCGTGGTTCTTGACGGTGCCGATATTGTTCAACTGGCGGGATCGTTCGGGGTCGAGGGTCGACGTGTCGACGACGAATCGAAGATGGCCGAGGCGGTGAAGGAAGGGCTCGAAACGGTCGAGCGAGAAGGTCGTCCGATGCTTCTCGACGTGCAACTTCCACTTGGTCTGCCTGAAGGCGGCAAAGCGTCGAGACAGGTCAAATTTAGCGACATGACTTAATAAAGATTTTTCAGAGGACCGCCTGAGATTTACCGTACCGATTGGAGCGGATCGCGTACCGGGGTTGCCTGAAAGTAATCCCGAGGAGTTGTTCGAGATGTTCCATCGTGCCGACAACGAAATGACGCGCCGTGTTCCGGGGACGGGTATTGGCCTTCACGTTTCGAAGCGGATCGTCGAGGAACACGGTGGTGAGATCTCGTTTGTCGAGCGTGAAGATGGCGGTGCGGTAGCTTCGCTCCGGACCCCACTGGGTCTGAACGCACTGAACTAGTCGCGATGTGCCTTGGCTGTGCAAGAGCCATCCATCGCTACAGGCTCAGTAATTTTGCAAGCTCTTCACCCTGACGCTTGCAGAAATCGTAGACCGTGCGGGTATCCCATCCTATGCAGAAGTCGATCACACCGGCATCCATGTAGGGTTTTGCTTCTTCGAAGTGAAAGATCTCCGCTCGGGGTCGTACTCCCAGTTTGATGGCAGTATCGTTCACATACCTTCGAACTCGTTCGATTTCCGGCTGGCCAGGATCGCCCTGCATGCCTCTGGTGACCGAGTAATCGCTAGGTCCGAATTGAATCATGTCGACGCCATCGACTTCGAGGATTTCTTCAAGATTTTCGACGGCATCGACTTTTTCGATCATGAGGGCTACGACGCCTTGCTGCCGTTGCTGGACAGCCTCGGCGAGAGTGGCGCCGATTCCGTATCCAGCTTCACGTTTCCAGCCAGCACCTGCCTTGCCGCCAGAGCCGGGCGTTTCGGGTCGAGCTGCGGCGACAGCGCTTCGGGCGTCTTCGGCGGATCGTGTATCGGCGAATAGCAAGTTTTGAATTCCTGCGCCGTTAGCCCGCCCCGCAAGAAATTCCTTCGGGATCTGCTCGATTTTCATCATTGAGCTCATGTGGTCGAAAAGGTCGATGGCACGGGTAAAATTGTCAAGCGATGCGAGGTCGTATGGGGCGTCTTCTCCCGAGAATTCAATGTAGTCCATAACCCCGGTGTAGCCGATGATTTCGACCATTGCGGGCCAGACCGACATCAGGTGAGTTCCGATGGTCGGTTTACCGTCGTTGAGTCGATCGCGGAGGACGTTTGTGGTTTTTTTCATCGGGGATGGATTCATCTTGATAGGCCGGGTGAGGCGTTGCTGGATGGGAGCCGTCGGTGGTGGTCGATCAGTTTTTGGTGAAAACTTCGGTTTGTGGGTTGAACTCGGTGTCGGGTTCGAGTGGGTAGATGGGGCGTGAGCAGACGGTGTGCCCGAGCGATTTGAGGTTAGCGCTGGTTGCTCCGGGGGCATCGACGTTGAAGTTGGCTTCAACCCAGTCGTCATAGAAAGCTGGTTCGCAGTGCGGTGATTTTACGATTATTGAGTGGAAATCTTTGGGATCGAGACCGACTTTGAAGAAGAGGCCGCGGTCGACAAGCATCACGGTTGCGGTGGTTACTACGAGCGTGAGGTTTCGAGACTTGAGTACTGCCGATGGGCCGATGGTGGGTTCGTATTTCCACGTTTCGCACTTGAACGCGCCGTCAGTTAGCGATTCAACGCTCCATTCGAGTTCGAGTGCCGTGAACTGTGGATCGTGGGCACCGCCAACTCCCATTGTGAATTTAGCGCCGACGCCGAGTTCGTGGGCTTTTGCCGCAGCGGCAGGATCGGCGATTGGAGCGAGAATTGAGTGAGGGTAGTTCGTTCGGATCATCTCGGAAATGATTGAGTTGGAGTCGCCGGACGAGCCGGAGCTTGGAGCGTCGGCTGCATCGGTGAACGCAATTGGACCTGCCATTGCGGCAGCTTTGGCGACCGACTCTTCAAGCCCGATGAACTGACCTTGCATGATGTGCCGATTTGGCCAGAAATCGTTTGCCATTTGTAAGGCGTGTTGCTCGGCCAGCTGGGGATCGTCGTCGGTAAAGACGTACGCCTGACTGCTGAGTTCGGGAACATCGGTGAATGGATTACAGATGAAGAATCCTGCTGAGAGGATTTTTGGGTTTTCGTGTAACTTTTTGGCGTATCGAATCTGTGCCCCGAACGCACCGCTTTCGGTGAGGAGTTCGTTACCTCTGACGATTGCCGGGACGCGAACGCGAGCAGCAACAGGTTTTACTCCGTCTTTGAGGATATGAGTGAGGAGTTGTGCGGCACGCTTACCGGTGTCACCAAAGTCGACGTGAGGATAGGTGTGGAACGATGTGAGGCCGTTGATATTTTCGAGCATTTTGGCGGTGAGAATGCCGTGGAGGTCCATCGTGATGACAATGGGGACGTCGTTGCCGAGAATTTTTCTAGCTTCCTCGAGCAGATATCCCTCGGGATCGAGCAACTCGGTTGTGCCCATGGCGCCGTGCATTGAGAAGTAGACGCCATCAATTTTTCCGGTGTGCGGCTTTAGCGAATCGAGGAATTCTTCGGCGATACGCAGAAACGCGTTGTGGCGGAGCGGGCCTGCAGCAGTGCCTTCAGCATCGAAGGTGTAGACGACTTCGAGATCGTCACCGAACGCCGACTGGAGTTCGGCGAGTGCGCCGCCGATTTGCGAATCGGTGCCTTCGTGGGTGGTCCTGATTTCGTCGCCACGCAGATAGTCGAAAAATTCGTACTCGCAAGGCACCGGGTTGAACGTCGATATCTCTTGCTGACATCCACCGATCAGAATTCGCATCGTTCTAGCACTCCCCCTTGTCCCCTTTATTTCTGGTTATCAGTACCAGAAGAATGTACCAGCGCGTGGCGGGTTGTAGGGGATTGGATCCAGTGGGTTAGTATTCAGCTTCAGAATTCTTCTGGTCGAATCACCCCGACCGTGATTGATGAGGAACAAATTGCGCTGTACTTGGACAGACACTACATAGACGGTATCGACGAAAAAGTAGTTGTTATCGCGCACGAGCAGGACCTGAGCATGCAGGAAGAGTTGGTGCCAAGATCATAACTTACTGGTTCGATGAGGGTCGCCATCCGACTTTCTTCCGACGTTATTGGAACTGTTGGGGCAGTCGATTCCGGAGTATTTATAGGGTGAGAGTCGCGTAGGAGTTTTGACTGGTGAGGACGACCTGCTGGGGCACTCGGTGGAAGCTGAATTTGTGCGCTGTGGATCAGGGCGAATTGTATGACCTGAACAGCGATCCAAGTGAGACCAAGAATTTGTTCGACTTGGCTGAGTATCGAGATCGGATTCGCGGAATGGCTGTCAGGTTGCATCTCTGGCAAGCCGAGAACGGGGATACGGCTCCGTTACCTGCGATCCAGTAACGGATTTGCAGTGGTGTAGGTTCGGTAAACGTTGCGCATCACCTCGTGGTCGTTGAGTCGGCTGACGTCTACGTAGCGTCCGATACGACCGGTTGCGTTTTGATACTTTTTCGGTTTCTCGCGAAATTCAGAAATGATTGTTTGCCGGATTGGATGGGTGTAGAGTTCCCTGCGGTCTGTCTATTTGTATCTACCGGTGAATCTCTGAAAGCTGTTGGCCTAATTTGAAAGCCGCACAACTCGTTGCCCCACGTACCTTTGATTTTGTTGAACTAGATGAACCAACCCCGGTTGATGGGGAAGCCAAGATTAGGGTTGAGGTTGTTTCGGTTTGCGGTAGCGACATTCACTCAAATTTCGCCGCTGAGCATCCTGAAGAGGCGTATCCACTGGCTCCAGGCGTTCCATGTCACGAGATTGCTGGAACGATCATTGAGTCGAAGACAGACGAACTCAAAGAAGGCCAACGTGCAATTGTTCTTCCAACTCGTGGACTTGGCGGGCTTGCTGAGTACCTGACTCAAACACCTGAGCGGGTTTTGCCGATTCCGGATTGGGGTCCGATCGATGAGTGGGTGATGTGTCAGCACACTGGAACCGTTTTGTATTCGGTGAAGCAGATGGGCAATGTGGCTGGTAAGCGCGTCGCAGTGCTAGGTCAAGGTGGTATCGGTCTTTCGTTCTCGATGCTCACTGAGAAGATGGGTGCTCAGCAGGTGATCGGTATCGATCCCGTTGAGGCTCGGCGTGAGAAGGCGTTGACGGTCGGGGCGACTAACACGGTAAATCCTGCTGAAGATGATATGTACGAGGCGATCGATGAGCTTACCGGTGGTGAGGGCATCGACATTGTGGTCGATGCGACCGGTGATCCTGAAGGTTTTGGTCAGTGCTTGAAGATCGTGAAGCGCTGGGGCACGTTCGTTAGTTTTAGCCTGACGGGTACGGGAGACAAGATATCCGAGTTCTCACACCGGGAATTCATGTTCAAGGCGGCGACGATTATTCCGACACAGGTTGCTGCTACTTCGCAGCCGACGAAGGAAATTCGAGAGATGATTGCGCTCAAGGAACGTGGATGGGCGGATCCGGGTGTGTTGAAGAGCCACAATCTCGATTTTTCGGACGTTCAACAGGGCTACGACATGTACACGAATCAAGACGATGGCGTGATCAAGGTGGCGATGTTGGTGAACGGTGGCGGCAAGTAAGGCGCCGGTGGCACTTTTTTCGAGAATGTAAATTGGCCGTCTCATCGATCAGATGAGACGGCTTTTTCTTTTGGCGGCCATGATGTGGTGTGTTGGCTTTCCAGGGGTCGTTTTAGCGAGTGCCTAGGACGGTGTTTTTGTTCTTGTTGGAAGGTGTGCGGTCTGTACGTGAGCACCGAGGATTAGGACGCGGCTATGTAGATGCCGGCCCTCTGGCGAGATACTGAATCAAGTTCAGCATGACAGCTTTTGGGGACCGGATAGCCTGCCACGGTGGATATTAATCAGGTCGCAACTAGCTCCAGATGGTGACGTCGTTGACGGGGATTCGTTTGGCTTCGGACCGGCGGTCCCTGGTTTCTGAGGGGTAGCCGATGTAGAGGGCGCCGACAATGTCCCAGTCGGGTTCGGCTCCGATGGTTGTATCGATGGGAGCAAGGCAGGGCCTGCCTGTGCTCCAGCCGACTCCTATGCCCATTGAGTGTGCGGCGAGCATGAGGTTCTGAACTGCGCAGGCGGTGGCGGCGTAGTTTTCTTTTGTGGCTCCTTCGTTACGCCCTTGGACGGAGTAGACGTAGATGAATGCCGGGGCGTCGAGAATTTCTCGCTGCGTATCGTTCGCGCTTGCGACGCGCGATTCCTCGTTAGGATTTTTTGCGTTTTCGTAGGTCCAGTTGTGGACGATTTTGGCGATTTTCTCGCGCATTTCGCCGTCTTTGGAGAGGACGATGAATCGCCAGGGCTCGGCGTTACGGTGGTTGGGTGCCCACGTTGCTGCTTCGAGTGCCTGTTCGAGAGTAGTGTTGGGAATCGGCGCGTCGGTGAATTCTCGTATGGTGCGGCGATTTCGGATGGTGTCGAGAACCAAGGCGGGTGCTCCGGGTGTGTGTTTGGGATTGATGGTGAAGGGTACAGGGGTTGGTTGGCTTCGGAGACGTTGTCGGCTTACCTGCCGTCTTTCGAGTACCTCAGGATGACCCTAAACAGAGCGCCGTAAATCGACGGTTTAACTATTCAATCCATTTATCCAGTCGTTCTGGGAGGGGAGAGTGGTTGGATTTTCGGCGCGCTGGAGGTAGTAGGGGTGCATTTCGGCGTAGGTTTTGTACGCAGAGTGGAGTTCGGGGATGGCGTCGGTTGAGACGTCGATTCGGATGTCGATCGGGAATCGCTCGCCGGGTGTGCCGATGAGGAGGCAGGCTGATCGTTCGGGGAGATGGCTTCCGTCGGAGCCCGATTGACCACCCGCTTGTTTACCAGCTTCGAGTGCGGAGAGCAGTTTTTCAGCGAGCGGTGTGCCTTCAAGATCGACATTCGTAAATGCTTTGGTTGTCGCACTGAGTACGTTTTCGTTCGTTAGAAAATTGCCGACTGCGATGCAGTTCTCGCCATTTACGTGACCACTGGCTGGCTTGATGTTTGCACCTGAATGGACCAGGGGTTTGTCTTTAGGTCCGAGAAACGCTACCTGGCGGAACTCGGGATGTTCGTCGTTGGCTAAGGCTTCCATGAAGGCTTCAACGGGTGAAGCGCCGTCTTCGAGTAGCTCCATGAGTTCTTCGGCGATAGCGGGATTTGTTGATGCCTGGGAGGTTGCTACGCCGATGCCTGGGAGGATTTTCGGGCAGGTGGCTCCGACGGCCAGCGAGTATGTGGCGATGGCTATTCCGAGTTCACCGGTTGAGGGATCGCGGCCGAAGATGGTGAATGTCATGTGGGTAGTTTAGTTGGTGGTGTGGGTATTTTTTGAGTGTGAGCGACTGATTTCTTTGGTAGTCTCAGCTTCTATCGTGCAGTCATCGGGGCTTTGGTGTGCTGGTGTTCGCCGCATTTCAAGTTGGGGACTATTGCCACGTGAGAATGCGAGCAGGCTCTACGGTCTAACTCAGGTGCTATTACGGTTCCGAGTAAGGAAAAAGGCATCGATTGATCGATTTTGCCTTTCCGCAATCACAATTTGGCGCGATTAGCTACTGGTTACGCTTGATCGGCGGCAGTGTAGATATCACAAGCATTAGAACGGATAGATCGGCCTTGAAACTGAGTAGTGACGATGTCCTTTTTACCGAGGAGAGGCATCTCGCGATCATTACGCTAAATCGACCAGAGGTGATGAACTCGATGAACCCGCCGTTGCACGACGCGCTCCGAGAAGCACTCGAAGAGGTGCGTGATAACGATTCGATCTGGGTAGCGATTTTGACCGGAACTGGTGATCGGGCGTTTTCTGCGGGAGCCGATTTGAAGTGGCGTTCCGAGAACGAAGACACGATTCGAGAGATGGCTAAAAGGCCACGCGAGAAGATTCTTTCCTCGGAGTTTGGCTGCTGGAAACCGGTCATTGCGGCCGTCAATGGCTACGCAGTTGGGGGTGGGTTGGAATTGGCGATCGCCTGTGATTTGATTGTTGCGGCTGAACGGGCGCAATTTGGTCTACCTGAACCTCGTCGGGGGCTAATGGCAGACGCTGGTGGAGTTCACGGATTGCCCCGCCAGATTCCTTCGAAGCTGGCGATGGAACTGATTTTGACGGGTCGGTTCATAACTGCGCAGCGCGCTGCTGAAATCGGACTTGTAAACCGGGTTGTTCGCAACGATGAATTGCTGGCAGCTGCAAGAGAACTTGCGACCGAGATCATGGAGTGTTCGCCTAAGGCGGTGCAGGCGGCTAAGCAGGCTGTTGTGCTCGGCAGCGGACTCACGTTCGAGGATGCGATGTTCACGGAGTTTTCGCTGTTTGATCGGCTGAAAAATTCGGCCGATTTCACTGAGGGTCCAAGGGCTTTTTCCGAGAAACGTGCACCGAAATGGGAAGGTGCGTAGGCATGACCGGTGAATTAAGCGCGAGGCGTGCGCTGAACGGCATCAGGATTGTCGATTTCACTCAGGTGATTTTTGGCCCTTCCTGTACCGCCCAGCTTGCAGATCACGGTGCCGAGGTGATCAAGATCGAACGTCCCGGAGCGGGTGATCTTTCGCGGCAGTTTGGCCCCTATGTCGATGGCGAGAGCATGCCGTATGCCAGCATCAATCGGAATAAGAAGAGTCTGGCGATAAATCTCAAAGCGCCGGAGGGTTTGGAGGCTGTTTTCAAGCTGATCGACTCCGCAGATGTGATCGTGAGCAACTTCCGTCAAGGTGTGATGGACTCGCTTGGTCTGGGCTGGGACGAAGTTCATGCCCGGAATCCCAGAGTGATTTACGCCAGTGGATCGGGTTATGGCCCCGACGGCCCGATTGGTTCAACCCGCAAGATGGGGCACGATTCGATGGCGCAGGCGATGACGGGTGTGATGCACGCCAACGCTGATTCGAACGGTGTTCCAAGACGAGTTCCTCTTGCTATTGCTGATATTTCGGCTGGAAGCCTGTTGATGGAAGGTATTTTACTGGCACTGATCGAGCGCGGAATTTCGGGGGTTGGACAGAAGGTTGAAGTGGCGTTGATCGACGCTGTGCTATGGATGGAGGCGTGGGGTATTGCCACTGTCGCGAATTCGACGTCTGAAGCCGATCATCTTGGAAATCCGCTTGACGGAGGCGTGTACTTGGCAGCTGACGGCTACATGGTTTTGACCGGGTTGTTCAAGCCGAATCCGTTGCAGTCGATCTGCGAGGTTCTCGAGATCGAGGATTTGTCGACGAACCAACGTTTTTCAACGGTTGATCTGATGACTGAGAATGCGCCTGAATTGGAGGCGATTATTCAGGCTGAGATCGAGAAGCGCCCGAGCGATTACTGGGTTCCTAAATTCGATGCTGTCGATATTCTCTGTATGCCGGTGATGAGTCTCGACCAGACGATTGAGCAACCTCAGGTGATCCACAACGAGATGGTGGTTGAAGTTGCCGGTAACGGGCAGTCAAAGAAGGTTCAGCGTCACGTTGGGATACCGGTGAAGCTCGGATCGACCCCGGGTGAGATTACGAGTGCCGCACCGGGTGTTGGCGATAACTCTCGGGAGATACTGGCTTCGGTAGGATTCTCCGACAAGGAAATCAACGAAATGATTGCTTCGGGAGTCATTGGTATCGGCTAGAATTTTGCGTTGTAATTGAGACACGGGGCTGGGGTTTCCTCTGTCCGCATGACAGGTGTTGTGTACAGCATTTTCATTTGTGATTGGTTCTGATCTAGCTTGTTGATTTTCTGCCGGCGTTTGCGCGCTGATTCCTACCAGATGCTTGCCCTTGCAGTGGGCGTGCTGGTGATGACTGCTATCCTCGCTGGTGCTCCGATGTATCTCAGCACGGTCGAATCGCTCGGATTGCGTTTGACGCTCGACACTCTTTCGGCTTCGCATCGAAATATGCAGGTGGTTGTCGACGAACTTCCGCTTACGGATATTTCTGTTTCCGCTGCGACTGACCGGGTGGATACGGTACTCGACGAACTTGGCGACCTGGTGGTCAACGTTAACCAGGCATCAAATACGCGAGGTCACTTCTGGGCGATCGATCCCGAAACGATTAGGGGTGGTCCCAAATCCGATATCGCCGTGTTGCACCGATTCGATGGATTCCTTGATGAAGTCGAGATGGTGGAGGGACGAGCACCCCTTTCGATCGTTAGCGAGGAAGATACTCATCGAGTTGCTGAAGTTGTTGTACCTGCGGAACGGGCGGCGCGACTCGAGATAGAAGTTGGCAGCGAGATCTGGCTGACACCGAATCCGGTTGACCCTCCGTATCTGATGGTTCGTGTGGTCGGACTGTTCAGCCCTAAAGACATCGACGCAGAATTCTGGGTGGGACTTGGACCGGAAGTCACGGAGCCGGGTCGACCGGCACCGACTGCCCGGTACATGCTGCCTTTGTTTTTCACTCGTGACGGGTTGTTTAGGTCGGTAACAGGTGGTGCGGCATCGATCGGAAAAAGCCGGTGGCTTGTGTACCTCGATCCTGGATTACTCGAGCGACAGAGTCCGGCGTTTACTGCAGAGCAGGTCGATTCGGTTGGGTATGAGCTTCGGCGAGGATTGCCGGAGTCAAAGGCGATTTGGGCGCTTGAGAATCCGCTCAGATCGCTTGCACAGAAGATCAGTTTCGCCCGAATTCCCACTTTGATGATGGGAGGAGTGCTACTTCTTGTAGCCGGTTATTACTCGATCATGGCGGCGGGAGTACTAACGGCGCGCCGGCGTGTGGGTACTGCTCGGATGTGGGCGCGAGGTTCGGGTAGGCGACAGGTCGCAGTCTTATTTTTCTTCGAGTCGTTACTACTGGTTGTTGCGCCTGCTGTGATAGCGCCGTTCTTGGCGTTTGGGGTGATCAACGCGATCGGGCTGATGCCGGAATACGAGTCGATCAGGTATGGACTGGATATGCCTGTATTTCTGACGTGGCAAGCGTTTGGCTGGGCGTTGATTGGTGCGTTGACCGTACTTCTCTACATGCAATGGATTGTATGGAAGGGCGGAGGAAGAGCGATTGGCTCCGAGCAGATTTCGAGTCGGCGGGTCGAGGGAAAGCCCTTCTTCCAGCGTCAGTATCTCGATTTGTTGTTTTTCATATTCGGCGGCGTGATTTTGTGGGACCTTTCGACAGAATCGTCGGTGGCAACAGCGAAAGGGGGCAGTGAGCAGATCGTCTCGGTAAATCCGTTGCTGGTATTCGCACCTGCGATTTTCCTTGGCGTTGCGGTGATGTTCTCGTTGCGGGTGATGCCGCCGGCTGCCCGGCTTCTTTCGAGCGGATTAACACGGCGAGGACCGGCGTGGGCACACCTGATTTCAGCGTTGTTTGCCCGGGTTCCCCTGACATACGCGTGGCCAGTGGCGATTCTCGGTATGGCAGCAGGTACGGCGATGCTTTCGGCGACTGTCGCTGCGACTTTGCAGCAGGGTTCGGTCGATCAATCGGGGTACGAGGTGGGGGCTGATCTGCGGTTGTTCCCGGTCGATCTGGGGAGTGGTCCAAGAACTAAGATTCTTGAGAATGTTCGAGCACTCGACGGCGTTCAGGGAGTCTCGGGGGGATTGCGTACCACTGGTGACATTCGACTTGGTGGGCAAGGTGCGCCGTTCGAACTTCTGGCGATAGAGCCTTCGGAATTTCGCGAGATCGGCCTGTTTAGGGGCGATTATGCGGAGGATGACGTTGCGGAGCTAGTTGTGGAGTTGGAATCGACTTCAAACCTGGAGCCGTTGGGCGTACCAGACATAGCGTCGCGCGTTGGTTTCAGAATGAGGTCGGACGTTATAGAGAGAAGGATTCGTGCGAGCGTTCGATTGCTCGATGCGGACGGTCTGTCGTATTCGGTTGATCTGGGGCCGGTGACGAGTCACGACTGGCAGGTGCGGTTGGGTGCGATTCCGAGTGTTGCTTCACGTCCGGTCGAGATTGTTGGGATTACCTTTTTCGAGCTGTCACCTGACGAGCTTGGAACTCAGGCGAGTGTTCAGGTCGACGATTTGATGTTTGAAACGTCTGGCGGTTCTTCGGAGCTTGTAGTTATCGACGGGTTCGACAGCAATGTCGATTTGTGGAACCCGTTGGCATCTTCCAAGGGTGTCGATACCGGTACGACTGGATTTGTCTACAACCGACGAATCGGCGACGAGTCACGATCGGACAATGGTTTACAAGTTGATCTTGGGATCGGTACAGATCTCGGGATTCGTGGAGCGGTTCGTTCCAGTTCGGCAGTTGTGCCGATCCTGTTTAGCCAGTTGGCATTGGAGTCGAATAACGTCGCAGTTGGCGACATGACTGTAGTCCATGCGTTTGGTCGCTCGATTCCTGTCGAGATTGTTAGTGTGACCGATTTGTTCCCGACGCTAAATCCAGAAGCCGGCGGATTTGGTGTGGTCGACCTAGCGCAGTTGTGGGCGCACCTCACGCTGAGCAGTGCGAACTCGGCAGGTGTTGCTCAGGAGATGTTTATTGGACTGGATGATGAGGCTACAGCGGATGTGGTCGATTCGATTTCCGCGACTGTTGGTGGGTTGCATAGCGTGGTTGATCGAGAAGAGATGCGGCAGTCATCGGTGGTGACTCCGCTGGCGGTGGCAGGCTGGCGAGGTGCTTCGGTAGTCACTGCGGTGTTGGCGATTGGTCTGGCAGTTCTGGGATTCCTTACGTTCGCACCTATGCGACCGGCTGGTGATCATTTCAATCTGGCTGTGCTGCGTTCCCTCGGAGCGAGGAAGCGCGGATTGATGGTCGTTAGCGTCGTTGAGCAGCTGGTTGTGCTGGTGGTCGGAGTTACCGCAGGTATCGGAACGGGACTCATCATGGCTCGGATAGCCGTTGATATCGCCTCACAGACCGATTCGAAGGTGAGCCAGTTGCCACCGATGGTGTTCTCGACAAACTGGAACTACGTCGGCGGTCTTACGGTGGCCCTCGTTACTGTATTTATTGCGTTGATGGTTTTTGATTCGATCGCGGTGCGCCGGATCAACGTTGCCAACACGGTGCGCGATTCAGGAAAGAGTGGTTGATATGGGACCACGATCATTCCTTGCATTTGTAGGTCGGCGAACTCGCTCGCACTGGCCGATGTTAACTGTCGTTTCTGTGGGTGTTGTTTCGGCAGTTGTGACGATCGCTGCGAGTGTTATCTACTTCGACTCACTGGGCGATATCGCACTGAAGCGTGAGATCTCTGCCGGCGGTGGGGCAAACCACGACATCGTCATATCGGGTCGGGAAACCGATGTTGATGCGGCGAGCAATCAAGAGCTTTTGGGATTGGTCGAATCAGCTGTCGACGAGATCGCGTCGTCGGTGGCGACAGACATGACGTTGACGTACGGCTCGCCAACATTGTTGGTGGAGCCACCTGAGAACGCTGATCCCGATCCAGAAGCCGTAGTTCCCGAAACCGATGGTTCATGGCGCGCCGTGCTGGTGAACGCGCCTGATTTGCAGGTGAACTCGCTACTGACTGAGGGTGATTGGCCATCGTCTGAAGTAGGCGAGGGTGAGCTGAGCCAGTTGCTCATCGATGTTGCGCTGGAGGAAACGGCGGCGCAGGCTTACGGGGTTGCGGTGGGCGACGTCGTTGATGTTTCGCCGTTCTGGGACGACGTGAACGATTCGATTGCGGTTCGAATCTCGGGAACGTTTGCTCAAGGGCAGCAGGATCCGGAATTTTGGACTGAACTAGACAGCCAGTTCGGGTTCGACGATACCGATCTGAATTTCCTTCCGTTTGTTCCCGAGCCAGATGTTTTTGAGTCGCAGGTCGGACCGTATTTGCCGGGGATGACCGTTCGGTATTTCTGGCGATTCCATGTCGATTCGTCGAAGGTCAAGGCATCGGGTGCGAACAAGCTGCTTTTGGGGTTTGATGAACTAAAAGCGCAGCTTCAACCCAAGATCGACAGCTATTCGCAAAATATTCCACTTCAGGATGTACTCGCTCGAAACCAGCAGCAGACATTTTTCAGTCGTTTACCGATGACGGTCGTGTTCTCAGTAATTGCAGTGGTGGTTCTCTACTTCGTCGGTACTATGTCAATATTGATGGTCGAGACCCAGACGAGTGATATTGCTCGACTTCGAACTCGTGCTGCAACGGTACGGCAGGTGGCCGGTGCGTTCGTGATCGAGGGTGCGATCGTTGCATTGCTGGCAGTGGCCATCGCTCCGCCCCTTGCTGCGCTACTGGTGAAATGGCTCGGCGTGATTCCGCTGTTTAGCGGCCTGAACGACGGAAATCCGTTGCCATCGAGTCTGGGGCAGACGGCTTACTTTGTTTCTATTCTGACGGGTATTGTCGGGTTCTTGGCTATGGTGATCCCGGCTTCACTTGCTGCAAAACGCACCGTGGTTACGAGCGTGCGGGAATCGACTAGACCCTCGGCACAGGGTGCGATGCAGAAGTACTACCTCGATGTGGCACTTTTTGGCTTGCTGCTTGCGTTTGCTTCGCAGCTTGCCAGCGAGGGTTCATTTGTTGATGTTCCAGGCGTTGGAGCAGCACAGGTCGACAAGATCAACGTTGCCATGCCTGCGCTGGTTCTGGCGTTTGGCGGGTTCGTCGCTCTTCGGGCGTTTCCGGCACTTGTTGAGGTGGTAGCGAGGCTGACTGCACTGCCTCGAATATCGGGTCTTGTCTCTCCGGCGATTACGTTGGTGTTGTGGCAGATGGCGCGGAATCCGAGGCACTATTCACGGTTGTCGCTTCTAATGATTCTGACGGCTGGTCTGGGTGTGTTCGCTTCAAGTTTTGCGGGGACTCTCGACGTTAGTGCTGCCGATAGGGCTCGCTATCAGTCGGGTGCTGATCTTCGTGTGAACGGCGTTTCGTACACGAATCGTGTGCAGGCAGGGGAGACGTTCAGGCGGATCGCTGGCACGCCTGGTGTGGAGTCGGCTGCTCCTGCTTTCCGGACTGTCGGAGTCGATCTGGCAGCAGACGTTGGCAGCACATTTACCTATCTCGGGATTGATCCCGATCCGATGACAGAGATCGCGTGGTCGAGGCCTGATTTTTCTTCGGTTTCGCTGGACGATCAGATGGATCGACTCACCGACTCGCGGACGGGTATTCCGATTCCACCGGAGTCTCGCTGGGTGACGCTGAAGGTTCGCCCTACGGTGAGACGCGCTGATTCGCGAATCGCAGCAAGAGTGAGTGATTCGACCGGTAGGTTGTTCACTCTGAATCTCGGATCGTTGCTGCCGAGACCTGCGGCAGGGCGTCCGTTTAAGTGCGACGTTGCGCAGGTTCATCTACCGCCAAACTGGTGCACGATTGCTGGTTCGCTCAGTCAGATCGATTACACGGGTGTAAATCCGATTCCCCCGTTGACGCTAGAGTTTATTGGTGTAGGTTTGCCGAACGTTGAGCGTGGCAGGTTTAGCCGAACAGAGCCGCCATTCCTCGATGCTGGATCGGTTGAGATTGATGAGCTTGGATTTGTTTTGGAGAGCGGTGAGGTTCGGATTGTCGAGGAGTTCAATGAGGACTCTTCGTGGATGACGGTTGAACCGGGGTTGAATCAATACCGGGCGCGGCTTGAGCCTTTGTACGTGGTGCCAAATGTGACGGATGATGAAGAAGATGCGGAATCGACTGAGGACGTCGACCCGGTGGATCAGGGTTTGGCGGTGATGACGTGGAACCCGGTGGTTGTTACGCAGCTGCGGGGAGTTACGGTGGGATCGGTCAATGCGCCGATTCCGGTGATCGCAAGCACTGGGTTTATGGATCGTGGCGGATACAACGAGGGCGAGCGGATAAATGTCGATGTTCAGGGCAACAGCGTGCCGGTTCGGTTGACCGGAACTGCCGACTATTTCCCGACGCTTGATCCCGAATTTTCGACTTTTATCGTTGCTGATATACGATCCACGTGGATGGCCCTGAACGCTAACAAAATGCGGAATGCTGAGCAGGCTAACGAGGTGTGGATCAGTACGGGCGAGGCGTCTCCTTCGGAGGTTGGCAATGAGATGAGGAAGCGTAGTGTAACCCCGCCTTCATTGATTGCGCAGGACCAGCTGCTTCAGGATGCGGCTGTCGATCCTTTGATTTCGGCTGGTTGGCGTGCGTTGCTGGCGATTGCCTTTGCGACGGTGCTTGCTGCGAGCGCGGTTGGCTTCCTTGTTTATTCACAGGTGACATTCGCTTCTCGAATGACGGAGTATGCCGTTGTTAGAACGCTGGGCTTAACGACCCGGCAGGTGCTTGGGCTGGTGGCGTTCGAGCTGCTGATGGTGCTTGTGCCAGCGGTGCTTGTCGGTGGATTGCTCGGCATGCGAATGGGTGCGACGATCATTCCTTTCCTGGTTACATCGGGTGAGGGAGTACGGGTTGTGCCACCGGTTATACTTGATGTCGACTGGCAATCGGTTGGCGTGCTGGTTGGCGTGATCGGCGCGATATTCTTGGCGATCTCGATTGGTTTGATCTCATCGGTGCGCAAAATATCCCCCCCAAGGGTTATGCGTATGGGTCAAAATTAGCGAATTCTGTATAGGGTCGATGGAATGCCGACGTCCTATCTGATCTAAGATTTGTTTCCGTATACAGTTCATCCAGCCCTTGCTCGTAAGATTCGTTTTTCGTTGGGAATCAGCCTAAGTTCAGTCCGTTTCCAGAGAGTGATATTCGTGAGTGATAGATGTGTCGTTGACTTTGACGATACGGAAGCCCGACGGGTCGTTGCCGAGGGGGTATCCAACGGGTCCAGAGGCAACGACTTCGATACCTTTATCCGAAGCGATATTATTTCTGTGCCAGTGTCCTGCGAAGTTGGCAACGATGCCGTGATCGATTGCGATCTCTATCAGAGGTTTTCGATATTTCTGATTGATCGACCACGGGTTGTTGCTTTCGTTCGCCGATTCAATAAATAGGGGATGGTGACTGAGCAGAACGATTCGCGTGGCGTTTTGTTTTCCTGCGCTTTGCTGACTGGCGATGATCGCTTCTGATTCGATGAATGCCAGTTGATCTTTTGCTTTTGCCGACATCGTTTTGGGCGAGGTTAAGACAGTTGAGTTGATGACAATGAATCGAACATCGCCTTCGGAAAAAGCGTAGTAGTCGGGGCCGAAGTTATCTCGGTAGCGATCAACATATTCCTGGCTGGGGATTGTGTGGTCGTGTGCCACGTCGTGGTTGCCGGGTACCCAGTGGAGGTCGATTGAATCGTCGAGCAGCGCGCCGATTCTTTTGACTTCAGCGATCTGTTCATCGCTGTCGGCTTCGTTGATCATGTCGCCACATACGACCACGAACGATGGTTTTAGCCAATTTGCGCGATCGATTGCGCGAGTGAAGAAGGCGACTTCGGGTGCGAATCCTTCGATTTTGTTAGCTTTGCGAATTATGATGCCGCGCTCAGCAAAAGCAGCGATTTCTTGATCGGTTTTCGCGCTTAATGAAGCGAACATTCCGAATTGTGGATCGGCTAATTGAATGAACGAAAACTCACTCATCGACTGATTGTTGCTCCCAGAGTTCCTACGGTTCATTAGCGGTGATTACCGGCTTGTAGATCGAGTCGGAATCAAGTATTGGGCAAGATACCTGCTTAGTGTGCGAAATGTCACGCTTAATGATGGAATTTCTCTGGATGCGGAGATGTTTGCAACTTCGTCGACCTTTCGGAGAGGCTCAGGATGACATTTATCACGAAGATTCCACCCAGAAGCTCCGATGCCACGAGATGGACTCAATCATCCTATCTCTCCGGAAAAATGCAATGGCACCTACCAGAGTTGCAGGGAGTCGGTGAAGAGCTGGGTTAATTCTTCGGCGCCGGTTGGGCGGGGGGCTAGTTTGGTGACTCGGTGTTGGGGGAGGGTTCCCTCGACAAGTGCTGGGACATCATCGACTGTATAGCCGACTCCGCTGAGGCCGTTGGGTATTCCGATTTTTTTGAGTATGAAGACGAGTCGCTCGGCGATGAGATCGCCAGCATCTTCGGATCCAGCTCCTAGGACATCCGCTCCCAGCAACCGGGCGGCGCGCATGTGGCGTTCGGGATTTGACGACGCGGTGTAGCGGAACACTGCGGGGGCGTTGAGGATGACCGCCATGCCATGGGGAACGATGGCTTTGTCTGCAGGGTAGCCTTCGGGCGTGTATTCCTTCACCAGTCCGGAAACCGAGTAGGACATGCCGTGGGGAAGATGGACGCCGGCATTGCCGAATCCGACACCGGCGAAGGTTGCTGCCATCGCCATATTTGTTCGGGCGTCGATATCGTCGGCATCGAGCACCGCGAGAAGAATGCTACTGCCAACCATTTCGAGCGCGGCGAGTGCCCACACATCGCTGATTGGATTTGAACCCTGATAGGCGGGTCGGTGCGCGGGTGAAGACGGTGCTTCGCGTTGCGAAAAGGGCAGGGCGGTGTACGACTCGATGCCGTGGCAAAGAACGTCGAATCCGCTACACGCCGCTACCATTTTGGGAAGCGAGCGGGTGTTGTTGGGATCGACAAGGCCGACATCGGGTCGAAGCGAGCGGTGTGCGATACCTGTTTTCGCACCAAGGTCTTCGTAGTCGAAGATGGCAACACCTGTGGTTTCACTACCGGTTCCGGCTGTGGTGGGAACTGCGATCAGCGGTTTGAGATCGCCAGGGACGGGCGTACCTTTACCGATAGGTGCGTTGACGTATTCGAGGAAGTCGGCGGGATAGGTGGAGTAGAGATTTGCGGCTTTGGCAGTGTCGATGCTCGATCCGCCGCCAACGGGTAGAAAGCCGTCGAATTCGCCGTCGACGGCGAATTGGATCGCTTCTTTAAAAGAGGAATCGGTTGGTTCGACACGCACCTGATCGAACACGGTGAATTCTATGTTCGCCTGCTTTAGCGAATCGGTGGCTGTGCGGACCGCCTCACTGGCTGTCAGTTGTTGATCGGTGACCACCAGCACGCGTTTCGAACCGAGTCGGGCGAGTTCGTAGCCGGCTTCTCGAGTGATTCCAGGTCCGAACTTTATCGACGAAGTGTCGATGGTGAAGGCTGTTTCGGTTGGAGGGTTGGTCATGGTCAGATAGCAGAGCAGGTGAGGTATTGGTGCCGAATCGCGATTTGATGAGAAGGATAGCCGAAATTTTCGTATGACCAGAGCACTTCTGGAGCGTAGTATCTCCTGTACCTAATTCCGAACGAATATTGAGATACGAGAGTTCAATGCGTGTAGTTCAGTTTGTTATTCCGGGTAAAGGTCGCCGAGTTGGAATTGTCGAAGGTGATGAAGCTGTCGATGTGACGTCGTCGGAAGGATCGTTGAGTTCGGTTTTCGATGTTTTCGAGGCGTCGCAGGCGTCGGGGGCGTCGTTCGATGAGACTCTGACGGGTGCGGCGGGCGATAACGCATCACGTTTGAACTACTCGGAATTGTTAGCAGCGGAAGTCGGCGGGGATTCGGCGTATCTGCTTGCGCCGTTCGATCACCCGGACACGCATCGCGTTCTCGTTTCGGGGACCGGCTTGACTCACACGGGAAGCATGAAATCTCGGGATCAGATGCATTCTGGAGACGAAACTCCTGCGGAAGAGCCAGCAACAGATTCGGCCAAGATGTTCCAGATGGGGATCGATGGTGGTAAGCCGGCACCAGGTGAACGTGGCGTTTCGCCGGAATGGTTCTACAAAGGGAACGGGACGATTGTTCGAGGGCCGGGCGAAGGTCTCGAGATACCAGCATTCTCGCTAGATGGTGGTGAAGAGCCCGAACTTGGCGGCTGTTATTTCATTGGTAAGTCTGGAGTTCCACACCGAGTCGGATTCGCTCTTGGCAACGAGTGGGCGGATCACGAGACCGAGAGAATCAATTACCTCTATCTGGCGCCATCAAAACTCCGGCCATGTGCTTTGGGACCCGAGTTGGTCACTGACTTCGAGTTCGACGAGTTGGAACTCGAATGCACGGTTGAGCGAGACGGCAAAATGATCTACGAAAGTGGTCCTCTCTACTCGGGTGAGAACTACATGTCCCACAGTTTGGCGAACTGTGAAGATCATCACTTCAAATACTCGCTGCACAGAGTACCCGGCGACGCCCATGTTCATTTCTTTGGGACGAGTCAGCTCAGCTACAGCACTCGTGACTGGAAGTTCCAACCAGGCGACGTAATAACAATCTCCGCAGAGGGTTTTAGTGCGCCTTTGTCCAATCCTGTTGTTGGTGGTGATCCCTCAGAAGGGCGAGTTATTCGGGTAGTAAAGGCATAGTTTGGATTCGGCAGATTAAAAGGGCGATCCTTTGCAATAAATCATCGAACCAGACTAAAATCCGGGCCGACGGTTAATAAGTAAAATCTCCTAAGTACATGGAGAAAAATGTATGACTCAATATCTATATCAGGCCGCATACACACCAGAATCTCTGGCAACGCAAATAAAAAACCCATCAGACCGTATTGCTGCGGTCGGTGCAATGATTGAACATTCGATCGGTGCAAAGATAACCGGTGGCGGCTTTGCGTTCGGCGAGTACGATATCGCCGTTATAGTAGAAGCATCAGATGATACCGAAATGGCTGCGGTCGCAATCGCGATTGCCTCAGGTGGGGCTATCCGATCTTCAAAAACCACGCGGCTTCTCAGCGGCGATGAGTGGATTGCCGCCCTCGAAAAATCATCCTCGGTTTCTTACTCTCCTGCTAGCTAGTAGGCATAATTCATCGTTTTAAAACAAACGATCCTTAGCCCGTTACCTATATGTTGGGTGTTTAGCCCGGTATCGGCTTTAGGTCGTTGCCAGCAGGTACTGCCAGCGCCTGAAACCATCAGGTCGAAGCAGGCCGTGGGACTAACATATTCTGTTCTTGCCGTTTGACTAGGATTGCTCTGCAAGCCACTCGATCGTGTCGTAACCATCATCTCCACCCCACGGATTGCACGTGTGATAATCGCGGGTGTCGCCCTCGGAACCGTATCGCGATCGAAGATCCTATATGACGTAGACATATCCTCTTTGCACATGCCACTCAGGCACATCCTTCCATTCAGAGGCGGTTTTGTTGTACGAGGTTCATACGAGGATTACTGGGCATGCCCGGTCAATGCGGTTATCGTTTGGATCAACAGGATGGGAGATGTCTGTTGCCAGACGGACACCGTCACGCATTGGAATCAGGACATTAGTATCCAAATACACTGAATACACACCTACTGCCCTCGAATTGGAAACTTCACTCGTGGCATTAGAGTCCGGAAGTTCCGGTTAGGCCTGTATCCACATTCAATCAACATCTACGGATGTAGCTGTGACAACGGTAAAAAAAGAAGCTGATCTTTGAGATGTTACAAGAACAAACTGATACGGTGTCCGGACACATTGGATTGAACAGATTATAGATCAAGATCTCAGCTTTATTGGCTTATCGAGTCCGAATTTAATTGACAGACGAATCAACAGCTGACGTTCTGATCGTTGGCGCGGGTGTGATCGGTTGCCTGACTGCGTATTATCTTGCGAAAGCCGGGATAAAAGTCATCGTTGTAGAGGCTGATGCCGTCGCCAGTGGCGCCTCCGGTACATCGGGTGGATGGCTGACACCCTATTCACATACCAATGATCCCGCGATGCTGGCCCTGTCTTCGAAGAGCCTGTCACTTCATCGTGAACTCTCGATGGCGCTCCCGGAAGAAACGGGGATTGATCATGGATTTCAAGAGTCACCGTACTTGAGATGTGCCCTTACCGAATACGGAATTTCTGAGTTGCGTTCCTGGCAGGCGGATCGCGCCGCGGAAGGCAATGTCATGGAGTGGATATCACCCGCTGACATTAAACAGATCAACCCGTGGATAACCGCAGAAATCTCCGGTGCGTTGTTATCTAACAGTGAGCCGACGCTTGACTCTTACAGGCTAACACTTTCGGCGATGGAAGCGTCGGAAAAATATGGGGCCAGCGTAGTGACGGGACGGGTTGTGGGGCTTACCCGTGATGGGAGCAACAGCCGTGCACTTGGGGTGGACATGGAAGACGGATCGAGGATTGCAGGTGGAGCTGTGTTGCTGGCGATGGGTCCGTGGACCGGTATCGGAGCCGCATGGATAGGATCACCGCTTCCGGTGACGCCTCAGCGTGGGCAGCTGGTTTATCTCGCCGCACCGGCTGCCGGTGAAGGTCCCGAGTTGAGTTCTGGATTTTCCGCTATTGAAAGATCCGGATCCGTCATAAAAAAACGACTTACCGATAACACCGTCGGTTCAACGCGAGAGCATGTTGGATTTGACCGTTCGACGACCACTGAAGCCCGCGATCAGTTGTTGATCCAGGTGGCAGCCTTATCAGAACGGGTGTTCAGTGCACGAATTTCCGGTCAGACAGCGTGTCTTCGACCCATTACTCCTGATGGGCGGCCTTACGTTGGCAGGGCTCCGGACTGGGACAATGTGTATGTGGCCGCAGGCCACGCGTCAGAAGGAATTCACTATGCACCGATAACTGCCACAGCGATGGCCAACCTGATTGGTGACGGAACAGCGAAGATAGAAATATCTGCGCTCAGTCCTGAGCGGGCCGGCAGTCAATGGTCGGCGGATGGAAACAATACGGATCAATAACGCATACATGCTTGTCGATTACCGGTAAATGTTCTTCCGCAGCGCCAGAGGAAAAAAGATCCCGCGAATTGAAAGCGAGACGTTACACTGGAGGACGGTAAAGAGCGCTTGATCTTCAACAGTCAGCTAACCAGACTTATGGGGTCCGGCAGAGATAAAGGGAGAAATGGCTGGAATGAAAGGGTTCCTGATTTTTCTGTTTGTTCTGGCGGGAATGTTGACGGTTCTCGGTTGCAACAGCGGAAACCGGGTTGTTAATACCCCTGCCGTTGAGAGCGCTGTGACCGCTACGTCAGAAGTTGCTGCCCCCCCCTCGAAGGAAGCCCCTGAGCCGTCACCTGACCCAACATCTACCCAGTTGCCGCCTGCATCGACAGTTCGAAGTGACCCGACTGTGCTGCCCGTCCAGACGGTATCAGAGCCGACACCAGGGCCCACACCGGCGCCCGCGCCTGCACCAACAACAGCACCCACTCCGGCACCCACGAACGAACCTACTCCTACTGTTGCCGCACCCGCTGCCTCTGCTACTGCCACTATGGCGATACCAGCGCCAACGGAGACTTCAGTCTCAACAGAAAGTGTGAAAGTCACCAACCCATTGCCGGCACCAGTTTTTACCAAACTCACATCCGACGGTGAATTCAGTGAGGAACTCCAATCAGCATTCACAGGGATACTGACGGGAGAATTTGGTGCACTGAGAGAGAAAATGGGTCTGTCAGCGGCTGTGTACCAGAAAGGGAAGGTTTGGTCTAAAGCTCTGGGTATGGCGAAAGATTCAGTGCCGATGGAAACAACGACTCCGGTGGGAGTCAAGAGCAGTTCAAAGACTTTTCTCTCGGCGTTGGTTCTTACGCAGATCGAAGACGGCCTCTACGGGTTGGATGATTGCACCTGTGTGCTCCTCGCCGACCATCCCGGCTACCAGTCATTGAACAAATCGCTGATCCCTGATCGCACGGTCCGGCAGCTTCTTACAATGACTTCTGGATACGCGGACCAAGAAGCCGGCTCCCCAGAATCCTACGCGATATTGGTCAGTCCAGGCTGGGAGCCTGCCGACTCGCTCGCGTTGGTGACGGATCCGCCTGATGAGCCGGGTGAATTCAGATACAACGATATCGTAAACTCCTACCTGCTTGGGATGGTGGCAGAGCACATGAGCGGGGAAGACCTCTACACGCTCTACCGGAAGGAATTACTGGATCCCATCTCTGTTCAGGCCACCCTTCTACCGGTGGTTGGGGTACCTCCAGGGATGGCGCACCCGTATGCTGAAACTGCCGTCTATGGCGGATCGGGTGGTTTTGGGGATCTCACCCAGATCGGGATATGGAGTGACGTTAATTTTGTTGAGGCGGACGGGCGCCATGCGTGGGCAGCGGCAGGAATGGTTTCCACGGCGGAGAACATGTCCCGCTGGGCTTACGAACTCTTTAGTCCGGAAGGGTCGGCAGTCACGCTAGAAGTGCGGACACAGCTTGAAGAATCTTTTTCAGACGAAACGGTTATCCTCGCAGGGACGCAGCAAAAATACGGGTTTCATGTTGCTAAAAAAGAACACCCGCTTGCAAACGGAAGCTCCGTCACCACTTACGGACATCCGGGCGGAGGCAGCGGGTCTTCATCGGTGTTATTTTACGTACCTTCACTGGACCTGGCTATTTCCATACTTGCCAATTCGGAAGTCGGTCACCTCCTGGGTAGTTGTGCCGAAAGGATCGAACTTGGAGTAAATCCCTTCGACTGTATTACCAGACAATTCCTCGACGCTTTCGGCGGACTCTCGGGCACTGCCAATACTCAGCAGGCGAGCACTTCGTCAGTTGATCCGTCTAATCCTCCGAAAATTGCTGTCAGCAACCATATTGACCTGGATCCATTCACCTCAATCACGAAACTGAGATCTGCTTACGGACACGGCTACACCGTCGGTGACTCTGAGCATGACCCGGAATGGAAATCCTGTCGCAGTATGAAACACTACTTTGACGCCTACACGTATGATCAGAGGTCTGCGCAGGATTTTGGTTCATACGACACGGCAGGTAATGTGAAGTATTACGCACCGGCTGCCGGTGAGCTCAGGGACATTCAGACCAACGAATTCTCTCCCGGGGAAACGGAATACCAGTTCACCATTATCTCCGCTGAATATCCGAGCATGAATTTTACCTTTATGCACGTTGGTCTGATTGAAGAACTTCGGAACGGAGGGTTAGTGGAAGCCGGGCAACATATCGGGTATGTCGTTCGTCCCCAAGGGCAAGGAGAGATTGTCACCTGGATTAGTCTGGGTGGTGGAATGATCAAGAACCTCTCTTTTTTCGATGTTATGACTGATGAGGTTTTTGCCGAGTACCAGGCACGAGGAATTGAGAGTCGGTCACAAATGACAATCACCAGAGAAGAGCGTGATGCAAATCCTGTCGCATGCAGCTCTGAAAACCAAGGCGGCAAATTCATCGCCACGGGCGACGAGCAGGCGTTCAATCTTTGGCAGTCCGGCCCTGATAACTGGGTATTTCTTACGCGGTGACCCGATCGGAGTTGCCGATATAGTTGTTACCAGCGACCAGCTTAGTTTAGTAGGCGATGTACCGTGCCAGCCCCCTGTTGCACAGCGGCCTCAGTTGAGTTGTGCTATCAGCGCCTCGCATGAGGCAACTTCTAGCTCACAGAGCATTACTACGTTCCCTACGATGGCGTAGGCAAAGAACCTTACGGGCGGTCGTTTCTGCCACGGAACGGCCCCCTTTCCAATGGCGATCTCGGCGGGCTCGATCCCTTCCTTGATGGCCGCTTGGTGAGATGCGTAAAATCTGAGTTCGAAGTCTTTCTGGTCGAAAAACCCGTACCACGCGTCAGTGGCGCCCGGAAGCGTTTCCAGATCGAATTGCGTCACCTTTTTGTAGCCTATAATCACAAAATCTTCGATCGAGTAAGGTCCCCCGTCGTCGACGATTATCGAGTTTTCTGCTCCACCCGCGAGTGCCGTCGCGGGAGCTGCGCCGAGAGGCG